>Ga0307507_10000135_pt1 | contig 127577 bp, 84 predicted proteins | sample 7_EM_MG_FD_207223 | JGI IMG/M metagenome (GOLD analysis project Ga0307507, IMG submission 207223) | Populus trichocarpa ectomycorrhiza microbial communities from riparian zone in the Pacific Northwest, United States - 7_EM | ecosystem: Host-associated > Plants > Roots > Unclassified | place...
TCAAGTGATGCTGGAGTACAGTTTTTGGGCGCAATGTAAATGCCCGAGCTTCCGGAAAAAACAGCAATGTGGCTACAAGCAGAGGTTTGCCGATCAACATATACACTTACCCCTGTTAAATCTTCCTTCGAAAGATATTCATAGGTATCATTTATATTTGGCAATACAATTCCACCCGGTACCAATTCGGTGTTGCCCTTTACCAGATGTATTTTGGTGTTTGCTTCAGCCGCCGTAACAACGATGAAATTTTTTCCTTCGGTATCATGCTGGTTAAAATTCATGCTAAGATATTGTTGCCCCAAAGCTTCTTTCGGCAATATCAGCGATGCCGCAGAACGATGTCCTGCAAAAATATGTGCATAAACAACTATTGCAGGCTGTTCCGGATCCGTCATGATATGAATTGCACGATTCTGAAGAACTTGGCCACTTTCGGTTTCATCAATATAGGCGCTGCTACGGGGTATTTGTATTTCGGTTACCTGGTTGGCAGTAATATTAAATCGGGTGGAGAAGCTTCCGGCAGAGACTGAGCCAGAGGATGATTTAGTGCCGGTTAAAAAGATGCTGAAATTTGCAGGAAGCGGCATTCCTGATTGATCAACATCTTGCATGTGTGTTGGGAAAACGGCCCAGAACTCATGGCCAGCATTGCTGATGGTTTGCGCACGTAAAGGCAGCCACCAAAAGCAAGATAATACCAAAAGCATCATCTTAATTTTCATGGCCAACAGGCGGTTTTTCATCTTATAAACAGGCTTAGGTTAATTATCATACCGGCAATTCATATTTGATGCATTCAAAAATGATGTTTTTTTAATTAAAATGCATATTAATATCATATCTGCATAGTTTGGTTTAAAAAAACAAAAATATTATTTTGAAAATTGTGTTATAATATACTATTTTTGTCAAAAAATGATCTAAAAGGCAATGTATTTAAGGTGTTAGTTAAAAACGCTCATTTTTTGTCTTTTAAATCAGTTCTTGGTTAAAAGTTAAACCAGGGAGAATATTTTTTTAACCTTATCATATCATAAATGCACCCGAATAGCGTATGCCTTTCGTTGTAGCCGTTATGCTATGCGAAATCTGCGGTGTATGACTAAATTTTTACTTGTTTTGGCGTTTGTTATGTGTTGTTTTGTGGTAAGTAACTCTTACGCACAAACAATTGACACTTTAAAGCGAAAAGATACTTCTAAAGGAGTAATTAGCACCAAAGCCATTGCTTCGGCCGGTAAATTTAAATTACCGGATCATTCTAACCAAATGGGCCTGCCGGGTAAAAGCAGTATAAATGATGCAGGCAGTACGCTAAAACAAAAATTAGGTGTATTAAAAAAGGGCCCGTTAAGTTTTGACCTTATTGTTGGTGAAGGTGTAAGGTATGCCCCCGTTCCGGTTTTTCCCGCTGTTTCAAATAGCCAAAAATTTCTTAATATATTAAGTGTCAGAGGGGCGGTGAATATTTACGGGGTGCCTGTGAATATTGATTACTCTACAGACAGGGCTTCACGTTATGGCGCAACCAACCCCTACAACGATCTTTTTAAATTTGATTTTCAGCCCAACCAATTTAACACTCTTTTTAGGAGCGATCTTCAACAATATGCCGAGATACGGAAAACTGTATTCGGGGGCCTTGATCTTACAGGCTATACCCGCAAAGCGATCACCGACGAACTGAACAGTCAAAAAGGATCTTTAGGCAATGCTGCCAACAACAAATTACTCACCGGTTATTTGAATGACCCGGCAAAAGTAAATGAGCTGTTATTGCTGGATAAAGACAAGATAAGGTCAAAACTGAAGGACGAGCTAACAAAAAAGGTTCCCGCATCAAACCAAACTACAAAAGGTTTATTAAGTGAGTTTGTTAATTTGCCCCTTGATGATTCGGCACCCGGCCAGAATATTCAGGCCGCACAGGCTGCTTTATCATCGTTTTCAGGTAATACCAAATTAAACGAATACTTTCAGGACGGTACAAATGTTCCGGGGCTTAAATTGATGAATGAGCAACAGATAGCTGCAAAAATCAATTCTTTAAGCCGGGATGTAAATGTTATCCCTATTAAAGCAGACAGCGGTAAAGCTGATTCTGCTCATATAAAAAATGGTGCGGCTGCATTGAATATCGACTCGGCAAAGCAGGTTGCTTCGGCTGATCTTGCACACCGGGTTATGCTTTCGGTAAGACAGGGAAATATCGCCGGCTGGCAAGAGTCTTTAAAAGAACAGCAACATAAGCTAAAAATACGGGCGGATAGCCTGTTTCCTGGTAACCAGGTAGCATTGGCAGCGCAGCGGATTAAGCGTCGTGCCCTTAATGCGAATGAAAAAATACAGCTGAATAGTGATATTGATGATGCTGCCGAAGCAATTGCCGGTATTAAAGAGGCCCTTGCATCAAAGGGTTTAGATGTAAAAAAAATATTGCTGATGCAAAAGTACCAGCAAACCGGCGGTGCTGGCTTCGCACCCGAAGCAGCAAATAGCTTCCTCTCTCAGCAGCCGCAAGGTATGGCGCAACAGTTGTTTTCCCATCTTGATGCCTTAAAGGTAGGGGCGTTTGGCAACCAGCCATCTGGTGGGGTCGAAAATCAGGATGTATTTATGAAAGGGGCCCATGTAACCGTAAAAAGCGGTGGCATTCCGCTAACTTTTGGATATGGCTCTGTAAATGACATATCGTCGTCAAAAGATAACCAGTTTCAGGGTTCGGTTTACAATCAGTCAAGGAATATTACCTATATAGGCGCCGAGTTAAAAAGGGCTGGTGCCGGAAATTTAAAATTATCGGTTATCAGTTCCGAAAGCCGGGGGCTTAACAATAGCTCCTATGTTATGCCTGCATTATCATCTAATAACGTGGCGCTTACGCTTTCAAAGAGCCTTGACCTTGGCAAATTTGGCGATTTTGGCTTTGATGTTTCCAAATCAAGTACCGTGTATAGCAATAAATACCAGGTAGGTGCCGAAGCGATACTTGATCAAAAAGGTGGCCTTAACTATAATCTGAATAATGACCTTTTTCAATCCCTGTCTTTTGGTGTAGATCACCATATGGAATACCGGGATCTTGATGCTTCTGATAACCTTTATTTTAAATATTCTGGAATGGGGTACCAAAACCCAGCAACAAACGGATTCGGCGGTGCCAAAATGAAGTTTGGCGGCAACGTGCGGAAAGCTTTTTATGGCAATAAACTGAGTGTGAATGTACGTACAGATATTACCAATATGCCTATTAGCTACACATCTACCGATCGTTGGAAAAACTACCAGGTGCAGTTAGAGAGCCGTTACCAGGTAAATAAAAAGGTAAACATCAGCCTTAAATATATTACCAATGAAACGGGCAAGCAGGTAGATGGCATAAACTCCTCCGTTTACTCTTTTCAAAAAATTCAGTTTGACGGAAATGCCTCTTATAAAATTGGCAAATATCACACTGTAAGCCACGTGACCATTGGCAACCAGGCCATTTCAAACAGTTTTGCCCCCCAGGCGGGTTCAATAATCAATACGTCATTACAAACTTCGCCGGGTAGCAGTTTACCAAACAATAATTTTGCTACACAAAATGGTGCCAATTTGCTGATGGTTAATTATACGCAAAGCACCATCATTCATCAAAACGTTCTTACGGCCAATATTTTTGTCAACCGGGAATTGTCAGCCTACAAACTGATAGGCAACATGCTGAATTCGGATGTGAGTTATCAGTTCATATTGTTCGGTAAATTAAATATGTCGTCGGGGGTAACTTATCTCGACAATACCGGCGTAGCAAGGCAGGCAGGTGTAAGGGAAACCCTCAGCCTTATGGCCGGGAAGCGTTTTAATGTCGAAACTTTTATAGATATCCGCAAAAACATTATCCGCCCGCTATATCCGGATTTGTATGCTAATTACAGGGCCCAGTTAAATGTTTCTTACAGAATAAGCAATTGATATGAAATTATATATAAGCCTGTTTCTACTTCTATTTTCAGCATCCTCGTTTGCGCAGGTTAGTTTTTTATTTGTGCCCGAAGTATATGGCCGAAAACCCGACGGACTTTTCAACTGCCGAATTATTAACCCGGGCGTAACACAAACGGCTTATCTTACTATAAGCGTGACCGAACGCAATGCCGGGGTAATTTGCCAGATTAAAACCAGTGAGTTTACAGTGCTGCCTGGTAGCAATGCGGTCCCGGTTTCGGCCGCGACCAGCGCGCAGGTAAGGTTTTCGCAAAATAGGCTGGGGCAGCTTACTGCGGCCAGCCGGTCGTTTCCCGAAGGGGATTATGAATACTGTTTTGCGCTTAACTATTTACACAGCGATAACCCCCCGCAGGAACAATGTTTTTCTTACACCCTTGCGCCATTTGCTGAGTTAAACCTTATTGAGCCTTATAATAAAGATAAAATTTGCGATAAAAGGCCGACGCTAACCTGGGAGCCATTGATTCCCGGTATTCCCGGATCATATTACCAACTGGTGCTTACCGAAATTAAAAGGGGGCAAAGCGCTACCGAGGCTATTAATTATAACCTGCCGGTATTTAATCAAAGCAATATCATTTCACCATTGCTGCCTTATCCTTCTGTTGCCGCCGAGCTTGAGAATAAGAAAAAATATGCCTGGCAGGTAACTGCCTATAAAGATGGCACGATCCTTAATCGGTCAGAAATCTGGGAGTTTGCCGTGGGGTGCCGCGATACCGTTGCAAATGATACTTTGCTTTATGGATATCGGAATATTGAAGACCTTTCTAAGGGGAACTATTACACGGCAAGGGGAGCCATACGGTTTGGCTTAATTAACCCTTACCAAAAAGGGAAGTTAAAATACCGTGTTGAAGCACTGGATAAGCCAGGGAAAGCCATAACAGGTTTGCCTAAAATTTTGCTTGAAAACGGCAATAATACAATAACGATAGATATTTCTGATAACAACCATTTTATTAACGGTAAGTACTACGTGCTATCGTTATGGCTGCTGGATGGAAGTGTTAAACGTCTTAGATTTTTATATGAGGAACAGCAAATTAAAGATTAAAGTTTTTATGGTCTTTTTTGTCGGCCTGGTTTTGGGAATGGGGTGCAGGCATTCTGACAAAAACTTCCGGGAAATATCAAACAGCGATGTAACCTTTCAGCTTACCCGGCTGGCTGATGCTAAACAGAGCGAGGGATCCGGATACAAATTCAGGATCATCCCTTCGGCAACATATAGCAGTACGCATAGGTTGCCAACGGATGATTTTTGGTACCACATGGATAGCTGTTTTTATACAGAAAGAAATGGCCTTAAAACATTTGTGTATGTACAGCCCGTTGCCAACGGCCAAAAAACAAATTTCGAATACCTGTTACAATTTGATCCGGCTACAGCTTCAGGAACCGATTCGGTAAAACTGGTTTACGATGATAAGTTTATTACGCAAAAGAACTACACATTCAATATAAAGCTATAACAATTGATAACGCATGAATCATAGGTTTACTAAACGTAAAAGAATTGCTTACCTGTTTTTGGGCATCTGGGCTATGCCGGTTTGCTGTCCACCTTTGGCACAGGCATTAACCTCGGGCCCGGTTCAGCCGGAAGTGCAGGGTTTTACTCCTGCCGGTGTATCTGATATGGTTGATCTGACAACCGGTGATATGAAATATAATATCCCGCTGCTTGATATTGACGGTTATCCCTTAAACCTGAATTATCAATCGGGCGGCAGTATGGAAGATGAGGCAAGCTGGGTTGGTTTGGGATGGAATTTAAATGTGGGCAGCATTACCCGCCAGGTAAGAGGTGTAGCTGATGACATGAATGGCGATATCGTAACCACCGATCATTACACAAAGCCTAAGATAACCGCAGGCGGAAGGATAAGGGCCAAGGTTGAAGTAGGAGGAAGCTATATTAAAGCAGGAGGTACATTTTCATTAGGTGTTTTTAGTGATAATTACACCGGGATAGGAGCCGAAGTAGGCGTAAACCCAGGTATTACCTTGTCAACAGGTAACGATGGGCCGCTTACTGTGGGTTTGGGTGTTGGAATTATGTCAAGCACCGCAGGCGGAGTTGATGTTTCGCCATATGCCAACTTAAGCCTGAGTGCCAAGGCTGTATCTAATATTACAACCAGCGCGGGTCTTTCGGCCAGTTTAGGTTACAACACCCGGTCGGGTATGAAAGACCTGTCTTTAGGCACCAGTTTCGGTTTTTCGGCGGCGGTGACAAACTCTAAAAAGGTTATGGTAGATGGAAAGGAAACTGAGGTTAAATCTACTTCTTCCGGCTCGGCAAACTACAGCCTTGGTGGATCGACTATATCTTATAACACAGAGCCCATTATGCCTAAAATATCGGTGCCTTATAAATCTACTTATGGCTCATTTAGCCTTGATGTGGGTGGAAGTGTATATGGCATTTTTATCGGTGGTGGGGCAACTGGCTATAAGTCGGTACGGGAGGTGGTTAGCAAAACCAATACCAATCCGGCTTATGGCTTTTTGTATGCCGATCAGGGGAAAAATCAGCGCGGAGCGATGATGGATTTTATCAGGGAAAAAGATAACCCGGTTATTCCCGATCTTCCAAACCTTGCGTTGCCTGTAAGTACTCCTGATTTGTTTAGCTATGGCAGCCAGGCAGGTAGTGGCCAGTTTCGCTTGTACAGAGGGGGTACAGGGGCGTATTTTGACAATGAGGTATCTGATGTGAATTCCAATACCAGTATTGGAGTCGACCTGGGCTGGGGCTCATATTTTCATGGCGGAGTAACCCTGTTTAATCAAAATACATCTAACACAACCAGGAAATGGGTAGATAAGAACGCCTTCCTTGGCAAAGGTGATTTCCAGGATCCATCAACGTCACACCCCGATTATCAGCACGTAGGGTTCAGGCAGGTTGGTGAAAAGACGGCCGAAGATTTACAATCTGCAATCGGTCAAAATGGTACAGGCCCCGTAGCAGTACAAATTGGTAATACCACGGCCAATAATAATTTTGCAGGTTATGGAGCTATTAACAGTACGATCCAGAAACAAAAGCGCCAGGCACAAAATACTGCCATCAGCTATCTTACTGCTGTCGAGGCCAGCAAAAGGGGACTGGATAAGACGTTATCTGCCTATGCGTTTAATGATTACAGTGCTACGGTGCCCTTTACTCCTCCTGTTAGTAGTACACCCACAACAATAATCAGAAACTCTGGCTATAGGAAAGATCATCACCTGTCTGAAATGACGGTTACCGACGGGGGAGGCAAGCGTATGGTATATGGTACGCCGGTATATAATAGCCTTGAAGAAGACTACACCTTTGCTGTCGGTTCAAAATATGACGCATCAAACCCTTATCAACTGGTATCCGGATCAAAAGACCAGATAGTATTTAGCTCATCAACAGCAAAGACTTCGTTAGGGCAAAATAAAGGGATTGATAATTATTACCATATGGATTCGCATCCTGCTTATGCCTCCAGCTTTTTATTAACCGCCATATTATCACCCGACTATGTGGATAAAACACTGAACGGTATAAGCGATGACGACCTGGGTACTGCATTGAAGTTTAATTACTCCATGATACCAACCTACAAATGGCGCACCCCTTATCAAAACGCTACCTTAAACAGGGGAATGCTGGCCGACGCCGACGATGACAAGGCTTCTATTATTTATGGTGAAAAGGAAATCTGGTATGCCAGTTCTATCGAATCAAAAACTAAGATAGCCTATTTTATAACAGAAAACCGCGATGATGCATTAGGTGTTAGTGGTTTTGCAGGAGGCGTTAATACCACCGTGCGGCAAAAAAGGTTAAAGGAGATTCGCCTTTATTCAAAAGCGGACATGACCAAACCTATTAAAGTAGTTAAGTTTGATTATGATTACTCACTTTGTACCGGGACCCCAAATTCTGTAGCCGCTACCACGCAGGGTAAGCTTACGCTTAAGTCTATTCACTTCGAATATGGAGGAGTTACCAAAGGGAAGTACTTTCCGTATAACTTTACCTACTCAACGGCGTATCATACTACCGCAGGAACGTTAATCAGCAATGTTCCATACACCACATCAAGTTCAGACCGCTGGGGGATGTACCGGAATGCTGCGGATAACTCGGTATTCTCGCTTACTAACGATGAATTTCCCTATACACTGCAGGATCTTTATATGAATGCGTCCAATCTTAAAACATCCGTAAACGAAAGCGCCGCTCTTTTTCAGCTCTCTCATATCGATTTGCCTACCGGGGGTAGCATCGACGTAAAATATGAATCGGATGATTATGCTTACGTGCAGGATAAGCAGGCTATGATAATGGCGCCGATGGGAGGATTGATCGATGGTGGCGGAAACGCCGTAACCGGACTTATTGATGCTAAGGGTTTTAAGGTAGCAGTTCCGGGAGAAGCCGATAATACCAACGCATCATTGGCAACAGATTATTTTAAAAGGAAATATTTGAATGGCTCACCATATATCTATACCAAGTTCTCTGTTAAAATTGCAAACAGTAACAGTGCTATCAGCCCTGATCTGGAGCAGCAATATGATTTTGTGCCATGTTACAGTAAAGTTCAAAGCGTCACCATTGCCGGTGGGTATGCCAAAGTTATACTTGAAGACCGGACGGAAGGTTCATTAACCAAAAATCCAATTATTTTTTCGGCCTGGCAGCGTATTAAAGACGAATACCCCAGGTATGCTTATCCCGGGTTTGACAGGCGGGTTGGCAGTGAAGGCATAGGCCAAAGTGTGGGCAGCGCTGTGCTGGCTGTTGTTGATGCTTTAGGTAATTTGAGCGAGCTAAGTCAGAATTTTTATGAAAAGGCCAACTCATCTTCTAAACGGTACGCCGACATTATCAGGCCCACCAAATGTTTTGTACGCATAGCAAAACCAGACGGGCATAAGCTGGGTGGCGGTTCAAGGGTGAGTAAGGTGATGATTAATAACGCATGGGATTCAATGAGCGGAGTTGCATCAACCCAGCAATCTTTTGGCCAGGCATACGATTACACTATGCAGGAGGATAATTTAACCAAAAGCAGCGGTGTAGCAAGCTACGAACCAGCCGTTGGAAATGACGAAAACCCGTTAAAGCAACCTGTATTTTACATCGAAAAGATAAAAGGGGCAATTGACAACGTGTTTGACCTTGAAGAACCCTTCGGCGAGTCGTTTTTCCCGGCCCCAAGCGTGATTTACAGTAAGGTAACGGTAAGCGATCTCGACCCGTCCGGAAATCCATACCCAATTAGCTCGCCGGGGCCAACCGGGTACACCGTAAACGATTTTTATACCGCACGGGACTTTCCGGTTAAAGTTGGAATAACGCCTATGCAGAAATATCAATACCGCCCCAAAACAAAATACAGCATGATCGAAACCAATAGTATCGATGAGCTTACCTTGTCTCAAGGTTATTCTGTTGAACTGAATGATATGCATGGCAAGCCCAAGGATACTTATGTCTATAATCAGGCCGGTGCCGAAATATCGTCAGAAATAAATTACTACAATGGCTCGCCCAAAGGCGCTGTTCCAATGAGGCTCAAAAACCAGGTTACCGTTGTTAACCCGGATGGTTCTGTTGTACCTAACACCGTAATGGGGCGTGATGTTGAATTCTTTACAGATTTCAGAGAGCAGGAAACCGTGAACAACGGCGAAACTTATAACATTGGTGTCGATATTATCCCGGCATTTTTTATTCCGCTGCCAATACCGCACTTTCCTACTGCCGGTAACTCGGAGTATAAACTATTTAGGTCGGCTTGTGCGGTCAAAGTGAGTCAGTACTATGGCATTATTGACAGCGTGGTAAGAAAGGTAAACGGCTCCACTATCAAATCGGAAAATCTGGCTTACGATGGTCAAACCGGCCAGCCTGTTATTACCCGTACTCAAAATGAGTTTAATCAAAACATCTATTCCATAAGTATTCCAGCGTATTGGGGGTATAGCGGCATGGGGCCTGCATCGCAGAATGTAGGTATGATGTTGCCCGCTTTTACAACGACATCGACCGCCGAATTACCCGTGAACATGAAAACCTACCTTCATACGGGCGATGAATTTACCAGTATGAGCGATGGGATATCTTACTGGGTAGTTGCAGAAACTATTGATACAAGAAATGGCCCCGCTGTATACCTGCCCGGCAACGGCGGTTTTCCAGAAAATACAGCAGTTACGGGGATACAACATATCAATGTGGTTATGGATCAGTACGGCCGTTTGAAAACCAGCTACGCTATGCCGGCATCTAAAATTGTGCGGTCGGGTTACCGGAATATGCTGGGGGCGGATTTAACAAAGCTGGTTACGCTTGTAAACCCTATTGTTCCATCCGGAGGTGGTTATCGCCTGGCTCTTGATAATTCGGATCTTACGGCTTATAAAGTGCTTAATGCTTCGGCAAGCACTTATGATGATAACTGGTCGACGATGGTACCCGACATTCATCCCATAAAAGGAACAGATCCTTATGACTTAACTGTTCATACCGGTTATGTTAATCTTGCTGTTCAGCCATATGTATACATTGATGGCCAGGTGCAAAGCGGTGTCATAAACGGTTATTTTGCCGGCCGTGAAGCACAGTCATTTATTGGCGATGATTATTACGGCAATCCCCGGTTATATGAACCTAATAGTTCAAAAGTAATGGGTGTATTGGGAACATATTATATACCTAAAACCAAAACCTATTACGTGGGCTATGATTCCCAGCCTTCCTTGTCGTTCAGTCTTGATGTGAATTGCGGCCGAAATTCATGGTTTCAAACAAATGTTCACACACCTTATAACCAGCGTTCATGGTATATGGTGCCAACTACTTTAACACAGGGATGGCATACCCTTCGCATGGAAATGACTTATGGGAGCTATAACCCAAATGCGCCTGGACCATACCCCGCTCCAAATGGTGCAGGCGTTGAAATTTATGATAATACATCTGCGGAACTTCAATATGCAGGTGCGAATTCCGGCTCGGGGCTTAAGGTGCTATTTAGCAGTAAAGACCTAATTGGTACCGGTACTTTTGTTTATCATATCAATAATGCAGGTACTACTACCTTTTATCAGAATTATTATAACGACCAGCTACATACGCCATATTCGCCTTGTACAGTACCTCCTTTACAGGTAAATCCCTATATGTACGGCTTCGCGGGTAATTGGCGTCCTTTTCAGACAGAGGTGTTTCAACAAAAACGGATTTACGCAAACATTCTGAACCCTACTTCCAGTGTTGTCAACGTAAAATCAACCGGCTATATCGGTAATTTTCAGTCATACTGGTTTTTACCGGTGGGCACACAAACGCTTTGGCAAATAAATAATGCAAATAAAAGCTGGGTAACAGCCAACACCGTTACCCTTTACGATAAATATGGACAGGAGTTGGAGAATAAGGATGCTTTAAGTCGTTTTAGTGCAGCCAAATTTGATTTCTACGGAGAGTTTCCTGGTGCGGTAGCCAGCAATGCCAAAAACAGGGAGATTTATGCCAATAGCTTTGAAGACGCGCAGTTTCAGCAAGGTAAAGTGGTATATATCGATAACCCTAAAATTAACGAGTTTGTGCTTTCGTCAACAGGAGCTTATTTGCCAACGGCTGTACAAAACGGCATTGCACATACAGGTAACTTCTGTGCCGCAATCACCGCCGATTCGCTTGTTTTAAATACCACCATGTTTAAGGTAGAGCAAAAAACGCAGCCATATATGGATATTGATGCTACCCGGCAGTTTATTAAGGCTACCCGGCCGGGCCTTTATCCTAACGGTTTTGAACCGATGCCTAACAAGGATTATCTGGTAAATATTTGGGTAAAAGACAACATGCCCACTACCAAAGTAGCCAACATGAACCTGTATATTAACAATGTGCTACAGGCACCAATGGTTTGCAAAGCAATAGTTGAGGACTGGAAATTGCTCGAGGGCCGGTTCAAGACAGCAAACTCTCCGGATGGCACGGCAATAAAAATAACCTTGTTGCCTACAAGTAGTAGTACCATGTACCTCGACGATTTCAGGATCCATCCGTTTGACTCGCACATGAAAACCTATAGTTACGATGCCTCGACCCTGCGACTTATGGCCGAACTGGACGAAAACGCTTTTGCCACGTTTTACGAGTACGATAGTGAAGGTTTACTGATTCGGGTTAAAAAAGAAACAGAACGCGGAATTATGACCATTAAGGAAAGTCGCTCATCTCACAAAAAGGGAACACCTTACACACCATGATCATTATGAAAACATCATATAAAAAAATCATTATAGCTTTTGCATTAATATTAGTTACCGGCATTGCCCTGGCCTGGCGGGTAAGTCATATCACTGCTCAGAAAAAAGCGCCCGTTAAAAAAACAGAGATGGGAATGGTGGCGCCTATCCCTTATGATCATGCCTTGTTGGATACCTTCAGCAAAGTAACAGCACTGATGGATATCAGGAGTAAACCAAGTACCTACAGCGGCACTGTGAGCATTGCCGATGCAGGCGATAGCAGCCAGAACGTGCATCAAATGCCATTTTTATTAAGCAGTAGGCTCAACGAATGTTATTACCGTTGCGGCCACACCGAAACACTCAACAGTAAAGGCTTTTACCTGTATATCGATCACGATCAGCAGCGGATATTAGTTGGTGCTCAAAAGCCGGTTTCGGTTATTGGCATGGGCGGCATAACAGATTTGAAAGCAGATATGATTAATGAATATTACACCCTTGATCAGCGGGTGCGGGGACAAACAAGGACTATCAGGTTTATAAACGAACAACATGTGGCCTGTAGGGAATATGCTTTAAGTTATGATACGGCGGCTATGAAAATAAAAAATATTTATCTGCGCCTGCCCGATATGAATTATGGGATGAATACCAAAAAGGAAAAAACAATCGACATCAGTTTTGCCGACTGGTCTGACAAGGCGGATATCGATAAGTTTCTGAGAGTAAAAGACATTATAGACGTTGAGGGAACAACCATCAGCCTGAAAAATAAATACCGGTCATACCACCTTATCCGCATTCACTAATATTATGGGCAGAATTTTCAAAGTAGTTTTTATCCTGCAACTGGCCGTGCTTTTTTTAACGGGCCAGCGCGCTTTGGCCAGCATCGATAATTTCCCGGGACAAAAGTCATTTCCTTTCACCAATAATACCTCATTATTTGTGTTGCAGGATGATAAGTTTACCGATCCGATGTTTTATTCCATTGCTTACCGTTCTGTAAAAGATGCGGTTTCATTACGTGTACGTGATGGTGTTTATATTGGCTATGCCTTTGATTACTATGTTAATTTGAGCCTGGAATGTTACAACTCCCCCAGCCAAACTACGCCCACAATTTTAACCCAAACCTTACAAATTTCCTATAATAACACGCAAGGGCTTACTTACAGGGGGGTATCTACTTATAATTTCGCGGGTTATTATAAAGTAAATGTGAAAATTACCGGCTCGGGGCCGGTTACAACTGGTGGTCCTACACCCGGAACCGGCATGGTGGAACTTACTGGCAATATTACGGTTGACAGGTTATTGCCATTTTCACCGTCGGTAGATATACCGCTCTCCGCTTCGGCACTTACCACCTCATCCAACCAAATGTTCTTATCCTGGAATCCCGTATCAGGAGCCGAGGAATATGATTTGGAATGGACTACTTTAGATAAGGGCGACCCTAATGAAAATATTGTACAGGCGCTGATAGCTAATAATAGCGCTTTTTTAGTTGCCCAGGCTGGTAACCTGTTTCGTAATAATGCTTCAAGAACAACAACATCCGTTGAGAAAGATACTCTTTCGCTAAGCTTTAATGATGATTATTTGGTAATGCGGATAAGGCAGGTACAGTATGCAACAGATGGCACCCGGACGTTGGGCGCCTGGTGCTATAAAATGGGAACTGGATACGCAGCCTGGGATATCAGCCAAAACTGGCATTCGCCCGCCCTCAACTGGCAATATTCTGCTGCCTACGCCGAAGACGGTAAAAAGAAGGAGGTGGTAAGTTATTTCGATGGCTCGTTGCGCAACCGGCAAACCGTTACGCTGAGTAACTCCTATAAAGTCCCTATTGTACAAGAAAGCGTTTATGATAGCTTTGGCAGGCCAGCGGCCAGTATTTTGCCGGCACCGGTAAAAGTTACCGGCGACTCATATCTGCATTACTTTCCTTCTCTTAACGTTAGTAATGTAACAACCAAGCCTTATAATTATACTGATATTATAGGTACAGGCGGATCGGCTTGCGAGATTAACCCGAATGCACTGAGTACAACCTCCGGCAGCAGCAGGTATTATTCATCTTCAAACGATTTTTTAACCGACCCTAAAAATAAGTACATTCCCGACGCTGAAGGATTCCCTTTATCGGTAACCCAGTATATGGCCGATAATACCGGACGGGTTAGTGTACAGGGCGGTGTCGGGCTGGCATTTCAGCCGGGTAAAACGGCGCCAAGCCACACCACCAAATACATATATGGCAAACCCGACCAATGGGAACTTGACCAGTTATTCGGTAATGATGTAGGTTATGCACAGCATTATAGTAAAAACACGGTTATCGATCCTAATAACCAGATCAGCGTTAGGTACCAGAATTCCAGCGGCAAAACTATAGCCACAGCACTTGCCGGAGCGCCGCCGGCCGGAATGGATTCACTGATATCAAAAACGCCTAAGAAATTCCGTACCAGCCGTATTATCCAGCCCGAGGACTTTGTTTTCGATAATAATTCGATGAAGTTTAAGGCTACAACCACCTATGCGGTTACCGTTACCGGGCCTGATACGATAAAGGTAAATGCCGAGCAATTGATCTACACATTTTCGCAAAGTGGCGTTAATATTTGCAGCAATTGCTACTTTGATCTGAAGGTTACCGTGGCAAATGCCTGTAACCAAACTGCCCCGGTGGTTGATACTATCAAAGTAGGCAAGTACGCTACAACATGTACTGCGAATGGGGGCTTTTTGCGGTCTATCCCCATGAATTTTACCAACCTGGGCGAATACTACGTAACTGCCGAACTGGTGATGTCAAAATCGGTAATGGAAAGCTACGTGGCTAACTTTATTACCCAGGGACAGTTACAGGGCGTGGTATTTAAAGAGTGGCATTTTGTGAGGCCGTACCTGGATAAAATAGATTTTACGGGCATTCTTTCTGATTGCAGCACAGCTGCCCAAACCTTGGGTACGCAGACAGATTTTAGCGCCATGTTTAACGCCAAGCTTACTACCCTTGGCGTAGACCTGACTTTACTTAGCACCGCCGAAACCACTGAATTTAATACCTGGCTAACTGCCAAATATACTGCGTTATACGGCGCTGCCACAGCCAACTGCAATATGTCGCCTTGTAATGATATTCAGAATACGATGTTGCAGGATCTTAGGCCGGGAGGGCAGTATGCGCTCTTTGATCAGAACAAGGCCCCTATGGAAGCCAGCACGAATGTGATATCCCAGAATTGGCGTACGGCGTTCCCGGTACTGGCATCGTCTGATACTACTTATATCAACCATAAATTTACCCGGGCAGATGGTAGCATTTCATCAGCAAATGATGCATCGGCAACCTTAACTGATATCGTTACCTACTGGCATAATGATTGGGCACTATACTTTTTACAGTATCACCCCGAATATTGCAAACTACAGTTTTGCATGACCAACAGCAGCAGCTATGATTGGGATGCGCATGTAAAGCAACTGACAATAGCAGCCGTAGGCGATGTTGCCAATGTTCCCGGCGCTCCGGGGGGCACAACGTATAGTTATACAAATGCTGCCTGGCTGTTGGCAATTGACCCGTTCTTTAAAAGTACGGGGGCGGGGTATAGTTATTATTCGTCCATGCAGAATGATCTGAATAATTATAGCCAGGCTATATTAGGCTATAGTAAAAGCACAAAAAGCCTGACACAGTATGTTGATTATTTCTTGTATTGCAGCGGTAATTGTAAAGGCACCGATACGCAAAGCAACAATTGCTGGGATAACTGCTCGGCCACAACATGCAGAATTCCGTACAGGGATTGGGATTTATATAAAACCTATTACCTGCAATTAAAAGATAAGTATTATCAGCTTGCCCGTAATGCAACAACTTGTGGCGGTGGGTCTTGCCCAATAGGCCAGCCGTATGTTGTACCAAATCCGGCAAATGCCTGTGCCAGCATTTATGATTTCACAATAACGCCTACTTCAGAGGCCGATTTATCTGTTGCGGGCATTTGCGACAGTACAAAAAAATCAGTTACCATTACCTACCAGAAAGGGAAAGTACCGGCACTTACATATGTTTATTTATTAACATCACCCGAGTATACATCAGCAACACCCACAAGTGTTACATTGGCCGCAAATACTACCAAGCAATTTTTCTGCGTACCCAAAAATATGCCTTTGGAATCGCTGGAGATAAAGGCAGTAAACTGTAGCGGAACAGCGCCGGCACCTTATACGCCTACTTCATCGCCGGGTTACCTGCCACCGTATGTAGCCGGAAGCGTAACGCAACGGCCAGACCCCGGTCCGTTTACTATAAATACCACATCAGGAGGAAATGTGTTTGTTATTAATAGTGTTACATATGTTACAGATAGTTTAACTAATGCAGGGGGTAATTTATTTAAGATCACCGTAGATCCTCAGTTCACATCACAAAGCTATTCTCGGATTGCTTATTTTGTAACACAGTGCCTCAATTATCCTACATATTATTACGCCGCAAGGATTGATACACAAACGTTTAAGGCAACAGTTTTTATAAAAAATATGTATGTCGGCAATACTACTGGCTATGGAACAGGACTTTATGCCGATATACCGGGAAATAACAATGGATTATTAACAGCACACACGTGTACTGAAAACTATCTCTACAAAACATCCCGCTTTGATTTTGCGTCACAAACAAACTCATACCCGGCAGATACAACAACCGCCATTGCCCAAAACAATGCCGAGCTTGCCAAACAAATCCAAACCGGTTGCGAAGGCAATGCCGACAGGTGGATGGCCCTGCTTGACCCTGGTATAAAAGCGATGACCACACCGCCTACGCAGGCAACCATTGATGCCCTGAAAACTGCCCTGATCAAATTCTGCGCAGATAACGGCGATAAAACTCATCCTTATGGAGCAAGTACTTTTAAGGGGACAGGAACCAACCTGGATGCTCCATATACCAGCTTTGGCGATATTATTAAGTCGAAGCTCGGCATTAGCGCCTTTACCGATAAACTGAACCCCTGGCTGTTTGACGGGCCTAACCCTTACGCTGTCCCGCTACAGGCCAACACCGTAATTATTTCCAGCAGTAACGCGCAAATAGCGGCCCGAATAACACAGTTGCAGGCCGATTACGTAGCAGCCGGATCGCCGGGTACGTTTTTTACCTATTTATCAAACAAATATGGTGCAGCCTCCATGGCGCAAACGCCTGCCGGCGATTTAACCATACTGCAAAATGCCTCGGCCGCTTGTAACTATGTATTGGCAAAAAACATTACGCTCCCCGTATTTATGCAGCCAGGTGCAACCGGGTATATAACCGGCAGTACCTTTGATACCGCTTTAAGCGCATTAACCAGCCAGATCTCCGGCGTGGCCAGTAGCCCTAATTATAATGTTATCCTGGCCAATTTCATGAACCAACGGTTTGGCTTCTCGTTAAGCTACTCTGCCTGGGCCGATTTTGCCGCCAGCCACACAGCTACAACTATATTAACCAACCAGCCGCCATTCCAGGATGTAGTTACCGATCCTTATGCGCCGATAAAAAACCAGATAGCGGTTTCGGTAGCCAATGGCAAACACGAGTACGATGTTTATATAGTAGATCAGCAAAATACATTCCGATCCAACTATATTACCACTTGTGTGGGTACAAAGGCAAGCGTTGATAATACAGCGCAATCGCAAAATTACCACTACACCTTATATTATTACGATCAGGCCGATAACCTGATCCGCACCATTCCGCCCGAAGGTGTAACCCTGCTTACCGATGCGCAAATAGCGCAGGTACAGCTTATTCGCGGTGGTGGCGACGGTGCTGTATGCGGCACGGCTTATACCGGCCCTACGGCTAATGCTGTCAATTCAACAGCCTTTACCAACCTTGGTACAACGCTGTCATCGGGCCAAAATGGAGCCATTGAACTGTGGTTATATAATACCAACAACACCGGCAACCAGTTGTCAAAAACCAGTACCGACGGACAATACCTTTTCCAGCTTAACATTAAGGCAAATACCTTAAGTATCGATGTGTACAGCCAGCCATCATTTGGCACCTGGGGTAAGGTAAACCGCGTTACCGTAAACACCTCAACAGCCCCCGCGCTGCAGGCCTGGACACACGTGGTAGTACAATCAAATAATTTCCTCACCGGCGAAATGATTGTATATGTAAACGGCTTTAAAGCGCCGGTAGTAAATAACGCGGTACCGGTAGTGTACCCCGAAAACCTCACTACGCTTAAGCACATGCGCCTGTACAACAGGCTGCTGTACCCCGAAGAAGTGCAGAACAACGCTACCAACAACTGCTTTATGCCAACAAATACCGATGGCTACTGGGCCCGTTTCAACATTCCTGTAGCTGGTACAGAAACTACCGTATCCCCAACCAGCACTAAGGAAACCAAACTGGCAGGGATTTATCCGGCGCATTTGTTGCCAACGAGTTATACGTATAACGCGACCAATCAAATGGTAATGCAGTATTCGCCCGACGGAGGGTACAATCGCTATTGGTATGATATGTTGAGCAGGCTCGTTGCTTCTCAAAACGATAAACAACAAGCAGGTAAGAACTTTAGTTATACGGCCTATGATGCTTTGGGTCGTATAACCGAAGTAGGGCAAAAGAATAGTCCCAATCCCGGCTTTGGCGATCCTGACTGCCTTGATAGTTTAACGGTGGCTAATTTTACAGCGCAAACCAGTAATACTCAGATTACTCATACTTACTATGATGCCATTACTTCTTATGGCGCTACCGGGCCGCAAACCTCACTGCCGCAACTAAATTTGCGCAAAAGGATAGTAGCAAGCACTTATAAGGATACACAGGCGGGTAATGTACTCCAGGCTACTTATTATAGCTATGACTTAGCCGGAAACGTAGGCACGCTATGGCAACAGGTAAATGGCCTGGGCACTAAGCAAATAGATTATGAATACGATTTATTAAGCAGCAAAGTAAATTTTATCCGTTATCAGGATCAGGGCGGGCAGACGGACAAGTTTTATTATAAATATAATTACGATGCGGATAATCGCATAACGCAGGCTTTTAGCGGAACAATGGCAATGGTAAATACTGTCTCTGGTAGTGGCCTTTTACCGGAAAATGCAAGGCTTGATGCTTCCTACTATTATTATCTGCATGGACCACTTGCGAGAATGGAACTGGGCGATTTAAACGGGAAAGTACAAGGTCTTGATTATGCATATACCTTGCAGGGTTGGCTTAAAGGCGTAAATAACCAGGGAACGGCATTATCCACAGATATTGGGCAGGATGGAATTGCTGGTGCGCTCCATCAAACTATCGCCCGTGACGCGTATGCTTATTCGCTGGGGTATTACAAGGATGCTACGGCCTTGTTTAACGATTACAAATCTGCCGGCGGGACGGGATCAACGGCTTTCGCTTTGCAATATAATACTACAGGAACTGACAAGGCTGGTCAAAATCTATGGAATGGCAACATAAGCAACAGTACAGTATCTATCGGGCAGTTCAATAGCGGCGCGCCGATAGGCTACACCTATCATTATGACCAGCTAAACCGCTTAAAAACGTATATTCAGCACCAGGGTATCAGTGGTGCAACTTGGGACGCGACAAGCCGCAGCGAGGATTATAAGGAGATTGTAACTTATGATGGTAACGGTAACATATTAACCTACCGGCGCAACGGTACGCTTACAGGCGCATCTCCAACGGCGCAGATTATTGATGAACTGAAATACAATTACAACAGGGACATTAATGGGCGGTTAAAGAATAATCGGTTGGTATATGTGCAGGATACGGTAGCTACAGGCACGAGTGGGTATGCCAACGATATTAATACACAAACAAGTAGCAACTATGCTTATGACGCAATAGGCAACAGTATAAAAGATATCCAGGCAGATATAACTAATACTGATTGGAATATTTATGGTAAAATTACAACCCTATATAAGTCAACAGGTAACATTGTATTCACTTATGACGCAGGAGGCAACCGCGTTAGTAAAAAAACGGGAACTGGTGCAACGAATTTTTACGTTAGGGATGTACGAGGAAATATTTTGGCCTCATATAGCTATGATGGAACAACAACATTATGGAAAGAACAGGATTTGTATGGCAGTAATCGGTTAGGCATATGGACGCCGAATTTAAATGTAAGCAGCGGTAATACATCCGATCCGGATAAAGAATACGGTTTTATCGGACGAAAATACTTCGAGTTAAATAATCATTTAGGGAACATCTTATCAACGATAACCGATAGGCGTTTGCAGGTTGCAGGAAACTCCACGCCGCTATATGTCGCCGATGTAAATTCAGCGCAGGATTACTATCCGTTTGGAATGCTCCAACCAGGAAGGCAATTTACATCTTCCACGAGTTATAGGTACGGATTTAATGGAAAGGAGAATGACAACGATATAGGAAAAGGAACGGGAAATCAGCAGGATTATGGGATGAGGATATATGATCCGAGAGTGGCGAGGTTTTTGAGCGTCGATCCGTTGACAAGAAAATACCCGGAATTGACCCCCTATCAATTTGCGAGCAATACCCCTATTCGTGCTATCGATTTAGATGGATTAGAAGCGGTTCAAGTTCAGCTTGGAGGCCGAGGTACATTTTTAATTGTTTCTGCTGCAGCTAGCGTTAGCGTTGTAGCAGCTCCCAATGGTATATCGTTATTTGTCACACCAGAATTTGGCTTGGGAACGGGTGTGTCTGCTTCTGCAGGACTGTCAGTTGCCATTTATCCTTGGGTCAAAAATTCAGAACAACTCGGTGGTTGGGGCTTTAATGCAGGTGCATCATTTATGGGAAATGGAGGAGATGTATCAGGGTCTTTTCAACAAGATAGTAAGACTGGGGATGTAAATGATGTTCAATTCGCATTGGGCGGTGGTGTACCCAAGGTTGGAGCAGGAGCAGGAGCAGAAGGACACTTAACAGCAGGTTATTCTTTTTTAATAGGTACCTTAAGCTGGAAGGAAATTGGGGACGGTCTTACAAAATTGGCCAAAGAAGCAGGTGTTGACCCTAAAAAACTAACTGACATAGTAAAAAAAGCAAAAATATATTTGGATGCCCAGAAACAGCAGAGTAGAGTAACAAAGCCAGCAGCCGCTCCAATTAAAAGGTCTGACAGAGATCACACTGCGACCACCGGAACAAATCCTGAAAATTTCAAAACTATTAAAAAGACAAGTTCTAAACCCAAACAGGAAGAGCAAGAGTACGTGCCAACTGGTGAAGATATCGGACCTTTGTTGAAATTTTAAATTATAATGATAATGTCGATAGTTTTATTTTTGTTACTATGTTAGATGAATTTACCTTATAGGTTGATTAATTCATAATAATTCACAAAAATTAATATTAAAAAAGTATGGTACTATTCGCTCTTTTTGGACTTATCGGCTTACTGAATTTATATTTTGGTTCTCAAAGTCTATGGTTGTATAAATCAGGAATAGTAGATACCAACAAACGGTTATCCTTAAAAATACTTAATTATGTCATCAAAAAAGAATCAAATGCGTCCATTGTTAAAAAACTAATATTTATAAGGTATATATATATTGGTTATTTACTTATATTTTATTTTTCAATTTCTTTGGCTATTTTGAAGATTGGCAATTTTATATAATTACTTACGTCAAGATTTCGCCTGAGGTTGGGCTCTCACTGGAACGCTCCCGAAAATACGATGCTTAAACTAACAACTGATAACCCGATATTTTGCGCCGACAACACCAGCCACAGACTGAATGAAAATAATTACGATTAACCTAAATAAACCATAGTTAAAAAATATAATTACATGCAAAAAACCTACATCTTATCCATATTTGCATTTTTGATGCTCTGGGGGCGGCTGGCTTCTGCGGCTATTACGGTAACCAGTCTTTCGGTGTATAGCGGGCCGTCGGGTACGGCAGTTACGGTTACCGGTACCGGGTTTGATGCTGCTGTTGCCAATAACGCGGTTTATTTTGGCGCGGCTAAGGCGGTTATTTCAGCGGCTACCACCACTACGCTTTCGGTGACTGTGCCGGCAGGGGCAACCTATGGCCAGGTAAGCGTAAGCAATATTATAACCAGGCTGGTTGCTTACTCGGCATTGCCTTTTGAGCCTACTTACAGCGGGCGCAGCGGTATAGCCGCGGGTGATATTGAAGCACCCGTAAATTTCAATACCGGTGGTAACCCCATGGCATCAGCCATAGCCGATTTTGATGGCGATGGGTTGGAAGATATTGCGGTGGTTAATTCTACCAGTAACACCATTTCTATTTTCCAGAGCAAGGCAAGCGGTAGTATTACCTCCAACTCGTTTGTACGTACCGACGTAAGCGTACCTTACAGCCCAACAGCCATTGTTGCGGCCGATTTAAATGGCGACGGCAAAATTGACCTGGCGATAGTTTACCAAAACGGCGGCACCATGAGTGCGTTCCCTAATCAGTCAACAGGGCCGGGTAGTATTGCCTTTACATCACGGGGAGATTATGCCTGCAGCAGCCCCGGCGCTTTTGCCATTGCCGCTGCCGACGTTCAAAAAGATGGCAAAGTTGATTTAATTATAGCCAATTACACAACTAACAGTATTTCCATATTCAGAAATCAGATAGGCACAACCGGAAACGGTGTATCATTTGCCGCCCGGGTAGACTTTGCCACCGGTAAAAACCCTAATTCGATTGCCGTTGCCGACGTTGATAACGATGGAAAGCCCGAAGTTGTAACCGGAAACTTTACTGATAACAGTATCTCTATATTTAAAAACAACTCTACCCCATCTACCATAAATAGCAGTACGCTTGGCGCCAAATCGGATGTGTCAATGACCGGAAGGATTACATCAGTTTTTTCGTCGTTTATCGATAATGACGCCTATCCCGATCTGGTAATTGCCGTTCATAACCCGGCCACCAGCATCAATAAAATCTCGGTTATGCGTAATATCATGACGGCACCGGGAGCTGTATCTGGAGCCTCGTTTACACTGGCGGCCGACAACATCAGCACCGGCAGCGAACCTGTAGCTGTGGGGATTGGCGATATTGATGGTGATGGCAACCCGGATATTGTGGCAGCAGATTATAACTCCAAAACAGTATCTGTATTCAGGAATACCTCGTCGGGAACTACCATATCCACAGCCACCATAGCCGCAAAAATCGATTTCGCAACCGGTAATGCCCCCCGTGGCCTGTCGGTAAATGACCTCGATGGCGATGGCAGGCCAGAGATAGTGGTAACCAATGACCTGGATAACAGCCTCTCTGTTTTGCATAATTACAATAACGCCTCTGTGCCCGGGCCGGTTTTTGCCGAGTCGACAGCATCGGTAAGCCTTGGCAGTTTTGTCAACGCTGATATATATGATTCGGAATGGGAGCAGGACCCTGCTCCGAATTTTACTATAGCTACCTACAGTGGCGCCAATATAACCGGTGGCACAAATAAGGGGCGCTTTGTTTATTTCTCTGCCATGGGTTCGGTTACACCTATGAGCCGCGTTAAAGGAAACGTTACTTTTTCGGCAAGCGGAACAGGAACCATCGAAGTAAGGATTATACCAACCTGGAACCCAACGCTTGTTGAGGCCACCAAAACATTTACCCTTAACGCAGCTATGACTGATTATGGCTGGGACTTCGGAACAATATATCCTCAACTGGAATATTATCTTGCGGTAATATTCCCTGCCGGTACGACAGCACAGTTTAAAAAGAATTTTTCGCTGTCGTTACAACAAGGCAATATGAATGGCAATTTTACAAGATACCGTGCAGACCTAACCTCGCTGATAGGAAATACAGAAACCGGCTGGTATGGCTGGAACGACCAGGCTGGCGCGGCGCGTAAAAAGTATATCCAGCATTCTGCATATTCCAGGATGCGCTTTACCACCACAGCTACACAGATTATGCTTGAGTACGTACGCGATTTATATGATGGCAGGGTATCAAACCTGTTCCCGGCATACCAGGTTATGAATGGTGCTGATTGGGCCGCCAACGGTTCTATAGTTTCGGGTATGCACGCTATCGATTCGGCAATCCGCGTAACACCGGGAAAAGTATATACCATATCTGGTTTGCACACGTATTACGCACCAACCTACGTATGGTTTAATAACGGAGTGCCTATAGCAGCCCCGGCAACCATGTCGAATGTATCGCCTGGCACCACAGCAAATCCGGTATACAGCATTACTGCCCCGGCAGGTGCCACAAACCTTGCTATCATGGTTCAAAAAATATCCGACCCGGCCAACTACTACTCACCGGTAAATGACACCTACTTTGCATACACTAATTGTATGGTGCAGGAGGGGGCCGTTGGTACCGTAACTCCTTATGATGGTACAATTCCTTCAGCAACCTACCTCAATTATTCGGGCCATACCCCTGTAAGGATTTCTGGACCTGCTATTTTTGTGAACGGTAAATTATATAATTACTACGCGGTTGAGGGGGGAGGCGATCAGGCCAAAATAGTTCAATATGTAAGTGATGTTTTGCCTGCAGGCACCAAAACAGTTGAAGTGATGATGCCAGGGCAAGGTACTTACAGCCCTTTTGATCCTTCGGTGAGGCGTTCTGGTACTTATCTCAGGGCTGTTTATTTTCCGGCTGCAACTACAACAGAGCTACCTTCAACAACGGTAACCACTGGTAGTGCCTTATTTATCCATGATTCCATTTTGTCGGGTTTTAATATTGGCTCAAATGCGCAAAATAACGTCTGGATGATGAAAACACAACGCGATTCGACCTACGGTTTTACCGGGGAAATTTTTTCGGAGGGTTATGCCGGACGTATTTTACATACTGATACCCAAACCCCTACCATGCTGGAGGCTTTTGCCCAAAAACTGAATAGCTTCCATGTTTCGAAATACTGGTTCCAGATAGGGGTGAATGATTACGGCTTCAATACACCTTTGCCAAATTTTTATACCGAATACAAAACATTGGTTGATCGTTTGAAAGCTTTAGGTACTACAAGTACAAAAATATATATCCAGTCTACCGGGCCGGAAGTGTTTGAAGGGTCCAATTCGGAAACTTTTTCTGATGACGGCTTATCAACCACCGGGCCGGTTGCCAACGACTTCAGGGATATTCAGCGGGCCATTGCCAACAACCGGAGCTTTTGCGAGTATGTGGATTTTGAAAACCTGTTTGACAAAACTCCGGTTAATCTGTCTGATGGTATTCACCCAACCAATGCTGGGAACACAGCTTACGCCAACGGGGTAAAATATAACAGTACCTTCCTGGGTAAAACCCAGCCTTCGGCAACACTGTCTTTTTACTCGCGCGATAATACGTATTCATTAAGGCCTTTAACCAAGGCGATAAGCGGAATTTCGGTTGTTTCGGCCATAGGTGGTAAATTGCCTTATTCTTTTGCGCTTACAACCGGCAGTATGCCCGCAGGGCTTACCCTTAATGCCGATGGAGTAATTTCAGGCACACCTACTGTAAGCGGCACTTTTACAATGAGTGTTAAGGTTACCGATGCCAATACCACAAACGTTACCCGGAGTTATACTTTAACCATTAACCCATCACCTGTTGTTGCTGTGGCTCCATTATTTTTAAAAGGGGCCACAACAAGTACGGCCTGGTCAAAATCAGTAAAAGGAGTAGGTGGTTTTGGTAAATATGCATTATCAGCATCCGGTTTGCCTGCCGGATTTACCTTTAACCCCACCACAGGTGTGGTTTCAGGTACGCCCACCACAAGTTTTACATTTACTGTGAATGCAACAGATCATTACGGGTTTACAGGACAAACTAGCTATTCGGTGCCGGTAGGGAGCGGTACGCCGGCAGCATTATCTGCAGTTTTTAGCACAATAACTACTTTGTCTGGAAATAATGTAGTTGTCACCGGCAAATTAAATGACTACTACAACGAGAATTTAATGATGGGTGTAGGCGCAATTGTTACACAAGGCAGTACCAATACTTTTTACCAGGGCGGTATTATAACCATGGCAAGTGGCACCACAACAGGCCAGCCATTTATTGTTGCAACAGTTAATCCGGCGCTGGGCGCCGTGACCAAAGTTCAGCTGGCTATTTATACTTCTGCCACAACATTAACCCAGGTTAATACAAATGATACTGCCAATCTTACATTTGCTTCTGGTCCGGTAACCAATTTCCCTTAACAGTATTGCTATGATGCTTAACAAAAAAATAAATCACTTATATCCCTGTTTAGGGTATTGTTATAAAAAGATATTGTTAGTTGCCCTAATTTTGTTTTTGAGTACAACACTCAAAGCTCAATCGATAGTAAAAACAACTATAGACACGCTATCGGGCGATACAAGTATTCGAACTTCAACTGAGCAGCTTTTCGGGCAGCCAAGCCTTTCGGGCTCGGGCGGAATGCAGGTTTATTATAGTTTCCTAACGTTGAAAAAAAATGTGCTCCTAACATTGATTGTTCAAACTCAAAAAGCAGATCCCTTTATGATTATGCCCGATAGTGTTACTACCTTGGTTTTTAGGGATACCTCGGGGGTTGATATACACTGTAACCAGCCTTTCTTGTCTAATTTCAGGGGGAGCGGGAACGGCATCGTTATTTATTATACCTTGTCTTTGGATGCCCTTTCGGCAATACTGCAGGATAAACTGATGAAGCTAAGGATTTCTTATAACGGAGGTTTGTTTGAATTTGACATCGCCGACGATAACGCGCAGAAATTTATGAATGCAGCCGGACTGCTAAAGAATAATTGACGGTACAACTTTTTCCTAAAAGTATTTGTCAAATCAACTCTGGAATATTTGCCATCAAGATGGAGCAGGATTCATTTGTTTGCGTGGCGAGTTTGAACTTTGATTTTGCCCTTCCGTCACTTCTGTTTTCTAACAATGAGCTATATTTTAACAGCGCAAAATGGGAAAAACCGCCCGGCCAGCTGAAGTATATGAATAAAAACTATTTACAGTTTTGTTACCAACATAATTTAAACCAATAAAATTATTGGGTCAAATCTGCTGTTAGATGTAAATCAGAAATGAAATGGTTCAATATATATGCACAGTGGGGATCACTAAAATAAAACGTATTTGAGAATATCTATGAGTTTTTTGTGAGAGGGGGGGGTACATTTGGTAATAATTAGAAAGGAATTAAATACCTTCAGGGCGAAACTAAGCGTAGCGGGTATCTCCTTAAAGCAAGCCCTGATAACAATTCAAAATAATTAACCGCGGCAAAATGCGAAAATGCCCATATTTTATTTGTTATAAAAATAAATAATACCCAATTAACATATACCAGGCATAACCATTGATTAAATTAGTGATTATCTAAAAAGATATTTTTAAATGTATTAGAAATAAACTCTTTTAATTTGATTGTATTAGATGGTTTTTTTGCAGAGGTAAATAATAAGCAATAGTTGTTGTTTTGAAAGCAAAATATTAAAATAAAGCACGTTTGCAAACGTAAAAACACGCAATTTTTCATTTTTTTTTCAGGTGGTTATACGCTTGCTAATTCGCTAATAGTCAGCTACATTTATTAAAATTTACAAACAGAATTTTACAACTACCAAAAACCGAAAAACATTTAAATTTTGAATATATGAAAGTTCCTGGAGAATAAACAGCTACCTATCCGCTAAAAGTTTAGCAGTGTATGAAAAACTCATCCATGTGCACAGTATAGGACATCAAAGAAACAAACCCAGTTAAGGCAAAATGCTTAGTATCCGGTAAATATCAAGGAGGGCATATGCATTTAAAGCCGGGCACAATCTTTAACTCTTTTATGTGTATTGGATAAAAAGGAAAAGACCAATTATTTATTCAGATAACATTATATAACTAATACTATAAGTTTCCAAACAAACGCTGAATGATTTGATCAGGATGTGAACTTGAAAAAATTTATAGGTGCAAGTGGCTGGCAGTTGGCTACCTTTTTAATTGCCAGGGTGGAGAAATTACCTAGTTAAACCGAACTATTGTAAAGCTATTGTATTTAATTTTTGAGGCATAAAGCCCCATTGATTGGCTACGCATATGCAAATTTTTAAGTGGTTAGGCCTTAGCTTTAATCTATTTTAACTGCCTTATTTACAACGCTTTGTTAAATTAAAAAGTTACATTAATGATAAACGAAACTTTTAAGTTCCTTACCGAGGAATTGAACAAGTACTTAAGTCAAAAAATGAGTGTCATCACAGACCAGCGGGTGGTATGGGGTAACGTGGGTAAGGCTTTGGATAATGATAGCGCAGGCCATAATTTACTAAACGGCAAGGCTATTATAAGCTTAATAAATGTAGAAGAAGACAGGGTTGCCAAACAGCAGGAAAATTTTATCAAAACTAATACCGGAATCACGTATAAAAATCCACCGCTTTACCTTAACCTTTATGTGTTAATTTCAGTTAACCGCGCCGACTATGGCGACGCTTTAAAATGGCTGGCTTTTATTATTCAATTTTTCCAAAATCAAAACGTATTTACCCCAGGTAGCTATCCCAACCTTGATATCAGGATCCAAAAATTAATAGCCGACCTGTATACCGTAAATTTTGAACAGTTAAATCAAATCTGGAGCATTCTGGGAGGTAAGTACTTACCGTCGGCATTGTATAAAATCCGGCAGGTAACTATTGATGAAGATGCAATTGACTACGAAAGCGGCTTTATTAAACAAGTTGATATTAATGAAACAATAAAATTCCCTGTCTCATGAATGTAAACTACGAAATAGTATTTACGGTGGAAATGCTGAACGATTATTTTTTCAGCCAGCAATGTACTACGCTTGATATTGCTCCGGCAGATGATACTATTAATGTTTTAAAGGGGCAGCAGATGCTCTGCAAAACAATTGGCAATAAATTTGTAATTATCAATAAAATAGATAATACGGGCAAACCTTATGTCGCCCTCGGCAAATCAACAATATTACGCTTCTACATCGCCATCAATGACACCGATTTTATAAACTACACCAATATCAATTATCAGCCCGCAACGGCTGGCAAATACTATTTTACTAACATTAATCAAACCAAATTAGGTACTGTATTATATCTTAACCAGGCAATTGGCAAGTATGATAATTCACAAAACTACGCTATCGGTAACCTGGCTGCCGATAACACAAATAATGTTTTTGAAACCATAAAGGCGAACGACAGCGGCAACAAACACGCATTGACCGAAACGGCCTATTGGCTGCCGAAGGGAAAGGCACAATTTGTAAATAACGCAGACGGGCTACTGTTTACCGGACGCAACTACACAGCGGCTGCAGCTTCGGCAACTGATTTTACCATAAATATCTATGGGCTTAAAACCAGCAACAATACGTATAGTGATTTGGTACGCACATCAACTCAGCATTATGAACCGGCACAAACATCGGTACCTGTAGATCTGTCTGATCTGCCTTTTGGGAAGTACAAAGTCTCTGTAAACGCAGCCGACAGTTTTGTTTATTATGATGATATAGCCGTAAAGCAAAATATTTTAGGCGTTATCGAAATCTTTAATCATTTACCGGCGGGTAATAATTTTTCACTGTTTGATGCTTCTGGGGTGGCTAAACAAAGCCAGTTTACGTTGCGCTTTGCAAACCGCAGCGCAGTTTGGCGATATTTTACCCGCACAACAGATGTAGATGTTATTAAAGATACAGCATTGGTTTACACTTTTAATTCGGTTGTGGCAAGTAAGGTTTTTACATCTGCCGTTCCAATTCCTTTAAAGGAACGTCCTATAACTACCATATCGGCCCATGGTACCAAACTTGGCAATATTGCCCCGCTTGCCAATCCAGGGGTAAACCGCGTAAACCATATTATGCAAAACGGAGAATTATATTACTGTATAGAAAAACACTTAAATTTTTAAAAAAGTAAAACTTAAATCAAATGGCAGCATCTTACAAAACACCTGGTGTCTATATCGAAGAGATATCAAAATTCCCGCCTTCGGTGGCGGAGGTTGACACAGCCATACCCGTTTTTATAGGGTATACCCAGCAGGCTGTAAAAAACGGAAACTCATTGACCAATGTACCCACAAAAATTTCATCGTTATTGGAGTACGAGCAGCTTTTTGGAGCCGGCTTTAGCCCTCTGGCGATAAAAGTAGTGGCCGATCAGAACAATAACTACGCTGTAAAAAGTATCTCGATTGATAATGACAAGCGGTTTTACATGTATGATAGCGTGCGTATTTTTTATGATAATGGCGGTAACGAATGTTATATTGTTTCGGTTGGTTTTTATACCAATGCAGGAAGTGTAAACCAGGTAGCTGCGGCCAATTTGCATACCGGATTAGATGCGGTGGAAAGAGAGAACGAACCAACGATAATATTATTTCCGGATGCAGCGGCCATTGATAAGACCAAAGATTCGGATTTTTATAATATTCAGCAAGCTGCCCTTATGCAGTGTGCTAAGTTACAGGACCGGGTTGCCATATTTGACTTGTTTGAAAGGAATAATACCGACATTAGTACACCGGTTGCTAACTTTAGGAGCTATATAGGCATAAACAGCCTGAGTTATGGAATGGCCTATACACCCTGGATCTATTCCAGCTTTGATAAGGGTATAAAATATGGACAATTTAAAGGGTCCGTTTTTCAGGCAGACGGGACTACCCCAATAAGTAATCTGGCCACGCTTACGTCTGACAGTAATTTAAATTCCCTTGTGCTTATACTTGAGAATTCGCTCGCAGACGTTGCCCAGATAGGCACCTTCCTAACAGCCCTGATAATGAATTTAACGGCCACTGCTTATCCATCCCTCGATGATGCCTATAAAGCAAAGGCCAATGATGTTTTAACAGCGGCTTCGTCAGGCATTCTCAGTCAACACTTAAAAGACCTTTTTGCATTTGTTAGTGGCGCTGCTATACAAATAGAAGCGGCCTGGAAAAGCAATACCTATTTTAAAGGCGCCCAGCTTACTAACGACGTTAAGTCATACAGTAGTTCGGCCAACTTATGGCGCGGCAGTGTAAAAGATTTAATAGGTGTTGAAAGAAATGGTACAACAACAGGATTCGATTCGGAGACAGATGCCAATATAAATGCCCGTTATACCGATATTACCTGGCTGGATGTAGCTGTTGCCAACATTCTTACAAACGGCTTTGATTATACTTTAGGTGGTACTGCAGCTTCAAAGGACGAGGTTACGATGATAGTAAATGATATTACAAAAGCTTACAATAAATTGTCGGCTTTTATCAACACCATAATCAGCGCTGCTAACAACTATGCATCTATTAACCAGGATAACTTGTATAGCAGCCATCCCATAATAGGAAATTTTGTTAATACAATTCAAAAGGAATTGAACAGGATACCTCCAAGTGGTGCGGTTGCCGGTATTTATGCCCGTGTTGACGCAGCCCGTGGCGTATGGAAAGCTCCTGCCAATGAAAGTATCAATTCGGTAACAGGGCCGGCCTACGCTATCAATAATGATGAACAGGCTGGTCTGAACATTGACCCGATAGCCGGTAAATCAATAAATGCCATAAGGGCATTTACAGGTAAGGGTATTTTGGTTTGGGGGGCACGTACGCTGGCCGGCAACAGTAACGATTATCGCTACATAAGTGTGCGCCGCTTTTTGGTAATGGTTGAGGAAAGCAGTAAAAATGCAGCAGGTGGTTTCGTGTTTGAACCTAATGACGCCAATACCTGGGCAAAAGTGCAGGGCATGCTCGAGAATTTCCTTACACTACAATGGCGTGCCGGTGCGCTGCAGGGCGCTAAACCAAGCGATGCGTTCTTTGTATCGGTAGGTTTAAACAAAACCATGAGTGCGCTTGATATACTCGAAGGCCGTATGATAGTTGAAATAGGTATGGCCATTGTACATCCTGCTGAGTTTATTATCCTTCGCTTTAGCCAGTTAATGGCCCAGAGTTAATAATTATAATTCAGCTCAAACAAACAAAATTAAAAACCATTAAACCCTTTAAAAAATGGCATATCCAGTTACCAAGTTCCATTTCGTAATTGAATGGGGCGGATCCCGCGTTGGCTTCACAGAAGCTACAGGCCTTGATAAACAAATAGAAATAATTGAGTATCGCGAAGGCAATAGCCCCAATTATAATAAAGCAAAAATGCCCGGGCTCCATAAGTTCAGCAACATTGTGCTTAAACGGGGCACCATGGATGGCGACAAAGACTTTTACCTGTGGATTAATACCGTTAATCTTAATAAGGTTGAAAGGCGCGACATTACCATTAGCTTGTTAAACGAATTGCACACACCTGTAATCAGCTGGAAAGTTATAAACGCTTTCCCGGTAAAAGTACAGGCAAGCGATCTTAAAGCAGATGGCAACGAAGTAGCCATAGAAACGCTTGAACTGGCCCATGAAGGGTTTGATGTTCTGTTATAATAAACCAGCAAAAGTATAACTATGGCGGGCAGCAGTTCAAATTCAACCGGCGCAGGCGGGTATTATCCGCCGGTAGGCTTCCATTTTAAGGTGGAGTTTGTTGGTATTGGTAATGATAACGATGTGCGTTTTCAATCGGTAGGCGGGCTTAGTGTTGAGTACGATGCTGAATCGTACAAGGAAGGTGGCGAAAATCGGTACGAGCATAAACTGCCCGTCAGGACCAAATATGCCGATCTGAGCCTTAAAAGAGGGATGCTGGTAAACAGTGCTGTGATTGACTGGTGCAAGAAAGCGTTCCAGGAGCGGAAATTCATGGTAGCGCAAATCAACGTTACCCTGATGAACGAGGACCATCAGCCTTTAAAAACCTGGAATGTATTTGGGGCCTGGCCAAAAAAGTGGTCGGTATCTGATTTTAACGCCCAGGAAAACAGCATAGTGGTTGAAAGCCTGGATATAAGCTACAGCTATTTTACAGTTAATTAAATGAGTTATGCCAATTGAGATAAGGGAATTAACTATAAAAGTAACGGTAGATCAGCCCAACCCGCAGGAAAAACAATCGGCAGGCGGTGGCCAGGGCGAAGGTTCAAAAGACGATAAGGACGCCATATTGTCGCAGTGTGTGGAGCAGGTGTTAAATATTATACAAAACAAAAAGGAGCGCTAATTTTTAACAAAGCCATCAGTAATGGAAAAGGTAAATATAACAGCCTATAACAACGAGGATTTGGAAGAATGTCACAAGGTGACCGATGCCGGACCAAACCCTTTTGTGGCATTGATCAATCCGGAAACATACGCCCTGGATTATGCTGTTGAATTTACCGAATCGCAAGGTCACGGAACCAGCGCTGCCAAGCAAAAGTTCAATTTCAAGAAGCCCGAGGAAATGAGCTTCGAGTTTTTGTTTGATAATACCGGAATAATAGATAACAAGCCCAAAGACAATATACGGGATGATATAGAGACCTTTAAAAAACTGCTGCTCGAACTTGACAGTGAAAGCCATGAGCCGCGTCATTTTAAAATTGTATGGGGCCCGTTTATGTTTAAAGGCCGGTGTAAGGCGCTTACTATTACTTACAAGCTATTTGACGAAAAAGGATTCCCGCTACGGGCGGTATGCAAAACAACATTTAAGGGCAGTATTGAAGAAACTTTACGCGTAGCCAAGGAAAACAAGCATAGTCCCGATATAACTCATTATAGAATAGTAAAAAGCGGCGAAACTTTACCCTGGCTTTGCTACCTGGTTTATGGCGACAGTAAATATTATTTACAGATAGCCAATGTTAATAACCTTACAAATTTTAGGAATTTACAACAAGGCCAGCAGCTTTTTTTTCCACCGATAGATAAAAATGTATTAAATGCCTAACGAAGGAATTATACCATCAGAAGGATCAAAAAGTGTATGTACCTATACATTGCTATCCAACGGAACGGCCCTGAGCAGCACGTATCATGTTCTTTCAATTACGGTGAGTAAAGAGGTTAACAGGATACCAACCGCTACCATAATTATAGCTGATGGCGAAGCAAGTAAACAAACATTTGCCATTAGTAACACAGCTGATTTTGAGCCCGGAAAAGAAATTGAAATAAAAGCGGGATATAGCAGCAAAGAGGATACCATATTTAAAGGAATTGTAATTAAACACGGTATTAAGGTGCGTAAAAACAGTAGCGTACTGGTAATAGAGTGTAAAGATAAAGCAGTTAAAATGACCGTTGCCTGTAAAAATAAATATTTTAAAGAGGTTAAAGACAGCGATGTTATTGAACAGCTGATTGACGGCTACGGGCTGGAAAAAGACGTAGCGGCCACGGATCTTAGCCATAAAGAATTGGTGCAGTACAACACAACCGATTGGGACTTTTTAATGTGCCGGGTTGATGTAAATGGTTTGCTGTGTATGCCCAATGATGGAAAGATAACCGTTGCTAAACCCGATTTTTCAGCAGCATCGGTACTAACCGTACAATACGGTAGTACAGTGCATGATCTTGATGCCGAAATAGACGCAAGGTTTCAGTTTAGCGGCGTAAAGGCAACAGGATGGAGCCAGAGCGACCAAAATGTTGAAACGGTTGATGCAGCAGATCCCTCGGTACCCGAAACAGGCAACCTATCAGCATCAACACTGGCAAATATTACCGGCACTGATGAATTTAAGCTGATCCATAGCGGCACCATGGTTGAACAGGAATTACAGCAATGGGCAAATGCCAAGCTGCTTAAGCAACGCATGGCTAAAATACGCGGCCGTATTACAACCGATGGCACACCGGCAGTTACGCCCGGTAAAATGATAAAGATAGATGGTGTGGGCGAACGTTTTACCGGCAATATTTATGTAACAGCGGTAAGGCAGGAGATTCAAAAAGGAACCTGGCAAACATCCATGCAATTTGGCCTTGAGCCTGAATGGTTTGCACAAAGTTATGAGGTTGAGCAACCACTGGCTGGTGCATTATTGCCGGCTATACAGGGCCTGCAAATAGGAATTGTAACAAAACTGGAAAGTGATCCTGATGGCGAAAACCGTATCCAGGTAAAAGTGCCTGTAATTGATGCTGCAGACGATGGAATCTGGAGCAGGGTGTGTACGTTGGATGCCGGTAAAAACAGGGGTACATTTTACCTGCCCGAGATTGGCGACGAGGTGATAGTAGGATTTATTAACAACGACCCCCGTCATGCAGTGATATTGGGAATGGTAAACAGCAGTAAAAATCCGGCAGCGCTAACGGCAGCCGACAAAAACGACGAAAAAGGTTATACCAGCCGGAGCGGTATGAAAATGATTTTTAACGATGATAAAAAATCAATTGACATTGAAACACCGGCCGGGAATAAGTTCACGATAAGCGAAGACGAAAAATCTATGAAAATGGAAGATCAGAACGGGAACAAGTTTACGATGGACCAGGATGGAATAACGATAGACAGCTACAAGGACCTGACCATCAAAGCAAAAAAAGAGTTAAATGTTTCGGGGCAAAATGCTACGGTGAAGGCCGATTCCCAGGCTACTTTTAAAGGAGGATCGGCAGCGGAGTTTTCGTCGGGTGGCAGCACAGCATTAAAAGGCAGTACAGTACAAATAAATTAAACAGTAAAAGGATGCCGGCAGCAGCAAGAGTAGGAGATATGCATACATGTCCGTTGGTAACGGGAGTGGTACCGCACGTGGGCGGGCCGGTTTTACCGCCGGGGTGCCCAACGGTATTGATAGCCGGAATGCCGGCGGCGCGGGTTGGTGATATGCTTACCTGCACAGGCCCGCCTGATACTATTTTGCAGGGATCGGCAACGGTCACAATCGGTGGGATGCCGGCAGCAAGAATGGGCGACCCCACCGCACATGGCGGTGTAATCATATTAGGGGCGCCAACGGTAATTATTGGAGGATAAAATTTAAAAAAACTGAACCTTGGCAAAGCAAGCATTTACAAACAACGATTTCTTAGGCAAAGGCTGGAGCTTTCCGCCCACTTTTAATATCAATAGTAAAAGCGTGGAAGTAACTGAGAAGGAACTGGACATACAAAAAAGCCTCGAAATATTGTTAACCACTACAGTTGGCGAGCGGGTTATGGAGCCCAAATACGGCTGCGATATGGTCGACCTGGTTTTTGAGCCGTTGAATACTACAGTAAAAACCATAATGATAGACAGGATACAAACAGCCATCCTTTATTTTGAGCCCAGGATTGATGCAAAAAATATAAGTATGGATACCCAGGATGAAGCCGAAGGGGTAGTGCTGATAGAGGTTGACTACATGGTACGCAGCACTAACTCCAGATTCAACTTTGTTTACCCCTATTATATTGACGAGGGGACTGAAATTCAAATTATAACAACAAATACACAGGTAGCCTAACCAATAAACATATGGCCTGCAACGAATATAAAAATCCTTTACAGCGTGGTGGAACCGACCAGCAGCAACGCCAGCTTGCCGCGCTCAAAAGCGATTATGTATCGATAGATGAGCGCGACTACAAAGAATGGATAGTTTTTGCCAACCAGTTTGCCGGTTTTGTAAAATATTTTGATGTAACCAACAACCAAACTAATACCTGGCAGCCGTTTTTCAACTCGGATATATCGGCCATATTAGGCACCGTGGCCATACAGGACATCAATGAATACCGTCTTTCGATAAAGGAGAAATTTGATACAATACATAACCTTGCTAATAAAACCAAAACCGACCTTTTAAGAACAAATTTAAACGCACTGTTCAGCGGTATTTTAAGCCTGACATTGGCGCTCGATAGCTACTGCATCCAGCTTCCGGATACCAGCCCATTAAAGGCTATCATTTCCAATTTGATAAAAACAAAGCTCCAGGCACCATTTGCTTCCCTTTTAACTTTTTATAAATCGGCATATAGCAGTAACCCCTTATTAACGCTCGTAAAAGAGAGTGATAACAGTAAATGGATAATCCTGAACCGCGGTGTACAAAACCCTCAGGCAATTTTAACTTCCGAAAGCGTATCGCCGCTTTGGCTTAACGGCAGTGCATCATTACATGACCTTTATAGCAGCTTAACACCAAACCTCAAGGTTTTTGGACCCGATCCGGCGGTTGAGAAGAAAATAATACACCTTTCAAGGCACAACTTATTTACAGGCATTTTTGATACATACCTGCAAACCTACACCCGCATCATCAACGAGGCCGAAAGCCAATTGCTGGTTACGCTTACAAATGATAATACGCATACCCCGCACTATGCATTGTTTATCACCTTTCTTAAGTTGTTTAAATATGCAAAGCAAAGCCTTAATACATTAACCCAAAGGCATCTTGATTTTTATTATCAAGAAGTATTAAAACTTACTCCTAAAAAAGCAAACGCGAGCCATGCCCATGTGACAATTGAACTTGCCAAACAAGTTGACGAATTTATGCTGGCCAAGAGTACCGCTTTTAAAGCCGGAAAAGATGGCCTGGGTAAAGATGTAGTTTTTACGCTTGATGCGGATACCGTATTTAACAAAGCAGGCGTAGCCAAATTAATGAGCATATACCATGGCGATGATAAAGATAATATCGGTACGGTAATTAACAAAGGGCGCTGGTTTGCATCGCCGGTAGCCAGTAGTGCCGATGGTTTGGGTGCAAAGTTAAAATCATTGAATGGCGAATGGCATCCTTTTTACAATAAAGAATATTTTGATGGTGCGCTATCGGCTATTGATATGCCAAAAGCGCAGATAGGTTTTGCAATTGCCAGCCACTACTTGTTTTTGAACGAGGGACAACGGGAAATTAATTTAAACCTGGAGTTTGCCGGTGCAAATCAATTTTTGCCTGTTAACACAGCGGTTGATTGTTATGTTACAACAGCTAAGGGATGGTATAAAGTACCGGAGACCTCTGTTAAAGTAATAAATAAGCAAAATAATAGCGCTACAAAGGAATGTTCGGCAGTGTACTTTATCCTGCAAGGCAACGAACCAGCCGTAGTCAACTATAATGCGAAGGTGCATGGCGGCACTTTTAAAAGTCAGTTACCGATAGTTAAGGTCTATCTCAAAAATGAAGATACAGCTGCTTTCCAATATGATGATTTGAAAGGCCGGGCCTTAGCGTCGGTAGAGGTAAACGTTTCGGTTGGAGGGAATGGCATTTCATTTAATCAAAATGGAATAAAACAACTCCAAATATCGGGTGATAGTGGACAACTTGATTCATCAAAACCCTTTCAGCCATTTGGTGCTATCCCAAAACCGGGGGCATCATTTGTTATCGGGAACCAGGAATTATTTACAAAAAAAGGTGCGGTAGTTTTAATGAATATAGAATGGGCAAATATGCCTGCGTCAGCTAAAATTTCTTATCCGTCAAGTAATTATTTGCCGGCTACCTATGTACAGTTTATAAAGAATGGAACGTGGGTACCCGATGGAAGTGTCAATCCCAAAAAAAACTTACTATTGTTTAGCTGGGGATCTTCTTCAAATCCAGTGCTTACTAATGCCTATGAACGTTTTGCTTTAGATGACGGAACGATTGTAAACTATGCCGACTCTTATGAACCCTATGATACAAAAACAAACCAGGGCTTTTTAAAAATAACACTTGATGCGGACCTGGGTTTTGATACCTATCAAGCCGACCAGGTTACTTACCTTATTAAATTGGCCAATAAAACGTGGACATCTGCTGATGGCGTCCCGTTCAAACCTTATTCGCCTACTATCAAATCAATTTATATCAGCTATAATGCAGTAACGAATTATAACATCGGCACTAACAATCAAAAAGATTTTGACGGCCGTTCTGTTCAATACTACCACTTATCCCCATTTGGCGAGGCCGAGCAAAGTAAAACGTTAAATCCCGGCGAGAGCGTTTTCATGCTGCCGCAATTTAATCATGCGGAAGAAAATTCGCTGGCAGATGATGTTGCAGAATTTTTTATAGGCCTTGATAATTTAGCGGCCCAGCAAAGCGTAAACATACTTTTCCAGGTTTTGGAAGGTACGAGCGATCCGGTGGTTTCCATTTACAAAAAACTGATTTCCTGGAACTACCTGTCAAGTAACCAGTGGAAAGCTTTTACCGATCAGCAGGTGGTAGATGGTACAGCTTATTTAAGGCAATCCGGCATAATTTCTTTCCAGATCCCCGAAGGGGCAACAACTGATAATACCATTATGCCTGCCGGTTATTTGTGGATAAAAGCATCTATATCTATCCCAACTGACCCGGCTGCTCCGGCAGGCTCCAATAAACCCGGCGCGGTATGTAAGCTGCTCAACGTATTGGCGCAAGCGGCACAAGTTACCTTTTCCGGTAATGGGAACGATGCTTCGTTTTTAAGCAGCGCCTTACCAGGTAATACCATAAGTAAACTGGCAAACGCGCAAACGGCTATAAAAAAGATAACGCAGCCATACCCATCATTTGGAGGTAAGCCTGTTGAAGATAACACACATTTTTATGTGCGCGTGAGCGAAAGACTACGCCATAAGGACCGCGCAATTACCATTTGGGACTATGAACGTTTAGTGCTGGAAGCTTTCCCCGAAATACACCGGGTTAAGTGCCTTAACCATACCAAATATGAAAACGGCAAACTCTATGAAGACGCGCCGGGATATGTTACCGTAATTACCATACCCGACCTCACTAATCATAACGAAATAAACCCGTTAAGGCCCTACACCAATGCCGATACTATTACGCAAATACAGGCGTACCTGCAGCAACGGATCTCGTGCCAGGTTAACCTGAATGTTAACAACCCCATTTTTGAAGAGGTGCAGCTTGTATTCAAGTTGAAATTATATGAGGGGCGCGATTACAGCTATTACAGCAAATTGCTTAAAGACAGTATTACCAGGTACCTGAGCCCATGGGCGTATGGGCAGGCTGATGATGTACAGTTTGGTGGCAAAATTGAAAAATCGGTATTGATCAATTTTATTGAAGCACAGTATTATGTTGATTATATAACGGATGTACAGTTATTCCTGCTCGGCAGCGATCCGAATGTTATGCCGCAGGATCAGGAAGAGATCGAGGCTACAACATCCATATCTATCCTGGTTTCTGTACCGGCCGACAAACACAATATAACAGAAATACCGGATGTGGCAGGGGCCCAGAATAATTCAAAGTGCGCAGACCCATATAATATGATAAGCATTTAATTATATCAACCAATTGAGATGGCAGATAATGTAACCATATATAAAAATCCAAAAATGGCCCCGGCAGCAGATTATAACTATCTGCGGGCGCAGGGAATGGACTATATTGAGGCCCTGGGTAATAAATTGTGGACAGATTATAATATTCACGATCCGGGTATTACCATGCTCGAAGCATTGTGCTATGCCATAACCGATCTTGGTTACCGTTCGTCATTTGATATAAAAGATATTTTAGCATTGCCGCCCAAACAGGCTCCCGATCCTGATTTGCAGGCATTTTATACCGCTAAAAACATATTAACTGTAAACCCATGGACAACAAGCGATTATCGCAAACTAATTATTGATGTAAATGGTGTAAAAAACGCCTGGCTGCATTGCCTTAAATGCCCCTGCGATATATTTTTATATGCAAACTGCCTAAAAAGCGAATTACAATATAATGCTACAGAACATCCCATTATAATAAAAGGGATGTACGATGTAAAAGTGGAGTTTGAAGATGATGTTACCGCAGGCGATTTAAACAGCGGTAAAATTTTACACACGTTTAGTTTTATAAGCGATGTGGTTAATAATATCACCTCATCTGCAGTAATTGAAATGCGTTTGCCATCATTTAAAAGCCTGGAGGGCGACGATACGGCAATGACATTTTTTACTGTGCCGGCAGATGATGTTCAAAGCGTGGATACGAAGTTTATATCGGGCAATAAGGGCGATAATACCGATATTCCGCAAGCCGACCTGGGAAAGGGGCTGCGCAATCCGCTGTTCGCTACATTTAATATTACGCTCGATTCTGCAAAAGTAGCCTTACCAGGAGGCAATCAAAAGTTGATGGAAGATGTGCCGTTTACTATTTGGTTTAACAGCGATGCCGACAGAAAAGCGATACAACTGGCTGATATTAAAACAGCCATAAATGATATTGCCGACCAGGGGATTATACCCAATTATTACGATAAGGTTAAAGCTGCCGCTGTTATCATAAAAAACGTACGTGATACGTTGATGGCCCATAGAAATCTTTGTGAGGATTATTGCACCATTACGGCCGTTGAAACCGAAGACGTAGCTGTTTGTGCCGATTTGGATGTAAGCCCCGAAAGCGACATTGAACAGGTTTTAGCACAGGCATATTTCCTCATCGATCAATATTTTAGTCCCAATGTTGATTTTTATTCACTCGCCGAAATGGTGAAAGCCGGTTTTTCGGTGGATGAAATATTTAACGGCCCGGCGTTAAACAGCGGGTTTATAAAAGACGAGCAATTAAAGGCCGCACAATTAAAAACCGAATTACACACATCGGATATTTATGCTATACTCATGAATATTCCAGGCGTACTGGCTGTCCGCAGTTTAATATTGTCGCCTTATGATAGTGAAGGCCACCGGTTAAAAGGCGAAGCATGGGTTTTGCCCGTCGACACGGGTAAACAGGCACGGCTGTATATTAATGGCAGCAAATTCCTGGTGTTTAAAAATGGCCTGCCCTTTTTGCCGGATAAGGCCGAATTAAGTGATACTCTTAACGTAATTGAAGGTAACCATATACGCCCCAAATTTTCTGCAGGCGATAACCTGATACCGGTGCCTGTAGGGTCATACTACCCATTAACAGATTATTATCCGGTACAGTATTCGCTGCCGCTTACTTATGGCGTTGGTTATTTTGGCCTGCCGCAAAATGTAACTAACCAGCGCAAAGCACAGGCAAAACAGCTCAAGGCTTATTTACTTTTTTATGAGCAGTTACTTGCAGATTACCTGGAGCAGCTAAGCCATGTAAAAGACCTTTTTTCGTTAAGTACAACCATTGATAAAACTTATTACAGCCACAAACTGGATAACTCGACAATAAAAGACATTGAAGATGTATGTACCATATCCGAAACTGACCTGCAATCTATCAGTGAAAGCCAAACTACCTTTTTAGACAGGCGGAATCGGTTTTTGGATCACCTTATGGCGCGTTTTGGCGAGCAGTTTAATGACTACGCCCTAATGCTGTACAGCTACAGCGACAGTAAAAAAATTGCCGACGAGATATTAATTAAGGATAAGATAGCCTTTATAAAAGATATACCATTTGCAGGCAGCAACCGTGCAAAAGCTTATAATTATAAGGATGCATCAAATATTTGCAGTGACAATAATATAGCCGGTATTAAGAAACGCATTGAGCAGGTTTTAGGGCTTAAACAATTTGACGACTATGTGGACATTACCGATGTTACTGATACATCGGGCAATGCCATAGCACGTTATTGGAATATTACTGATGATAATGGTACATCGTGGTTGCTGAGCAATAAAAACTATCTTAATTATACCCCCGAAGATGCCAGGACAACGGCGAAATACGACGCCAATAATTTATTAAATTTCCTTACCGATGTCACAAAATACGATGTAAAGAAAGATGCGGTTTGGCATGTGATAGTTAAAAACGGCGCAAGCCAGGCCATAGCGGTAAGTGCAGCAACCTTTGATAAAAAAGTTGACGCCACTGCTCACATAAATAAAATTGTAGCTTTTATAAAAGGCATAGCTGAGGCCAATAAGATTTTTATTGTGGAGCATTTACTGCTAAGGCCACACAATTTGCCGGGGGCCCTTATCCCCGCCGGCGATGCTTTATTGCCCATATGTATTACCGCCGATTGCAATGTTTGCGGCGATGAAGATCCGTATAGCTTCCGCTTAACTGTTGTAATGAACGGGGCGAACGGGCTTACAAATGAAGGCCTGCAATTCCGCCGGTTTGCCGAAAACGCCATACGGATGGAAATACCTGCCCATTTAGGCATTAAAATTTGCTGGGTTTCAGCTGCCCAATTGCAAACTTTTGAAACATTGTATTGCGCCTGGGAAAATGAGCTTGCAAAAGCCATCCCGGATGTTGTACAGCTAAGTAATAAGCTAAAAAGCTTAATAGCTGAATTTAGCCAGTTAAAAAATATTTATCCTAAAGCCTCATTGCACGATTGTGTGGACGGAGACGATCAAAACCGTGTTTATTTAAACAAAACTGTTATTTAATTTAAAAATAATTTGTCATGCAGCCAACGCAATTTAACTATCCTGAGTTTGTACCAGATCAAATACTCACGAGCAGTAACCTCAACGATATGTTTAACTATCTTGACGAACAGGATAGGTTAACGCGCACCAACCTTATTGGCGTAGGCATTGTATGCGGTTTGGAGGTATCGGTAAACGCGAGCTATACCCAGCTTACCATAAGCGCCGGTTGCGGTATAACATCAGGAGGGTATTTGATCACTTTTCCTAAAACAACATTTACACAATATAACGATTATAACGCCCTTAAACCGCTTTATTACGAAAAGTTTGTTGATGGCGTAAGCAAAACCCAGCGCTATAAGCTGGCCCAGCTTTTTGAAACTGCTGTGGTTGAAGGCGCGGCTCCATTAAGTAAAGATTACCTGAAAGATAAAGTAGTGCTGCTGTATGTTGAACTCCTGGAAGATCAGGCAAAAAACTGCGACCCTGGAAGCTGCGACGATAAAGGAAAAAATATCGATATCACTTTCAGGCCGTTGCTCATCAGTATTAACGATGCTGCAAAACTTAAAACCGCAGGTGCCGATTACGGAGATTCCGGCACCACCTATAAAACGCTGCCCAAATTAAAAATGCCGCGTTATAATGTACCGGCTACCCTGCTGCAATCAACCACGCAGGTACTTGATGTTTATCGTAAAATATTGTCAACCTCGTTTATTGATAAGGTTCAAAATGCGTTAACCCAAACCTATAATATCCTGCAACCGGTTGTTAAAGATATCTACCCAACTAATCCGTTTGCGCAATTGAGCTCAAATATGGCATTCCTCAACAACGGAAGTTTAACAGAACTGGAGGCCATTAACTATCAATATTACTATGATCTTTTTAGCGATGTTGAACTTGCATACAGCGAGCTCCGGGAAACCGGTATAGAAGCACTGAGTTTGTGCTGCCCCGATGCTAACCTGTTCCGGCTCCATTTGTTATTGGGCAATGCCATTCCGGATAATGCTAATCTGCCGCTTGTAAACAGGCAATATTTTATCCCGTCGCCGGTGATGGAGTGCCATTGCAAACAAACCAACCGGCTACGCTGGTTATTTAAACGCATCCAGCTTTTGCTGCAAAATTTCTATGCCGCGTACGGTGTTACGGGCAACTTCGGCAATTTGTATACGCCCGAGCAATTAAAAGCACGCCAATTAAATAACAACATAAGGATAACGCCAAGCAGCCTGGGTAAATATCCTTTGGCAAAAAAGGCTATTCCGTTTTATTATATGCCAGTTGAGGGCACGGGCTCCCTGGTTGATAATTGGGATATTGAAAAAACAGCCGATGGAGAGGCCGATCAGAACTTATCATATAATTCAAACTTATACGCCACAGACGATTACGTGCTGGCCCCGCTTAATTACGATCTGGAACCCTATAATTTTTTACGGGTAGAAGGCCATATAGGGATGAATTATACAACAGCTTTAAAAAACGTAGTAGGTTTAAGAGATAAAAACCGCCTTCCTTTTGACGTGGTTGCCCTTGGTACCGACCTGGAATCGCTTAAAGCCGCGCTTGCAGACCTGGGCAAAACCAGTACGGTTGCCGCACTTGTTGAAAAATATGCCGATCAGATAAAAAGTCCCTGCCAGTTTCAGGATATCGATACCCTTTATGATACGCTTATAGCCGAGATCACCTGTCAGCTGTGCCGTACGATGTTGTATTTCTACCAGCTTAACGAGCCCGGTACTACCGGCAATACACTTCTGTCAAAAGTGCCGCTGGTGCTTAAATGTAACCCCGGGTATTATGTACAGCCGGCTACCTTTGGCTTTTCTTTTGAGAAATTCTATGCTAATTATAAAAAAGATGGTATTTCATTTATGTACCGTTCTTTTGATCAGCAGGGTTTTACGCCTATCAACATATATTTCTATTTGCTGCTTTATATCGAGCAGTTTTTTGAAACATTCACCTCGTCATTAGGCAACTTCGATTTCGCGGCTTTTACCGAGGCCTATAAAAGGATGATATCGATAGCTACTGATATTAAAAATAATCTTAGCAGCCAAACAGAAAATGACCGGGTTAGCCTTGAAACGTTGGATCAGCTTAAAAAGCTGATAGGACTATGCGTTCAAAAACCGGTTGAAGCACTCTATAAGGACTATCTTTTACGTTGGGTACACATTATGATGCTGCAAAAATTTGGGTATTTTGCACGTAAACATCCCGGCATACAGCATAAGGCCGGGGTACCCATGGGCGGTACCTTTGTAATGGTTTATCATGAAACCCCAATTCCTGATACCACCACAACCAATAATTCTCCTGATGCAGCCACTCTTGCTAATGCTGCCAGAGAACAAGCCGCTAATGTTGTACTTGCACAAGCCAACCAGAGCCCACAGGAAGTTTTAAAGCTTTTTGGCCTTGCAGCGCCAAATACTCAGCAACCGCCGGCAGCTCCGCAGGCGGGTATTAATATGGAAGAAGCCACAGGGGGCAACGTGATTGCCGATGCTCCTAAATTTCAGGGTGGCGTTGAAATCAATGCGCCTGAATACACCGGGCAGGCATCACACTTTGATGATCTTAATGCATTTAAAACGGAGAACCAGGCAGAACTTGATGAACTTGGAATATTGCTGCAGGGTATAAATGCAACGCAAAGCCCGTTGGCAGATGCTGTTGCCGAAATAGGGAACGGCATAGTAATAGCTGATTTTTATCTGCCATATATGTGTTGCTCGGATTGTCCGCCAATACAATTTACTGTTAACGAAGTTGCCGAACCGCTTACTATAGCTGTTCCGCCCGGCGTTTTCTGCGGAGCAGACGACAAAACTTATGATATTAAGGTAACACCCGATGGTGGTGAAGTAACAGGCGAAGGCACATCTAAAACGGCTGAAGGTAAATTTGTGTTTAACCCATCAGTTGTTAAGTTTGTTGCTACAGATAAGGCACGAGACATTACTTTAACTTATAAGGCTTTCGGCCAAAGCATTACAACAAAAGTAACTGTTTATCAAAAACCGGTGGCTGATTTTGATGCGGTTGCAGTAGGGGCTGCCGTTACTATTACCAATAAATCATCTGCTTTTGCCGATAAATATTCATGGGATTTTGGCGACAGTCAAACCTCACTCGATAAAGATCCGGCACCGCATACCTATGCTTCTGATGGTACGTTTACAATCATACTTTCTATATCAAATAATAACATTTGTAATGATAAGATAACTAAAGAGGTTACAATCAGTACTCCTGATATAACCATCGGCATGAGCAAATTTACATTTTGTAGTAATGATGATGTATCATACCAAATATCCGTTACCCCGAATGGCACAACTGTCGGCGGCGAAGGAGTAGTAGATCAGGGGGGGGGCAATTTTGTATTTGCAGCAAATAAAGTTGTGATGAACGGAGCTGCAAGTAAAAAAGTTACACTTACTGCCCATAAAGGCGCAAAAAGCAAACAACTTGATGTAACTGTATATCAGCAGCCCACAGCCGATTTTATAATTGTACCGCAAACCGGTAAACTCGGCACTGTTGCGTTTATTAACAAGTCGCCATCTTATGTTACCGGCTATCAGTGGACCTTTGGCGATCTGACACCAGCTTCTACCGAAGAAACCCCGCCGCCGCATACTTACACAAGCGATGGCGACTATCCGATAAACCTGGAAATTTATAATAATGATTGTAAAGGCATAAAAAAAACAATATTATACACAGTCAAGCTGCCTCATCCCGAAATTGATATTAATCCTAAAACTTTCTGTATCCAGGATAGCAAATCCTACCCAATTTTAATAGGGCCAGATGGTGGAACTGTAAAGGGTGATGGTGTAAGCCAGCTTGGCGATGGATCTTACATATTTACTCCATCTTCCATCGGCCATTTTCCAAGCGCGACAAGACCGGTAATTTTGACAAACACTTTAAATGAGATACCAATAACGGTTCAGGTAATGCTTTATGAAGTGCCACAAGTAAATTTTACGACATCGCCAGATCCAGCTTCACCTCTTACTGTTCACTTCATAAATCAAACAATAAATGCCAATCAGTTTCATTGGATATTTGATACGCAAGGCACATCTGACGAAAAAGACCCGATCAAGACCTTTAGTTTGATAGAAACAATCAACGTTACATTACAGGCAACAAACGCGGGGGTGTGCAAAGGCTCAATATCAATACCTGTTACTATTGGTCAGCAACACCAGCTAATTACTAAAACATGCCTGCCGGTAGCCGGTATTTCGGAGCAGTTTAAGGGGCTGAAGCAATTAGACCCCGAAAACTATCCTGCTTTTGTAAAAGCTTTCCCGGCATTAACTACCGAATTGGCGCCGTTTTTTGACAGCCTGAGCGGTGCAGATGGATTGAGCGTTGAAAATCAGATAGCTTTATTAAAAAATCTTAAAGCTGCAGACCTGATACCTAAATGGATAGACACGCTTACCAAATTACTTGAAAAAAATATCGCGCTTACCGGGTTAACGGCGGCGTTGGTGAAAATATTGGCGCAGCTGATAGAACATATAGCCTGTTTTCAACCCGATGACATTAGCAAAGCCAAGGTGCCGATGGCCGATGCACTAAATACACTTGGTATTTTTTGCGATGCGTTTTTGGCGATGGTTAAAAAAGCCACCGCGCAACAAAAGCAACAACTGGCTGCTGCCATTAGCCAAATGAATAAAATGGACGACGGCCTCAAAGAAGAAGTACAGCGGGTAGCATCAAACAACGAAAACGCAGCTAAAGCCAATTACGTTGCAGTATTAAAAAAGATAATTAAACTATTTGTCGCGTAAAAAAAATGCATTGACCTTTTATGCTATTAGAAACTGAAAATAACATTGGTAATCTTTCATTTCAATTGCAGTATAACGGCAACGTGGATGGTATTGCAATAAAAAAAACAACTGAGGATATAGTAGAACAAAGTTTTTTACCTGCGCTGGAGCATTTGTTGGATAAGCACAGTCCGCCGCAAAATGTTATTTCAATAGATAAGCTAATTTGCGAAATTAATATTGATGCCGGTGATTTAAATGACGGGCTCGCAGGTAAAATAATGCTGCAACTGGAAAAATTGCTGCTTGAAAAGCTTGTTTTGGTTAATGACACTGAACAACCGCCAACTATAGAAAAGCATTTTGCCGATACGTTGTTGTATTACCTGGAGAACGGGTATTTGCCCTGGTGGGCGGCAATAAGCAGCAAACAGCAACTTAACAAATTGATAATAAGCCTGGTTGAAAGCGTGCCCCCAGCCAGCATTGCAGATGCCTTGCTGATATTATTAAAACACGAAACTGTTGTAGCCCGCATTTGTAATGATTTTGAAGACGCCACTTTTTGGAGCTTTTTTAAATTGTTGCCGGGCTGGGCCGGCAATTCCATTACCACAGCCTGGCAACAGGATTATTTTACTTTTATTGCCGGCGAAAGATCATCCCCAGATAAACGCCTGATCCCTTTATTGTATAAAAAAAGCCTCCTGAAAAGCTTATCGCTTTATAAAGCTAATCAATTGGCATTTAATCTTGTTGAGATAAACAAGCAATTTGTAAGTTCTTTTACAGCTGGGGTTTGGCTGCAGTTTAATTCATTCAATAAAAATTTCGCGGCAGGCGCTGCGAAATTGATAAACAAAATAAAAAATGAAGAGCTAAAAACAACGTTAGCGTTGGCTGGTAACCAGGATAATGGCACAAACGGAGAAAAATCGCAAAAAAAAGAAACGGAAAAATCAGATCAGGCAAGGGAAAAAGCAGAAGAACCAGAAGGTACCCCAATTAAGGATGCCATTTATATCAACAACAGCGGCCTTGTAATTATCGCGCCTTATTTAGGCATGTTTTTCAGGAAAGCCGGTATTGTTGAGGATGATAAAATAACTGATTTAACCAAAGCAATTACCCTGTTAAATTATATCAGCAAAGGTTTTGATGCGTTTGCCGAATTTGAAATCGTTTTGCCAAAACTACTTTGCGGATTCGGAGTGAAAGATGCAATTAAATCCCGGTATATTATTACCGGCGACGATGTAGCAATGATAGATGAGTTGCTTAGCTCTATTATAGTTAACTGGCCGATCTTGAAAAACACATCTAACGAAACTTTGCGCAGCACATTTTTACTGCGCGACGGAAAACTTACTTTTAAAGATAACGGCTCGCACCTTAAAGTGCAGCAAAACTCTTTGGATGTTTTACTGGAGCATCTTCCCTGGAATATCAGCATGGTAAAGCTGCCCTGGATGAAAAAGATATTATATGTCGACTGGGTATAAATTAGTCTTATAAATAATTCCCCATCGAAAAAGATAGCGCAATTGATAGTTACGTTTTAATGCATTCGGTTTTCACTTTTAAAAATATGGTATCAACTACTGAAAAAACGGCTAAAACAAATCACATCGCCCCCAAAAAGGCGGATGGGAATTGTTTTTTCCGGAAGGCCGGGGAGCCTTCGTTTTTTCAGTCGAATGATAAATCTGCATTTTTTGGCGGCGCTGCTGTTCAACCCAAATTATCTGTAAGCACGCCTGATGATCCCCATGAAAAAGAAGCTGACCAGGTGGCCGATCATGTAATGCGCATGCCGGAGCCGGTAGCCGCCCCGGTTAATGCCAGCCCTCTGCTGGGCGAGGACGTGCAACGGAAAGAAGAGGAAGAACATACCGTACATCCTAAACTGGAAAGCCCTTCCATCACTTCGCTGCAATGTAAACAGCAGGGTACCATCATTAGCCCAAGGCTAATGCCGTTTGTACAGCGCAGCAGCACCGGCGACGAATTGGTATCGGATTGCGGCGACACTGCATCATCCGGTCAGCATAGTGAAGGCCACTTATCATTAAAATCACTCCCATTATGCCGCAGCCCAGGCCAGGCCGAAAGTAATCGCGGGCCGCCGGCAGCAAGTTCCAGCTTTGAATCGTCACTTTCCTCAAGTAAGGGAAATGGCAGCGCTTTGCCGTCTGATACGATGGCAAGCATGAACTCGCGTTTCAATACCGATTTCAGCGGCGTACGTATTCATACCGGCGCTACGGCCGAAACCTTAAGCAGCAGCATAAATGCCCAGGCATTTACGCATGGCAATGATATTTATTTCAATACCGGCAAATTTCAGCCCGGTACTGATGGTGGCGGCTTATTGCTTGCACACGAGCTTACACATACCATACAGCAAGGCAGCGTTTCTCAACCTGCCCAGGGAAGCGCTGTATCCCGAAAGCCGATTATACAACGCCAGGCTCATGACAGGCCTGTGCCCTCTCAATTAAATAATGCCGTAGCAAAAGCAAAAGGCGAAGTTGGTAAAGTAAATGCAAACGAAGCTGGTCCCGATGGTTTCCGTACGGGCTGGCAAAGGCTTGTTGAATATTTTAAAACCACCTTAGGCCAGGATAAAGTTGTTGCCGAAGGACAATCTGGTTCGCAGGGCGCAATCTCCGAAGGCGATATTAAAAAAGAAAGAAAAATTGATAATGCGCTGCCGCCTGCAAACCCAAGGCCGGCAGCCGGCCCGTACGTTAGGGATGCTATGCCAAGCTGGTGTGGTATTTTCACATTCTGGAGTTTGCACAAAGGCGGGGTACCGTTAAGGAGATGGGAAATAGGTGGGCCGCCGGCAGTTGATGTTAACGCTGCATATCCGAAGGGTTATATTCCAAAAGCCGGCGATATAGCCTACCGGAACGAATTTTCGCACTACGCGCTGGTAGAAAAAGCCACAGGCGATACCGTTACCACCATAAACGGAAATACATCGGGCGAGAATAATCTTGGTGCCCAAATCCAGGTTAAAGACCATCCGCTAAAGAACTGGACGGCATTTTTTGATCCGCTGATGCTGATGAACGGGCAGCTTGGCTCGGGCGATACTGCTGCTGAAGAAAAACCAAAAACGCTAAGGGAAATGCGGCAGCAATTATTCCACATAAACCGCAAAGAAGATACAGATCACGGCGACGCAGAAAGCTCTGGCGATAGCGTAGAAACACAGGTACATGCCAAACCCGAGCTAAGCAACTGGAACGTTAATCCAAACGGTGCGCTTACACATAGCCCGCCGGGCACACCAGCTGTACAAGCTAAGGAAGAACCGGCTCATCATGAGGATGATTTACAGGAGAATGAGGCACAGCATGAGCCCAATAGCCACGAGATACAACGAAAACACGATAGTGAAGACGCACACAATGAGCCGCAGGGGCCGGATGTACAGCTTAAAACAGATAGAAAAATTCAATGTTCATGGTTTGATAGCGCTTTATCTGTAATTAATTCGGCGGTTGATTATGTGGCCAAGGGGCTGCAAGCAGGTAAGGAATTTTTACTTAACCAGGCCCGCGATTTTGCAATGGCCATACCGGGTTATATGGCCCTGCGCGTAGTGCTGGGCGAAGACCCCATAACAAATCAGCAGGTTGAGCGTAATGGCCATAACTTTATTGAAGCCGCATTTGACATTATGCCGGGCGGTCGCCTGTTGCATCAAAAACTCGAAGAACTTGGCGCGCTCAGAACTGCCGAGGCATGGGTTGATACACAAATAGCTGCCATCGTATCTGTGGTACAGGGAATTGAGAGTAGTGTTGAAAACTTCTGGAACCACCTTTCGCTTGCCGACCTTGCCCATCCTCAACAGGTATTTGAGCGGATAGGGACCATTATACATGATGCCATAACCAGCATTATCAACTTCGCGGTAAACGCCGCCACCCAACTGCTGGCCATTGTAAAACGCTTCCTGCTTAACCAACTGGTATCGTTTATCAGGGATCACACTACAGCCTATCCCTTACTGTGTGTTATTTTAGGCCAGGATCCTGTAACCGATGAACATGTAGCCAGGAACGGCACAACCATATTGAATGCATTGCTGGAACTTGGCGGTGAAGAAGGCCGCGAACAGCGCCGGCAAATGCAGGAAACAGGCAGCTTTAAAAAAGTTGCAGATTATATCGACCGGGGTATCCGGATATTTGGCAATGCCTACACCGATATAAAAGCCGGTATTGCCCATATCTGGGATTTTGTATCTATCAACAGCCTGATGCACCCGATAGATACTTTCAATGAAATTTATAACACCTTTGCGGCACCGGTACGCAAAGTATGGGATTTTGTGACCGAAGTTGGCGCGGCAATACTCCGGTTTATAAAAGAGGTATTGATGGTGCGGCTCTCGGCATGGGCACGTACGCAACGAGGCTATTTCCTGGTTACGGTTATTATTGGCGAAGATCCGTTTACTAAAGCAAATGTTCCGCGAAATACCGAGAATGTGATCCATGGCTTTATGAGCCTGATGGAAGGCGGCGAAGAGCAGTTTAACCAGATGAAGGAATCCGGAGCCATCGACCGGACGACGCAACGCGTTAACGCCGCAGTTGAGCGGCTGAATATGACGCCCGAATCGATTATACAGTTGTTTGTCGATCTGTGGCATTCGTTCAGCTTAAATGATCTTATACACCCGATAGAAGCCTTCCAGCGAATTATTCACAGGTTTGGTGAGCCGATAGCACGGTTAATAGCATTTGTGATCGAGATCATTAAGATTGTGATCGATGTGATTATGCAGATCATGAACTTCCCAACCGACCTGATCCGCAATATTATAGCTAAAGCCATGCTGGCGATAGAAATGATTAAGCGCGATCCGATTGGCTTCCTCAAAAATCTGCTGAAAGCGATAAAAGAAGGCTTTACGCAATTCTTTACCAACATTGTTGATCACCTTATTTTCGGGCTCACGGGCTGGCTTATGAGCGAGCTGAAGGATGCTGGCGTACCCGAACTTAAAGATATTTCCTTACGGGGAGTAATTACCTGGATACTGGCAGTGCTTGACCTGTCAATGGAAACCATTTGGAAGAAACTTGCCGAGCATCCAAAAATTGGCCCGCAAAAAGTTGCGAAGATCCGAAGCGTAATTAATACCCTTGAAGGGATATGGACATTTATAAAAGATGTACAGGAACGGGGTATACAGGCCATTTGGGACAAGATCCAGGAACAGTTGACTAATCTTTGGGATACCGTGCTCAGTAGCGTTAAAAATTGGGTAATGGAGCAAATTGTTAACAAGGTTACAGCCAAGCTGCTCTCTATGCTCGATCCAACGGGTATTATGGCCGTCATTAACAGCGCTATTGCACTTTACAAGGCCATACAATCCTTTATAAAATACCTGCGCGAAATGCTGCAGGTTGTCAATTCGTTTGTAGAAGGAGTGGTAGAAATTGCCAGCGGCAACACCGCAAGGGCAGCCAACTTCCTTGAAGGCGCCCTGCACCGGGCTATGCCTATAGTTATAGGCTTCCTGGCCAACCAGGTTGGCCTTGGCGGGATAGGTCACCGTATTGGCGAGCTGATAGTAAGCGCCCGTGCCCTGGTTGATGAAGCTATAACCTGGCTGGTGAATAAAGCGGTTGACTTAGGCAGCAAGCTGCTGGAAATGGGTAAAAATGCGGTAAATGCGGTATTAAACTGGTGGCAGGATAAGAAAGACTTTGCATTGCCAAATGGAGAACATCATGAAATTTCGACAGAAGGTTCGGAAGACGCTCCTGTGGTTAAACTGGCAAGCAGTACTCCGATGGGGGTTTCTGTGTTAATCGCAGAAAAAAGGAAAACGGTAGCTGATCCGAGTCCTGAAAAAACGGCCCTTGATACATTAGAAAGGGAGAATGACGCAGTAGAAAAATTTATTAAGGATAGTCGCGCATTAGTTAATATCCCGACAGGTGCGCCTGCAGATGCAGAAGCGAAAAAAGCTGCGTTAAAGGTTCAGGTTGATCAAAAGCTTGGTGCACTTATAAGATTAGTTATAGATAGCAAGCTACTGCTTACCAGTGATGAGGCCGCACTGCCTGTTACACCGATGCCAACCTACGGCGGTTTAAATGCCGATGGATTTGGCAACAGCATGGAAGTTAAACCATTAACAAAACTTGGTGTTACCGGAAGCTCCGTAAGCGCGGATAACAACGTTACTTACGGTGAGTTGCTGAAAAGAAAACGCGCAGCAGGCGGTACTAACACTTATTACGTTGCCGGACATTTGCTTAATAACAACGTGCATGGTGATGGGACACTTTGGGCAAATTTAACACCGCTTGCTAATACCGCCAATGGCGATCATGAGCGGGATGTTGAAAAAGATGTTAAAGATGCAGTTGGCAAAAATCAGATACTTTCCTATAAAGTTAAAGTAGTTTACGCAGGTGTTTCGTTAAACAGCACACTGATAGGAGACATTGTTAAAGAAAAAACTAAACCAGGGGCTAATAATACAATTCTTGACAAAAAGCAAAAAATCATCGAAGCAGAAGCGAAACTTCCGTTACATCTGGAATGTTCTGTTAAACAATGGAAACCAGACCTGGTGACGCCTTTGAAAAACGGCGACCCTGGTTACGACGGTAAATATAATTTTGAGAATAGGATAGTAGAAAATATGAAAAGGGTAGCGCAAAATAATTTGGGATTATATTACTTAGATGATGCAGCGGCTACTGTTTTCAGAACTTATGACGAACTACTCAAAGATGCGGATAAGGAATTTATCAGTAACCCGGCTCTTATTTGGGGTGTTTTTTCTGAAAGCCCTGTTTACAAGCCAAGTGTAGATGATTTGCGCGGCCGAAAAGCAGATTTCAAAACCGCATTTAATAAAAAGGAATTGTATCACGCAGAAAAAATAAAAATAGGCCGTATTACGGATGTGGCAACCTGGGATGTATTTAAACATGGAAGAGAAGCCTACCTAGCAGCCGATACGTTGGAATCTGGAAAGTCGGATGAATTAAAGGCAGCTTTCGATAAGAAAGTTAAGGATATTAAAGACCCATTATTAGCGACCGCCCGGACAGCTGCCGCAGCTATTACGGACATAAATACTTTATGGGGCACCTTTAAACGAACTTATAATCTTTTCCCCCGGGATGGTTTAACTGATAGTGAAGTTACAAGCTTCAAAGCGGCGCATTTTGATGCCCAAATAACAAAGTTACGAAACGCCCCGGCAGCCCCGGTACCGCCCGCTACACCATAATTATAACAAACATGAGAAATAACGCCGACACCAATTTTTGTATTTAAAGAACTTAAATGAACAAGCCATGGCAAACAAAGTAATATACCGCCGCCGGCGCCGCCAGGCACCTGCGGCACACGACAGTAAGTTTTTTAAGAAAGATAACAGCCAGGAACAATCCTTTTTTGGCGACCCTCAAAAACAGGCTTTTTTTCAAAATCAGCATGTACAACGTAAATGCGATCATTGCGAACAGGAAGAGAAAAAAGATGTTCATCGTGCAGCTGATAAAAAGGAGGATGAGAAGCCTGTACACCGCATGGAGGACAAAAAGGAGGACAAGGAAGTGCACCGGACTACGGATAAAAAAGAGGAAGATAAAGCCGTGCACCGCATGGAGGATAAAAAAGAAGATAAGGGCGTGCATCGCAAAGAAGATAAAAAAGAGGAGAAGGATGTGCACCGTAAGGCTGACGCGGCAAGCTCGCCAGCTGCTGCATCGGCATCGTCTTATATCTCCAACTTAGGCGGTAAGGGGAGCGAACTGCCTGCATCGTCGAAACATTTTTTCCAAACAACAATGGGCGCCGATTTTAGCGATGTTAAAATTCATACCGGTACGCAGGCAGAGCAGTCGGCCGCCGCCATAAACGCCAAAGCTTATACGATAGATAATCATATTGTTTTTGCAGCTAACCAGTTCAATACCGAAACGCACGAAGGCAAAAAACTGTTAGCGCATGAACTTACACATGTTATGCAGCAATCGGATGGCATAAACAGGAAGGCAACCATACCCTCAACCACGTTACCAGAAGCAGAGCTGGAAGGCGGCATAGGCAATGTTACTGGAAAAGGCACTTCTACGTCAAACCAGGTTGCTCATGGCGGCGATGTTAAGGTGGAGGGGCTTACCACTGCAAATTATGACCACGGTACTTTTGCCACCACCGATATTACAGCCGAACGGACCAAAGGCTGTAAACCTTGCGGCAAAGCTCCTTGTGTAGCATTGAAAGGGACGCTGGTATCGGAGTTTCATGCCGACCCTAAAGTGAAACTACCCACAGTTCCGCCAGGACACACCCCATGTGAAACAGAAAAGATCCGAACCTTTATTGATACGAAGCTAACCAATCACGAACAGGAACACGTTGACGCATTTAATACTTATAACGGTACCGTAAGCACGCCATTTGCTTTTACAGGTTGCTATACAGAGGCCGAGTTGAAAAAATTTGTGCAGCCTATTCACGATAAAATTGAAAAAGACCGCGAAACTGCAGCCAATTTGCTCAGTAAAAAACTGGATCCGTTTTTAGAGAAAATAGGCACAGAGGAATGCACCGACAAACCGGCACCCACCGCGCCGAAACACGCCGCGCCACCACCGCATCATTAATCAATTTATGTTAACTCCCTTAAAATCGATACCTTTATTTTGATGATCCACCAGCTAAAAAAAATTACGCCGCCGGGCCTTGAAACAGCTATAAAACTATGCCGGGATCTGGTATCAGAACGGGTACAGGCACATTTTAGTAACATCCCGTTTGATGTATCAAAATGGTACGATCAGCATAGCAACCAGTTAAGTAACGATCCTTTAGAAATTATCCCTGATATTAACGGCCATGACGACTGGGTTACCGTAATGATCACGCTTATTCCGCATGTACAGCCCAACTTTTTCGAGTCGGTTATTTTGGAGCACCTGCCCAACGGTGGCGATTTTCCAGAAATTGGCGGGGTAAAGGCCACTAATCACCGCAGCATGTTACCAACCGGCGAAACGCTGCAGTTCATCCTGGCCGGCACCAATGTTACCCAACGGGTGCGGCTTCAGCAACTATTTAGCCAGGATCACTTTTTTCATCGCCAGGGTATAATCTGGTTGGAAAATGTTAAGGAAGGCGAGCCAGTGATGAGCGGCCGGCTTATATTGAGTTCCGAATGGGTTGACAAGATTTTACTTGGGAAAGAAAGCCCGCCCAGGTTCGGCCCCGATTTTCCGGCAAAGAAAATTGAAACCGGAATTCAGTGGGGTGATGTTGTGCTTCACCCGCGCACCATGAACCAGATAAATGATATCCGGATCTGGTTGCTGCATCATGACAAGTTCAATAGCGACGCAAATCTTAAAGTTAAAATAAAACCGGGTTACAGGGTGTTATTTTATGGCCCGCCGGGTACCGGGAAAACCCTGACTGCCGCACTTTTGGGAAAAGAATATAATAAAGACGTTTACCGGATTGACCTTTCACAAATTGTAAGTAAATACATTGGCGAAACAGAAAAAAACCTGGAGAATGTATTCAGAAAGGCCGAGACCAAAGACTGGATTTTGTTTTTTGATGAGGCCGATGCATTGTTTGGCAAGCGTACCAATGTACAAAGCGCTCATGATAAATATGCCAACCAGGAAGTAAGCTATCTTTTGCAGCGTGTGGAGGATTTTCCGGGATTAATGATCCTGGCATCAAACTTTAAAAATAATTTGGATGATGCGTTTCTGCGCCGCTTTCATAGCGTGGTGCATTTTCCTATGCCAAATGCCACAGAAAGACAAAACCTTTGGGACAAAACTTTACCTGCCGGATTAAAACTCGATGCATCAATAAACCTCAAAGAACTGGCCGAGCAGTTTGAGCTAACCGGCGCATCTATACTCAGCGCGGTTCATTACGCCACGCTGCAAAGTTATGAGCGGGAGGATGGCATTTTATTCCATGCAGATTTGATAGACGGCATAAGGAAAGAGTTTTTGAAAGAAGAAAAGTCGATAGATAATTGATTTATTAGGGAATATAGTCCTGGGGGCGGTAAAAGTAAGAATATGGCAGGCAGAGGAGCTGACACAGTTCATTTTACACACCCTTATTTTACAGCCCCCTACCTGTTGAGCAGGTCGTCATCACTAATGTTCCTTAGCTTATTCAACAACGATGCAATGGCTGGCCATTGCATCGTTTATTAATCTTACGGGTTAACTAAACGCCCAGGCCACTCTCTCGTTGAATGCAGCAAGGCTTTTTTTAAAGCTATCCGGTTTTAATTCAAACTTTTCTTTGTTCTTTTGATTAGCGGCCTTCATCTTTTTATGGAGCACTTCTATTTTATCATGAAGATGGTTCTTCCGGGCAGTCGCTTTCTCCCGGAATTTCATCATCCGCTGGTGTTGCTTGTCCTTCAGTTCCTTAATTTCTTGTTTTAACTTCTCTTTTTTATCCCCCACCGCCGTTTTGAATTCAGCTTCTTTTGCATCAAGCTCCTGGTTGAATTTGTCCCATTGCCCGTCTTCAAATCGTTCGGTTTCGTCATATAGTGTATGGCTCAATTGCGCCGCTTGCTGCTGTACTGTCGATCCGATTACCCACATCATGACGCTCAACAATGTTATAGTACCGGCTATAGAAATAAACAGGGAGAATTTTCGGCTGATCTTTGTTTTTTGAACAATAAAATCAGCCAGGCCATGAAAATAAACTGCGATCAATACCCCCGTAAAGGTCATCAGCAAAATATTAAAAGCCACACCGACAAATAAAATGATGATTAGCGATAGGCAGACAATTGCGGTGGCCTGCCATACTTTAAGGGTATAAGAGAGCTCTCTTTTTATTGTATTTGTTGATTCTTTATCCATCCGATGTTTATTGCTTATTATTTAATTTGCTTTATCCCAGGCCGGGCGATAGTTTTATCCTTAACAACTGAATTACAGGATGAAATAAGTTAAAAGAACGCCAACTTTACTCTTAAATTCAAACGTGAAAGTTTTATATTTAACTGATACCGACATGTAGGCGGCCAGCGGATATCAACAATACGCACTGCATCCCCCATCTATTTTTAATTTAACATTTCCTTCATTTTTCCTGTGGATTTTTTTTACGACCTTTGCCCGCATTAGTACTTTTAGTTATAGGCTATAACCAGAGCAGCGATATGAATTACACCATCAATAATTTACCCGAACGTACAGCTAAGCCCCGCGACAAAGGCATTACCATGGTTATGGACAAAGGCTTAAGTTTAAGGCAGGTTGAGGATTTTATTGAGGTTGGCGGCACGCATACCGATATTGTAAAACTGGGCTGGGCAACATCATACGTTACCCCCAACCTGGATGAAAAAATAAAGCTGTATAAGCAAGCTGGTATCCCGGTATATTTTGGTGGTACTTTGTTTGAGGCCTTTATTGTGCGTAACCAGTTTGATGATTATTGCCGCCTGCTTGATAAATACCAGTTGGAGCATTGCGAAGTATCAGACGGCTCAATCACTATTGAGCATGATGTTAAATGCGATTACATCCGCAAGCTGGCCAAACAGGTTACGGTAATATCCGAAGTTGGATCAAAGGATGTTCAAAAGATTTTCGCTCCCTATAAATGGATCAAACTCATGAATGCCGAAATTGAAGCCGGTTCATGGAAAGTTATTGCCGAAGCCCGCGAAAGCGGTAATGTAGGCATCTACCGCGATTCGGGCGAAGTAAGGCAAGGCCTGGTTGATGAAATACTTACCCAGATACCAGAAGGTTCTATCATTTGGGAGGCCCCGCAAAAAGCCCAGCAGGTTTGGTTTATTAAGCTTATTGGCGCCAACGTAAGCCTGGGCAACATAGCCCCCGCGGATATTATCCCGCTGGAAACATTACGCCTGGGCATCCGAAGCGACACCTTCGATCATTTTTTGAGTTTATAGTGTTAAAGCTTTCGAATAAAAATTCAAAGTTTTTTTAGTGCTTTAGATCAATAATTAATTTCCGCGTTCACTTATTAATATTCTAAAGTAACAGGAGAATTGCTTTTAAAAATTTTTCAAATAAAAATTAAAGATCAGGTCGCGCAAAGACGCCAAGAAGCAAAGCAATTCATTTATTTCACTTTGCGCCTCTGCGTCTTTGCGCGAAAAACTAACCGATTTGCTTTCAAACGCGATGCCATGAACAGCAATTATTCTATGTAATCGTCAGCGAAATTTTAAAAGCGGTTTCCCAGCCTATAGTGATTTTGATATGGCACTTATCATTTCTGTGTATATCTTTAGGCTTTTATTTTAGGCGATACTAAATAAACTATACATGAAACACTACGGGCTAATAGGCTTTCCGCTTTCGCATTCTTTTTCGAAGAAATATTTTACCGGGAAATTTAAAACCGAAGGTATTGAAGATGCAGTTTACGATGTGTATCCGCTGGAACATATTAAAGATTTGCAGGATTTACTGGATGAACACCCCAACCTTGCAGGCTTAAATGTTACTATCCCCCATAAAGTTTCCATTATACCATACCTGGATTGGGTTGAGCACGATGCCCGCACAGCAGGCGCCGTAAACTGCATTTGCATAAGCGCCGAAAGCCCGCTGCAGGCAGCATTTACAGGCGAGGTTGGCATTACCGGGCACGATTTTAGGCTGGAAGGCTATAACACCGATTTATATGGTTTCGAGATGTCGATAAAACCACTCATCAAGGATACTAATGACGAGGCACTGGTTTTGGGCGATGGCGGCGCAGCAAAAGCGGTAAAGTGTGTATTGGAAAACATGGGCATCACTTATAAAACCGTTACCCGCAAACCACATCCTGATCATTTACTGTTCAGCGAGTTGAAACCGCACCATATTAAACAGCATAAAATCATCATCAACACCACACCGGTAGGCACATCGCCCAATATTGATGAATGCCCGCCAATACCCTATGAGGCCATTACTGATAAGCATTTACTGTACGATTTGATTTACAACCCCGAGGAAACCCTGTTTTTAAAACAAGGGCGCGAACGGGGGGCAACCACCAAAAACGGTTATGAAATGCTGATACTACAGGCCGAAAAATCATGGGAGATATGGAATACTAAAGACTTGCGTGTATGAGGTATTTAACATTACTTGTTTTAGCCTTATTTGTTTTAGCTGCCTGCGGCGGTAATCATGATTACTCGCCCAAACCCCGTGGCTACTCCCGCATTGTTTTCCCCAAAAAGGAATACCAGGAATATTATGGCGGCTGCCCCTATAGTTTTACGTACCCTAAATACGCTGTTATTGAGCCTGACAAAAGCAGCAATGCAAAGCCGTGTTGGGTAAACATGCAATTTCCTGATTTTCACGCCACGCTACACTTGAGCTATCAACCGGTAACCACAAAAAAAGAATTTAACCAGCTAACCGAGGATGCCCGCACTTTTGCTTTCAAGCACACCATAAAGGCTACGTCGATCGATGAGGGGATTATCGCATATCCAGATCGTAAGGTATATGGTATTTACTATACCATTGATGGCAACGCGGCATCATCGGCCCAATTTATCCTTACCGATAGCACAAAAAATTACCTGCGCGGAGCTCTTTATTTTAACAACGAACCACGTCTTGATTCGGTACAACCAGCCTTAAACTTTGTTAAAAAAGATGTAGAGGTTTTGATCAAGAGCCTGAAATGGAAGTAGGGGGAATAGAATCAAGATATATTTGTCTTTCGGGGTGAAACTTGCGAAGTAAAAGCTTCGTAAGTTTGGTTTAGCCAATAAACGTCTGCTGTTAATTGCGGCTCTATTAGCTTCCAATAACCAGGCAATTAATACCCCAGCAATTTCGCCATCGTTTCCGCCAATCTTGCTTTTGCCAAAAACTGGTCTTCCAGCGCTTTATTCATGGGGATGGCTGTATCCAGGCTGCCGCAGCGCATTACCGGGGCGTCCAGGTATTTAAAACAATGTTCGGCAATGTGGGCCGCTATTTCGGCGCCGAAGCCGCTGGTGAGTGTATCCTCGTGTAATACCAATGCCCGGCCTGTTTTTTGCACGCTTTGTTCTACAGCGTCCTTATCCCAAGGCAGCAGGCTGCGTAAATCAATGACCTCTAAGGATAATTCAGGATGTTTGGCTGTATACTCCAGCGCCCAATGTACGCCCAAACCAAAGGTGATGATGGTAGCTTTTTGGCCTTGTTGCACAATGTTGGCCTTACCAATTTCTATCAGCACATCATTATCGGGCACGGGGCCGCTTATGCTGCGGTACAGGTATTTGTGCTCAAAGTATATAACCGGGTTAGGGTCGTCAATTGCTGCCAGCAACAGGCCCTTGGCATCGGCCGGAAAGGCGGGGTAAACTACCTTGAGCCCCGGAGTTTTTGTAAACCAGGCCTCGTTACTTTGAGAGTGGAAAGGCCCCGCACCGGTGCCCGCGCCGGTTGGCATGCGTACAACCATATCAACAACCTGCGCCCAGCGGTAATGGGTTTTGGCCAGGTTATTAATAATCTGGTTAAAGCCGCAGGTAACAAAATCGGCAAACTGCATTTCAACAATAGCTTTGTAGCCGTTGAGCGCCAAGCCCATACCCGCGCCCACAATGCCCGATTCGCAGATGGGGGTGTTGCGCACCCGGCCTTTGCCAAATTCTTCTACAAAGCCCTGGGTTATTTTAAATGCGCCGCCGTATTCGGCAATATCCTGCCCCATAACTACCAGGTTGGGATATTTGCGCATACCCTGCCGCATGCCGTCACTTATGGCGTCAATATATCGCTTATTGGTTACCGGGCTTGCCGGGGGCTGGCTTGCCGGGAATTGGTAAGCCCGGTACATATCGGCTACTTCTGTGTCTATATCAGGCACAATATCAGCCTCGCTGTAAACCTTTTCAAATTCCGATTCGATAAGTGTTGTAAACTCTTTCCTGATCACCGGTATCCACTCGGGCAGCAGCACACGCTCATTCAGCAAATATTTCTCAAAATTGGCCAGCGGATCTTTTGCGCCCCACCACTCAAACAGGTTTTGCGGTACGTATTTGGTTCCGGAGGCCTCCTCATGCCCGCGCATCCTGAAGGTCATACATTCCAGCAAAACCGGGCGCGGGTTTTCGCGGATGCTGTTTTTAATATCCGTTATGGTGTGGTAAACCTCTAAAATATTATTTCCATCAATACGGCGGCCTTCCATGCCGTAACCTATGGCTTTATCAACCAGCTGGTTGCAGTTGTATTGCTCATTGGTTGGGGTTGATAAGCCGTAACCATTGTTTTCGATAAGGAAAATAACCGGCAAATTCCAAACGGCGGCAATGTTTAAGGCCTCATGAAAATCACCTTCGCTGGTGGCGCCTTCGCCGGTATAAACCAGGGTGGCTTTATGACGGTTAGATAATACATCGGCCAGCGCTATGCCATCGGCTAATGCCAGTTGCGGCCCCAAGTGCGATATCATCCCAATGATTTTGTACTCCTGTGTGCCAAAATGGAACGACCTGTCGCGCCCTTTCGTAAAGCCGGAAGGTTTGCCCTGCCATTGCGCCATTAAGCGCGAAAGCGGGATATTGCGTGTTGTAAAAACACCCAGGTTGCGGTGCATGGGCAAAATATATTCATCATCGGCCATAGCCAGTGTGCTGCCAACGGCAATGGCTTCCTGCCCTATACCCGAAAACCATTTGCCAATGCGGCCCTGCCTTAACAGGATGAGCATTTTCTCTTCGACCATGCGGGGCAGCAACAGTTTTCTGTAAAAAGACAGTAAAGTGTCGGTATCAAGGTTTTTACGATCAAAAATCATAAGGTAAAACTACTGAAGTTTTTAAATGGCAAGGCCCTCAACAGGGTCAAAAAATAATTTTTTCGGGTTAAACTTTGTATGTTTGGTAATTCCTAACTAAAAACGATGAAACGATTTGTATATTTAATATTGGCGGTGTTGTTGATCATTGGTTTTACGGCCTACGCGCAAGATTTCTTTTTATTGCCCGGTAGCTTCTACATGAAAAAAGGCGATAACATTAACCTGCACTTATTAAGCGGCAATGAATTTGCAAAGGAGGGGGAGTACAAATACGACGGCGCCAAGATTTCGAAATTTGTGCTACACGAAGGAAAAAAGCAGACGGATTTAAGCAAATTGCCAAAAGATACGGCCTCAAACATATTAAACTACAAACTGGAAACCCCTGGTTTGGCTACCATCGAGGTTATTAAAAGTGAAAATGTAGAATCGGAACGAAACAAATTTTTAAAATACCTGAGCAGCGAAGGGCTTGACCAAATTGCCGAAGAGGCAAAAGCCAACAACCAACAATACTTTGTAGAAAAAACAACCCGGTACTTAAAAACGCTGGTAATGGTTGATAAACCAAACGACCGGGAGTTTGATAAGCCCCTGAATGAGGAGTATGAAATTGTTATCAAACAAAATCCCTACAAATCTGATTACGGCGATGATGTTACTGCCGAGGTTCTTTTTCATGGCAAGCCGTTGAAAGACGCCGTGGTTATTTTGTACGTAAAAACAATTAACGGCAATGTTTATCCCCAGAAATTGAGCGCTGATGCAAGTGGCCTTATATTTTTTAAACTAAGCCGCGAAGGGATATACATGCTAAGCTCGGTACATATTGAAGCATCGAAAGATAAAAATGCCGATTTTGAAAGCTGGGGAACTACCTACACTTTTGCTTTTACCAATAACGGCAGCATGCCCGATACCTACCGCGAATTTGGCTTTGGCAACAAGCATTGATTTTGCCGGCCGGTTTTTGGATAAACTTATAAGGACAGGCAGTTTCCTGCCCTTATAAGTTTGAAATGCCATAAAATTATCGCTATCGCGAAGTGGCCTAAGCCCCGTGATGCACGCCTTCGGCAATCTCTTCAATAACCTTACGATTAAAGGCATCCAGGTCGGCAGGGGTGCGGCTTGTTACCAGGCCATTGTCAACAACAACTTGTTGGTCAACCCAATTAGCTCCTGCATTTATTAGGTCGGTTTTTAAAGATGGGTATGAAGTAAGGCGGCGGCCATTGATCAATCCTGTTTCAATAAGCAATTGGGGGCCGTGGCAAATGGCTGCTACTGGTTTTCCTTCATCTAAAAATGCCGATACAAATGCCACCGCATCTTTATTTTGCCTTAACTTATCCAGGTTTAACACGCCACCGGGCAAAATCAAGGCATCGTAATTATCCGGGCTCACTTCGCTGAGTTGTTTATCAACATTAATTTCGATCCCCCAGTTGGTTTTATCCCAGGCTTTTATTTTGCCTTTTTTGGGCGATATCACATGTACAGTTGCCCCGGCTGTTTCCAGGGCTGCTTTTGGGCTTGTTAATTCAACCTGCTCAAATCCTTCTTCGGTAAGGAAGCTACCTTACGATCATTTAAACTTGCCATAACTGCATTTTTTAATTATTAATATAAAAAATTAAGTACAATATAAATACAGGTTAACGGCCCTATGGTTTTAGATATTTTAAAATAATAAAAAGAAAAGTTTTAAGATGCTATTTATCCCCTATATGCTGCAACGCATAATTGATAAAATTGCTCGTCAACCCATAATCTTCCGTCCCCTTCCGGCGGATGAAAAAGAAATCACGGGTAATTTTCAGGCCTTCGATGGGTACTTCAACCAGATCGCCTTCGGCCAGCTGGCGGATGATGGAGGGGCGGGGCATAAAGCCGAGGCACTGATCGGCCAGCAAGAAGTTTTTAAGCGCCTCGGTGCCGCCAAGGCGGATCTTTACCGATAGGTCGGCTGGTTTAATATGCAATGCCGACAATGATTTTAAAACCGCGTTTAGCGTACCAGAACCCCGTTCGCGCACAGCCAACGGCGTTTTAACAAACTGCTTTAAGGTTAGCGATTTGCCGGCCAGCGGGCTTTTTGCCGAGCATACCGGGATCACCTCATCGCTCATGAAAGGTTTGTAGGATACTGTTGTGAGTTTATTATCAACTTCGATAATGCCGATATCAACCTCATGATTCAGTAAGGCATTCAGGATATATTCGGAGTTGCGGTTTACCAGCTGTACATCCACATTGGCGTATTCGCGCTGAAAGCCGGATAATATTGATGGTAAAATATATAGTGCAATAGTAGTACTGGCCCCTAAGCGCAAATGCCCTGCTGCCTGCGACAGGTTGCTGAGTACCGACAGATCATATTCAATTTTGCGTTCAATCTCGGTGGCTTGCTGCAGGTATTCATTTAGCTTATTACCCGCCTCAGTAAGCAGTATACTGTTGCCTTTACGCTCAAATAAGGGTACTTTATACTGATCTTCCAGAGCCTTAATATGCTTGCTTATAGCAGGCTGGGTTACAAACAGCACCTGTGCAGCCTTTGAGAAACTCAAATTGGCAGCAACTTCCATAAAAACACGGTGAGCGAATGAGATCATAATTTACATCTCAAAGATAGTAAAAGACCCCGGCGCTAACTCTTTACTTTCTCGAAAAACCTTCCGGTAAATTTGTAAGTGATAATCTTGCGGGTCATTTTGCCGCTGAAATCAACCAGGGGGGTATGTATTGTTTTTGTAGTATGGTCAAGTGTGATGCTCGGGAAAGTATCCCAATCGGCTACCGATTGCAGGTTGTATTCATAATACAGGCGGCTTAATACTGCAGTAGGGGTTTTTACCATAGGTACGCGGCCGTTCAGCACACCTTTTTCAATAGCGTAAGCGCGAATGCCCTGCCCGGCTTTACTGGCCGACATTACCGAGTTATAAACCGCGAGGTACATGGTTTTATTATTGGCCGTAAAAGTGTAAATCTTCGGGAACCAGTAAGCTTCCTTGCCCGGCGCATCCATTTTTAATAGCGATAATGTTTGGCCGCCAACCTTATATTGCAGTATGTTATCAAAATCATATCCACCATTGCCCAGCCGGGTATCCCAGGAATACGTACGGAACATGCCATCTGCCGAAGTTGCGATAACCATGCGCTCTTTTACCAGCGATGTGAATTTTAAATCGATAGTAAAAGGATATTTGGATGTGTAATATTTAAGTTTGAAGGCAAAGATGCTGTTCATCTTTTTTAAGGAATCAACAGCTTTCCATTCCTTTTTGTGGTTGCCGTAATAATTTACCCGGTTAAAAATCCGCAGCAGATCGGCCTCAATGGCTTGCGGACTGCTGATAGTCTGGGCAGATAGATTGGCTGTGATAAAACAACAGCATAAAATAACGACGAGCTTAAGTGCTTTCATTGGTAACAAGTTAGTAAAAATAGCGTGCAATTATAAATAATAGTTGAAATTTCTAACTAATGCTCGGTTATTTGCTTTTCGCTTTCATAAAATATCTCCGTTGAATTTATAGGTAAGGTAATTATTTGTTACATTCCCGTGTTCTGCAACAGTGGAAGCCGCAAGCGCGGCAACTGTTAAAATGGTATTAAATTTCATTGATAGTATGTTGTTAAATTATGATAGTTAGATTGTGCGAAGGGTGTTTATTACCAGCCAAAGCCAATTCCCTCACCGGTTGACTGGTCAACATAAGAAAGCAGGTCACCGGCAAAGTCGACCAGCAGCAGGTCGCCCGGCTGGTATTCGAAATGCATAGTGGCGCTGTTCAGCTTTTGCTCACGCGATAAAAGTTCGCAAAATTGGGTGTATTCATAGCCCTCCGGGGGCTTCTTTTTATACTCTTCCCATAACAGGCGACGGGTAACACCCGTACCCTTGAGGTCTTCTAAAAAGTCGGGGACCTGTGTTGTCAGATCAGACCGGCGGGGGGCAAGGGCAAACTTATCCAACGATGGATAAGCTATGGCCGACAAAGCCCTGTCGTCAAGCTTTTGAAGCTCATTAACAGGGTAAGGACACTTCCCGATCCGGTCTGTGTAAAGCTTAACCGTGTTACGGGACAACCCTAACTCAAGGGCGATCTTTCGACCGGACAACCCGCGTTGCAGATGATGAATAATGAGGCGTAGTTGTTGCATGGTTACAAGTTTATTTGACATCGGTTATGCGTTTGGTGCATACCCAATATCAAGGTTATTCATAAACTTGTACGCCCTATGGGTGGCTCAGTTATGCCGGATTGTCAGCCTTTTTCAACAGCTTCCAAGTGGCTCACGATGCCCGGAATCCGCCCAGTTTGCCCACCTTTTTTGGGTGGCTCACATTGAGCGGATTGGTGGCTCACTTTGCTCCGGAATGGTGGCTCAGTATGGTGCGGATTAGTCAATATTAAACTCTTGTGCAAAAGTATTTCAATATCGTATTAAGATTCATGATTTACAACGGACAAATTACCGAACTGCTCTTTAAGAAAAAAGCCTTCAGATTTTCATCTAAAGGCTTTTTAATTTTATTCCCATGGATGGCATACGGTGGGTCATTTGTGGTCCTTAGGCTGCAAAACCCGAACTCTTTTATGGGTGATTTGGATTATGCGGCGAGGTTAGAAGATAATTAGCCAATGCTTTAATGACTTAGGTCTTGCCCTTTTAGTACACGAAAGACATTTTCCTTCGTGCTATTATTAGGTTCAATTTTACTTAATTGTTCAAGTTTTATGGCTATGGTTTCTGACCAATTGTCCTTACCCCATTTATGTAAAACCTTAATTGCCATGTTTCTGTTCCTTGTGACCGGGCTATCAAGCGCAGTTAATATTATTGGCTCTCCTTTCGTAGGGTAATCTTCAAGAAACGTTATAACATAATCAAGTGATTGATGCTTAATGAATTCCGGCCCCAATCCTAAGGAATCTCTCGGCCCTGTTGCTAATTTTTTTAGAGGAATTGCCGTAGCAGCAAGCGAGATAACTTCATCAACATTCTCCGGTTTAGCTTCATTCACAACATCATACCATAGTGAACTTTCAGAAGTATTGCTCTTCAACTTTTGCCATACAATTTCCCAAATATCGATTTGAAGCATCTTAGCAGCTTGCTTTCCATTCCAAAAAGTTATTTTATCACTACTGTTTAACGCCACCACAGCCAGTTCCGACCAATTTTTACTGTTTAAAATATCGACTATATCAATCAAGCAATTTGAAATTATATCTTGTGTCCAATCATTTTTTGTTTGCTCAGTAATGTAGTTCTGAGAATCCGTTAAGAAGTCTTTTATTTGATTAAGTACAATATAATGTGATATATCATTAGCTTGTACTTTTGCATGACGGATAAAATTTTCTATCAAAACGGAAGCAAATTGATAATGCGAAATATCCTCAGCCGGACCACCAGCTATTAAGGCCGTGATAATTTCTGCGGACGATTTAAATATGGAGATATCTACGCTTTCTTGTTTTAGGACATCATGTAAGTCTCCATTTACCGCACAAGTGTAGGCGAGGTACTCATACATGATACTGTTTTTATAACCGTCAATAATCAGCCAGTTTTTAATAATATTTGGCAATTCCATTTTTGCTAATCTTTCAACGATATGGATTTTACCCCACCCATCCACTTTTTTCGCAATTTCCCAAAAGTCATTTACGACATCATCTGAAATATTTGATATCGCTACAATAGAAAACAACGTAAATTCGTCATGGAGTCCAATTGTTTTAATTTCATTGATTACGCTTTTGCCTTTACAAATACCAACCAGTGCAATACCAACTTTAACACTATTCCGATGATTTGTTTTGAATGCTAGATCTTTCGAAAATTCAAAAAGATAAGGATTGATTGGTAGCGATAACTTGATTGCTTTTTCAAGGAAATCATCTATGATACCGATTATAGAATCTGTTTCTGTAATCAGTTGATAAAAATTCGCTTCGCTTTTTTTATCCCCAAATTCTGATATGCGTTTTAAAAGTTTAACTAACTCTTCAACTTTCAATTTTGATTCGTTTGAATCTTGAGCACTAAACATTGAATCGAGTAAGCCTGGCGCCCATCTTACTTCATTGTCATTTGTTGGTTTCTCGTCTGGTAAATCGTTTGCGCTATCCTTTAGTCTACCTTCTCCATTTAAATTCTTGGTTAAGAATTTATAAATAGACGCATCTGTTCTCCACTCTAAAATTTCAGAGTTGTCTTTGCTAAGAAATATGTTTTTTATCCAATCTAACATGACAATATTGGTTTAGCTTGTTTTTAAATTACCGAATTTAACAAAAAACCCTTCAGATTTCATCTAAAGGGTTTTTTGTAGTCTTTCCCATGCTATTCCCATGGATGGCATCAAATGTGGTGGTGGCTACTGTACAAATCTCGAACTTTTTCCTGTCTGATTTGCGTTTAATCGCAGATTTGGATTTATAAATTCATTTTCGCATTGTGGAGTATGAGGGAATAGTCCCGAAACTGTTCGTAGTAAAATGATTGAGTAGGAGACGCTTATTTCCTAAGTGTCAACGATTTTAGAAGCCGTTGATGAAATGGAAAAACCAGCGATTACATAAGTTACTCAATTGCATTTGCCATAAAGTTCAATTTCTTTCAAGGGTTAGGCCTTGTTTTAACGGAAGAATAATTAACTTCTATCTCACTGAGTTAAGGGCTCCGTGTAATATCCCTTCCAGGGTCAAGTCTTATCTGCTATTCAACCTCTCCCTGGCCTCAACCTGCTGATCATACCAAAACTTTTGTGTTGTATAGTCATACGGCCAATCCCGCTCCGCCTGTCTTTTTATCGGGCCATCAGAAATCGTTAGCATATATTTATAATCCTCCAGTTCCTGATTAATCCAATATTCCTGGGTGGTGTAATCATTTGGCCAGTCGTGTTCGGCCCTTGCTTTTAACTTTCCCGTTATCCGATCTTCATCTATTTTTGCTGGATCTTCGGTGACCACCGGTGTGGCAGATGTATTAGAATCTATTTTGATGACAGAGTCTGTTGTGGTATTTGGCGGACTATCTGAATGTAAAGGATTCTCGTTGCTGGCTGGTGCTATGAAAAAGACAAAAATTACCAATACCCCGCCATAAATGACAGTTGATAACGCAATGGTCCGTTCTCTATTATACCAGAAAAGACTTGCCTGGGGCTTGAAAAAGCCTAATATCAAGAAAACAGTTACAATAAAAATCAGAACGGCCATATTAGTTAAACTTAATTGAAATCTAAATCGTTGCTAAAATAAACTATGACACCTTCGCCTTCTCCAACCTCCCGATAACCCCGAGCAAAGCCTCCCCATGTTTGTAGATCTCATCCAAAGACAGTATCTCATGCTTAATTTCCTTTTTCGCTTCATCCAGCACGGCCAGGTATTTTTTGGAGCCGTCCAAATACAACCGGCAAATCGTTTTGCGGTTATTGTCATCAAGTAAGATCGCGAAATAAGACAGCGCATCGCGGTAAGTCACCCGTTTCGCGTCCACATGCTGACGCAACATTGATTTCACAATATAAAAACCCTCCAGTTCCTCTTCCGTCGTTACAATACCCGATATCGGCTCGACCGTAACGGCCTCCTCCTGCTTACCCGCTTCGGCTACTTCTATCTGCTTTTCCTGGTTGAGCGCGGACTTGAGCCGTTCGTTTATAGCATCACTGATCAGTAAATTAAAAGAACGCTTAATGATCGGCCCGAATTGTTCCTTCACTTTGGCTGTCAATACACCTGTATAGATCTGCTTGGTGAAAAATGAAACAAAATTATCGGAAGGCGTCAGCATTTCTTTGTTCAACAAAGTCTTCAGTTCATTGAGGTATTTGAGCTCACTGGCAGTATTGGTAATGCTGTCTACGTCAAAATAAGACTTGTGGAACTTTTTCAGCTCGGTTATCTCTGTTTCCTTGATTTCCGTGATATTGAACTCGAAGAAAGGCGTACCGTCCATTTTGTTCTTTTCGTCCAGGTCCGTATAAAAACGATAGGTCAGGCCGTTGGTCAGCAGGCCAAACTTAGCCTTGGTGGTATGAAAATAACGAAACAGCTGTGAATTGTGCGGGTCCAGTTTTTCCAGGTGGTGCTTGCATTCCACCAGTATCGTCGGTTCCCCTTCCTTCATAATGGCGTAATCCACCTTCTCCCCTTTCTTGATGCCGATGTCCGCGACAAATTCCGGGTTCACCTCGAAAGGGTTAAACACATCATAACCCAATACCTGTATAAAAGGCATAATCAGCGCGTTCTTGGTCGCCTCTTCTGTTTTCAGTTGTGGCAGCAATTTCTCAACCCGGGCTGCCAGTTGTAATATTTGATCTTTAAAATCCATCGTGTTATTCATGAATGGTTTGGAAACTGTTAAGCATTCAACTCCTATATGGAATCGGCGTTATGGTTAAAAAATGTACCCGGAAATAACGGGGCCAAATGGTTTGCAATAAGAGAAATTTATCATTGTGCAAGGTTTATTCATTTGTGTTTCAATTGCTCAAAAATATCCCGGACCGAACAGTACGCTACACGAACACCGTAAACGCTGATTAATCTGGATATTTCTCTACAGAGGATCAGAAAAAAACAGCCAGGTTGGAACCGCCGCAACGGTATTATAACGGTATCGAAAAAAAACTCAACATGTAATTACATTTCGTTGGTTCATAAATTGTGCACATCCGGCAAATCAATTCCGCGTAATTGAGTCGATAATTATTAACAACCGTTGCCGCAAATGTAGGTCGCCGAAACTTTTGAGTTTATTGCTTGTTCAACGTCAAAAAAAGCAGTAACATTTTATTCATTGTGATCATTTGTTCTTTTTTCTGGCAGTATTTCTTCTTCCTGACACAAACAAAAATAGGGCAAAGCACATATCAATTTTTACGGGAAACCATAATCAACCGAATTCCTGTTCGCCATTCAAGGAAAGCTGGTTGGCCAATTTTATTTGTTCATAATTTTGAACTATTTATTCTCGGCACTCATTAAACCTGTACATAAATAATTATGATACTGGATTTGCATCTTGGTTTTAAATTTGGTCACTCCAACCGGATCTCTCCTATCTTTGGAACAATTTGAATCAAGATTCGCTGATTTTGCCTATCCTTGTCTATTGGATAACGTCCTATCCCGCCGGTACCTGAGCCCGATACCTGAACCTCGCAAACAGATTGATCCAGCCTGATGCCATTCTGAATCCAAAGCACCCGAATCGCTTGCGCCCGTTTATAGCTTAGCGGATAATTGTCGATATATTGATCCCGAGATGACATGCCTTCAATAATGACGACATATTTGATATCCTGTTTAGCATATTTAACCTTCAGCCTATCTATAAGGGTTCTGATAGCGCTGCCAACTTTCACAATGTAATCCGCGTATTGCGGTTTAATGATATCTTTTTGTGTTTCGAACTCAATATTTTTGACTAACGAGAAACGTTTATAAACAGAATCATAAGCAAAATATTCTTTCGGCAGTTCTTTCACCGCAGCTTGGATCTGTTTAATTTTATCCAGTTGCTTTTCAGTTACGTCGTGCTGTATTTTTAATTTCACATAAGTTAGAACATACAAAACCAGCATAATAAAGAAAAGGCTGGTCATCAGGTCTGTGTAGCTGGGCCAGAAAAAATCCTTATCCTGTTTCATAGTTAAACTTTTTTAACTCCGTTGTTTTTGCCAGTCACCCACTTCCAGCTTTTATTAAAAATATTTTCCTTTTGCTGCTGCTCAATCTTATAAACCGATTGTTTCATATCTTGTATCATGGACTGAATAGCGGCGACTTTACCAAACAACCGATCAGATTGTCCGGCATTTCCAATCTTAAGCTCTTTTAAATCAGCGCTCAAGGGTTCTAATTTTGACAGATGATCGAGTTTATCCCATTTATCTGAATATTTGTGTTCAAGATTGTCGAGTTCAGATAAAGTGATCTTTTTAATTTCTGCGATTTTTTCCTGGGTAAATTCATGGAGGTTTCCCAGGCTTTCTTCCAAGGTACGGTTAACTACATTTACTGACTGGCTGATGAGTGCATGGCTGTTTTCCAAGGATGAGTAATGGTGCTGGAGAAAGCCCTGTAGCTGCCTGTTTTCTTCAACAGAGCTATTGATTTTGACACCCATAGCAGCGATGGCTTCGGTATTATTTACCATTTCGCCTACTTTACCCGTTAATACACCGGTATTTTCAATCAGGCTGTTAACGCCTGCCATATAGCGGCCAAAGCCAGACAACTGGGCCGTTGACAGTTGAAGTTCGCGAAGCACGGTAACATTTGCTTTGGCAAATTGCGAAATATCCATATCCCCCAGCCTGGCAAAAATATTGTCCTGGGCAATTACGGTATCGTAATTTTTGTTCATGATACCACTCATTTTAACCACGTTATCCTGGAATTCCGAATTGAATTTATGCAGGTTGTTTTGTAGCGAATAAAGTGTTGAATTGATATTCTGGTTAAGCAGGGGCAGCAATTCTATTTTGATGAAGGTGTAAAAATTGTTTTTGTTGGTTTGCAGTATAAACTTGGCCTTATTGAAATTAAAAGCGGTATTTGCTATTGTTGCCAACAACCCAAAAAAACTGGCCACCATAGATATTTTAACACCACTAAGCAAAAGCCCGATTGCATTGTTTAGCATGGCATCACTCGCCGAAAAATTGGAACCCGATATTTGAAACAGTCCGTAAATGATGCCAGAAAAGGTTCCCAATAAACCAAGGTATAGTGGAAGCGAGATCTTTTGGCCGATGTCATCCTCAATAATCCCGCAAAAACCATCAACAATATCCTTCACCAAGTGAAAATCAGATGCAGCCCCTCTATTTCTGATCAGGTAAGTGTTAAGCGCGTAAATAATTTGTTTGGTTACGGGATGATCATAGTGATTTGAAGTAATAATATCTATACCGGCAACCAAGGAATTATCATGAGCATCGTCGTCGGCAACTCTATCAGTATATTTTTTAAGATTGTTCAACAATTCCTTCGGATGAAGCTTAAGATCATCTTTCAGAAAAAACAATTTAACCACCTGGAAAGTATCCCCGGCAGGAAATATCGTTTTCAGCAAAAGTATTTTACTCCTTGTCGTCCAAAAATAATAGGCCTGCGCGCAAACTATTATTGTAACACCGAAAATTTCGATTAGTTCGTAATTATTCATAACTGATATGTGCTTTTTCTTTAACTACCCAGCGGTCACCCTCCAATACCGCAAACCCTTGTTTTACCGTTCTGATATTCCTGGTATTGGCCCCTGGAAGGTTTTCTTCGATACATGCCGGCTTTATAAACTGTTCTGTGCTGCTGATGATATCACTAACAGGTGTACCGCCGGTAGTATGAATTTCGAAATTTGCTTCTGAATTATTCTGGCGGGGCAAAAACCGATAGATGGTGTTTTCAGCAGATTCGGATCGCGCGTTAAGGGAAAAACAATTTCCCACGGGATACGACATATAAAATACAGTCGCCCCTTTTTTAACCGGATCAGGAGTATTTATTGGCGAAGAGCCAATACTGGATTTTGACGGAAATATATTATCTGCCGATTTCTCTATCTTGTTTATTCTTTCGCTGAGACCAGTAATTTCCTCATGCAGGCGCTTAACAGTTTCACTATTCTCGATAATAATAAGAACCTGCTTTTTTAATTCATCTATGGCATTAGACTGACCGAAACCGGATGTATTTCCATGTATTTTGCCAAGCTGTTGCCTCAAATCTTCCTTCAATCCAACCAGATCCTGTTTCCTTTTGTCTATACGCCCGGCCAGGCTTTTATAACGATTTACCCCAAAGGCAAGTAAAGTAGCGAAAAGAATATATGGAGTAAGTGCAATTAATATAACCCACCATGAAGCGTTCGACCAGATTTCTAACTGTATAGGATCACCATTTGATAAAACGTTGTTGCTAACCGATTTGGGGTCGCGTTGCTCGGAATCACTTGTACCGGAACTCTTGTTTTCTTTCGGAATATGCGTTGCTACAAAATCTACGACCTCTTTCCTAATGTCTTTAAGTTTTTGATCGTGATTGGAGGTTTTATTTATCAAAGGGAGGATCGCCCCTTCAATAGCGGCTATAATTTGTTCGGCGGCCACCTCACCAGAGGTCTCACTCACTGATTGCAAGCCGATATTATGGAAAGGCGTAGAAAGCTTATCAAATGTTATTTCGAAATTCTTTGTTCGTAAAGCTTTTAGGGCTTCAAACGGCGATGGGCTATCGATCGAGTTTAAAGCTAACTTATCTTTAATATCCTTATAACCATTAACTGAATTTGCATCTTTAAGCCCGGTCAGGTACGCATTAGTTAGCGCTACATTACAATATTCAATTACCTTTTCCTGCGGCCATACCTGTGCAGCCGCCCCCAAAATATTGAAAATCATCAGGACCAAACCAAGGCCAAAAGAAGTTCTTATCTGTTTATGCATGATCGGAGTATATTTGGTAAGCCAATTTGTTTAGTACGCCGCTCAAAGGGTAAAAGAATAGCGTTTCTTCTAACGCCACTGCGGCATTGTTCCTGTTTTCGCGCTGCTTTTCATTGATCCCGGCTATCAGGAATGCTTTCAGGTCTTCTTTTAACACTTCTTTATAGCGGTCAAAGTTGGCCGGGCTGATGCCAAACTTGTTATAATAATTGAATTTATCGTTCCATTGAAAAAAAAGGTCGATAAATGATATAACATTCCGCTGCACCGAATCGATAGTATCCTGGTTATCCATTTGCTGATAAGTGATCTTGGTTTCAGGGATCATGGTATTTTTTTCATCGCCAAGTAGCACCTCGCGTATTTTCTCTTCCAGTTCGTTAAACTGCTGGTAATCCTGTATTAGCAACCCCCCTTTGCAGGTGAGTTCCTTGGGGTTAGGATATAATTTAATTTCCAGCCTGCCTTCGTAAGGCACACCATAAACGCTTTCAAAAACCAGACGGGTATAATCGGTAAGGATACTAAGGTCATGCCCGCCGGCAAGTATGCCTATTACTTTTGATCCGTTGCCGCTAAAGGTAAGGTATCGTGGCATTTGCAATCCTTTCAGCTTCATTAACATGGCCACATGGTATATGATCGCTGCATAATATAGCAGAAACACCACTTTAAAATCGGTGTCTTTAGCCAGCAGTTTTGAAAAAGCCAGCGGAATTTTATTATCAATGATGCTTTTGTTTTCTTCGATGGCGAAAAAGAATTCGATCAACTCAATAGATCGTGTATTTTTTTGCTTAACAGCATCATATACCCCGGTCAGGTTGACTGCCTTGGTTCCGGTCAGGCCGTCTTTGATGATCTTTTCATATTTTTGCACAAAACCGTTCGTAGCTGCAGTATTACCATACCCATCGCCGAACAGTGAATTGGATGCAAACTGGAAAGACGTTAATATTTGCGGCTGCCCTTTGGTGTATATCACGATATCCGACGTACCACCTCCTATATCAATACAGGTGGCGGGCCTATCCAGCGCAACAACACCGGCCGTTTCGGCAAAGTATCTAAAAGGGGCAAATGATTCGGATAACTGGTACAACCCATTAGCCCCTGGAAAATAACGCTGGTAATACGAATGCCATGCGTCCTGCAAAAACCTTCTCCGGAATGTTGGCATGCTGGAAGGGTAAAACAAAACTACCTCGGTAGCCGCAAGTACGCCGTTATTAATTAAAACCTTGTTCCGTAGCATCAGCATAATTTGTTTCAGAAAACCTTTGGTGCGTTTTTCTAACTTAGTATTGCTTCCAAAGTCAGCCCATTTTAGGTTGGGGGTAACTTCGTTACCACTGTTTTGTAACTGGTTATAGTTGCCTTTAAGGTACCAGAACGGAATGTTAAAATCTGCCAGCGCGTATGTAGCTGCCACCTGGCTAAACCGGTCGTTATCATAGATCACGGTTCTCTGCGGAAATTTATAGTCTGATCCTTCGGCAATCCTAAAGGGAAGAAATTCCTCCTGGATACTGGTGGTGAGCCTGGAAATGGTGAGGCCCAGCGTACCTACATTTTCACTGAAAAAATTCTCTGTTCTTTGCCCTGGCTGGTGCAAGGTTGCAACATGTATATCGTCCCGTATCTCAAAAGGCTTCGGATCCTCGTTATTTACCTGGTATTCTATATGCGTATTGGTTGTACCAAAATCGATAGCAAACTTAAAAACACGGGAGGATGCTACTTTTGGCGGAAATATGGGGATTAGTAAATTTACCGCTGCATTTTGCGATAATTCGATAAAATCAAACTCCGACTCCAGCATGTAGTATGTTGTACTTACACCCGGCGCTACCTCCTTACTGCTCCTTTTGGTTTGTGGTACGCCGCCTATTGAGGTTAGGGAATTATCTTCCCTATAAAACTTAAGCCCGGCATCAAAACTCTTATTCACCGGCTTGTAATCCCGTTCGGCCAGCATAATCCTGTAATGGGCATTTTCAATATTCCCTGTTTTAATAAAGGGGTAAATAGCCAGTGTTACCTGATGATCCAAAATATAGCCAATATTGGCTTTCTCATCTACAACGGGAATCCCGTCGGACTTTGAACTCGGGCTATATATCCTGGATAAGGTTACATATTGATTATTTTGAACCGGAACCCGCAAGGTAACAACTACACCATCCGACAGTTTCTGAATCTCAAACCGTTTTTTGCCATCCTGTACAACACCCTGTAAATCGGCTATGGTAAAATATTCAAAATATTTTCTTTTAATTGGCAGCGCGAAACCGGGTTCATCCTGCCCAGCTTTGCCCTGGTAACCGCCCATAAAGAATTTTTCGGTATCTACCGGAAAGGGAAGCCTTACAATGTAAGGTTCAAGCAAGTCGCTTATGGTTAAATAAGGATATCTGATGTGATCATAATTTGGAAGCTTACGTTCATTAAGTGGCTGCGGATCAAATTTTGGCACCTTCAGGTGGTAGTTGCGCTGCCATTCACCGCCGGCGTAAGCCATGGGTTCGCTAAACGCATCTGTGGGCAGCAACAAGGGAACAGGCCCATCTATTGTCCTGTTAGTGAGTATGGAAAAATCTTCACGGTTATTTTGACGGCTTCCAAAATTTCTGGCCCGTAACACAAAACTTAATATCTCAGCATTGTTGTTCTCCGACCCTACACAAATAGGTGTAAAATTGGCGTGGTAGCTGGTTGATGTAAAGGCTCTGATAGCTGCTTTTAATTCATCATTAAGGCTTAAATAAGTATAATCAAGATAAGCGTCAATATCAGGAAAGGTATCTGCAAAGTTCTGGAATGCCAGCCGGAATTGATAAATGTACTTAATGAACTCGTCGCCACGCTCGTGAAGCGGGCAATAAAAATCACTAAACAGGCGATGGTTACCCAACTCGATATCTACAAAAGACAACTTATTTGCCGCAGAAAAGAACAATGTAGCCGGCGATGTACCTCCTATTATATTCATCGGCTCGGGCCCCTGTTTATAATTTAACAAATATATACCGCTCAATCTTGCAAAATTGAATGATCTGGCATCCTGGAACAGGAACATCTGCAAAGTTTCTGCCAGCAAACGATGTTTGGGGTTGGGCGAGCCAATCATTGCCCCAAGATCACTTTCAGGTTCAATTGTAAGCTCTCCTCCGTTCATAGTTATACCTGACCGCCATTCAATAGTTTCAATCTTATCGCCTAACGCCTCTATATTAAAAAAGAGTTCCGCCACGTCCCAGCAATCAGATACAATTTTATGATATATGGTATTGGCTTCCGGCTGACTATGGTTGTTGACGTATGCGAATGCAGTACGCACCAGGTCCATCCTTGCATAGGGCGATGGGATTGATGTTATCTGGCTGTGCGCGGTTGCATTTGACGGATCGCTGATAGTATTGATCTGTGCATCGTTCAGGTGCCCGGTTATTTCTGTCCAGTGGCTGATATCATCAGTGCCGCCGGTATGAAGTCTGAATATTTTGCTCATTGGATTGCTCCTTATAATTTGATGTGTTCTTTGCTTAAGTCGGTGGCTACAGTTGAAAACAAGGCCATTAGCTTCTTGCCGCTTTCCAGATGATCAAAGGCCGTCTCTTTTGTAGACAACTCGCCGCGAAAATGATTCAGCCCGGTTTTACCAAAAACACGTCCCATCATTGTCCGGTTCTCTTTCCATCCAATTACCAAATCAAGGATATCATCACCTTTTTTATCCAGGTCAAACGGCGAAAAACTTACCGACGATTGTTGCATCTCTGACAACCAGTCGGTAAAAAAAGCACCAAATTTTTCTATACTTCCCAGCAGGCGCTGGCCAATTTGATCAGGCCCAAGCTTGTTGTTGCCATTATGCACAAAAGCCTCTGACTTAATGGCTACACATTTGGCGTATTCATTGGCCATAAAATTTTTAAATAGCTGGAAAGTAGTTAAAGGAACAGCAATAAGGTTATAGGTATCACGCGACAGTTCCTTAAAGGTGATGTTACCCGTTTCCCGCTCAATCCCAAACTCCAGGTACTTGGGGTTAGTGGCAGTTCCGTTTGCTGTTTGCAACTCCGTATGCTCCCTGCTCATAAAATCCTCTATAGCCAATGCGGCAGCTAATTCAATAAAATGTGCCTTGTTTTTTTGCTTTAAGGCACCGTCTGCTCCCTGTTGTTCGTTAAGATTGTGATCGCCGGCATAGTAAAGTGCGTTCAGGCTACTATTACCGCTCAAATTCCTGGCATAATATGCCAGCGCAGCCTTGGTTTTTGCATAAAATGTGCCGCTGTCGTTTTTGGTTTCTTCATTTTTGGCAATCGAAAAATAAGGCAGTAACGTAACCGCCCCAATCCTCGCATTTTTTAAGGCATAATGATTAGGCAAAGGATGCCGGGCATCACGTATATTTTTGACGATCAAAGGAAAGCCAGCAGCGCCTGTACCACCGAATATCGAGCTGATTATAAAGATCCTGTCGCCCTCTACAAAATTTGCAGCAAATTTTTTAAAAAAAGTTGTGTCTTTAAATTTGTTGAGCACCACGCTGCCTATGTTGGGATTACCGTTGAATCCTATATTCATGGCAGCATCCAGGTTAGCTTTGGAAAAAAGCAGGGAGATCAGCGCTTTGTTTTGATCGGAAAGGCTGCTGTAACCAATAAATTCCTTAAACAATTGTTCCCTTACGCCGTCTATATCAAAAATAAAATTATCCGATAAAAACCCACCATCGCCAAGTTCATCAAGTGAGGTAAGTTTTTGCCTGAAAAATTTTGATTCCGGGGAATAGGTTTTAAGCCGGATCTCTTTATAAGTTCGCAATATGTCTACTGTACGGGAAAGATCGCCGTTGGAACTATCCGGGTCAATAATGATGGGAATAACAGTTTCTGTATCATTTAACACCAAACCAGCCGCCATTAACATGCTGAGCGCCTTAACAACCCGGGAGCCTGACCCGCCGGTTACAAATAAAAATAGTTTCATATTAAATAAAGTAAAACGGGTTCACGATTTTGTTAATAGTGCTCCACCATTTGATGATGTAAGAAAGCACTACAGACCAGGCAACGGAATAGATACCGGCCGTCCAGGCAAAGCCAAAGCAATCGGAAGTTTTGATGGCCAGTTCGTTGCAATAGTTTTTATTTTCCAGATCATTATGCGTGTAACTGAACCCTATAACAAACAGGATAACTGCACCCACAAGTACATTCAGTAACCACCATATCCATCTGTGGAATGGAATGCGGTTAAAAATTCCGTAATAATAATTTACGATGATGGCGGTGTTTATAACAAAAAGGTATAAGAAAATCATCGAATAAATTGATTGCCCGGCCGATAGGTTACAGCTCTTATCCATACCCTTCAGGTGGTCGCCAAGCCCGTTTTGGCGGGAGTAAAGTTTCAGAAGCTCAAACAGGCTGACTAGGATTTTAGTTACTGCATTCATGATTATTTTTACTTTTTATTTTTTGCATATATAATAACACCTGCCAAAGCGGCCACAAGAATCAAAATGCCCCATTGAAAGCCGCCGCTATCCGAATCTTCGGCGGCTGATTTACTCACATTTACATGAAGCTTAAACAAAGCCCTGTCGGGATACTTACTTTCGTAAGCATCTGCTATGCCACTCACGAGGTATTTCAGCCCGAATGTTTTTGTTAATTGTGCGGGGGCTTTAATTTGCTCATCATTGCTGCTGTTAGTGCTGTCGACCCATGCGGGCATATTGTCCTTAAGTTCCAGGATGACATCCTGTTCCTGCGCCAGTTTTGTTGTAGATAACGTAAACAGGTGGGTCATCCCTTTTAATGCCAGGTCACTTGCATCGGTATTTAGCCGTACCTGGCTCAGTTTGTAATTTGACGGCACTTTATAGTTGGAGGTGTCCAACAAAAAACCTTCATCAAACTGGCTCCCGGACAGATCCGCAGCTATGGAAAATTGGAATAATCCATCTGTCATGGGGGTACCCCTCCCTTCAGAAGCGTTAAATAAGTTTGCTTTATGGGCAGTGGTGGCCATCTCAAATTCACCTATCCTGTTTTTGCCGCTAAGGCGGGAGTGTATAAACCCGTCGCTATCAGTGGCATTATTTAATTTATGCAACAGAAGAAAAGCCTGCCTAAATCCAACCTGTCTGAGTTTTTCAACATCCTGTTTACCAATAAGCTTTTCCATTAAAGCAGGAGACCCGGAGAGAATAATATAGAATGGCCGTTTGCAAAATCTCAACTTTGTTCGGTTATTCACCAGATCATAGTAAGTTCCATTAAAGTCGGCGTTGTACTGTAGTATCATCGTGTTAAACTCCAACGTGTCGAGCTTTTCACGAAAAGCTGCTTTCAGCGCAATTTGCTGGTTTACCAGGTAGTCAGCCGCGTTCATGTGACTTCCTGGCGAGAAAATACAATCGGATACAAAAACAGAAAGCTGTGCGCTGTCAACTGCATTTAAGGCTCTTTTAAGGCATTGCTGGAGGTCGGAGTTCGTTCGGTCGCCTCCGCGGAGCTGGAAATCAGCTGGTGTTAAGTCTCTTACAAAGCCTGCGATGTCATTGTCATTCGCATTTGTCTTCCATGGAATCGGCTTAGAGTTGATATAATTAAGATTGATGCTACCAGCCGGTTCGGCCATTTTTAAATCAGATAACAATCTATAAACTGCCTGTCCGAAAGATGTTACGCCGCTTACATAACCATCCATACTGAGCGAATTTTCGATGAATACATTAACCTTATAGTTCCTTTTCTTATTTTGCGCTGTACGCAGCAGGTACACGTTTTGCCGGTTAAAATTGGGATAAATTAGTTTTCCTTGCTCAAAAAGATAAAGCGCAAACCGGTTGCTATCTAATTGCCCCCCGGTGATAAAAGGAGCTTTAAAACCCCCGTCATTTGATGAAGCAACCAAATTAACAAGCGTTTTAAAGTCATTGTGGTCGATAGTGCCATCTTTTGAAAGCACCGTTAACTGCTCCCTGAACCCTTCAAAGTCCGATTGGCATGCGCTAAGGAGCATCAAACTTAAAAACAACACGAAGTAAAGTTTCTTCATCAATATTTAATTTATAGCCATAACTAAAAGTACATTTATCGTTTCGGTTAAAAGTTATCCATATTATGGGGTTAACTTAAAAGTGATAAGGTTTAGGTTTATTATTTTTTATTGATTTTTATACAAATCTCACAATCGCAATCATGCCGGATAACAAGTGCTGTTGCTCACCGCTACACAATATCTTTCGCTCCCGCTTAGCCTCCTACAGCGACACTTTCAGCACACGGCAAGAACAATTCCTCGGTCCCCGGCAATTTTCCTTTAAATGATTCCGCACCGCATTCCTACCATCATACACGTATTCCGTTGCCCGACCGGCGTAGCCTATATGGGTGAGCAAAGGCAAAAACAGCAAAAGAACCTTCATCTTAGGTATCTTTAAGCAAATGAACAGGATCAGTAAAACGCTCTGCCATCTCTGCCAGGCCCACCAGCGAACCGCCCGGCAGAATCACTTGCCTGCTCCCGTTCAGCGGATGCTCCAGGACCTGAAAACCACCCCGGCAATTCTGGAACCGAAACGTCAGTGCCTGCAAGCCCTTCCACAAACCCTCCCGCGCCGTAACGCCATAAACATACCGCGAACAGCTCTGCCGGAAAATACACCTCCGGCGCCTGCCCGCAGGCACAAGCGTCCAGTAGAGCTTAATGGTTAACAACAGTAAGTGCTTCATCTTTAGCCTTACTAAAAACTACCATCTGGTAAGCAGCCATATAACCTGGCTTCGCCCCCGGCCCGAAGCATCCCGTATCCGGCTGCACATAAGTCGAAACACTTTCCAGCCTGACGTAACCCCAGCCCTGGGTCGCATGCCGTTTAATTAGCCCTTCCAGTTGTTCGGCAACCACACCGGTTGTTTCTTTCTTTTGATCTAACGCTACCGTAAACGGCACTACTTTGTATTCCATCTTATGTTGATTAGCGGGTATTACAATCCGGTGAACAGTAAGCACAGCCGTCTGCTTTGGCATACGTCTCCCTGGCCTCCGCTACTGCGGGTGAGCAGGAATAAAATTCCCCCAAATACTTTTTGCTTTGAATAAAGGGCAAATAGATACAATCCTCATTGTGTACCTCGTGATCCCCGTTGTTTTGTGCGTTATTATTTACATAATACTTTTTCATCACTATTATTCCTATTTTGATTACCATCCAAAAGTATACAGCTACAAACAGGAATTTTTACGGGAAACCGTAAAGCCATCAACTATTTACCACTGACCGGAAAAAGAACATCTTTTGGATTGCGCCGACTAAGCCGGCAGCAATTATGCACATTATGCTAATCAGAATAAACAAAAGAAATATTTTTCGGTGCTACCATACAATATAGTTGAGTCCGGCGCTCAGATGATTCCCTTATCCTTACAGTAGGCCACGAGCTGCTCGTTCTTCGAAAAGCCGAGTGCATATTTGATCAGGTTGAGCCGTTTCTCCACGCTGCTCAGCCCGGAAGGCGCTATGCTTTCATGCTGCAGGTACGCCGGGATATCTTTTTGCAGCATTCCACGGGAAAGACTGGAAATAACAACGATATCATAGGCCGTAAAATCATGCGCGTTCGGCTGCCGCAGCTCCTGCCGAAGTTCTACCGGAAAATGCCGCTTATTTTTGGCAACCGCCTCCAGCGCAGCTCGCAGCTCCTGCGCATCCCGCCGCGCCTTACGGACATAACCATCGATCCCAAGCTCATCAAAAAGACCAGCGATCACGGCAACTTTATGCTCCAGCGAAAAAACCAGTACCTTGAGCCCCGGCTGTACCAGCCTGGCCGCCCGGATCAGCGCCTCACCCCCCTTCAAAACCTGTGTCCGCCCATCAGCATCAAAAGACAGGTCCGTGATCAGGAGGTCAAAAGGATCTCCTTCGGCCTTACGCTTATTGATTCGCGTCAGGGCATCATCACAATAATAGGCATACTCCACGCCGGTGATCCCAAGGCCCCTCAAAGTCGTCTGCACCGAAATATTCGCACTCTCGTGGTCTTCGGCAATAAGCACAGTTCTAAACATATCCATTTGTTAAATTACCGGAACAGCAATCCTGATCTCCAGCCCCTCTCCCGGTTTACTATCAAATATAAGTCTGCCCCTCATCTCCTTTATACGGTTTCCCGTACTATTCAGGCCATTTTGATAACGGACATCCTTACTGAACCCAACACCATCATCTTTATAAAACACGGTCAGCTGGTTACCCTCGTCCCCTAACCTGACCACCACGTTCCCCGCCCGGCTGTGTTTTTTCATATTCACCATCAGCTCCAGCAGCACCTGTTCCAGTTCATACGAACCCTGCGGCCCGGCTTTTTGCCAGAACGCGTCTTCGTTCCCGGCTATCACCACCCGTGTCTTCGCGGTCGCAAAGGAAAGCAGCATTTGTTTGATCCGTTCTGCAAAGCTACCCTCGCCGCTTAGCGGAAAATCATAGGAAATATCCCTTGTGCGTTCATAAAGTTCCTCCATTTGGTCCAGCAAAGCATCCTTATCCAGACCTTCCCCATTCTCTACTGCCGACATGACCCGGTAGAGACCGTTCGCCAGCACATCGTGCACCCGCTTGGCCGTCTTTAGCTGGTTTTCCCGAATCGAATGCTGTGCTTCCAGCCGCAACCGCTGCTGCTTTTTGCGGTAGAGGACAAAACCAAGCACCGCGCCGCCCGCAGACAGGGCGACAAGTCCTGCCAGCAAACCGTTCCTGACTAATAACTGGTAGCGTTTATCCGTATTGTCCTTTTGTAAACTCAGGTTTTCCGACTTTTGCTTCTCGACGTTATACCTGACAAGCGCAAACTGGTTTTTGGCCGCGTTGCGGGCGGTCTGCAAACTGTCACCCAGTTTGCGGTAAAGGGCGAAATAAAGCTGATGATCCTGGGCGGGGCTCAGCCCGACGAGTTTTTCCAGCGCTTCCAGCCGGTCGTCCGCGCTGTTCAGTCGCCGGGAAAGCGCGTACATAGCTTTGGCGTAAAACAAGGCGGAATCCGGCCTTCGGCTGTAGTAATAATCGGACAGGTGGGCATAGCTGGAATTTTGTCCCCAAAGGTCGTTTTCCCGCTTCCTGATCTCCAGGGCTTTTAACAGTTCCGGTGCGGCGTGATACCGGGGAGTTTGGAGCCACCGGGTAATGACCTTGTTGGTTAAGGCGCGGGTGTAATCAGTACCTTTCGTCCCGGTGTATCTCAGCGCTTCGGTGTAAAGCGGCAGGGCACCTGCGTAATCCTTTTTATCGCGCAGGGCATTGGCCTTGTTATTGACCATGACCAGTTTGCCGGGAATATCATCGGTAAAAGCGATCGCGCGGTCGTAAAAAGCGATGGCGGCGGTATAGTCCTTCAAAGCGGAGCTGGTCATGCCAAGCTCATTATAATCGTTGCCGAGGCAGGTACGGTGGGCGGGGTTCTGTTCTTCAAGCGATTTGAGCGACATCAACAGGCTTTCCTGGGCGCCGAAATAATCCCCGGCATCGGCCTGGATCACGGCCATATTGTTATAGGCCATGGCAACGGCGAGGCTGTCTCGGGAACTGGAAGCGGCCCTGTTATAGTAATAATAGGCGGAGTCTTTTCCCTGGCGCTGCAGTTCGTAAGCTTTCCGGTAATCCTTCCATTGGTCGGCGGCCCCGTGTGGCTGCGCCTTGCGGCAGGCAAACAGCAACGGGCAAAGAGTGAGGCATAACAGCAGCTTTTTCAAATGAAAATATTTTCACCTAAATTAAAGAAAGCGCTACACAACGCAAACAGCCACTACCATCGAGTAGAGGGCGAAACTTCATTTGTTTCGCCGCTCTCTCACACCACTGTACGTACGGTTCCATATACAGCGGTTCCAACAGTTACTGATTTCTTGTAATCGAAATATCCGATTACTGGGGTTAGTTGTTCTATTATGCGTACAGATAGATCTGCACCATTATTACTCCGAACGCCTTCCGGGTGTTCTCCTTTTATAATGGCCTTAGGTTTATCCCTCGATTCTGCTTCTTTCTTCTGTATCATAATAGTCCTTCCCATAACTATGGTTCAGTCCTTCACTTCTGCTTTCGCAGAACCTACTATGACCTCTGCTGACTCCTGATTGTTCAGCCCGATGTCTCCACCGGGGTTGTTACTTAGAGGAACCGCGCGCCCAGCTAACGTCCCATTCAGGCCTACCCGGGTAATACGCCTCTACCTTCCCGCTTATGTCCGCCGGATATACCTATATACCTGCCGGGTAAGTACTGGACTTTAGAGATGTTGGCCTCCTTATCCGGTATATAAGCCTATTATCCGGTTTCTGTTCGTCGAACCAGCGTTTTGCCTTCGGCTTCCTTCAGATTCCACCTCACGGTGGACACCCTTGCCGCTCGGCTAATGGTTCCCCTTAACGGGCCCATAGCGGACTTCCACCGCCAAGTAAATGCGCACTGCCGGGCGCACAACTAAAAAGGCAAGCCGGAGCTTGCCTTAAATGGTGAATTAACTGCCAGGGGGCGGCGGTGGCGGCGGAAGCGGGACATGCCCGTTATCGCCGCCTGTATCGGCACTGGTAGTAGTTACTGTAGCCTGGCCGTTGCGGCCGTTATGATGCGCAGGGCATGCGAATGCCATATAGATAGCAAAGAATAAATTGAACATTTTTCAAAAAATTAAAAAGTGGATACACACTGCAGCGCCGCCAGCCCGTGTGGGGGCAGCACTGCAAACCGCGTAAGAAGCGCTTCTTACATTTTTTGGGAAGTGTTGTCGAGCATTGATCGCGGAAGCTTTTTACCTGCTTCCCAGGCCGGGTATCGGTTCCCGCTTTCGCCGCTCATCGGTGAGATCAGAGAAGGCCTCCGCTGATTTCGAAAACAAATGTAGGGGGTGCTAAATCACTTAAAGGCAACGGATTCCGGCAATTCCATCCATTCCGCTCTAATTTCGAAAAAGCCTTGCTGAATCCGGAAATTCCATTAGATTTACCCCAAAAATATTTGGAATGTTTGCTGAATACCAAAGGCAAGTCCTGCTGACCTATCACCAAAAAAAAGCGGCGAACACGCTTTCCTTCAATCTTGCCCACTCCACCCCCGCCAAACTGCGGGCAGAATGTGTGGACGTTTTCGTCGCGCGTTACAATAAAAAGGATCATCGGATGCTCCAGTCATTTTTCGGAACCCATGACGATGAAGCCGGCTTTATTCATGCGATCCGCAAATTCGACATCGACAAGTTCAGGCCACTGGATAAGTTCCTGAAAAATAACAACGTTCGCCCGGACGAAAAAAATATCGAACTCCTGGCATGGCTGCTTGAATTCCAGCCCAGGCCATGGCAATGGGATTACGATTATGTAGCGGCGGCGATCAGCCGGGTTGAAATTACCCCGGAAGACCTGCCTGCCGGTGAGCCACCCGGAGTTGCAAAAAAAGAACCGGACAGCGGATTGCAGGCAGCGCAAGAAAAGCCGGAAGAAAGAGAAAATGAAATTCCAGTTGCAACTGTTCCGGTTGCGTTATCGAACACGGCACCGGCCCGGGGCGTATCCCGCCGGATCCTTATCACGGCGTTCATCCTGCTGGCTCTTTCGGGTGCTGGTATCTATTGGGCATTCATCATCATACTCTCAAACGAAAAATGCATGTGCTGGACGGGTGATCATTACCAGCGCGTGTCTTGTAAGCAGCGGCCTGGAGAGAACCCTGTGTACGCTCTGGACAGTCTAAAGCTGGGAAACTTCAAAAAGATAACTACCCCAGATACGCTGACCGCAAACGCCGTTGGGCGGGTATGGTATTCGAAAATAGACGGAAAAATAGAGTATTTTACGGCAAGTGGCTTCCACCCCATCCACACGGAAAAACGATTACACCCGCTGACCGTTTATATGCTGAATAAATATCATCACTGATCAGCCCGTAAAAAAGGTCTCTTGTTGCAAACGGCCAGGTATTACCCGGCCATTGCCACCGTTGAACACCTGACCGCTATAATTCACCAGGTTTTCCGTTCGTTCGAACTCTTTGGAATGGAAAAAAAGGAGCAGTGTACCAAGCTGCGATCTTTTCCAATACTTACGATATCAATACCAGGTACAAAGCGGTGGCCAGTCCCATTTTATTCAAACAGGCGGATTTTCCCGGTACAGTTTTGATCCAGCATTTACTTCACCCAGGTGAGGGGCTCCGGCTGAATACCATTACATTTATCAGTGCTCGTTTTCCCTACATCAGCCCAACCGCAAGATTTGATGAGCAACATCAATCTTCAATTGTCAGAAGGTACATATACGTTGCAAGAATATCCAACATCGGGTTTTGCCATTTGCCGCTTACTGCACTTAATCTTAGATCATAGGGCAAATAATAGAGTACGTCGTATATTTTTTGAGTCAAAACGTTTAACTACAGATTCTCTTCGCTCGTCTATCCCCAAAATCTAACATTTGACAGAGTGCAACATCGAACTAAAAGACACAATGAAGTTGTGGATTGTATAATATTGACAAACAAAGAATTGGGGCAAAAAAAAACTGGACAAGTGCTGATTTACAATACATGTCCAGTATGGTGGTGGCTACTGTACAAATTTCGAACTATTTCCTGTCTGATTTGCGTTTAATCGCCGATTTGGATTTATAAATTCATTTTTGCATTGTGGAGTATGGGGAATAGTCCCGAAACTGTTCATAGTAAAATGATTGAGTAGGAGACGCTTGCTTCTTAAGTGTCAACGATTTTAGAAGTCGTTGATGAAATGGGAAAATCAGCGATGACATAAGTTACTCATCGCATTTTTCAATGTCCATCCTTTAGGGTTATGGCTATCTTTCAGAGAGGCTTTACCTTCTATGGGGTATAAAGTCCGGGTGCTATTCTCCGCTCCATGTGCCTCTTGCAAATGAATGCCGGTACATGATCGCCACTTGGGTTCGGATATTTCCAGCATTGATAGTCGGTTGGCTCCCATCGCTTGTACAGAACAATGATCATCTGAATGCAGGCCTGCCACAATAAGGTTTTTTTTGCGATTAGCCCGGTTATTTTCCTTTCATATATTATTTAATACCCTTCGTATATCATTTACCCCCCTGAGCATAGGCTATCTGTATTTTCGGTTAAGCTTATATAACTTTTAAGAAGCCGCCTCAATATTCACTATTAAGATATCTTACCATGCGAAACACATACAAATTCACGGTACTGTTATTCATCATTTTCATTATCATATCCTCGTGCGGAAAAGAAGGTTTGCAAGGTCCCGATGGTCCTGTAGGCCCTGTAGGCCCGGCCGGACCCGCAGGTGCACCCGGCGCGGTTGGGCCTGCCGGCCAGGATGGTTCTATCATTTACAGTGACAGCGGTGTTCCATCGGCAATGCAGGGCAAAGCGGGTGATTATTATTTAAACAAAAGCAACGGCGAATTGTATGGCCCAAAGGCAGCAAATGGCTGGGGTAGCGCTATTTCGCTTAAAGGCGCTACCGGAGCAACCGGAAGCACAGGGAGTAACGGCACCAATGGCACAAACGGCACCAATGGAACCAATGGCGCAGCAGGTAGCCAGGTGTACAGTGGCAACGGCACTCCATTGGCAACACAGGGTATAAACGGCGATTATTATCTGGATAAAACCAACCTTCTGCTTTATGGCCCTAAAACGGTGGCAGCAGGCTGGGGAACACCGGTTTTGTTAAGGGGGGCCCAGGGCGCACAAGGCCCGGCTGGGCCAGCCGGCGCAGACGGCAGCATTATTTATAGCGGCAACGGTGCACCAGCCGCTGCCCTGGGTAAAAATGGCGACTATTATTTTAATAAAACCACCGGCGGTTTATACGGACCAAAAACAGCGAATGACTGGGGAAGCCCCACCTCACTGATGGGTGCAAGCGGCACAAATGGCACAAACGGTACAAATGGAACCAATGGTACAAACGGCGCCAACGGAGCAACAATTTTAAGCGGGCTGGGAGCGCCATCGCTAACGCAAGGTGCCGTAGGCGATTTTTATCTGGATAAAACCAGCTACAACTTTTACGGGCCAAAATCAATAGACGGATGGGGAATACCAGTATTGCTAAGGGGCGCACAGGGTGCACAGGGCCCTGTGGGACCGGCGGGCGCTAATGGCAGCATCATTTACAGCGGTAACGGTACGCCCAACCTAACCATTGGTGTCAATGGCGATTATTATTTCGATAAAACAAACGGTGCTTTATACGGCCCCAAAACCGGCAGCGGCTGGGGATTGCCAACGTCATTGATAGGCAAGCAGGGTGCACCAGGCACAAACGGGGCCAACGGTACAAATGGTGCCAATGGCACCAACGGAACGAATGGCAACACCATTGTAAGTGGTACCGGCGCACCCGCATCTGCCCTTGGTAGCGATGGCGATTTTTACCTCGATAAAACTACCTATCTGCTTTACGGCCCTAAAACGGCTGTAGCAGGCTGGGGTACCGGCACATCATTAAAAGCGGCTTCGGGCGCCAGCACTTCGATTACTGCTTTTGAAACAGCCGACGGTACTAATTTGATTTGGGAGGTGTCGGGACTTATTTCCGGCACCTCCGGTCCGCCTACCTCATTTGTATTGAAGCAACTTAAAACCGGCAGCGATACGTCCACACAATTTAAACTGCCCGATTCGCTGGCAAATGTGGTAAACAACGGGGTGATACTGGTTTACCTGCACCTAACACCTGCCGATGGCACAGTTAGCCAATGGGTGCAACTATCATACACCAATGTAACAGCTCCATCAAATGAGCAGGTGTACACGTACCATGCCATTATTAACGGCAGCGGGGTATTTATCCGCATCAATTGCGATGTGTCGAATACAACCACAACGCACACTTCGCCTTTCCAGGTGGATAAGGTTAGGGTGGTAGCCGTACCGCATAACGTTGCCGGTGTTTTAACAACAAAACACCAGCCCATAGTGCAAACCATGAGCCAGCTTAAATTAAACAATAATAGCTTTAAAACTATAAGGTAACATGAAGCTATTACTTTACAGTTTGCTGTTGTGTACATTACTAATCTTTATTGGGAGGGCCGCTGTTGCGCAGGATATTAGCCAGGTGGCAAATCAAAAGCCAGTGGTAATAAACGGCACATTTGGTTTCGGCATGGGTACTTATACGGCAAGCGGTATTGAAAACCGCGAGCGTAATTTCTCGTACCTGCTTAGTGGCTCGCCTGTTTTAACCATATACGGTATCAGTTTCCCGTTTAGTCTAGTGGTGAGCGATCAGCAGCGCGGATTCAGGCAGCCATTCAATCAATACGGTATCAGTCCGCAATACAAATGGTTAACGTTACATATAGGGTGGCAAAGTATTACCTGGTCGCCTTTTACCATGGCCGGTTATAATTTTTTAGGCGGCGGCATTGAAGCCAACCCCGGCAAATGGCGGCTCGGGTTTATTTACGGGCGGTTTAATAAAGCCATAGAAGAAGATCCCACGCAGCCATCGCAATTTTTGCAAACACCTGCCTATGCCCGCACAGGCTATAGCGCAAAAATAGGGTATGGAACAGAACGCAATCACCTGGATTTTACTTTTCTGGATGCAAAGGATGACAACACCTCGTTGCATAAGCAGTTAACGGAGCCCGGTTTGCGGCCATCGGCCAACCTGGCGCTCGGGTTATCGTCAAAATGGTCTTTTTTAGGACATTTTAACTGGAGCTTTGATGTGGCCGCCAGCTTGTACACGCGCGATCTTTCGTCGGATACCTTAGGCAATCTAACCCTTAACAAATCCGGTTTTGTTAAATCGTTGGTTCCTATTAATTCGTCGAGCCAAATATTAACCGCCGCCGAAACAAAGCTCAGCTACCAAAACAAAAACTATAACCTTGGGCTGGAATACAAGCGTATAGACCCCGATTATAAATCAATGGGCGCTTACTATTTTGAAACCGATGTAGCCGATTATACGGTTGACGGCGGTATTGCACTACTCAAAAATGAGATACAAGTAAATGCCAGCGTTGGTTTACAACATGATAACATCCTTCACGATCGGGAATTTACCTCGCATCGTAATATCAGTTCGCTTATGGTATCATACAACGTACCCAAATTTGGCGTGAATATCAATTATTCAAATTACGGCCTAACACAGGACAGGGGGCTAAACCCGCTTATAGATACCTTCCGGGTAGCGCGAACCAACTATAATTTTAACGGCGTTTTGCGGTATACGATGAGCGCCGACAGCCTGTCGCACAATTTTATGTTGATGGGTAACGTGCAGGCGCTGGTCGATCTGAATCATTTCACCGCCGCCCAAAATAAAACCAACAGCAAAACGGCCAATCTATCATACCAGTTGGGCTTTGTAAAAACAGGGTTCAATATCAATGCCGGTTACAGCTACACCGTTGCCGACTTACCCCTGATGCATACCGTTTTAACCGGGCCATCGCTTGGCGTTAATCAGCTATTTGATAAGGGTAGGTTAAACCTTAGCGCAAACCTCAGCTATCAGCAGCAGCAAAACAATAGTAAAAATGCTGGAACGGTTGTAAACGGCGCTTTAAACGGCTCGTACCGGCTGTCGAAACGCGATGCCCTGAATTTTTCTTTTATGTATTTGAAAAGCAACTCGAAAGATCTCACTCTGCCATCATTTAATGAAGAACGAACCATTTTTAACATTACACATGCCTTTTAGTTATGGAAATAAACAGGATTTTTTTTAAGGTAGTAAGAGGCAATGGGGTTTTCCCGGCTTTAATCATAATACTTGCGCTTTGTTTGCCGGCAAAAGCGCAGGTGAACATCAATGTAAATATATTTCCACCCTATTCGCCTTACTATGCCGATTATTCGGGAGCCAACGCATCAAAGGTTTTGTTAACCGTGCAAAACACATCGGCATCTACCTTAAAAATTAAGCTTACCGGTAAGTTAACGGGCAATAATGGAATAACTATTTCAACACGCCTCAATTACATACCACTTCAACCTATTATACTCAATCCGCACGAGCTAAAGCAATTAAGCGGCAACGCTCTTAAAGATATTTTTGACCTGAGCAACATGAATGTAGTTGGCATTGATAAAGCCAAACTCGCCTTAACATCGCGTATCCCCGAAGGCAACTACTCCTTTTGTATACAAGCGGTTGATTATGGAAGCCGCCAAGTTTTGTCGGCCTCGGCCCCGCAAGGCTGTACCATGCTCAATATTGTTTACCCCGATCCGCCGATATTGTTAAATCCCATCCCGATGGGTGTGGCCAATGCAACTAATCCGCAAAATTTGATTTTCAACTGGGCGCCCCCCGGTTCAGTACCGGCTAATACCCAATATACCATCGAGATTGCCGAAATGCCCGGTGTTGCCGCCAACCCTGCACAGGTGCTCAATGCCGCGTCGTTCCCGGTACTTTCGGCTACCGTTACGGGGTTCAGTTACAGTTATAATGCATTGAGTCCTGCCCTGGTACCGGGAAAAAGGTATGCGTGGCGCGTGGTTGCCAAAGACCCTATGAACAGGGTGCTGTTCAAAAACAACGGCGCAAGCGAGGCCGGGCAGTTTACCTACACACCTGTTGCAATAAACCCTCCGTACAAAGTATTGGTGTTACGTGCAAAACAAGGGACGATAGAAGTTAGCGGGACGCTTAATTTTCAATACCATGAAACTCCCGACCTGAAAATGCCTGGTTCGTTTACCGGGATAACAACCGAAATACAGCCGCTGGCAAACGAGCCGCTGCAGCTTTGTTATGGCGTTTGTAAGGTGAAGCTAAACCTTCAGCCGCACCAGGTAACGCAAATAGTTGGCAATAACACGCTAACTGACAAAAAAAGGGCGGAACTTGCTGCCAACAATGTTCAAATAGCTCCTTATAAGGCCGATTCGAGCTCGATTACCTACTCCAAAACAGACTCGATACCAACTTATGGCGTTCCTGTGAATCATTCGGGTATCGATATAGCAGGTAATTTCGAGGGCGGGTTGGGCGAAGTTATTGCCAATACCACTACAACACCGGCAGGCACCTTCGCTTTCAGCACGCTGCCAAAGCAAACCTGCGGCATCATTGAGGTTGAAGCCGATAATACGGCCTATATTAATTGTTACTATATCAACATAAAAAACAAGCATTATACCGATCCGCAGGCTTTTATCTATATCCCGGCCAGCCCCGGCAACTCTTCGGTAAATATCGGTGTCAACAATGTGCATGTCAACAACTATAACCTCGCTGTGAGGGTTAACCGGGATGCAGAACATACAGCCGTGGGTAAAGATCACAAGATCAGCACCGAAAACAATCCGGACGATAAAGTAGATATTTACATATTACGGAAACAGACTTTAGTTTATAATCGTGATTACACGGCTCCATATGTTCCAAAAAGCGAGGGCGATAATACGGGCCGTTTAAAACTTATTCCCAAAGCCGACACTTTACAGGCTTTCCTGATGAATGCAGGATACGAGGTGGTGGCAACAAGGTCGGTGCAAACGGGGTTAAGCCAGGGTGCTGCTGCCGGTCAAAATAGCTATGGCGCTACGGCTTATTTTTATGACCTGGTAGATAACCTCGACGCATCGGAAACTTACACCGTATATGCCGAATACAAAAAGTCAAAAGTCTATTTTGACCAAAATGATTATAGTTTTCAGCCGCTTGACGATATACCCGAATATAATCCGCAGCCTTATGGCAATTCGATCCCTAACAAACAATTGGCCATACAGCCAAGCTATATTTCCATAACGGTGAAGGGCGTGCTCAAATACCAGTTTAAAAACGGTATCGCCGAACCATTGGCCAATACCAGCATAAGCCTCAGATCCATGTTTTGGTATCACCAGACCCTTGGCGATGGTAAAACCGCAAAAATTATAGACTACATAAACGCAAACGGCTTTAACCGCACGTTCGATACCGAAACTACAGGCAATAACGGTGAGTTTGAATTGCATTCGGGTTTTATTAATTATAACGATTATGCCGTTGCAAACAATTTGTTCCAGGGAATAAGCCAGTACATCATTGTTAACAGCCCCTATTATGGCAGCCCGGATAAAGAGTATCTGTTTGAAGGTGGCAACACTTATAATTTAGGCGAGCTAACGGCGATGGTTAAGCAGTATTCGCTTAGTGCGCAAATAAAACAGAAGGGCACGTCAAATACGCTGGCCGGGCAGCGTGTTTATTTAATGCGGCTGGCCAGCGTTAATCCGCAGCAATGGGGCATTCCAGCTGATGAGGGCATACAGCACAACCTGCCGGTTAAACAGCTGAACGACAAGAACGGTACGCTGTTTAACGTAATTGGTTACGGTATTACCGATAAGAATGGGCTATATGTGTTCGACAACCTGGTGGCGCCGGATTGGGGTAACAATGATGACCGGTATTATTTATATTCGGAGTCGGGCATTACCTCGCTTACCAATTATTCAACAAACTACGGATTGGACGCCAGGATTACCAACACTCAGCATAGCAAGTATTTCCTTGATTATTACAACGGCATGGGCTTTATGATGAATGCCGAGATACTCGGTGAGAAGTACTCGCCTGCGATAGCCAGTTTTGGTGCGGAAGCTCTGGCACCGTATATCGAAGGCGGCATTTATCCTTTCAGCAACGAGAGTACAAAGGCATTGCCGGGTGTGAAGGTTGATTTGTACGATGTTAAATTCGACCCGGTACGGCTCAACAAAAATTTCACTAAGGATAATTTTGATGCCGAAGTTAAAACGTTGGGTATCGATAAAACCTTAACACAGGCAGGGCCGGGTTTAGCTTACAGCAACCTGTCGTTCGAGGGAACCATAACTACCGATGTTTCCTGCCGTTTCCGCTTTGACGATGTAACCAGCAACAACAATTATTCCGGCTGGAAGGTGCTGATATTCAGCAAAGCAGGTTTTATAACCAACTATTTGGTGATAAACGGCGGGCAGCCCATGCTTGCCGGCACCAAAGAAACGGTTAAAGGTTTTTTACTGCCGCCAAGGAAGGTGCATGTTACGGTAAAGGATGATGCCACAAAAGAACCGGTTGCAGCAACAATTGTGGTTGGCAATGATTTTAGCTGGGGCGCACAGGATGTTGCCAGCCATTACGATGTACAAAGCGGAAAGCAAATAACCCTGGTAAGTTATACCGATCCGGTAAGCCCTTATGGAAGCGATATAGCATTTAAAGTAGTACCCGATGATAACATAAAATACCAGGGTAAGGCATTTTATGTAAATATACCCCAGCCCGACAATCTGTTAAAGCCTAATGAAACAGGACCTGTCAATTTAAATTTTACGCTCAAGGCGCGTAACTATACCAATAATATAAGTGTTTGTCTGTATGATGCCGTTACCAAAAAAAGTATCGCCGGTACCGTAGCGCTTTCGGGCATACCTGACATTGTTAATCCCGCCAAATCGGCGATATTTATACTTCAAGGTGCATGCAAAACCATTTCATTTACCGATGGCAACATATCGTCGTATTATTTAACGGCCCGTTCGCCTGGCTATGCCGATGATAATGAGCTTATACAAGCCAATTTTAGCGACGATGGGATGGTGAAGGATGTATCGATTTACCTGCAACCCACCATCACAATAAAAGGCATCGTTACCCTCGACGGACAGCCGGTTAAAGACGCGCGGGTTTATGTTAACCAGTTTGGAAACATTGACGAAGCGCTTACCATGGCCGATGGCAGCTACACCCTAAGTGGCCTGCCCGAGAATAACCTGCAGGTTACCATCAGCGCCGTAAAAACCAGCACGAATGCACCGGGGCAAAACAAAGTGATTACGCTGGCTGCGCCTGGCGCAAATAATACACCGGCGCCTGGCGGCGCCCTCGGTGGGAATGTTAATCTGAATCAAAATAACGGTGGGTTATACGTACCTAAGCCCGGTAAGACCGGCCAGGGCGATTCGCAAACGGTAAACTTTGCGCTAACCAGCAACAACGATATTAACTTAAGCAACCTGTATGGGTTTGCACTTGAGGTTGAAGACCTTAAATATGACGGGCCTGATGTTGCCAGCCTCACCGGACGTATACTGATTCGTGATAATAATAGCTTCGGCCTTGTGCAAAGCCACTACCTGCATGTTAGCAACGTACAAATTCACAGAGGCACCAAAAACTCAACGCTTAAGCCTTATGCCACCAACGTTGTTGCCGATGATGATAACCTGCCAGTTACCGTTTTTGGAAAATACCAGGGTACGTTAGAAGGTTTTGCATCAGGGATATTTATCAATTCGGGGGGCGTCATCGGTTCAACGGTAGTAATGAGCAGCAACGGGATTGCAACTAACGTAAAACTAACCAGCGAGGTAAGTTTAGAACCCCAATACAGCAAACCGGGTAATATGACGGCCGATTTTGATAATTACGTTGGTGCAGTCAATTTTCATGCAACCGATTATAAATTTAATGTATTTAAGGCGTTGGCATCAAACGTAACCATCGCCCAATACTTTACCTTTCAATGTTCTAACGGCATCGGCACGCCTTATGAGGGCTTGCATTATAACCTGAATAATACATTTTACACCAGCGCAAAAGGCTACCTGGCGACCGACGGTTTCCACCTGTTTTCAACCTTACATACCAACCTGCAAAATGTAGCCACACCTGATATTGCGCTTAATGTAGGCGAGATTTGGGTCGATAACATGGTAATGCACCCTGTAAACGGTAAAACGCCATTGAATATACCGCTGGATGACTGGAACGTAACCAGCAGCGACTGGACCATTGCTTCGGGCAGGTTGAAATTTAACGGCAGCATCCGGGCTGGCGCTATTACGGTTCCGTTTAGCGGTATGGAATTAAGCCCGCTTTCGTTTGGTTTTGGGGTTATAAGCCTCGATCAGGTGATGCTTGCAGGCGCTATACCCGTAAAGTTCGATCAAAAAAACACCACTACATCATTCGGTTATGACAAGGCCGCTCAATATGGCACACAGTATAACGAAAAATATGGGTGCTGGTCGCTATCGCTGCTGCCGAATGATCCGAATGGTACACTGACATCGCTAACCGGGCTGGCCGATATGGCGCAGGGCGATGCTATCGGAATTATGAACATATCGCTTTATAGTAAAGGCGGCGAATCGAGGATCATATTAGATCCCACCCAAAAGCATGTTACACTAAATAATATGGCTGATTTTGAGCCTACCGAATTGGAAAATGGGCAGGATTACCTGAAGATTAACGGCGCGCTTACCTTCAACATCCCCGGTTTTACCGGAACGGAGAACAGGCCTTATAGTTTGAATTATGGAAATTCCGGTGGGCAACTGGTGCATCAGCATGTTCCGATCGATGGCTTAAAACTAACTACCAACGGTATACATGTCGATTTTGGCACCGCCGGGCAAACGTTCACCGGCGACCAATTTGCGCTAACGGGCACCTTAAAGGATAAGGTAACCAATTCGCCCTACGCGTTTACGGTTAATTTTACAAAGAACGGCGATGTGCCGACTGGTGACGGTACAAAGATCGTCATCGATCCGAACGACAAAAGCGTGATCCCGCTGGGCGGCGGACAGCAAATGTCGAACTTTTCGGGAAGCATGACAATGAACGACCCTGCCACCGCATGGAATAATTTTAAGTTCGAAGGAGATGTAGGCGCTTTGGGCATGACCAAAGATAAGCCTACCCATATACAGTTTGAAGTAAAAGGCGACCTTGTAGCCAGCAAAGCGCACATCGGCGTGGAAAACATGCCCATGCCCGACAACATGGGCGCATTTAGCATTACCTACGATTTTGAAAAAAAGGCCATAATAGGCTCCCTGCATCTTGAAAAAGTTGCTACACCTATGGGCAAGGCCACCTCTGATATTGAAATGATGTTTGGCGGCGGCCACTGGTATATTTTAGGGGCGGCTGTGCTTGAGGAAGTGGCAATGCCTTTGCCTGTTAACGGTGCATCGTCGGCTTTTTTGATAGGCAATTCAGACGTAACAACGGATATGTTACAGATAATTGCCCCGGTTTTTCATAATGGGCAGTTGCCCGATAATTTTAGCCAGAAATTTTCACAGGTAAAAGGATCGCTATTGGTAGCAGGTATCGACATGAAGCTGCCCTTTATGCCAAACATCGATTTTAATGTGGCTGTGGCTCAACTGCATATTAACTATGGAGTTTACGCAAATGCTTTTATGGGTCTTACCTTTGCCGACGGGATTTCGGATGTTAGCGTTATCGGCGGATTAAAGGTTGGAGCTTATGTAAATATTAGCGCGGGGCTAAGCCTGGGTTTGGCCTGTTCGGGCGTAGCCTTGTCGGCGGAAGCAAATATCGAGGGGGACATAACGATGGACCATTTGGATTTTACGCAACTAAATCCGGCAGCCTTCCTTACGCAGAGCCAGGTATCAGTTACTTTAAAGCCGACAATCACCTTATCGGGCGAAGCCTACCTGGGATATGGTATATGCGACTCCGACTGTAATTCGGTAACTGTTTGGGGGGTTACCATCCCGCCTGGCTGTCATAAAACAGATATTGGCGGCGACCTGACGTTAAGCCTCACCCTCGACTTGTTAAAGCCAATTGGAAAGCTAACCCCGTCGCAGGCAGATATCAGCGCCATTGTACTTGGCACAAAACTTAATGGTCATCTTAGTTTACCAGGTTTATAAACACTATGAAAAGTTATTTAGTTAAAACCGTCCGTTGTTTTTTACAAGTGCTCACTTGCGCGCTGGTACCTTGTTTGGTTAATGCGCAGCGTAGCGACGACAATGCCTTTGCCGGAAAAAATGCCATATTCATTTATCATGGTTACGAACCGGCTTCAACCGAATATCCCGATTCAAAGGGCAATACGGAATTCGCTTTACAGCGTCGCGAAAAAATTGGTAATACTGCCTGGGTAACAGTAAATACCTTTCACAGTCCGCAAAACGCAGGCGAGGTAATCGAAAATTACAAGGCAGCGGCAAAGTATTTTCCAAAAGGAGATGTTGGTTTCGATCCGGTAAAGGCATGGGGCAAATGGAAAAAATACCGCATGTTTGATTCGTTGACCCGCGACTTGGGCTTCCCCCGCGCGCAAATGGCCTTTGGCCTGCTGGTGGCCGATTCAACCGTAAAACCCGGTAATAAATACCAGTACCGTATCCTTAAAAATAAACAGCCCATACCCGCAACCGACAATGAAGTTAGCAATATAGTGGCATTCCCTACAAAACTGGGTATGACCAAACCGCGGTTATTCAATCGCCAAACAGAGATGGATGCTATTATTTTAGAGTGGCGGGCAAAAGACCGCATGGCCGAGGGCAAGTTTGAGGTATACCGGGCGGTAGGCGATGAAAAGGAATTTCATTTGATAAGCACCGGCGTTTACAGCAAACACCGCAACGATTCGGTAATTTACTCCATGCAGGATACTAAAGTAGCTTTTAGCCAGATGTACCGTTATTACATTGTTCCGGTAAACCAGTTTGGCGGCGGGGGAAATATTGTATCAGATACTATAGCAGCTACCTGTATGGACCCACAGCACCTGCTTGCGCCGCAATACTTTAAGGCCATCCCCAACGAAAAACTTCGCGCCATCGGCCTGCATTATTTCCTGCACGATCCTGGTTATATCGGCAGTGTACATATTATGCGGAGCAAAAGTTTTGATAAAGAGTTTAATGAGGTGGGCATAACTTCGGCCCGCGATACTATTTATATCGATCATAAAATAACGCCTGGAAAAAAATACTATTATTATTTATTGATGACGGATAAAATGGGCCGTAACAGCGCCCGCAGCAACAAAACGTTCGGACTATTTCAGGAGAACGATAATTTGTTTCCGGCAAGGGACGTAACGGCAAAGGCCGCCGGCAAAGCCATACAGATAACCTGGCAAAACCCGCCCGATACCGGCGTTATCAGCGGCTATTACGTTTGCCGCAGCGAGGGCATGAGCAATAATTTCCACCGCCTAACTACACTGCTGCCTGTGCAAGGCGATTTAAACACCTACACTGATACTTCGCGGTTATTGATACCGGGAAGCATGTATGCCTACAGTGTGATCAGCGAGAATTTGAGCAATCGCGTCAGCAAAAACTCGGTAATAGCTTATGCTACTGCAGCTGGTGTAAACAATTTGGTTAAATGGCTTACCCCGCGAAATGTGAAAGCGGTTGCAGACAATAACCACATCACCCTGTTATGGTATGATATGCGTGTGGTTAACCAGGGGCTGGCCTATTACAACATCTACCGCAAAACCAACGTGGATACTACGCTTAAACTGCTGGTTAAAAATTACCCGGCCCGGTTGCAGGCGTTTACTGACACCACAATGGTACCGGGCTTTACCTATACTTATGCCATAGAATGCGCCGACGATAACGGACGTAAAAGTGCCACAGCAATAACCAACCCGGTCGCGATAGCAAAAAAGACAATTTTGGCAGCTCTTATACAGGTGTTTGCTTCAAAAAGCGGGGCGGTTATAACCTGGGGGCAGCTATCCGACAAAAGGATAGATAAATATTTTATTTACAGGTATGCCCGCGGCGAGAAACCTGTTAAAATAGGAGAGGCTAAAGCAACCGACAGGAAGTTTGAGGATAACGGTATAAGCGCCGGTAAAACGTATTTCTACTACATCGAACCGGATGTAACGGGGAAACCTTACGAGGCTGTAGCAAGCAATAAAGCTTATTTAGTTTATTGATTCGATAATAAATGACACACGCATTCAATTAAAAACAAAAGTATCTTGATATAAAAATCGTCTATAAGGCAGTCGTGCTCATCTCCCCTGTTTAGGTAAATTATTTAATTTGCTTAGATACGGTATTTTGCATATTTTCGGTAACATCATTGTGACTACCGGAGCCTATGGAATTGATTAATTGCGTGATAATTGATGACGATGAGTTGGATAGGTTAGCTGTTGAAGCTTATTTAGAAAAATATCCCTTTATTAAATTATGCGGCAGTTTTGCCAACCCTATTGAATGTCTTGAAGTTATCCGGCCGAAAAACATACAGTTGCTTTTTTTGGATATCGATATGCCATTTATCAACGGGCTTGAGTTTTTAAGTTCGCTTAAAAACCCTCCTCTATGCATTTTCATTACTTCGTATCCTGAATACGCCGTTGAAGGATTTGAAAATCACGCATTCGATTTTTTGATAAAACCCGCAAAGGCCGACCGGCTGGAAAGATCGGTATTACGGGCCAGGGAATATTTGCAGATACAAACTAAAGCCAAACTTTACGATGTTCAGTTTAACGACGATTTTTTGATTATAAAGGAAAGTTACGATCTTATCCAAATTAAGGTAAGCGATATCATTTACCTGGAGGCGTTAAAAGACTATACCAAAGTAATTACCCCATCAAAAACCTACCTTACCCTATCAAACCTTAAAAACTTTTTTGAAAAACTGCCCGGTAACCGCTTTCTGCGCATTCACCGGAGTTTCGCGGTGGCCATCAGTCAAATCAGAAAGCTGGAGCAAAACGAATTATTATTAGATAATCTGCGGCTGCCGGTTGGCAAAACATTCAGAAATGAAATAAGCAGGGTTTTGTTAAACCTGGCATAAGTATTCCTATCATAATTATTGCTTTTTATGTCTTACTTGAAACTTAACGAATTACTGAAATACATCAGTTACCTGGTTTTGCCTTTCATAATTCTTCTATTTACGAGTTGTGGCAATACCCCCTCTCCAAAAAAGCCTGCAAGCAAAAATCAAAAGGAAGTAACCATGTGGATGAATAAGGCTTATCAACTGGTGCTGGCAAATAAATTTGATAGCCTAAAAATTGTTTGTAAAAAGGGGCTTCCAATTGTCTCTCCAGGAGTTAAGACGCAGGCGGCTTATTTAAATCTTTTAATGGGGTCGGCATTTCTCGGTCGGCACGAAAACGACAGCGCTTTATATTATTATAAAAGGGCACTGGCTTTTTCGCCTGCAGATGACAAGGGCAGAAACATTGAAATCTTTGCCGCTGCTCAGATAAACCTGGTAAATATATATTATACCCTTGGTAAGCCCGATTCGGTGAACTCTTATAAGGAAAAAATGACTGCCGAAGTCGACACGATGAGGAATATCAAAGTAAAAATGAGTTTGTTAAAAGAATTAGGACAAATTTATTTCAAAACAAATCAACCCGAAAATGCATTGAAAGCCGATTTTCAATTACTGTCCTATTTCAGAAATAAAAAGGATAGCACCGAGCTTGGCAAAACAATGGTCGAGATGTCGAATGTTTATGAGCTTTTATTTGATTTTGAAAAGGCAAAAAGCTACCTGCTTGAAGGCATCCCATACATCAATAGCGATTTGCAAAATAAGATGATTGCTTTCAACAACCTGGCCATTTGTTATGATGATTTAAAACAATACGATAAGGCAATAACCGCCTATAACAAAAGTATTGATATTGCTAAAAAAATTCGCGACACGGATTATATGCACGCCGCCTACATTGGCATTTGTACGCCGCTTTTTGAATTAAAGCAGTATGATAAAGTCACAAAATACTTAAATGACGCATTGGTTTACTATAACACTTCGAAAAATGAGGATCAATTGTTAGATATTTTGGAATTACTTGCAAAAACGGAAGCCCGGAAAGGTAATTATATCGAAGCCATTGGCTATTATGAAAAAGCCGTACAATCTGCAAAAGCATCGGGGCACATCATAAACATACCCGATACCTATAACTACCTGGCCGACGTGGCCAGCAAAGCCGGATTATATCAAAAGGCCTATCATTACGAACTAACTTATGGTAAGTTAAGGGATTCTTTAAGCCAGGCAAGCACAAAAAAAAGTATAACAGACCTCGAAGTAAAATATCAAACCAACGAGAAAGAGCAAAAGATTAAACTATTAAACCAGGCAAGCCAATTAAAAGATATTGAATTAACCGGCGAAAAAAGAAAATGGGGGTTTTTATTAGTTTTTGTGGGCTTTTTATTGGTTACTGCTTTCCTTTTGTATCGCAGTTACGCACTGAAGGCAAATTCTAACAAATTGCTCGAACAAAAAAATGTGGCACTTAATTTACTAAACGACAAACTGAACGAGGCCAACAGCTCAAAAACCAAGCTGTTTAGCATTTTAAGTCATGATTTGCGTGCGCCTGTAGGTAATTTATTTTCATTTTTAAATATCCAAAAAAATCATTCCCATAAATTAAGCCCGGAGCAGCAGGCCGAACATAACGACCGCATCAGGCAATCGGCCGAAAACCTAATGGAATCGATGGAGGACTTGCTGATATGGAGCAAAAGCCAGATGAATTCGTTTTCCCTAAATCCGGTTCAAATTAATGCCGCAGAAATGGTGGAATATGTGATGGGTATTAACCGCGATTTTGCCGCAGAACGGAAATTACTACTGGACGGCAGTAGCGGAACCTGTGCAGTGTTATTTAGCGATGTTAATTTTTTAAAAATAGTATTAAGGAACATAGTAAGTAACGCCATCAAATTTACACCGGCAGGTGGCAGCATAAAAATTTTCGCCCAACAGGTGGATGGTTCTGTTCAATTTACCATTGCAGACACTGGTCTGGGGATAACCAAAGAACAAATTGCTAATCTTTTTGAATGGAATAGCATCCGCAGCGATTCATCGGGACTGGGTTTAAAACTGGCGAAAGAGTTTACAATCCGACTCGGAGGATCATTAGCAGTGCACTCCGAGCTGGACAAGGGTACTACTTTTACAGTTTTGATACCAGTTTAGGCTGTTATCCGGGGGGAAAGACCAGTAATAGAAAATCTAATTTTCGCCTAAAACGGGCACTTGCTATCGTCCAAAAACAAATTGAAATTGCCAGTAAGATTGCATATAGAAAATCTAGCTCTAGTCTTTTGAGAAACATAGCTGTTTACCGTGTTATATTTATTAGGGCGGTCCGGAATAAGCGAGAGTAATTCTTTCTTGACTAGGTGCCCTGTATCTGAAAAAAACAATAGCATTGGCCACTCTCCGCCGGTTTAATCTCCTCCTCTAAAGACCTGAATTGACGCGCTAAAGGTGGTCATTTTAAAATTGGCCCATTGGGGCCAATCAGGTGTGGTTTATCCAGAGGTCTAACATTTGACGGATTCCAACATCGAACTAAAAGGCGCAATGAACTTGCCGATTGTGTAATATTGACTAACAAAGAGTTGTGCACAAAAAAACTGGACAGAATCGAAATTAACCGACCTGTCCAGTATGGTGGTGGCTACTGTACAAATCTCGAACTATTTCTTGTCTGATTTGCGTTTAATGGCAGATTTGGATTTATAAATTATTTGGCTCAGGCATTATTATCTGTGTATCTTTTTTAAACACAAACTATGATGATAATTTTATAATTTGGTTTGCCCTTTAAATAACTGGTTTATGAAGTTACACATCGTATATATTTGCGCAACATTGCTATTACTCATGCTCAATTGCTGCAATGCACAGACGAACAAGACCGTTGCTGATACAGCGCATAAAAACGTTGAACGCGATCCGTGGTCGCCCAGTGATAGCCTTGACTATGTGGCATTGAGAGACAGCGCCAAACTGGTACATGTTAAAAATCAATTTTACCGAAACAAAGCAGGCAAGCTGTTTGAAAAAATGTACGCGCCCAAGAATCCAATAGATCTGGATGCGGGCATAATAACGTTTTTTAGAATTACAAATCAGGACGTCGACCCGTTGACCTTTGAGGTTATAAATGGCGATAGCTGGTTTGCCAGGGACAAAAACTTTGTATATAACTACCGGGGAAATGATTCGGGAATGTTTTGCATAACAATGCGCCAAGCCAATGTTAAGTATTTTAAATTGCTGTCTGATAACAGCGGCGTATATGGAGCCGATCACAAATATGTTTTTGAGGAAGATGAGATCATAAAACATCTTGACCCCTTAAATATGCGGGTTATTACCGATAAAGAAGGACACCTCTTGAAAATTATAAGCGGGCGGTACGTGTTCGATGGCACTTCGGGAATGCACGATGCTGCACTGATAAAACATGCTGTGAAGCACAAACGCCAATCTATTACACATCGTTGAATTTAGTAAACCGATGCTGTGCTACGCAAAAAAAGCCTCTTAGAATTAACTAAGAAGCTTTTTTGTGGTGCCAGCCGGAATCGGAAAAATACAAGGAATTGCCCATCATATATAAGGAAACCGGTCTTTCCTGGATAGAACTGATTTTGGGTAAAACGGATATGGGCTGAACAACCAAAATGCCACAGGTGCTGCAGGAAAAACATCACACCGCATATTCCCTTGTTGCAGCAATCTTTTGTACCATGTCCGCAGGCGCCCTGATGGGTCAGCCCGGTACAGCAATTCCCCTTCATTGGCTGATAGAACCCTGAAAAGGCAAAAAGAAACAACAGACCTACTGCCAGGCAAACAGCTATAGCTTTCATAATATAGACACAACGTTTATCTGCTTTAAATAGTTTGCTGAATACATATTATTTATTCATAATCAGCTCATTACCATATATCAAAATCCTGTAAAAAATTAACGGAATCCTGTAAAGCCCCGGGGCGCCGTCTGGGTAAATTTGTATTGTTAAATAGAATAATCATGCAACCCAACATACAAACATTGACCTTCCCGGTTACCGGCATGAGCTGCGCCTCCTGTGCGGTTAGCGTGGAAACTATCCTCGGCGCACAAAACGGCGTTGAGAAGGCCGAAATCAATTATGCCACACAATTGGTCAAGGTCGCTTTTCAGCCAGAGATTGTTCAGCCAGCTGGGCTACAGCAATCTGTACAATCCATCGGCTATGACCTGATCATTGATACCGCTAACGGAAAAGCAAAGCAGGAAGAAGCGCAGCAAAATCATTACCAGCAATTGAAGAAGAATATTACCTGGGCTACGGCTTTGATCGTCCCGGTGGTATTGATTGGTATGGTTTTTACGAATGTGCCTTATGCTAACTATATTATGCTGGCACTGACCGCACCGGTATTGTTTATAGCCGGGAAAAGCTTTTTCGCAGGCGCTTTGAAGCAAGCCAAACATGGTAAGGCCAATATGGATACCCTGGTAGCGTTGAGTACGGGCATTGCCTTTCTGTTTAGCGCCTTCAATACCTTTGATCCGGGTTTCTGGTTAAGTCAGGGATTAAAGCCGCATGTGTACTATGAAGCGGCTTCCGTCATTGTCGTTTTTATCCTGTTAGGTCAGCTGCTGGAAGAACGGGCGAAATCCAATACCTCTTCCGCTATTAAAAAACTGATCGGCCTCCAACCTAAAACGGTCATACAGATCACGGAACAAGGGGAAATAGAAACGGAGATCGCAGATGTAAAGGCCGGTGATAGATTGCTGGTACGTCCCGGAGAGAAAATCCCTGTAGATGGCGAAGTATATGAGGGCCATTCCTATGTGGACGAAAGCATGATTAGCGGTGAACCCGTTGCGGTTGAGAAAAAACAAGGGGCTAAAGTTTTTGCCGGAACCTTAAACCAAAAGGGAAGCTTTCGTTTTACAGCTGAAAAAGTTGGTGGGAGTACCTTACTGGCACAGATCATCCAGTTGGTACAGGATGCGCAGGGCTCCAAAGCGCCGGTGCAAAAATTAGTGGATCAAATCGCAGGTATTTTTGTTCCTATTGTTATACTCATTGCTTTGTTAAGCCTGGGTACCTGGATGATATTTGGCGGGCAGCATGCTTTTACGCAAGGCTTACTCGCGACGGTGACTGTCCTTGTGATTGCCTGTCCCTGTGCTTTGGGATTAGCTACGCCCACGGCTATCATGGTAGGTATAGGCCGGGGGGCGGAAACCGGCATCCTCATTAAAGATGCGGAGGCACTGGAATTAGGCCACCGGGTTAACGCGGTGGTACTAGATAAAACCGGAACGGTAACCGAAGGTAAGCCGGTGGTTACTGACCTCGTATGGGCGGCAAGTGTTAGAGAAAATAGAGATAGTCTACAAGGCATCTTTTCAGCAATAGAACAGCAATCAGAACATCCATTGGCAGAGGCCATTGTAGCTTATTTAAAATCATCTGCTATAAAACCGGCTCATGTTTCCTCCTTTAATAGCCTCACTGGCCGAGGAGTTGAAGCGGAGTTTGAAAGCGGTGTTTACTTAGCTGGCAGTCATAAACTAATTGACGAAAAGAATATCGCTGTTCCTGATGATCTGAAAGAGCCTATAACTTCGTATTTAAACCAGGCGAAAACAGTCATCTATTTTGCTGATCAAAAACAAGTGCTGGCCATAGCCGCCATCGCAGATCAAATTAAAGCTGGTTCTGCTGAAGCAGTTAAAGCCCTAAAAAAACAAGGCATTGAAGTCTATATGTTGACCGGCGATAACGCGCAAACAGCCTCAGCCATTGCCGCACAAGCAGGTATCGACCATTTCCAGGCGGATATACTGCCTTCCGGCAAAGCGGATTTTGTAAAGTCTTTACAGGCAAGCGGTAAAATTGTGGCCATGATTGGTGACGGCATCAATGACAGTCAGGCATTGGCCCAGGCAGATGTCAGTATTGCGATGGGCAAAGGATCGGACATCGCAATGGATGTGGCCAAGATCACGCTGGTATCTTCTGATCTGCAGCAGGTACCCAAAGCCTTGCGGTTATCGAAACTAACCGTCCGGGCCATCCGTCAAAACTTGTTCTGGGCGTTTATTTATAATGTGATCGGTATTCCGATAGCGGCAGGTATTCTTTACCCGTTCAATGGTTTTTTGCTCAATCCGATGATCGCGGGAGCAGCAATGGCCCTAAGCTCTGTATCCGTTGTGAGCAATAGTTTAAGGCTTAAATTTTCAAAACTTGATTTGTAATAAATAATTCGATAAACATGGAAACTTTAAAATTCAAAACCAATATTAATTGCGGCGGTTGTATCGCTACCGTAACACCCGCTTTAAATGAGCTAAAAGACATTCAGCATTGGGAGGTGGATATCGCTAACCCGGATAAAATCTTAACTGTAAATGCCGATGACAACTTAACAGCGGGACAAGTCATTGATGCACTCAAACAAAAAGGTTATAAAGCCGAAAAGGTATAACAGGGGAATCACCAGATATAACGTAACTTAGTAGTAATGAACCTGCATATTAAAAACATGGTCTGCGACCGCTGCCTGATGATCGTCCGTCAGCAGCTGGAAAATCTGGGCTTTACAGTCAGGCAAATCGCTTTGGGCCATGCGGAGATAACTTCGCATCCGAATGAGGAACAATTGCAGCTAATTGCTGCTGCTTTAAAAGTTCCGGGTTTTGAGCTGATCAATAAAGAAGCGGACAAAATTGTGGAAGCGATTAAGAACATTGTTATTGAATTCGTACATCATTCTGATCTGTCCGAATTGAAAATATCATATTCTGATCAGATCGCGACCCGCTTAGGAAAAGATTACACGTATTTGAGCCGTTTGTTCTCCAATTCCCAGGACATGACGATTGAGCGGTTTATTATTGAGCAAAAGGTAGAAAAAATAAAAGAGTTGCTGGATTATGGTGAACTGAACCTCAATGAAATTGCTTATCAAATGGGTTACAGCAGCAGCGCCCACTTATCTACGCAATTTAAAAGTATCACCGGCTTTACACCCAGCCAGTACCGGTCATCTGAACAGCAGCGGAAACCTATTGATAAAATATAAACTTATCCAGGTGAAGGATACCTATGCAATAGGATATAAATTTTTATCAGAATTATATAAAACCATCGACAGGGCGTATCCATATCTTTGCAGAGTCATCATTTAAAGGGTAACGCAGTTAGTACAATATCTTTATAAAATATAAGTTTAAGAGCATAATGAAATATATCGCTGTTTTCCTTGCAACCTGTGTCCTGTTGCTATCCTCCGTTCCGGGGATAGCAAACACCCATCGTGGGACAGTGGCTTATTGCAAAGAAAGCGGACATCAGGATTGCTGTAAACAGCAAAAGCAAACTTCCGATAACGATTGTGCTAAGGGTACTTGTCATATGATGACGTCCTGTAGTACCTGCGGATTTATAATTATTCAATCTATAGTCGTTTCACCTGTGATGATTCACTTAAAGAATCAAATAGCATACTCTTATATTGCAGGCGAGTTGTCAGATTACCAGGACAATGACTGGAACCCTCCGAAAGCTTAATAGTTAAATCCGAACCGCAGTCGATCTTCGATTGCATAATCATTTAATTATTAATCTTTAAATTCAAAATCATGAAAAAGTTTCTTTTCATCACGATGGTGATGCTATTATCTGCTATATCTATTACTTATGCCAATACCCCTTGCTGTAACAGCAAAATAACCTGTTCTAAATGTGCAAAGGGATGCGGGCCAAACTGCAAGGATTATTGCAGCAAGACCTGTAAGGCATCCGGTGAATGTAAGACGGTATGTAAATTGTAAATAAAGCAACAAGCCGCCCCCCAATGGGCGGCTTTGTTTTTTAAATATTCGATCTTTAAAAATTAAAATTATGAAAAAACTAACCCTGATGATTATTGCATTGTTTTATTCAGGTATCACCGTTTTTGCATCCGGCCTTCCTGTAAATAAGGCGGCATCAGACACAACAAAAACCACATCAAAAAAAGTTGAAGTTCAGTACACTTGCGGTATGCACCCTGATGTGATCAGTAATAAACCGGGCAGGTGCCCAAAATGTGGAATGGGATTAATACAAAAGGACACCTCCAAAAAGGATACTATTAAGAGGAAACCAGCATCAGAAAAAATGAAGATGTAAAACCAAAATAGGGGCATGGCCTGTTTATAAATTCAAAACACTTTATACAATCATCGGGAATGATATCAGTAATTAAAGTGGTGTACTAAGGTATCACACTGGGGCCTGGGCTTACTAAAGGCAATCAGCAAAAAGATCGACACATCAACTTAGGTATAGCACTTTCATAGAGTGGCTTAAAATTAATATTCGCATTGGTAAACAGGATACTGGTCAGTTCGGGGCAGAAAAACGCCTTTATTTATAATTTGATTTTTTAACCAGCCGCTTAATATCCCTGATCCATATTTTCCGGCCATCCGTTTCTAAAATACCTTCCGCTTTGAACTCCTTCAATAAGCGGATGACGTTTTCCTGTGCAATCCCGGCCATATTGGCCAGGTCCATCCTAGAGATATTCAAAATAATATCTTTTTCATTCGATCCATCTTCTTTGTATTTTTCCCGAAGTACAATCAACGCGATGGCGAGCCGTTCCGGGGCTGTCCTCTGAGAGATCACGGAAAGGCTGTTTACAAATACGGTAAATTCGTGGCTTAATGCTTTCAGTAACCTTTGGGTAAAAGCGGGAGAACGATGCAAAATGCTGTTAAAATCTTCTTTGGGAATAAAGCTGATCAAACTGTCCTCTATAGCCGCTGCGGAGTCCGGGTACCGTTCTTCTGATAGGACTGCATGATAGCCGATCAGTTCTCCCTGGTTGGCCACATAAACGATTTGTTCCTTCGCCAGGTTGTCCACTTTATATTTTTTCACCTTTCCGCTCCTGATCAGGAAGATACCGGAAGGCACAGAACCCTCCCTGAAAATCACATCGCCTTTTAAATACTTCTGGTCACTCTGATGCGCCACCAGGTCGGCATAATCTTCTTCGGAAAGAACATTAAGTGTAGATTGAGTGGTAAAGTTCCACCGGTCGATTGGGAAAATTCCGGAAAGACTCATGACAGTAAAGGTACGTATTTTAAAAACTGATATTTATCAGTTTTTGCTCTGATCTGTTACAGTAAATCGCATTCCTCCGGTGTCTAAATTTGTAGGTCATGAAAACTCCCCCATTTTCTCCTTTTCCACCGCATGTGGATGACCTCAACGAATGGTTAGCAGTAAAATTAAAAAATGTTCACGTAAACGCTTCTCTGTTCAGCAATGATGCAGCTTTTGATTGGATATACCCCGAACATTTTCAATTGTTGTCCCTTAAACACTGGACGCCAGTAGCAATCGCCCGGAAAGCGGCTGAATTTTTAGCGGAACCGGGTGCGAGGGTATTAGACATCGGCAGCGGTATCGGTAAGTTTTGCCTGGCCGCTGGTTATTTTTTCCCCGAAACTCATTTCTACGGGGTGGAACAGCGCCACGAATTGGTTTACCACGCAGAAGAAGCAAAAGGCTATACCCAATTGCCAAACGTCAATTTTATTTATGCCAACATCACGCAGGTTAACTTTAAGGAATTTGACCATTTCTATTTCTATAATTCCTTTTATGAGAATATTGATCCGGACAACCAGATAGATGATACGATAGAAATATCCGAGGGCCTTTATACCTATTATACGCAGTATTTATTTAAGGCACTGGATGAAAAGCCATCAGGGACCCGCCTGGTTACTTTCCATATTTCAGGAGGAGAGATACCTACCAGTTATAAGTTGGCCGGTATTTTCTGTAGTGGCTTAATGAAAATGTGGATCAAAGCCTGACAAAATGAAAATCCTTCGACTTCTACATAACACATTTCAAATTTTTCAAAACCGCCGAATAAATCAATATATGCTTAATGACCTGATCAATCCTGCCCTTTTCCATAAAGATGTAACTTTTGACGACCTGTACCCGGAACATATCCAAAACCTGTCCCAAATGCACTGGACACCCGTTGATATCGCCAGGAGAGCAAGCGTTTTTTTGGCGGTACCTAACGCCAGGGTTTTAGATATCGGGAGCGGTGTAGGAAAGTTTTGCATTACCGCAGGTTTTTTTCACCCCGAAACCACATTTTATGGAATAGAACAGCGGGAGGAATTATACACCATCGCGGAAACAGCCAAAGCCGAAATTAATTTACCCAATGTGCATTTTATGCACGGGAATCTGACGGAACTGGATTTTAGCGAATTTGATCATTTCTATTTTTATAACGCATTTTATGAAAACATAGAACCCTATAGCCGGATAGACTACGCGGTAAAAACTTCATTTGAACTATATGACTTGTATAGCAGGTTCGTTTATGAAATGCTGGATAAAAAGCCATCGAAAACAAGGCTGGTGACTTTCCACGGCGCAGACAGCCAGGTCCCACCGGGTTACCAATTAATCAGTAATTCCTATAGCAGGGTACTGAAAATGTGGCTAAAAGAATAGTAGGTGATTTCATGCCTTGTTACAGGAATAATTACATCATATTTTAAAGAATAAGCCATGTTTAAACCAAAGCTGATAGACACTTTAAAAAAATATAGCAGGGAACAATTTTTCAAGGATGTGATTGCCGGGATAATTGTGGGTGTAGTCGCCCTGCCTTTGGCGATAGCATTTGCCATAGCATCCGGTGTATCCCCGGAAAAGGGAATATTTACAGCGATTATAGCGGGGCTGATCATATCAGCTTTAGGCGGCAGCAGAGTGCAGATCGGTGGCCCTACGGGTGCCTTTATCGTGGTCGTTTACGGCATTGTACAGCAATTTGGAATTAGTGGGCTGATCGTTGCCACGTTTATTGCAGGTGTTCTGCTGATTATCATGGGGATTACCAAATTGGGCAATGCCATCAAATACATCCCCTATCCCCTGATCATTGGCTTCACCACAGGGATTGCCGTCATTATTTTCTCCTCAGAAGTAAAAGATTTCCTCGGTTTAAAAATGGGAAGCGTACCGGCTGATTTTATCAGTAAATGGTTGGCTTATGGCCAGCATTTATCTTCTGTCAATCTTTACGCGGTAGCCATTGGTATCTTTACCTTACTGGTTGTTTTGCTCTGGCCTAAAATAACGCATAAGGTTCCGGGATCATTAATAGCTATTATTGTTACCACTTTGGTGGTTAGCTTTTTCCATCTTCCCGTTGAAACTATCGGTAGCAGGTTTGGAGCCATCCCTTCCTCATTACCCAAACCAGTTATTCCGGGCGTGAGCTTTGCCATTATTCAGCAATTGATCCGGCCGGCAATTACCATTGCACTGCTGGGCAGCATAGAGTCCTTATTATCTGCGGTTGTAGCAGATGGGATGATCGGCGGAAATCACCGCTCCAATACGGAACTGATTGCCCAGGGGTTTGCCAACATCTGTTCTTCCATCTTCGGCGGGATTCCTGCGACAGGTGCCATTGCAAGGACAGCTACGAATATAAAAAATGGAGGCAGAACGCCTGTTGCCGGCATTATCCATGCGCTGACCTTGCTGTTCATTATGCTCTTTGTGGGCAAGTGGGCCGCGCTGATCCCGATGGCAACGCTGGCCGGGATACTTATCGTGGTCGCCTGGAACATGAGTGAGCTGGAAAATTTTATTGATGTATTTAAAGGATCAAAAAGTGATGCCGCAGTTTTGGTAACCACTTTTGGCCTGACTATACTGGTGGACCTGACCGTAGCTATTGAAATTGGGATGATCCTGGCTGCCTTCCTGTTCATGCGGAAAATGATGCAGGTAAGCAATGTTGAGCAGGCCATTTTTACGACAGGGCAAATACCGGACGAGATACTTGACCCTAAAGCGATTCCCAAAGGGGTTGATGTTTTTGAGATCAATGGCCCTTTATTTTTTGGAGCGGCTTATAAGTTTAAGGATGCCATGAAGGTGTTGGAAAAGCCTGCGCAGGTACTGATCATCCGGATGAGGAATGTACCCGTTATTGATGCCACGGGTATCCGGGTATTGCGGGAAGTTCATACCGCAACAAAAAAGCAGGGAACAAAACTGATCCTTGCCGAAGTGAACAGTTTACAGGTGACTGGTGAATTGAAAAAAGCGCGTTTATTATTTCAGATCGGGAAGGGAAATGTCAGGGAAACTTTTGAAAAAGCCATAGCGCGGGCAAGTGAAATTTTAAGCAGACCTAATGAATAAAAGACTTCAGTATAAGATCGCACAATTTACAGACGCTTCGGCAATAAAAGCCAAAGGACTTTATCCATATTTCAGGGCAATCGAATCCGGACAGGATACCGAAGTTATTATTGGCGGCAAACGGGTTTTAATGTTTGGTTCCAACTCCTATCTGGGATTAACGGATCATCCGAAAATTAAGGAAGCTGCAAAAAAGGCAATTGATAAATATGGTACAGGGTGTGCAGGTTCCAGATTCCTGAACGGAACATTAGATATCCACGTCGAACTGGAAAGCCGCCTGGCCCGCTATGTAAATAAAGAAGCCGCCATTCTATTTAGCACAGGTTTCCAGGTTAACTTAGGTGTCTTGTCCTGTATCACCGGGAGGAATGATTATTTGATATTGGATGAACAGGACCATGCTTCCATTATTGACGGCTGCCGCCTGTCCTTTTCCAGGGTGATCAAGTACGCGCATAATAATATGCAGGATTTGCAGCGAAAAATCAGTATGCTTCCTGAAGAAGCTGTTAAGATCATTGTCATAGATGGAATTTTCAGTATGGAGGGTGATATTGTTAAGTTACCCGGGATTGTTGCTATTGCGGAGCAATATGGGGCAAATATCATAATTGATGATGCACATAGCCTGGGCGTGATCGGGCATAATGGTTCAGGTACGGCTTCTCATTTTAACCTGACCAATGAAGTAGATATAATTACCGGGACTTTCAGTAAGTCCCTGGCGTCTTTGGGTGGTTTTGCAGCAGGTGACCATGCGACTATAGATTATCTGAAACACCAGGCACGGTCGCTTATCTTCAGTGCCAGTATGCCGCCACCGGCCATTGCCAGTGTGCTGGCTGCTTTGGATATCATCGAAACTGAACCTGAACGGATTGAAAAGCTTTGGGCCAACACGAATTATGCAACAAAGTTGATGTTAACAAAAGGGTTTGATCTTGGCCTAACAGAAAGCCCCATTTTACCTATTTACATCCGGAATAATGATAAAACTTTCATGATTACGAAATATCTTCATGATAAAGGTGTATTTGTAAACCCGGTGGTATCACCTGCGGTACTCCCCGAGGCCTCCCTGCTACGGTTTTCGTTAATGTCCACCCATACCTTTGCACAAATAGATGAGGCTATCGAAAAAACAGCTAAGGCATTTAAAAAATTTGGAGTAAATAGTAGTAGAGCAACGATGTAAACCCCTTGAAATAGTTAAATGACTTACTGTAAGCCCAATATTAAATTTCGACCTATTCAGGAAAAAGCTTACGCTGTTACTTGATGCGATTTACCCGTTTCATCAGGAACGAGGAGTGCGGTCCGCAATAGAGAAAACTTAGCATCACTTAACACCAATAAAACATTGACGTATGTTTATCAGAAACCCGAAAGAAATCACGGGCCGGAAAAAAGAAATGGCCAAGAATACCGCTTTATTCAATGCGGCGCTAAACGTTATTACCGATTAAGATATCCCGAATCTTATCTGTAAACTCTGTCAGGTCGAAGGGTTTGGTAATAACAGCATCACTGCCATAAGATGACAGGTCTTTTTGCCCGGAGATATAAGCTGAAAAAAGGATTACCGGGATATGTTGTGTCTGCAAACCAGCTTTTAGCCCTTTACACAGCTCGCCGCCGTTTCCGTCCATCAGTTTGAAATCAAGTATCGCTATATCTGGCTTCCACCCGATAACCCGCTCATCAAAATGGATAGTACTGGTAGCGCACAGCACTTCATAACCCTCATAAGTGAGCGCCTCCCTTACTATATCTAAAATATCCTGATTGTCGTCCAGTACTAAAATTCGCTTTTCATTTGCTCCGTTTAAATGGTGAGATTGCTAAAAAGCGATGGATTTAGAAGGTTAAGCCGAATACAACAGATAAGCGACTGAACTTAAAACCGTTGGCCACTGATCACAAGTAAAACTAAAGATAGTAATAAACCTTTAATCATACTATTGTTTTGAATATATCCTATTACCCTATAACTATTTATTTGGTTACAACGCGGAGATTTCGAATTGTCAGACCTCCAGACTCCATGCTTTTCGGATCAGTAGTAAAATAATAGTAATATTTATAGTAAACCGAGAAATAATTAGGCCAACTGGTGATAGATTGTAGAAGTAACAAAAACTGTCCCGCCGCCGGGAATAGGTGTCGAGGCAGGCAGCAATGAAAAATGAATTTTATTTATAACCGTGCATTTAGTCTTTCTTAACATTCAATTTAATGCGTATCCCTGTATTGACTACTACACCATCCAAAGGCGCATAAATATCCCTGAAGTTTGGATTGGTGATGCTGCCCGTATAGATATACCCCCAACGGGTTTGCTGTTGATCGGTCAGGTTTTCCGCATTGACAAAGATGTCGAGGTGCTTCCACATTTTTTGGACAAGCAGGCCAAAAGTAACGAAGCCCCTGCCCGTAGTGCCATCGCTTAACGATTGCGGACCGGTATAAAAACTTTCGGCACCAAAGCGAAAGCTGCCTTCGATCTCATAGGTGGCATCAAAGCTGAACTGGTTTTTGGGAGTTAAAAGCTGTGCCGTGCTTTGTCCGTTAAAATGCTGTTTGGTATCGGTATAAGTATAACCAAGGTAAAAAACCAGTTCATCAATCACCAGTTTAATATTGGTTTCCGCACCTTGTGTGGTCAAATGGCCGGGGGCATTTACAAAGTCCTCATTTTGCAGGATCAGCGGCCTGTCCACTTTGGTGTAAAAGAATAATTGGTTCACATTGATAACGGCCTCATCACCAAGTTTACTGCGGTAATTCAGGTCTCCATTTAATCCATAGGATTGCTCCGCCTCGGTATGGCCGATATTCAATGGCTGAATATGCTGGTAACCATCCTGCTCACTCTGGTCATTGATTAGGGTTGGCATTTTGTAACCTAAACCACCGCCGATCCGGCTGTTTAGATGATCACTCAGTTTAAACAGGGCGTTCATTCTTGGCAGGAAGAAAAAACCGTTTGATGGTTTGTCCGGTGATGGTGTATTCTTATCCAGTCGAACCCCACTTTCCAGTGAAAACCAATTTGTCGCTTTAAATGTATTCTGTACAAAAGCGCCGACCGTGGTCAGTTTATAGTTTAAACCGCTTTGCGGGGCCTCAGCCGTAAAATGATCCGTGATCAAATTGGCACCAGCCACCCAGGAAGCTTTTTCACCATTGCGCACATAGTTCACTTCACTGAAGGAGGAAAGCTGTTTGCCTTTAAAGGTAAATCCGGGTTCGCCCAAAGCCCGGTCAAAATAACCGACGGTGTTTTTAAAATTGATCCGGCTTTCTTCATCAATTTTATGGGTCAAAGATAGCTGGGTAGAAAAGCGGAAGGTTTTGTTGCGCTCGAAATATTGGTGCAAATTATTCGCTTTACCATCTATTACCTGCATATCACCGCCATAACGGTTTTCGGACGTTGTATTGATCCCGAACCAGCCAGAGTTATACTCATCCAAATACAAGAACACTTTGGGGTCGATAGTAAAACGGTTGGTTTGAGGAATCGCGGTCAGGCCGGTATTTGACGGGTCGAAGGCACCATTGTAATTATAAGAACCGAAAATAGTCGTGCCGATATGTTGCCATTTCTGGCTGTAATAAATACTGGCATCAGCTCCTTTAGCAGTCGTGCCGTTTAGTAGCATGGTCAGTTCGGGTTCTTTTTCAGGCACCTTACTGATCAGGTTAACTAAACCGGCAATCGCGCCGCCGCCGTAAAGCGTGGAAGCGGAGCCTTTAATAAACTCCACCTGTCTTAAATCCGGGGGACTGATCTGCAACAAACTCAGATTACCGAAAAAGCCGGAATAAAGCGGCATACCATCCTGCAGCAATTGGGTATAACGGCTGTCCAGACCCTGGATACGAAAACTGGCCGTTCCACTTACGGCAGAAATTTGCTGTACATGGATGCCATAAGCACATTTCCAGTTTGTTTGTAAAAAAGGATTTCTGGCAAATAATGCTTTTCACCGGGTGAAATGGGGTATATGGATATGGCAGGGCCATTGAGGTTAAGTTCAAGTTCATCATAACTAATGTATCGAAGTATCTGCGCGGGCATTTGCTTTATTTTACCAATGTAGCTATCGATCAATTTTATCGAGTACACGTTGCTTTGTATGGGATGATGCGTTGCTTCAAAAAAGTACGCGAAAAAAGATGACTTTTTCATGCTGCCTTTCCTCCATTGCTGCTTTCGATAGCTGCCAAAACCGCCGCCTTGTCATAACGGATTGAACCGCCAATCTTCATAAAGGGTATTTTACCCTTTTTACGCCATCTGATACAAGTGACGGAACTAATTTTGAGGTACTTGCATAGTTCTTTTGTGGTAATTGGGTTACTTCCTGCAACTCGTTTTATTGTATTTGAATTTAAGCCCAGGTTCTGAAAGGCACGGTTAATTGAATTTTCAAGCCACACCTGAACCTCGTTCGGTGTGCTGATGATTTGTATTTGATTTGTTAACATTTAAATTAGCGAGTTAATTTTCGCTTCCCTCAAATGTTCAGTTGGGACAAGGTGAGGATTGTGGTAAGTCCATCAAATAAAAAAACGTCAAATTCCTGCAGGAAAGGCCTTTTTAAAAGAAAATGCAAAATAGTTGGTAAGTTTTGGTGAGTTACCTGTCGAATTTTAGTGTTGTTTTACGGTTGGGTAAAGATTAAAAGATGATTTGTAACGCGTTTGCTAATTCTTCCAATTCGAAATCTTGGTATATTCCTATTGCTTTGCCGGAACGGGTTAACATTTGATTTCCGCTTACTTTTGTTTCTTCAAAATTTTCAAGAGGCGGTTTCATGCAGGTTAATATTCGGTTATATGATACAGCATAATTGGCGGTGTGCATTGTGCCACTATTAATATCACATTCAACAATAAACACCCCTAAAGCTAAAGCCGCCTGTATTCTATCCCTATCAATAAATTGTTTTTTTGACAAAGGAGTACCAATAAAATACTCTGAAACAATTACGCCATTATCCTTCATTCTTTCAGATAAGGCTGTATTTTCCTTTGGGTATATTATATCCAACCCATGCGCTAAAATTGCGCTCGTGGCTCTCCCTGCATCAATACAGCCTAAGTGTGCAGCGGTATCACAACCTTTTGCTAACCCACTGATAACGTTAAACCCTTTTTTAGCAAAAAATCCGGCGACATGTTTGGCATATTTTTTTTTACCAAAGGCGGATGGATTACGTGTGCCGATTATAGCAATCGTCGGTTTGCTATTCAATAAATCAATATCCCCTATGTAATTTAATACTATTGGAGGATCATCACATGCCTTTAACAATTTGGGGTAGCTGGCATCCAAAATAGAAACCATCTTAATATTATTGACTGCTGAGTCCTGCAATATTTTCCTGACTTTGGTTAATGCGGTATCAAAATCACCCGCCGAAAGAAAAGACATCCATTGGGTATCACCATCTTTTGCAACGTATTCAATTAAATCACCCATTGAATTAATATCCCGGTCTAAATTTTGAAGTAGCCGGTGGACTATCTTTCTTTTTGCTTTCGGCAGTTGAAGTAAGGCGATAATAAAATGTTTTTCGATCTTAAATTGCATAGTAAGTGGGCTTGATAAATCCCGTTGTTAAACTATCTAAAATAACCGAATCCATAAAGGTTTATTTTCACTTTTTATTTCATAAATACTTGTATTACAATTAATTATAATCAAAACTAACACAATTTTATTGTAATAAATATACGCTCGCCCGTTTCAAGAATCGCATTCTTGTATTAATTTTATTCACACAAAATAACTAACACAAAATGAGGGTAAAATACAATCGGGTAAGCACAATCAACCAAACAGGTAATCGGTTTACAAATGATAAAGAAAAGTACGACCTTACCTTACTTGATAAGGTTTCCGGCAATATAGGTTTCAAAGAAAGACCCCAAAGCCTGCAATTAATAAAACTTATTGAAGCAAAGCAGGTAACAGAATTGGTGGTAGAAGAATTTTCACGTTTAGGCCGCAATACAGGCGACGTAATCAAAACACTTGAGTGGTTAGATGAACAGTAATAATAAGGAATGTGGGGCTTCAATCAAGGCCAAACGGAGCCAAAAATCCAATATGGAAAATGGTATCAGCAATAATGTCGTCTTTATATTCTATGGAGTTGGAAAACATACTGGAAAGAACCACGGTTGGCCGAATAGTTTATGTTCAACAAGGCGGTAAATTAGGTAGGCCCACTGGTACAAATGAAAAGGTCGTAGAATTTTTGAAAAAGCCTGTTTCAAAACAAATATCAAAATGCTTAGATAAAGGGCTTACAATCAGAGAGATTGCTAAAATTGTCGATGTATCTACCCGGACGGTCATGAAAGTTAAACATTTATCGAACCGATAGTGGTATAAATTTGCACCCCATTTTGCACCCCATGATATTATTTTTAACTAAAAATGCCCTTATCTATATCAGAAAGGGCATTTTTACCAATTTGATGGTGGTCCCGACGAGAATCGAACTCATATCTAGAGTTTAGGAAACTCCTATTCTATCCGTTGAACTACGGGACCCGTTATGGCTGTTAAAAGGCAGAACCTTTAATCAGCTTGCAAAGGTGCAAATTATACCTGAAAAATCACATGCCTTATTGGCAAATTTTTATCAGCCGTAAATTGCATTTAATTTGCACATCGGCACATCTGAAACGGCGTAGCCCTCTTGAACACAATTGAAAATAAACAATCGTGAAAAATTTGCATATCTACCTAATCACCGCGCCGTTATGGAAATCGTCAGCTGGTGCAACAAAACTCAGCTTACCTTCGCTGTTTTCGGCCATCAGGATCATCCCCTGGGATACAATGCCTTTTATTTCGCGCGGCTCTAAGTTTACAAGGATGCTCACTTTTTGGCCGATGATGTTTTCCGGCTCATAATATTCGGCTATGCCCGATACTACCGTGCGCTCATCGATGCCCGTATCAATGGTTAGCTTGAGCAGTTTTTTTGTTTTAGCCACTTTTTCGGCAGCCAGGATTGTCCCGGTGCGGATGTCCATTGCCACGAAGCCTTCAAAATTAATATTCTCTTTTGCAGGTGCTACTGTTATTATTTTTACCGGTGCGGCAGCTTCTTTTTTGTCGTTCAGCTTTTTCAATTGGTATTCAATGGCATCATCCTCAATTTTATTAAATAACAAAGGGGCTGCATTCAGCTGATGGCCGTTATTGAAAGAGATTTCTCGGTCGTAAGTAATAGCCTGGTCAGGCAGGTTTAGCATGCTGATGATTTTTTTGGCGGTTGCCGGCAAAAATGCCTGCGCGGCAGTAGCCAGGTGTCCCATAATTAGCAAACAGTTGTGTAACGCCTCCCTCGTACCTTCAGGATTGGTTTTAATGGCTTTCCATGGCTCCTTTTCGGTAAGGTAGCGATTACCCAGGCGGGCAATGTCCATGAGTGCTTGCAAAGCCTGGCGATAGCGATAAGCCTCCAGGTTTTTTTCTATCTCGTCATAACAAATACCAATCTCGGTATTCAGATATTCGTCCTGCAATTCAATTTTACCTGCGGCGCTTTCAACTTTGCCATCGTAAAAGTTGTGCATCAGTGTCATTACCCGGTTCACAAAGTTGCCCAGTATCTTTACAAGTTCGTTATTAACACGCGACTGGTAATCTTTCCAGGTAAATTCGCTGTCGCTGGTTTCGGGTAAAATCGAGGTTAATACATAGCGTAACTCATCCTGTCTGCCCGGAAACTCCTCCAGGTATTCATGCAGCCAAACGGCGTGATTTCGCGAGGTTGAGAGTTTGTCGCCCTCTAAATTTAAAAACTCATTGGCAGGTACGTTTTGTGGTAAAATATATTCGCCATGTGCATGCAGTATGGATGGGAAAATAATACAGTGAAACACAATATTATCCTTACCAATAAAATGCAGCAAACAGGCATCGTCCTGCTCATCGGCTTGCTTTTTCCAGTATAATTTCCAGTCCTTATTATTATCAATGGCCCATTGCTTGGTGGCCGAGATATAGCCTATCGGCGCATCCATCCATACATATAGCTTCTTGCCCTTAGCTTCTTCCAATGGCACATCAATACCCCAATCCAAATCACGGGTCATGGAGCGGGGTTGCAGGCCCGATTTTAGCCACGATTTACATTGGCCAAATACATTGGTTTTCCACTCGCCTTCTTTGGTATCTATCCACTGCTCCAGCCATGGCTGGTATTTATCCAAAGGCAGGTACCAATGTTTAGTAGGTTTCAATATAGGCGTTTTACCGCTCAGGGTTGATACCGGGTTAATCAGGTCGGTAGGGTTTAACGAGGTGCCGCAACGCTCGCACTGATCCCCGTAGGCATTTTCATTGTGGCAGTTTGGGCAGGTACCGGTAATGTATCTGTCTGCCAAAAATTGCTGGTAATCCTCGTCATAATATTGTTCGCTGAATTTTTCGATAAACTCGTCTTTCTCGTAAAGATTCAGAAAAAACTCCTGCGACAAATCATGATGTATTGGCGACGATGTACGGTGATAAATATCAAACGCTATCCCAAATTCTTCAAAACTTTCTTTTATCTGGCTGTGGTATTTATCAATAATAGCCTGGGGTGTAGTGCCTTCCTTTTTTGCTTTAATGGTAATGGCGGCGCCATGCTCGTCAGATCCGCAAACGTATAAAACATCCTTTTTTTTGAGCCTCAGGTGCCTTACAAAAATATCGGCAGGCAGGTAAGCCCCCGCCAGGTGGCCGATATGTAGCGGCCCATTAGCATAAGGCAATGCTGATGTAACCGTATATCTTTTATATTTGTTGAGTTGTGACATTAAAAGCGGCGTTATAAATAATTTGCAAAGATAGGTTTTTAGTCGGGAAGTCCGTAAGACGGCAAGTCCGAAAGTCAGGATAGTCCGTAAGATAGAAAGCCTTTATTACATAAACATGAGTGAACCATTAACCACTGCCGAACCTGCAGACTTGCCGACTTCGGATCTTTCAAACTCACCAACTTCCGGACTTTCCGACTTCCGGACTTCCCGTCTTTCGGACTTTCCGACTTCCGGACTTCCCCCCTACCTAAAAAAGGGCGATAAAATAGCCATCACCTGCCCCGCAAAAAAGTTGCCTAACCCAATGACGGATGCGGTTGCTCTTTTGGAATCATGGGGACTGGAAGTTGTTTTGGGCGAAACTATTAATGCATCGTACCACCAGTTTGCCGGCGACGACGATTTGCGGGCCAGGGACCTGCAACGTTTTATTGACGATGACAGCATTAAAGCCATCATAGCAGCGCGGGGCGGCTATGGCACCATCCGGATGATTGACAAAGTTGATTTTAGCCGGTTTGCCCAACACCCCAAGTGGATCATCGGCTTTAGCGATATCACCGTATTACACAGCCATCTGTTTGCCAATTACCGCGCACAAACCATTCATGGGCAAATGCCGGTTAATATCCCCGATGCGTCCGCACGGTCGTTAGATACGCTGCGAAAGGCTTTGTTTGGCGAAGAATTGATTTACGGGTTTACATCGCATGCCGCCAACCGCGCGGGCGATAGCAGTGGCCTGCTTATCGGCGGCAATTTGTCGTTGCTTATAGCGATATCAGGCTCGGTATCTGATATTGATTATAAGGGTAAAGTGTTATTCATTGAGGATGTAGGCGAATATCTTTACAGTATCGATCGCATGTTGCGATGCCTCGACAGGGCCGGTAAACTCAAAAGCCTTGCAGGCCTGGTAGTTGGCGGGTTTACCGATGTAAAGGATAACGATATTCCCTTTGGCCAAACCGTACCCGAAATTATTATGGATATTGTACAGCAATATAATTATCCGGTATGTTTTGATTTCCCGGCAGGGCATATACCCGATAACTGCAGCCTTATACTCGGCCGAGACGTAAACCTGAGCGTAGGGGAACAGCACAGCATTTTGAAATTTGTTTAATACCCGGAGATTAAAAATTAAGGCTCCAGGCAATCAAAACTAAAACACCATTTTAATCATTAATACATGGCATTATTTAGCAATTTAGGCAATTACAAAAACTTTGGCCTTTTAATTATCCGCGTAGGTTTGGGCGTTATGTTTATTTACCACGGCTACCCTAAATTGATGGGTGGCCCGAAGGAATGGACCGAACTCGGTGGGTCAATGAAATACGTAGGCATTCACTTTTTACCGCTGGTGTGGGGCCTGCTTGCTGCTGTTACCGAGTTGCTCGGCGGGTTTCTGCTGATTATAGGGCTTGCATTCCGCCCAGTGTGTATTTTACTGTTTATCAACCTGGTTATTGCAGCGTTGATGATCCTGCGTACCGGCGGTGGCATAGGCGAGGCGGCTCATGCTATTGAAGATGCTATAGTATTTGCCAGCTTAATATTTATAGGTCCGGGTAGGTATAGTGTGGATAAAAAGTAGCGATTATTGGTTCAGGAAATCGCCTAAGGCCAAAAGGAAGCTTTCGTCAATGTCGTCATCCTTATGATCGGCAAAAAATGACTTTACCTTGTCGGCATCGGCCTCAAAAATTTGTTTAATCGCCTTGCTTTTTAAACTCAATTTTTGAGGCTCGGCGGTTTTTACATCTATCACATAATATAAGGGTTCATCAGCATACTCATCATATTTGTTACCGCTTGATGATATACCATCGTTTTTATAATCAGCTTTTATAAACTTGGTTTTGGTAAGCTTATAAATTTTGTATTTAGCTCCCGTTGATAACGCCTGGCAGAAATGTGTAGGGTCAATTGCAGCAATATATTCAAAGGCCATCGCCTTCCCCGCTTTATCGTAAACTACAAAGTTTTTTACATGTTTTTTATCAACGGCGATGGCGGTTTGCTTATCCTGGCTCAATAACAATGTACCACCTATTTTATCATAGTTAAATGTATAATTCTCCCTGTTGATAGCACAGGGCTGACGCAGTAAAAGCCAAAAAAATCTTTGATTTTATGCACAGGTGTTAATAAAAGAGGGGGAAGTAGTTTTGGGAAAACTCTTGCAACAGGATAAGACTTTGTTTTTTTGCAAGAAAAACA
>Ga0307507_10000136_pt1 | contig 127169 bp, 59 predicted proteins | sample 7_EM_MG_FD_207223 | JGI IMG/M metagenome (GOLD analysis project Ga0307507, IMG submission 207223) | Populus trichocarpa ectomycorrhiza microbial communities from riparian zone in the Pacific Northwest, United States - 7_EM | ecosystem: Host-associated > Plants > Roots > Unclassified | place...
GTCTATAAACGAGGATCCAAAGCTAGAGAAAGGAAAAGAGAAGAAGGGTAGCGCCGCTCGAGGTTTTATACGATCGTCTAGTCACGTGACTGCGACTGTCTGAAACAGTAAGAAACTGTCTGCGATTGTCCGCCACAATCTACCGTTTTCCACCAGCGCCGTAACAGGCGGTATAGTAGACGGTGGATTTTAGTAGATCTCTTTAATTTCCTTTTTTAAAGATTTAATTAACTTATAATATCGGGCTTTTTAATAGGTAAGGGTATCTATAAATGCCTATTATACGCTCTTTATTTATTTAGTAAATATAGTATATAGGTCTTCTATAGATATAGGGGCTTTTAAATTATTCTGTATACTAAACAGAGCGGTATAAGGTATAGGTTTAACGTAATATAGTATTATAAAGTATAAGCAACAGTAATATATAGCGAAGTAGATATTATTAAGCTATATATATAAACTATATAATTGTAGGGACGTATATATTAGATCCCGCCGCGCTTGCGACAAGTTCGCAAGCACTCTATGTCTTTTTGGCCGTATGGCGACGTGGAGGCGGGACACATTACAATTGTGCTTGCGAACTTACTGGAGCTAGCTGTCCAGTCCAAAAAGATCATTGCTCTAGAGCCCCCAGCAGCAAACGAACCTGCTTTTAGGGTTGCAGCTTCCTTTGCTACGCCGAATCCGCTTCGCCTAAAGGCGTCATTCGTAGTCTCTGCTCTCTAGAGGCAGGGATTGAGTGTTTAGATGATCTTAGGTGACAATACCATAACAGCTGGCTTGGTAGGGTTTCAAGTTGGTATCCCGGTGATCAACGTCATTGCAGGTGTCCTACCCGCAGAGAAGGCTGACAAGATACGTTGGCTACAGTCGTCTGCTCTGAAGCGTATGGGTAAGGGTGGGAGAACAATCGCAGCCATAGTCGGAGACGGAATCAACGATGCACCAGCTCTCACTGCTGCCTATGCAGGAATTGCCATCTCGAGCGCCAAGTTTGTTCTAATCTCATAAAATTTGTACAATTAACTCTTGTTTTCCGCAGTGTTAAACTTAATTTTGGATGGGCTTTGGTGTATAATGTGACTTTACTGCCGATTGCGGCGGGTGTGATTTACCCTGCTCATGGACACCCAAGGTTGGACCCAGTGTGGGCGAGTTTAGCAATGGCATTGAGCTCTCTGAGTGTCGTTTGCTCGAGTTTAATTATGAGGACAGGTCTTCCTAGGGTTAGTTTCAGAGTGACTAAAGGAGAAGCGCAAAATACATTCCAAACTTCAAGCCATGGAGAAATGGGTAATCAGTGAAGCATAATACTATCTACCCTAGTCTTTGGCTAATTGTTGTTTCCTCTAGTAGCACCTCAGGCTTGATATGAGGACAGCGATTATGCGGTGCTGGGCAACGCAAGCCATCAGTGAAGCTAATGAAGTAAGGCTGAAGAATGCATATTCGAAGCTAAGCCCTAGGCATAGAACAAGAAGTATTTTGTGTGCTGAAAACAAGATGAAAAGCGTTCGGGATATCGAACCTTTGAACTCGATTACCAGTTGTAGGCACAAAGCAGATCTCCCAAGTGATGTTTCCGACTAGAGAGACCATAGTTGAGCTAGAAAGTGACCTCAAATAATGAAAGACTTCCTATATTAGCCAATCTACTTCCTACGATTTCGGAACAGAACTTGTGCAGCCGGATTTGGGATGATCCTAATATCTCGGAGGATGTCCTGTGGACGTGAAGATCCCGGCTCAATCATAATGTCGTAATCCGTCAGGATTTTGGCGAGCAGCATCTTTATCTCATAGCTTGCAAAGAATCGACCCGGACAAGCATGAGTTCCGACACCCCAGTGAAGTTGATCAAGGTCATTAGTGGTGACAAACTAGATGATCGTCAGTACATCAGGTGCCTCGGTGAGGAGGGCTAGCTTTCAACGATGACACGCACTTGGTATTTAGACTCATTACCAGGGAGCGAACGCAGCCTCTCAAATCGAAACCCATCAAATTCCTCTACATTATCAAGCAGAGCAGGATCAAGAGCATTAGCGCCAGCCGCGACGCCGATATGTGTCCCTTTCGGAAGCACCAGCCCATTGGATAGCTTGAGGTCGACCTCGCACTGGCGGTTCATAGTTACTGATGTCAGTATTAGCAAGCAGAATAAACCTAGGCAAAAATCTTTGCTTACCAAGACCAGGAGGTCGAAACCTCTGAGACTCCTTCAGGAAGCTGTCCATCTTCCGGAGAGACGCAATGCTCGCCTTCGTCCACTTCCTACCGAACTTCGCATATACTTCTTCAAGCTCATCTCGCAACGGCTGGATATACTCTGGATGAGACGTGAGGTCAAAAACTGCTTGTGCCATCTGCTCGCATCAATGAGTGCATGGAATTGTGTTGTTCATCTAATTGAGGGCTTACAGTCATGCTTGTTGTGTGGATTGCCACAACTGAGATAAGCATCTGAGTTTTTGATATATCTGTTTTGGTCATTATTATGGGTTGGGCACCACGTAGTCGAGAGCTTACAGTTGACATCTTCTTGGTTGTTTTCTTCCGAATTATCGACGATCCACTGGATCATATCTGAAGGGGGTTTGTAATTTCGGTCTTTCGCCATGAGGTCCCGCCGTTCTTTCATAATTGGACCAAGATTTCTTCGACATACAATTAGCAATGATTTGTGGTATCTGTCCCAATTTCACATACTTAGCGCCTTCTGCAAGATATTTCTTTACATTTCTGATCTACTCCATGTCGTCAGCGATGCTTAAAAAGGGGTAACTCTAAAGTGTACCTCAGGAATAAAAAACTGCATGAGCGGATGGAGGAATCGAGGATATTTCCACAATTTATCCGACCCTAACACGTCAGTGAGCTTAGATTGGGCGTAGGACTAAGGCGAAGCAAAACACAAGCTTACCAACGAAACCTTCAATTGTGTAACTTAGTGTGGCTTTAATCTGCGCAGACACTCAACGTTAGCACATCTAATGGCAGGAAACAACAACTTACCCAGAACGGATCACGACTAAGCGGAAGTCCAACAAAGATCCGGCCAGAAAGTAGTGCCACAAGGGTAGATAGAGTATGGTACAGCTGGATTGGCTTCCATTCTGTGAAGTGTCATTTCGTATGTCTAATAACTGGTTATATAAAGACTTACCTGGACAGTCACCGATATTCAGACCCACGGAATAATCGACTTCCTCACTCAATTCTCCCAAGATTTGGATAATGTTCTTGGTCAAGTCCACTTTAACTGAACGCACGAGCGTATCATTAACACCAAGACCGGTGTACTTTCCGAGGAACCGCTCCGAGACTTGTTTCTGGAAGCTGAGAATACTTTCAGGTTGAGCCTTGATTTCGTCTAAGAACCTGGGAGGCACGATAACCATAGGATGATGTGCCGTCGGAATCGTAAAGATCCCGTCTTTGAACTAGTATTGACAGAATGTAAGTTGCGAGCATCTAAACCTCATCTATCTCTATTGACGTACCTTTTTGTATCCTGTGCTAAGTGCTTGTCCAAACGACGCGTCTCCGGGCTTGCCATATACTGGAGAATGCAGAACTTTCTTCTGCCTGCCTTTGTACAACATGAAAAGGCAGGTATAAATTGCCACCAGAATGCCGAAACAGGTGGCTGCTTCCACGGTCCAAAGACTACCATCGCCTTTATGAGCTGCGGCGTCAAGCAAGGCCATCAAAGACCATTGAGGTTTTGAGACGTCAGCCAAAGAAGCCATTTTTTCCCTCACTGAGCGGGCACTTGAGGGTCAAAAAGTGTGGCTCCTCAATTCCTTGAAGAACACAATCGGTCGAGTAAGTCTGATACAAGAAATTCTAAGCCTAATGCTTGATAACTACATATTATTTCAGCACGGGTTGTCGGCATATCCCCGAGCCGACTCTAAAGCCAAGTCATGCAACTTCGCCATCTACGGTGATGGTCTAGATAGGCCCAGCAAGTGAGGTACAGCATACACAAGGGCTTAGAATGGCGCTCCGCAGCTAGGCTTCGACTAGGTAACGATAAGCTGAGTGTAGGATTCCGATGCCTGTCAAATGTGCATCGGCCGGATAAGATGTCCTTTAGTTCACATGGAGGTGAGCTCATAGAATTGTGGCGGTGTATTGAATAAGAGTATAGGACAGGGGGGGTTCCCGACTCGAAGTTGGTTGGCGGGACGAAGGCGCAGCTACTCGTGCGTGTTCTATGTAGGCTGGCGGGGGATTGGTCAGCCGTGCGCTGCAGGCGCGCCCAGGTACCGACTTCCGAGCGCTCCCGGTGCTTCGACAGAGGAGGCTAGTGCCGTGTAGCGTCCGCCTTGGCTTGGTGACACAACAGGATTATCTTGCCCAAATGAGTAATTAATTAGATTGACCTTGACCGGCCCGTTAGCTCATCGGAGGCTAAACGGAGTCAGTACCGGCCGCTCCGTCGGCACATCTTACCTTTTCATCCATGCATTGTTAGTGATTCTTTCGACCATTGTCATATCCGCCTATTTGTTCGCGAGTGCGTGGCTTCCGAGACATTTGCGTTTCTGCACCACCGTTTTCTGTGGAAAGTATTAAAAATCAGTATTCACCGACTGGGAGGCACGTGGGATATGTTGACCCGTACAAGGGGTTGGTTATTGTCGACGCCCAATTGGCCCAAAAAGACCGGTCCTTCTGGCGAAGCTAAATAGGACGTATTTTATAGGTTGACAGTTATGTAGAGCATGAATTTTGGACTTTAAGTGTATCACTCCAAACTCCTTTAATCTAAACAAAGACGACTAAGATAGGTCCCCCCCCAAATTCTGACCAACCCTGAGATATGAAACCAAAAGAGCCCTCTTCTGCACAGCCTAACCTTTTATACTATTTGCGAGCTTCTCCGCCACAGCGTCTTAACGGAGAAAACGATGACTTAGCAGGGAATCTTACAAGCTGATCCACAATGGACTGAGAAAACTTACAGACAGTGGAGACGAGATGGCCAGGTGGTAAGAGCGGGAAAACGCTGGCATCAACGACCCTAAGATTCTTCACACCAATCACGCGGCCTTGCGTGTCAACCACAGCATTGGGATCACTGGTCTTACCCATCGAACCTAACAACCATCAGCCATGTTACAAGGAAAAGCAACGACGAAATTCTTACATGTGCATGCAGCGTGAAAACCGGGGCCCCCATTCTGTTCAAGATATGACAGTATCTGCTCGTCAGTCTCGGTGCCATTTCCAGGAACCACTTCATTTCCTATGATGACACTCTTCATAGACTTCGTCTCAAAGAATTCCCGCACACGATGGAAAGCTTGAACAAGTATCGCACGATCCTTCGCCGACGAGAGAGTTTTGGTATCAATAAGAGGCGGATCTGAGGTGTCATTAGAGGATATTGAGATGGAGCCACGAGATTCTGGACTTTGCAGCATTATAATCCCCTGAATATAATCTCCACTGTACGACCCAGAAGGTGTGAAAGGCAAATCCCCAATGACGAGCTCATAGTCCGGCCAATCACTGGGGAATGAGGCGAGGTATGCGCGGGTGGAATTGTCAAGTTTGTCCAAGTACGAGCTGGGAAGCTTCTCCCAGCCAAAGTAATCAGCTCCAGTATTGGTTAGTATTCCTTGGTGTTTCCCGTTGAAATCTGAGTTGGCTTTATCGTTGTTTTCCGGGATGGAAAGACTAGACTCGGTAACGGTTGCCACTTGGTATACCAGCGATACAAACATGTGATCCTAGGAAGCGTCATTATTGCAATAATATCAGCTTGAATGTGGGCCTTTTAAACGAACCTGCATATTTCGACCCACCCCAGGCCGGTCAGCGATTACAGGAATTCCCAAGCTCTGGAGTGTGCTTTTTGGTCCTACACCGGAGACCATCAGAATCTGAGGTGCTTGAAGCTAATCAATCCGTTAGTGATGTTCCGGAAATGAGCAATTATCACGAGGGCTTACAGCTCCTGCAGAGATGATGACTTCCTTCTTTGCATGCAGGGTATACGTCTGTTCGTTGGTTCTCACGGTAACTCCAGTTGCAACGGCATTTTTAGAAGACGTATTAAACAGAACCCGTTTCGCAAGTGACGTTTTATACAGCTTGACATTGTTCCTGCCTGAATTCAGCGCGTACTGGAGGAAACTGGTTTGACTTGTATCACGTGTCTGGGTGTCCGGCTGTATGTTAGCTGGAGAATACTGGTTGCCAATGAGCTGGCCGCTGAGCAGGTCATTTAGCTCGCTGACACCGAGTTCTTTCCAGGCTGCTGGGCCGTAGGAGGAGGCTGGATCAGCCCAATTTGAGTAAGTCACATGTAGTGGGCCTCCTAACTCGCTGTAGGCTTGAGGGCTCAGTGCTGGTATAGACGCATTCGCCGCTCGGTCAACATTATCAGGAGGGGTGTACTTGACGCTCTTTTTGTACCACTGGAACATGTTTTTGAAAGTAAAGCTATTATCTCCGACGGCCTGCGCCCAACGATCGAATGACTGGACGGTGCCACGGTGGTATGCTTGAAGGTTTGTCACAGAGCTACCTCCAATAGCCTTTCCTCTGCTGTAAGTGAGACTGCGGTCTGCCATGCTTGCCTGAGGAGTCGTAGTGAAGCCCCAGTCCAGTTGTGGAGTAGAGACTTTCCAGCCATACCCTGGGACAGTGGAAAGATTGCCAGCGATATCATCCGCAAAATCGCCTGCCTCGATGACTGCAACAGTGGTTGTAGAATCTTCGGCCAATCTCGCCGCGACGGTCAAGCCCGCAGTCCCTCCGCCAATAATCACCTGAATCACGTCAGTACGTATCATTCACCTTCATCAGCGGACTTACATAATCAAAGGTTGCATCGCCAGGCTTTCCAAGATAGGAAGACGAAGAAGCTTGAGAATCCGTTGGGGCAGGATAAGCCAGGGCTATGGGGAGCAGTGTGGTATAAAGAACGTACGGTAAACGCATTTTAATTGACTAGCGAATGAATGATAAGAAGGAACGAGTTGTGAGCGAATGTGACTGGTAACAAAGACCAGCTTGAAGGACAAAATGAACGAGCAGTTAAAGTATGAAAATCTCCAGGCATAATTAAGAACGTTGTAGCGCCTTCAAAAGCCACACTCAGACGAATTAAACGAAGAACGTCCCGATATAGAATCTCACGAGAGAAACCTAGATAGTACGAGAGAGCCTATTCAATACGAGAAACATTCCAACATCTCCGTCTACAAGCCCGTGGAGGGCCACACGCCGCCATACTACGCCACGCGGAATTAGTCTACAGCTATCGCTAGAAAGGAGGCGTTCCTCCAAATTTCTATTAATGCAGCTCCGTCAAGGCTTCAGCCCTCGGCTGACTCGACGAAACAGCCTTATGTTAAGAGAAGTCCTTTGTTCCGCCAGGCGCTTCCGTGAGTTTAAAAAAAGAAGAAACAAACTATGGGCGGCTTAGGTCCAGCTCAACATGCTGGACCAAATCCACCATGCAGTTGTCATTAAAACAAGAAGTGAATGCTAGGGGTCAAATAGAAAGAAGAAATGTGAGCATCGTTGATAGATGTCGACCAAGATCGGCTTTACGTACAATGACTCAGTTGTGTCTTAACTTATGACAAATTACCTTCTTTCTTGACATCGAATGTCTCATCGAATGTCTCATTACCTATTGCCGACTGAATGACGATGTCTATAGTAGCAATTGTAGACCGTCGTTGTCAGTCTTTCGCCACCTATCTGGTGTATATAGTGAGGCTCTAGAGCCTCTTGCAATGAGAGCAGAGTTCTCATACTTGATTATCCTGTTTGGCAGTAGGTAAATAAGGCTAGCTACGTGATGGTGCTGTAAGAAGGTGGTGGGAAAATTCTGTGCGCCAAGGAATCCATGGAACATTGTATTCCGGCTGACGGGATTTGGAAGCGAACTGAGGTAAGCCAGGATGGCGGCGAAGCCTCCTGTAAACGGTGGTAAGATTGTTATCATTGAGGCTCTGTTACAGCTCAAGGTTAAGTGGCTTTTTTTCACGGACATGCAGGACGGTCCGAATCCTGGGAGATCGTGCATGAAAGTGGGTCATGTAAGATGCACATCTGCTTACCGATGATCATCAGCGCAACCTCGATGCAGGGACGTCCCGAAGCGTTGGGTCCGGCGTGTCCGGCGTGTCTAGAGGCTAGGTTGCTAGCGCTAGCCGCCCCACTGATAAGTATCATGATATAATAGCTTGATATAGCCTAATGCCAATCTAGCTTAGTATAACACAAAGCTCCGCGTAGAGCTTTGAGGGAGCTTCGTAGAGAGCCTCTAGCAGAGCCTTTGGTAGAGCCTCTGACTCAGTTTCTAACTCAATTTTAGCGCATGCTGTATTTAACCAAGACTCTACCAAAGCTTTACTAGAGGCTCTGCAAGGAGCTCTAATAAAGGCTCTGCTAGAAGCTGCACAAAGCTCTACTAGGGGCTCTCTACGAAGCTCTGCACGGAGCTCTACCAAGACTCCGGATACTGTGGTATCAGACCTATATTTTGTGGGTGGGGCGTAAGCAGCAAGAGGCCCCTATGAGTGTACCCACAATTCAATACTCCAATTATATGCCCTGTTTATATGTATTGAAAAGCTAACTCCTTGTTGTTTAAGGGGGGTTTACAAAGTTCTGAAATAAAATACAAGCCACGTCCACCTCTGCAGATGCTCGGTGCACCAGCTCCACCCACAAAAGAAAGGTCTGATACCACAGTAGAGCTCTATCGAAGCTCCGCGTAGAGCTGTCGAACGCTCAATTGGCCCAAAAAGGCCGGTCCTTCTGACGAAACCAAATAGGACGTATTTTATCGGTTGGCACCCCCCCAGGGGCTAATAGCTTGATAGTAGCTAGTAGCGCCTGAAAAATTTCTCCCCCCGGCCTGCTGGCTACTGCCTCGTGTCTGGCTCCTGGGTCCCTGCCTCGTGCCACTTGCCTTATGTCAAGCCCCCGGCACCTGCCTCGTGTCAAGCCCCCGGCACCTACCTCGTGTCTAGCCCTAGGCACTTGCCTCGCGTCTAGCCCCTGGCACTTGCCTCATGTCAAGCCCCCGGCACCTGCCTCGTGTCAAGCCCCCGGCACCTGCCTCGTGTCTAACCCCCGGCACTTGCCTCGTGTCTAGCCCCTGGCACTTGCCTCGTGTCTAACCCCCGGCACTTGCCTCGTGTCTAGCCCCTGGCACTTGCCTCGTGTCTCGCCCCCGGCACCTGCCTCGTGTCTAGCCCCCGGCACCTGCCTCGTGTCAAGCCCCCGGCACCTGCCTCGTGTCTAACCCCCGGCACTTGCCTCGTGTCTGCCCCCGGCACTTGTGTCTGGCCAATCGGGGTGTCTCGCTTGTTAGCGTGTGAAGAACTTTGTTTTTGCAAAACTGAGCAGAATCGCACTCGCGTCGCCGTATGTCGTCATGGAGTAATATTGCTGGTGCTTCTCAAAATGCGCTAGAAATCACCCGGGCTTATACTGTAATTGTCGAACGCCCAATTGGCCCAAAAAGACCGGTCCTTCTAGCGAAGCCAAATAGGCCGTATTTTATTGGTTGACAAGAGCTCTATTAAAGCTCTAGACGGAGCTCTATTAAAGCTCTGCTGAAGCTTTGTATTTACTATAACATCTACCATAATACCTTCCCCCCCTTTTTTTCCACGTGACTGGGTCTTTGGGTATTTGCTATGGTCGACCCACCCACTTGGTAACCCACCCAGTACTAGGTTAGATTGGCGCAATCGGCAGGAGATGGATTCTGTTTATAAGAGGTGGATATCGAAATAAACGAAACTTTGGAGGTGGATTTTGTATTAACCCCAATCCGGAATGCGGGCTGGAACTGATGGGCTAAAGAAACAGAAGTTGTCTATTGCTCTAAACACTCTAGGAAACAAACCGACTATCGTAGGGGCTAAGGCTAGAATCACCAATTCCTATTTCTTGTACTCTTTGCTTCGGCACGCCATCCATCCTGCCCATCTACCCTGTTACTTGATCCCCTTAATCTCGCCATTGTCCACAGCCTCATGATATTGCAGCCATACCAGATCCTCCCTTTCAGCACTCCTCGTCTTCAAATCAAACGGGAAGGCTTTTGGCCTGGAAATGAGTAGGCTCGTATAGTCGTGAACTGGGATGTCAATCTCTTTCCCGTTAGCATCCCTTTTCTTAGAGATATTAAATGCCCACGCCATGCCTCCCACGCCGACGAGTAATTCCTGCTCGACGAGATCCATCCCCATGCAGATGCGTCTTCCGTACCCGAATGTTGTGAAATTTTGAATAGTGGGGTATTTGGTTAGAGGCCCTTGGTATGATGGGAACGCGGGATCAAGCCAGCGAGCAGGGTTGTAGACCTCCGGGTTAGGATATACTGATTCATCCCTTGTGATGGCCCTACCAGGGATTAAACAATGCGCCATAAATACAAGAAAGTGAGACTTGCCATTGACTTGGATGAATATGACTACCTTTTGGGATAAAATAGCCGTCATAAGTGAAGTCAGCTTCAGACTCGTGCGGAATACCTAAGAACGAGTCAATACACAATTCGAGTATGATAATATCGCAACCACATAGAAACTTACTACTAGGTGTAACCGGCCTCCAGCGCATAATCTCTTTGATCACAGCCCGTAAAGTAGGCATGTTGGGTGCATCATCCGGACGAGGCATTCTATCGCCACAGACGCGGTCAACTTCTTCTTGCAGCCGTTTTTGCCACTCGGGGTACAAGCACATGGCCAGGATGTAAGTCATGAGGGCTGAGGCCGTTGTCAGAATACCAGCAAGGCCGACCATTCCGACTGTATACGATCCTTCTAGATCAGACATCCCGGTCTTGGCTTTGGCTTGCAAGAACGTGCTCATGTAAGAAGGCTTCTGTGAACCTCTGATTATATCGTTACTGACTTCATTATAGAGCATTTCGAAGAATTGTCGCTCGCGCGCGTGGCGGGCACGTTCGCTGATCTTCCATGGTGACAGCCAGTACGGTAAGACTTTCAACTGCGGAATAATGTTGGTAATGTTAGCGGCCGGCGAGATGGCCTTAAGGAGCGCATGCGAGTGAGTCCTGAGATCTCCGTCAAAGCGATCGTCACCGAATGCTAGACGGGAGATGACACGCCCGGTAAAAGTCTCGGAGATGAGTTCGTGGTCGGCAGGGTTTTGAAGAAGCTCAACAAGATACTGTTTGCATTCGTATAATGGGAGATTCTGATGGTGGCTTTGAGCTGAAGCCGACATGATACCATGCACGAATTTGCGCTGACGCTTCCAGACATCTATATTGAGCCGTTAGCTACGCCCGCAACGCCTTTGAAACCTCGCACCATTGTAGCCTAGCAACGGTAAGTATTCAGGGGCCTCCTTGCTATTATCCAGATTATTGATGGGTGGCCGGTCGGAGAATATCAGGCTCTTCTTCGACAATAGATCATTCGCGATCTTGTCCGAAGCAATCCAGACATGATTGACCCCAAAAACATTGATCTGATATATTGGGCCAAATGCGTCCGACCATTGCTTGAACTTCTTGTAGCTGTGGCTACGAGGAATGTCCCATACGCGCCCAATCAACGGAATACCTGGATCCATATCAGTGTCTTCGCATCTCATCAGAGCGACAGTAGAGGGCAATGAGCGTACCCCTAGGCCCAGGCAGCCATTTTGCATCTTTTGGTAGATTCAATCTGGAGATGACTAGATGATGGACAAGTCGAAGCGCAAGCAAAGATACAATGATAGCTGAAATGTAAAGATACATATTGGTAACCAAAGATTGAAATTGTAGAGCCCAGTTTTCAGACAGTGAAGACCGACTACCTTCAAATGGTAGCATTTTATACTCACAGGAGTCGTGAATGCATGACTAGCAGTCTTGGTATCCTACAAAGACCGCTCCCTCATGGCAACCAGCTTCATGGATTGCACTATGATCCATGTCTCGAGGCATACATCGATGACACATGCAGCTCGTCTTGTCGACATCGGCGTAACAGAACACCGATGCTCTGTAAGCTAGTGAAAGGATTGGATTGGAGTGGAGTGGATTTTACCCCCAAATCTACTCCATACGTCAAAAAGGCCGTGGAGCTCCAGGGCTCCAATGCAGCTCCAGTTTAAATATATACTATAAATAGTAAGTCTTAACAACAGGTTGGTGTTAAGGTAACGAAGCAGGACTTAATCGAACTTACCATTAACTCCAAATCGGTTAGCTTCCTATGCAACTTCCATAATAACCTTATCTTCCACCTTAACCGCCTCAAAGGCGGTGTATGCGTCCTCATCGTCGCCTTCACCGTCGCCATTATCCGACCAGTGATCTTTTGGACTGGAGCCAATATGGAGCTGTAGGATGGGCTGAGGCTTGCCCTAGAGTAGATCTAAGTAATTTGATTGGTGGATGGAGTGGATCTTAGGTAGTGGAGCTCTTGGAACTCTGAACCGTGTACCTAATTAGGAGGGAGGAAGGAACATTATATCGTCAGTGCGTAGGATTAGCTAATCGGGAGTTTCTATAATGGCTTAGCGTTCTTAATAGCTAACTTCTAGTTATACTTTAGCTCTTACCGCCGCTATTATCCTCGCCGTCGCCTTTTTTACCTCCCCCTTAGTATTACCACTTACCCTTTTAGTATTATTCCTCGCTAACTAATACAGAACGATTCTTCCCTATTTATATACTTGCCTTAGATAACATCCTTACTACTCCTAAAGAAATTAACCTAATAGAACTAACGCATTAAGGAAGAAATAATAAGAAGTGTATTTAGTGTTACGCCTTAATAAAGGCGCCTAAAAATACTAAAATATAAATATTACCGATATAGCGTAAGTATAAAGAGGAGGTATTAGAGGTAAAGTTTACCGCTATTAAAGTAATTCTTAATTAAGGTAATAATATTAGTAATAGTAATAAAAAAGAGAGGTTAATAAGGATATTAAGTAAAAAATCTGATTTAATATTAGTAATATTTACTCCCTTTACCTCTACCTCTTTAGCACTATATTTATGCTAAGACTTACTACTAATAGCATATATTTGCTTCGGAGCTCCATCCCTTCGCACGTTAGTTTGCGTCATACGGTACCGATAAGGCCTAGCCAATAAGAGGCGCGCGTTAGGCGCCCTTGTGTAAAGCTGGGCACGATGTTCCTAGGCTTGGCGCCAAGTGTAGGACTCTAATGTCGAAGGGATAGAGCTCCTGGGGCTCCAGTATTTAGTAGGCTAGTGGAGTGGATTCAAGCCCGGATCCACTCCACTCCAGTCCAAAAGATCACTGCATCCGACTCTATAACCACTGACTTAGCCGTAGCTCCCTCCGCCGGAGCTCCGCTGTTGCTACCTGCCGTCGGCTTTAAGATTGATCGATTTGGGAGCAAGGATAACTTCATTAGATGGTGGAGGTAGGCGAACTAATAGATATCGGTCCACCGCGGCGGCAGGAAAGGAAGGCACTATAACACTAAGTTAGTAAGTGTAGATGCAAAGTAGCAACGGCGGGAGCAGTGACAACGGCGGCGGGATGAGCGGGTGGCCTACAGCATCCTGGCGCATCCCGTGGTTAGCGTGTTTTTTCAACCTTCCCCTAGACAGGAAAAATACCAAAATTTCCCCTACAAAAGGGCCGTGCGGGAGTGGCTGCGCTAACCACCGGAATTGTAGATTCTATGGCTAATACATGAGTCAGCAATAGAGCCACCGGAGTCACCCGTTGGCCTCACATTACGCACTAATCCCCCGGCGCTCTATTCCTCCTCAGCCGCAGTTTAAATTGGGTATAGATCTGAAGCTCCAAGAGTTAAATTAACTTCAAATCCACTCTAATACTAGTTAGAAGGCTAGATCCAGATCCAGATCAAACCTGAATCCAGCCAGGAGCTCCAAATAGACTCCGCTCCAATCATTCACTGCCGTAAGCCTTGTGTACAGTCGTGAGTGAACAAGCTAACATTGAGCCCCTGCCAAATCTATGCAGATCTGTTGGAGCAGAATCTTTTGTGCTTCCGGAATAACCCCTTAGTTCCTGCCATGCAAGATAGTGTAACGTCCTTCTCTGTCGTCATGAATTCTGTGCCAGATGTTCGGGAAGGATTCTGCATACAGAAGAGTTGCAGCACTAAGAGTTCACCCTGTCGTCTGTTGAAGTAGATTTGGTGACATGTCCGAACCTCCAAGACCCACAATGCGAACTATGTTTATTTTTCCATAGCCAAGTCTAAGATAGGCTCCTGTCGATCGGAAGACCAAAAGATAAAAAGAATGATGACTCTGTTTCATTGCAATAGGCTCTAAGCCTTACTATATACACTAGATAGGTGGCAAAGACTGATGTCGACACTGGCATCGACACTGACGTCGATTTAAAACTGTTACCTCATTGCCACTTAGTAATGGGAAGGTAATAGGAATAGTATGGAGTTATAAGGTGATGGACAACTAGAACAGGAACAAGGTAATCAGCAAATCTGACCTGGATCGACAGCTCCTGCGGAATTTGGAGAATCGTAGACAAGCTCAGCGTGGTATCTGTGGGTCTACCTCACTCATTTTCCATTGTATTCTTTATACTACTCTAAGACATTTTGGGCCTATCTAATATGAAATTTCTGTGAGCCATACTCCATAACTCCTATCTAGTTATATGAAAGCGTAAAAGCCGCGAACAGTTCACGCTAGCATGACTCACTGACGAAACTCAAGCCATGCCCACACCTGCTGCTGGTTTACCCTTAACACTTGTCCATGGCACGAGAGCACTGGTAAGAACAGATGCTCCAGCCAAGACGACACTAATCAACAGTGTCGTCTTAATACCACTCATGTAGGAAGTGATTACAGCTTCCAGATCTGTGCCCTTGAACACGTGCCTGATTTCAGTGGCACCTGTGGCGACTATTTCAACGGGTGAAAGATGCGGAGCGAGCTGCTCAGTGTGTCTAATTAGCTCATTCGTGAAAGCAGATTGGGCACCACTAAGAAAGATGGCTCCACCCATAGTTTGACAAACTTGAAGGGAGTTAGTAAATAACACTAAAGGAAGAAGGGGGTTCACGGACAAAGAAGGACCGCTGTCGTTGTGGAGACTTGTTCGGGAGGAGCCAGTGCTTGTCCGGCCATAATTGGGGCTTGGAAACAGAGGCCAACGCCTAAGCCAGTCAAGACTTGGTAGCCAATCCAAAAGGCTGACCCAGATGTGGTCGAAAGAGTGTAGAGAAGCCCGCAGCCTACAGCCGTCATGATTGACCCTAGGATGATTATGGGTGCAAAATAGCCCGTTTTGGTGATGATAACACCCGAGGCTATGACTGTAAGTGTGTCCGCTATGATTAGGGCCAAACTCCGGATACCGCTACTCTCCGCTGATGTGTTACGGATTGCTTGGAAGTAGATCGGTAGATAATATAGGAGTATGAAAAAGGACCCAGTAAGCAGGAAACTGAATATCGCACCGCTCCATACCTCACGACGTTTTAAGACGTCGCTAGGAAGCATAGCGCGCGGACCCTGGATCCACTCGGTTGCTATAAAGAGGATGACCATCAAAGCGAAACCGACTACAGTGCCGACAACATCTGGGGATCCCCAGGGTTTTGTAGTACCGCCCCATTGCAAAGCAAGCAAGAAACAGATGATAGCGCCTAGTATTAGGACGAATCCGAGGGGATCCATCTGTAATATCTTGTCGGACAAAGGAGTGGCGCGAGACGTTTCCGAAATAGACGCCTTGGGAGTTTGGAAAATGAGGATGATTATTCCTGCTGCGACTCCTCCTATTGGTAAGTTGATGTAGAAACTGCAGATGTGAGCAGCAATAAGCATCAAGATGAAGTTAGACTCACCACCAACGCCATCCTGGGCCGTCGGTAAAGGCACCACCAAGCAGAGGTCCTATCACGCTGGCTACCCCATAGGTGGCCCCTATAATTCCGGTAAAAGCTGGGCGTCGGTGCGCCGGAACAACGAAAGCGATGATGATATAGCAACCAGCCATGGTTCCTGCAGCCCCAAGACCAATGATGGCTCGACCAACGATGAACATAGTGCTGTTTTGCGCGGCGGCTTGCAGATTTTAGTGGCTTCTAGTCGGACTCCTGATGTCTAAGAGACTCACCACAAAGCAAGCTGCCCAGCTCGAAGACTGCCACGCTGGTCAAGAAGACAATCTTGAGGTCAAAGAAGGTGTACGCTTTGCCCCATACGCTCTGAGAAGCGGCAACTGTCAGGAATAGCGCAGAGCCATACCAGCCTACATCATCGAGAGAATGGAATTGGTCGGTGATTCTGGGGATGGCGGTGGCTATGATGTTCTGGTGAAATCAGTTTCATCTCTGTGTGCTCACGACGGCTGCTCTCACCATGTCAAGTGATGACTAAATTGGGCATTATTAGCAAAGAGGCTCCCAAAACACTCAATCAAACTCACGAGAAACACAGCAAGGACGAGGGCGACTACAATCGAGCCCAACTTCCAGCCTGAAGGATATTCTGCTTCCGCGACCATTTCTCCACTTCTGCCTACGACTTTAGCTCATTCCTAACGATGAATTTGTGGGTTTACACCTACACTGGATCGTTAGACCAAGGTTTCTCACGGCTAGACATGATCGATGTGATGCGTGACGCCTCCTGGAAATTCTGTTTGATGCTTCAATTGCTTCGATGTACGAAATAGCGCAAGTGAGAGAAAGACTGACTTTGAGGAGATTTACAAGGGCATTACAAGGACCTTTCATAGCCAAAAAGAATTTTGTCTCACAACCAAAGTGAAGGGTGATTACGTTAGCATTCGCGCAACACGAATGCGGAAAGGGGGACGTTTCAAACCACATTCTAGAAATATCGATCGACAAAACTGAAGGATGGGAATTACGTATAGCTAGTGATCTTTTTAGACTGGACTAGAGTGGATCCAGGCTCAAATCCACTCCACCAGCCCACCAAATGCTAGAGCCCCATAGAGCTCCGAAGCAAATATATACTATAAATAGTAAGCCTTGGCATAAATATAGTGCTAAAGAGGTAGAGGTAAAGGTGGCAAATATTACTAATATTAAATTAGATTCTCTACTTATTATCCTTATTAACCTCTCTATTTTTATTACCGTTATTAGTATTATTACCTTAATTAAAAATTACCTTAATAGCGGTAAACTTTACCTTTAATGCCTCTTCCTTACGCTTATACTATATCGGTAACATTTATATTTTAGTATTTTTAGGCGTCTTTAATAAGGCGTGACACTAAATATACTACTTATCGTTCCTTCCTTAGAGCATTAATTCCGTTTAGGTTAACTAAGGATATTATCTAAGGCAGGTATATAGACAGGGAAGAATCGTTCTATATTAGTTAGCGAGGAATAATACTAAAAGGGTAAATGGTAATACTAAGGGGGAGGCAAAAAAGATAACGGTAAGGATGATAGCGGCGGTAAGGGCTAGGTATAACTAAAAGTTCTAGATTTGGTGGCTGATACTAGCTATTAAGGACGCTAAGCTATTACGGATACCCCCGATTGGCTAATCTTACGCACTGACGATATAATGTCCTTTTCTTCCTCCCGACTGGGTATAGGGTTTGGAGCTTCAAGAGCTCCACCACCTTAGATCCACTCCAGAGTCCATCCTGGAGCTCCATATTGGCTCTAGTCCAAAAAGATCACTGGGTACGGCCCGAGGCTTACCAAGCCATTCTATCACACCGTCCGTTTGCGTTTGTGCAACCCTGACGCCAACCGTTCCCAAATGGCTGGGTCAGCTCCACTTAATCCATATCGGCGCTCGGCGCTTAAGGGAACGTTTGTCATCACGGCAATCTATGTCCGCTCGTAAAGCACGAACTCTGGCATCTCCTGTCCACAAACTTTGAGGCTGTGGAGCTGACGGAGACAAAGGCCGGCGGAATTTTGGTTGCCGCTGTGGGTGACAGTTCTGGCCGCTGGAAGTCGCGCGGCGGGAGAAGCAAAGTCTATTCCGCAAATACCTCTGATGTTGTTCTTCCTTAGCATTTTCGGGGCGGTTATACGAGTATTATGCAAAGACGTTTTTGTATTCTTGAGTATTATCGGAGTCGCTTACAACTGATCAAATTGGGCATGCCATACGAACGAACTATGTGGCAATCTTCGTACGCATTTTCATCCCTACACCCCCTCATCTCCTCGCACATACACTCTTACACACTTTTTATATACTAGACACCGTAAATTGATGGGAGATTGCAGCAAAAAGATGAGTAGAAATTAAGATGGAAATTAAGATGGGAGGCCAGAGAGTCACCGCATGTATACATCATTAGGTAGGAGGAAGTACTATGAGATGGATAGAAAACAAAATACTGTATAAAGTTGAGTATTATGTGGGTCATTTTCGAAGGAGTATTTTTATAAGAGGTATCTGCTGAAAGTCTGGTGAAACCCCGTTAAACAAATCGAGTCCCATGCAAAAACCACCGCCCTAGGGCTCTCGGCACATTAACACCGTCGCTTTACAGGAAAAATCCGACCCTGCTTGGCATTTTACTCCTGTTTAAAATGTAATCTCACTGCGTCACCGATATCCACTACCCAAGTAGCCTTCTGACATGGGTGAACCAGCACTCAGGGAGTGGCATTTGACGTGATGCCCGGCTCGATCTGCTCCAAGATCTCGAACAGCTCCCTCTTGACCTTCTCCTGAATTTGAGCAGAGCTGAGTCCATCAACATTTGAACCGTTTCTGCGGTTGTTAGCTACTATACGATGACATCAATGAGACAGCTTGATCACATACTTGGCAATTTTACAATCCATTAGGAAAGCGCCATGAGCTTGAGGCTCGAGGTCGGGTTTGATGGCGTGCACCAGGGTGCGGCTTCCAACTTCTGTAGTGCGAGCAAGCATCGAGATGCCAACGTTCATGATCATTCGCTTGAACCATCCAACCTCATCGCGGAAGATATCGCTCTTGCAGGCACCTGGAGTGGTGTTGTCGATGATTATATTGGATTCAGGACCAAGAGGGGCCATTTCGGCCAGGATGCGGACATAGTAAAGGAGCAGAAGTTTTGATACGTTATATCTGATCTTAGAGTTAGATCGTGATGCTCTAAATACCTCGATGTGGTGGCTAGTGTTCCAAGGCTACTCACCGATCACTCATGTCTGCTCCTTCCTTTGCATCGAGTGCATCGAAGATGCGCCCGTTCGTCTCCTTCTCCTTGAACTTGGCGATGTACTGGAGATCGCTGCCAACGAAACTGAGTCGGCCCCTTAACCCAGTCTTTTTCGCACTCTCACGCAACTTGGGCAGAACTTCCAGCCCGAGGAGGGCGGCGCTAATAACGTTGACGGTAATGTGGCTCTCATGAGCCTCACACGTCTCCCAGTTGCTTGTCAAGATCCCTGCATTCTGTATCAGACCGTCGAGACGGTCCATAGTATGCACGCGGGCGCCAAACTGCTTTACCGAATCGTACTTTGAGAGATCCAAAGGCCAGACTTCGAGGCGAGAGGGGCTACATTTAGTTGTAGCCACAATCTTCTGAACGGCTGCCTCGCCCTTGGACACAGTGCGAACAGCTAAAATGACTTTTGCAGCATTCAAGCGGAGGAGATGCTTTACTGCTTCGAATCCCAATCCGGTGTTTGAGCCAGTAACAACAAGTACTTGGTTGCTGAAATCGGACGTTGGATAGGTTGGCGTAACGAACAGCTGCGAGTGCAGAAAGGTGAGGAAGTAAGACATTTTCGATTTCTACTTGCACGTATTCTGCACAAGGATAATTTAGTCTGAGTTGAGAAATTCAGAGCTAGAGTGCGTGGTAGCTTGAGAGATGGATCACGAAAAGAGCCGTAGCACTGAGAGGAGAAATCAGAAAGTGAAGCAACGTTTGATTTCTTGATAAAAGCGAGGTGACAAAGGAAGTCATAGGCACGGAAGGAGCTGGCCCGGCAGCGCGAACTAAGGTACCTGAGGCTCCACCGATTACAAAGCGGTGTTGCACTGGAGGTGGGGTGCCTTCTGTACTACCACATGCAAAGATGAAGTGGCTGAAATTAGCGAGCGCGGGCTTATGTTGCTCGACTCGTGCAGGATTCAGCCCCAGCACTCCTGCATGGCATTAGTGTGCCGGAACCTCGGGATGCCAAAAAAAATATCGCTAGCTCCGATTCACCGTCTTCTGATGCTATCATTGCGTATATGAGCCCCATTAAAATCGCTTACAGTGGACTGAAGATATGACTGAGCTTGTTGCTCTGAACTCAAAGCAGGCCCAGCCACGATGCCCTCCTTTTACGTTCTGAGCACCCCTCCGCAAACAGAATTATTGTTCACAGTGGCTTTAGTACCTATTCTCTACACATTTGTCCTAGCGATTTATCGTCTCTATCTGAGTCCACTAGCAAAATTTCCTGGCCCGAAGCTTGCGGCAGCAACGCTGTGGTATGAGCTCTACTTCGATGTTGTAAAGGTGAGGTCAGGCTATATATCAACTTCCGAATTTGACTCACCAGCAAATACAGCATGGCCAATTTTACAAAGAAATTGATCGTATGCATTCAGTCTATGGTATGATGGCACTCGTGTCCGCCATTGCAAGCCCATAGCTCACAGGTTCAAGGCCCAGTCGTCAGGATCAATCCTTTTGAGATCCATGTCAAAGACCCGGAATGGTATGATACACTGTACACCAGCGGCCGGTCTCAACGCGATAAGTCGGCATGGTTTGTTGGTCGCTCGGGCGGACAATCCGTCTTTGGCACCATCGACCATAATCATCACCGACTTAGGCGAGCAGCATTAAACCCATTCTTCTCTAAAAGCTCCATTGTGAAGGTCGAACCACTGGTAGTGGAGTGTGTGGATAAGCTTTGCAACGCTCTAGATGCCTATTCCTCCTCCAAAGAACCAGTGGAGCTACAGACAACTTACATGGCTCTTACATTAGATGTCATCTCGTGCTATGCCTTCGGAAAGTCTTTCGGCCTCCTTGACAAACCAGGTTTCTCCCCGGAATGGAAGAAGGCCATTCTAGGCAGCATCGAGGCCGGCATCGTCAATAGGCATTTTCCGTGGCTCGCCACTGTCCTCATGAACCTCCCCGAGTCTGTAGCAGCAGCGATCAGCGCTCCTGCGGCATTCTTCATACAACTCCAGAGGGTGAGACAAATCTCTTTAATCTTTAGCAGCACACATCATTGTTAGAAATGCTGAAGCAATAGAAAATAGGGGATCCGGAAACAGGTCGAAACAGTGCTGGTGCAAGAGCGTAACTCTGAGAAGGTTAACACAAACACTCACAAGACCATTTTCGAGGAGCTGAGGGAGAGCACTTTGCCTCCACAAGAGAAGACTATTGATCGTCTCATGGACGAAGGGCTGATCCTGATTGGCGCTGGGGGCGAGACTACAGCGCAAACTCTTGCCGTGCTGACTTTTCATTTGCTCAACAACCCGGACAAGCTGGAAAAGCTAAGAAAAGAGCTTGTGAAGGCGATGCCTGACCGTAATGTTCTTTTACCATGGCAGAAGCTCGAGCAATTGCCGTACTTAGTAAGTATATCATAAACGATGAAGCTCACGGCCCTTACATCAAGCAGAGAGCTGTCATTCAAGAAGTCCATCGCATAGGTGCTGTCATCACAACACGCCTTATTCGTATTGCGCCAAACGAGAGTCTGAGGTACAAGGAGTGGGAGATTCCAGCAGGTGTAAGTCTTAGCGCTAGATCAAGCTGGATCGGTAAAAGATTCTCACTTCTTACATAGACCCCGGTGAGCATGACTTCGCATTTCACCCACCTTGATCCAGAGATCTTCCCCGAGCCTTTAAGGTTCTTGCCAGAGCGCTGGCTAGACTGCGATACCAGCGATAGGATGAGAAAATACGTCGTGCCCTTTTCCAAGGGCAGTCGGGCGTGCATTGGACTGAAGTACGTAAGCCACTTCGCACTCTCCCAAAGTGACTTTTTGCATCGCTGGAGAACGTAACAAAGTGGCTAACTGAAAATATTTTGTTCAGCCTTGCTGCTGCGGAGCTTTTCCTCACTACTGGCGCGGTATTTCGTCGTCTTGATCTGAAATTGTACGAGACCACAGAGTCAGATATTGAGATCGTTTGGGACGGCTTTGCGGGAGGGTTCCGGAAAGAATCCCAGGGCATCCGAGTCAAAGTTACCGGTTATATGAGGTATGAATTTTTTAATACTATCTAGGTGGATTGGGTAGCTTTAATTAATATGATTAGCAGGTAGCGTCGGGCCAGTAAGTGACTTAGGGAATCAAAAGTAGTTTTCACCACGGGGTAGAAAAAGGAGAAAGCAAAGCCTATAAAAAGAAAAGGAGTTTTTCTAATGTCCTAGAAAGGTTCTATAATAGCCAGTAAGCTCTCTTTCTAGAATCTTAAAGGAACAAGCGAGCGAAATTATCCGCATTCTCTGGTAACGTACGTCGTAGCCTGAGCGTTAGGCGCTGCTGTATCAGGAAAAACAGCAATGTTTGTGCGTTATATACGGCTTATAGCCCATAATCGATTCCAGAGAGTCCAAATGTGCCATCGCTTAACACGCAACTGTAACTGTCAATAATCTGTTATACAGTATTTTCGTGATCAGGATTTATTTTTTTAATATTACACTTTTAACAGCTGTGACTTCGGAAATGAACTCAGGGGCTAGAAGTCAAAAGTAGGAGACACGATGAAAGAGCAAAATAAAAAGGACCGGATTGCCACACGTAACTATTTGAAGTAGTGAAATGATCCTCCCTGTAGCCGGCAGTTACCTAATTACTGTTCTTGAAGCGGCAGTGGCTTGTAGTCCAAGTCTCTCCAGCATGCTCGGAAACGTCTTCGGATCAGCAGCATTCGCATCCACAACATAAGTCTTCGGCGTCTTGTCCACGAGCAGACGAATGAGATCAGGGCGCATGTAATGGCCTCCCTGTTTATCACGCTTATCCGTTAGCGAATGTCCCCTTTGACTTTCCGTCATACGTTAAAGGAAATGATAACTCGAGGTGGAGTGACGTACGAAATCAGCGAGCCTCTTAGTCAACAAATTCTCATCAAGATCAATCTCCGCAAGTATAAACCCCTCAAACGTCTTCGCCGGATCTTCAACAGCCCGATACCCATCTGGGCGATAGATCCTCGTAAACCCATTGCCAACCACTGTCGCCTCGCCATCGACCGCATTTTCGTCGTCGCGAAGGTGGGGCGGGGGGGCAAGATTGGCTCGAGCACCTTCGCGCGTCACGACCTGAGTTGGAGCAAGCGTCCAAGTCCCGGTTTCATACGCGTAGGCGGGAGTCACGAGCTCGGACTGCAGTTCGGAGATGTTAGTGTAGGGATCGGGGTGCGAGAGGGTGGACGCTGGTGGGTAGACGGGCCAGGCTGCGACGTGGATCAGTGACGTATTCTATATTCAATATCAATATGAGGGCGTATTGATATTGATATTGAACCGAAAACTCATATTAAAAGAATATTGAATATTGAATATTGAATGTTAAATATAATATATAGAGCCTTAGTATGGTGTTCTTGTTGAAATTAAGCTATATACAGGGCTCCCAACGATAACCTTATTCATTTATCGTGATATGCTTATCGTTATGAAGTGATATGGATACGATATTGAATCTTATAAATAAATGAATATCCATAAGCTTATGAATATATATATATATGATTTAGAGCATTAGTGGTAGTCGGTGGTGTTGTAAAGGGGTAGTATAGTGTTCGCAAATGATTGCAAATACGCCTATCGTTCCAAAATATACGCATAAGTAAAAATTTATTAATTTATATTAGGGTGAATAAACGAGCTATTAATAAACTTATTAGTTTAAGAGGTAGAAGGGAGTAACGATTTGGAAGGACTCCGAGGACGATTGCCTCCCTTATCGCCTTGCCAAGCCTAGTGATATTGCTTATTAAGTCAATATCGCGATATTATCGCGATAATGAATATCTGGAGGCCTTAATGATATAAATACGATAGGTGGTATGAATATACATTCATTCATTACTGGGAGCCATGACTATATAGGGCTTTAAAATTTGACTGATTTTTTACCGAAATGGATATCGTCAATCTGGTGATCCTTGGCTTGGTGTTGTAGTTAACTGCTTTATTAGTACTCTGTAATTAAGAGCCTTATCTACTATATCTATAGCCACAAGTCTACTACCGGCTGTAATATTACTTCTTAACCAACTCTTTAAGTACTCCGTATATTCAATATTTCTACTGCTAAGCTGCATGCGGTTTTATGTAATTGTTTAACGGCTACCTAAAAATATTTACTTAGCTTCTGCCAATATAGACAATATAGATAATATATTAATAGCTACCTAAGAGAGCTGTGGGTAATTAGCTCTATAAGTTAGATTAAGCCACTACTATAGAGCCGTGCCTTAAATTAAGGTGGGCTTTGCTTTAATAAAGTCTTTATACTTATCCTCTACGCTACCGGTAACGTTTAGAATACATATATTAAGTTTAGTTTTAGAAGGCTTAGTAGAGCAATTAGTAGAGTTGACTTTTAGTTTAACTTTATATATATTGCTCCTCCCAAAGCTTCCTTACTGGATTAAATAATACCTTATACCACTTCTTGTTTTAGTGCTTTGTAATATAGGTCTTACAACGCAATAGATATAGGAGGATTAGTGCTCTATACGTATTACGGCGCTAGTAGAAAATAGTAGATTGTGGCGGACAATTGCGGACAGTTGCAGATAGTTTTAGATAGTTGCAGCCACGTAACTTAAGGGCCGCATAAAACCTCAAGCGGCACTGCTATTCTTCTCCCTTCCTTTCTCTAGCTTTAGATCCTCGTTTATAGACAATCCAATCATACAGGCTTGCACGACCCTTTTGCCGTACTCGTGCCTCAATTAACTAAGTCGCTAACATTATCCAAAGCTCTACCACCCTTTCTTCCTAAGAAGGAACTTAAATATATCTATGGAACTAAGACCAGAATTAGAACGGACATTAAGAACCAAAAAACGGAACCTAAAAGAATAGAATGGACCTTAAGGACATACACGGACCAGAACCCCTAAAAACCCCTACCAGAAATTACCTAATAGTACTACCATGCCAAGAAACACTGCAGCCGGCAAAGCCGCTATAGGACCCGCAAATACCTCTAATGGTAAAACGACCACCGTTTTAAACCCTTAGGAAGAGCTTATAGTAGCTAATACTAAAATCAAGCGGCTCTTAGAGCTGCTTAAAGCCAGGGATACACCTACGGCTAGTAACGAATTATTAGACACCTAAAGGCTTGCTATAGTCCTTAAGACCCTAGCCTAATATATAGCATCTATATTATTATAGTCCGCAAAGGTTGTAGACTCTTTACTACTTATAAATGGAACTAATCCCACCTTTAATAATTAGAAGCTTTAGTTATAGGATAAGCTTAAAGTTAATACGGATTACTTCCCCTCTACCTAAGTAAAAATGGCTTATATCTTTGGCTATATGGGTAGGAATACCTAAACGTACTTACGCCCGTGATACACCCAAGACTTAGTAAACCCATTCCTTTCTAAAGAAGAAATAATTAACTACTTGTCTTCTATTTATGAGGACCTCTTTAAGGTATAAAACGCCCGCCTTAACTATAAAAGCCTAATAATAAAAATAATAAAGACCTTTTTAGCCTTCTAGACCCGCTTTTTACACCTAGCTAGCTAAGCTTAAATCCCCTAGGAAGATTTACTGCCTAACCTCTTTAATAAGCTTACCCTAGATCTATAGCGCGCTATACTACTAGTCTTTACTACTGTATAAACGCTAAAGGAACTTATAAATTGCTGCTTAGCTATTAACTAAGGCCTTTATTAAATTAAGGTACGTGCTAAACAATTAAAAGCTAAAAATGCTTTAAACCAGACTATAGGCACCGCAAGAACGGCCTATAATGGCCCCATACAATCCATAATTCCTTCTACACTAGCTATACTGCCTACGGCTAACCCTGTAAGCAGCTATGCAGTAAGCCCTACTATACTTTCCGCGTATATATGACCTTGTAAGGGATCTTTTGACGGCTGCCAAGGCTAGCCTTCGGCTAGCCCTTGGCACCTCCTTAAAAGCTCCCTTGGGCTTGCAGCCCTTCCCTCCTCATCGGTTCGTCTCTCTCCGTACGAGGTATTGCCATACCTACCCTCATTACCATATCGTCCTCTTCCATCGACTCTCCTTGTGACTCATGCTCGGCTTGCCTGCTCCCTACCGTACATCTGGGCAATAGCCTTACAGACCTATATATAACAACCCCCATATCTAGGCTCTTAGTAATTAAGGAGCTTACTTTAACTATAGATAAAAAGACTACTTTATAAAGGACTGCCCTATAAATATAAAAAAGAATAAGGTTTTATTAATTTAAGAGAATAGTATAGAGCTGGAAAAAGAGGACCCTAAGGGGAAGACTCCTCCCTAGGGGTAAAAGGGATTAATATGTTATATATTAATCTGTGTTAGTTAATTAGTAGAAAAAGCTGCACTATCCCTTATACTTTATTCCATAATAGATATTAAGTCTTAACCTCTGCTTTAGCTAACTTTAGAGTAAATACCTTTACCTTAATAAATACCTAGTATGCTATAAAACTGGCTAACTTCTTCAATATACTTGTTAAGGAACTGCCCAAGCCAATTCCTATTTATGGATATAATAGGCGAATAGGCTTACCTATTACAACTATCCTACGGATTTACCTCCGCGTTAATAGATAAAGGCAGTATAATATCCCCTTTCTTATTATAGACCTTAGAAATTATAATATAATTTTAGAAAGAAAATAGCTAGCCTACTTAGGCCTATAACTTAATATACAGAACAGACGGCTTATTTAGCCTAAAGACTTACCCCCTATACCTTTTTTATAAAAGAGATTAGTATTATAATAGAGAACCTTATATAACCTTAGATTAATACTATCTACTAGGCTAATGCTATATATAGGGACCAGGCCTTTAAGAAAGAGATATAATAGGACCCATAACAGATCCAGATACTACGCTGCCCCCAGCTTATCCCTACTATACTACCCGCATTAAAAACTTAGGAGGTTAGTAATAAGCTAATTGGCTTAAGCCCTTTACAGCTATAAAAAATAGTAAGGAATATTAGACGCCGTACTAAATATATAGACTAGAAAGATAACTTATAGAAGATGGAATAGGAGCTAGAGAGGGTTATAAACCTTTAACCGTAAAATATAGTCTATAGAACATCTATAAAGAAACCTATAAACCTCCCACCAGTTAATATCTGCTATATTAACGCTATATAGTTCTACTAGAACTTAAAACGGCCTAATACTATTACCTTTATAACTAGCTTATATAAAATAGATTAGATAATTAAAGACAAGAAAGCCCTAGCCTATAATTAGCTTAGTAGGGAAAGTAAGCTTATAAATAAAAAGCTAGTAAAACAGAAACTACTCCGCTAATACTAGGAATTTAAGGATATATTCTCTAAGGCAGTATCTAATATACTTCCGCCTTACTAACTGTATAACTATAAGATTAAGATTAAGCCAGATAAAGAAAATATCCTTAACTATAGCCCCCTCCGCTAGCAATCTACTAATAAGCTATAGGCCACTAAGTAGTACCTTATTAACAACCTTAATAAGGGCTTTATTAAGCCTAGCTAAGTCCCCTTTACCTTACCTATTCTCTTTATAAAAAAGCCTAACAGCAGACTCTATTTCTATATTAACTACTATAAACTAAACTATATTACCTATAAAGACTAATATCCACTGCCCTTACTTAAAGAAATACTAGCCCATATAAGTAAGGCTAAAATTTTTATAAAGCTTAATATCTACTAGGCCTTTTACTAAATTAGGATAGACCCTAGATTTAAGGATCTTACTATATTTTGGACCTACTATAAATTATATAAATATAAAGTACTACCTTTTAGACTAACTAATAGACTAGCTATATACTAGCGGTATATAAATAACGTACTCTTTAACTACCTTAATAACTTCTACACAGCCTACCTAAATAATATTATAATTTACTTTAAGGATAAACTAGAATATAAGAAATATATCCATAAAGTCCTATAACAGCTCCGCGAAGCTAGTCTCTAGGCTAATATTAGGAAGTTAGAATTTAGTATTAAGCGCACTAAGTACTTAAGGTTTATTATTAGTATAGATAGAATTAAAGCAGACCTAGGAAAAATAGCCGTAATTAATTAATAGGAACCCCTGAGAACTATAAAGGGGGTATAGTTATTTCTTAGTTTCTATAACTTTTACTAATACTTTATTAAAGATTATAGTAAGATTACCTAGCCCCTTAACCGCCTTACTAAAAAGAACTAACCTTTTTATTTTAATACGGTATATAAAAAGGCTTTTAGTAAACTTAAAAAGCGGCTAGTCTCTACTCCGCTATAGCCTATTTCTACTTAAAACGGCCCTTAATATTAAAAATAGATGCCTTAGATAGTATAATAGCTACTATTTATTCCTAGAAGCAGCTAGATGGAGAATAGCACCCTATTATATACTATTTAAAGACTATAATAGATACTAAGCTAAATTACCATATCTATAATAAGGAGATGCTAGCTATTATTTCTAGCCTTTAATACTAGTGTATATAGCTAGAAGGAACCTCTAAACCTATTTAGGTAGTTTTAGATTATAAGGCCTTAAAATACTTTATAATAACTAAAGCCCTTATAACCTGGTAGGCATACTAGGTAAATATTCTATCCTAGTTTAACTTCATAATTATATACAAGCTAGGTATAACTAACTATATAAATGCCCTTATAAGGCGTAAGTAAGACCTAAATAACTAAATAGCTGTAAAAATTATATTATAGACTTAGACGCTGCTATAACTAAAGCACCTTAACCCCTAAATATAGGCAGAACTAAATAATAATAATTCATTGCTTAACGTCTAATTTGGATCCCTATTGGGCCCACGCGGACTACTCCTTATGTATATATAAGGAGAAAACTCTATATAAGAAAACCCCGTGATCCATCTCCCCGCCTTTTGGGACTCGCCTATATAGCGTCTACGAGGTCGCCTGTATAGCGCCTGCGAAGCGCCTGCGAGTTACCTGTGGTGCTCTACTACCTTACTTTTTAATCTTCTTAGGAACCACTGCTGCTGTAATAAGCCTACGGACGCGCTAGTATTACGAACTTAACTCTACTACTGTAGAGTCATCAGCGGGCGCCTAGTACTCGCCCCTTTGCCTTCTATTACTATTTCCTTTACGACCCGGAACTGGTCTAGTACATTTTAGCTAATAAGCCACTAGGTAACCGCCTTAAACCCTTTTTATATTAAGAGTAGTGTATTATAGTTCTCTATGCCAGCTACTAAGAGCATTACTTCTTGGTCTGTGCGTAAGGGGTATAATAGTATTACGTGTTTTAGTGTCTATCTTAGCCAGCTATATTCGTATCTTAGGCTACCTACTGGGACACCTACCCAGTAGAGCTAATCTTTTAGTCCTATTATTCCTGTTCTTAGAAGTGTTGCCATTATACTTTTTACCTTTATTAGGCCTTCTTGGAGCCATTAGGTATTTACCCCCTATAGTGTTAACTATACTGCGGCCTAGGTTCCTTTTACCTAAGATAGCCTCTGTACCTTTAACTTCTATACACCTCTCTAGTATTGGTCCAACTAGTATTATATTGCAATAGATGGTTTCCCGGTACTCTTTTGTGCTCTACTTTGGCTCCTTTCTCTCTCTTGCTATTGTCTTTACTAGTCTCTTACGCGTCTCCCTTCCTCCTCTATATGGGCCTGGGCCCTAATACGGCTCTATTCTTCTTCTGCTTTTTCCACCTGTTTCTCTAATATATCTTCCCTACTTTGGGGTTGTTGGTTAGCTCTCCTATGGGACACCCTAGGGTCCCTCTATAGTTTGTTTAGGCGTGTCGGCAGAACTAAATACAAACCCTATAAAGGCTAAGATATACCCTATTAATACTATAGAACTTAACCTTATTAATAAGCTACTATAGGCAAATTATATGGCCCCTTTATTATAAGAGTACTATAAAAAGGTAAAGGGCGTTATTAGCCTATAGTCACTTAAGAATAGACTACTAAAGTATAAGGAACAGCTAGTAGTAGCTAAAGAACAAAACTTATAGACTTAGCTTATTGCTAAAGCGTATACTTAGATCTCTATAGCCCACCCTAGAAAAAATAAGACTTATAAGATTATTAGCAACCGTTACTACTAGCCTAGAATAGTTATTGTATAATTACAGCACCTGTCGTACCGAACGCGTGCTTACGCGTATGGTACACCAACTACGCGTTTACGCGTTCGGTGCACCAACCACCCGCTTACGCGTCTAGTGCACCCCTGAAGCACTGACTAATCAGGGGGAGGTCGCATCAGTATATAGACCACATAGTCTGCTTCAATACAAGAGACAGTCACCACCATCCCAAAGAGCATACAATACTATACGTATTTCGTGCCCCGGGATACGACTCACTCGTGCTATTAAGTTAGTACGAACAGTTATAAATATTAATTATTATATATAAAACTATAATAACTACTATAGGTCTATAATTCTATAGAATAATGTGGGAGGGTACGGTCTCTCTTAGATAGGAAGTCACGGTGTGGTCAGTTAGTCAGTCAGTCGTAATCAGGCAGTAGGGAAGCGGTTAGTAAGAAGAGAAGAAAAGAGTGTATTAAAGAGAAACTATGTGTCTGTTGGCCCTATTAGAGTTGTTAAAGACTTTAAGGGCTCCAAACTGATCTATATAAAATACGTGGAAGGCCTAGGCTCTCCCAAAGCTACGCTTAATCTAGATGTTAAATCTAGGGGGCCAAATCACACCACCATATACCTCCCCCACCCAAGTCGTTGTCCCCTAATGACTTCCGAAACTCTAAAACTCCTTATCTTTAAAACAAAGGCGCGGTAGGTAATCGCATGCGTTCCTTGCCTTTACCACAAACCCAAGATGGTGAACGAGGAGACTCCATTCTGGTTAAACAAGACCGTTCTCATCCGCCTGGCTGAGCAGTACGAGATGTATTAGACTGGCGGCTCTCGGATAATATGGCTCTTTCGCGTCCTTCCACTTGCTCGGTTCTGTCCCATAATTCTTTAGGCAGCTCCGCATGACTCTATCCTTCTATAATAATTAGGGGTACTCTACTTGGATCTACCGTAACAGTTAAAGGCTTGATTCCATTGTTAACGTAGTAGAAGTATAAGTAGCTGTTAAAGCACTCTACTTTAGTTGCACGCATAAGCTAAAACGCATCCTTATAGTTCTCGACGGCCTTTAGACAATAGAAATATATCTATTTCACAACTTCATTCCTATTACCGGTAAGAAGAAGATCACGATCTTGGATCACTACTAGAGAATCCTATTATTATTTACCAAGAAGGGCGTCGGATAGAGTGCTGGCAGCTATAAGCTCAACTGCTGTAGGGAAGCGATATAGAATTGCGCCGTAGAGATTGGTATGTCCAGACGGTATACGGGGCAGCGCTCTTAAGTCTCGGTACACATCTACTAACTCTATCGAAGTACCTCCTTTAGTAACCTCAAGGTTATTATAATCGTCCTAAATACCAATAAACCATGGCAGTATTGTTCGCTGGGTCCTAGTCAAAGGTCCTTTCGCTCCATAAGGAAGGTGAGGCATAGTTATACGCACATCTCCCTTCTTATATAGCTAAGCTACCTAGTCGGTCGCATATTTCTCTACGTCCTTAGCGGTCCAGTCATGGTCTGAGATTTTATGCACGAATCCATTGCCCTTAGCTAACCCTCGCGCTTTAAAATCCGCCCACCACGATTCTAAGTAATAATGCATACCGGGAAGGATAATTGTGCAGTTATCCTTAGTCTTATTATCCAGAGAAACGCTCCCTTAGATCATATTAGCACCGCGTCTACTTTTAAGGAGCGAGGGAATATTAACGTCAATATAGCGGAAAGCTATAGAGTCTCCTTTAACCGCGAATTTCGCATAATAAGGGTAGGAAATAAGTCACCACCAGCTATTAGGCCTAAGAGCGCAATAGAGGCGATAATACTAAGGGTCTTATCTTATTAGCTATTAGCAGAGGCTATAGACTATCGTTCTTAACCAGCCATAATTTGGTCGCCCATTAATTAAACGCTGATAATGGCGGTATATGCGCATTTTCTTATTAATTATTGCTGAGATGCTAGAATCCCACTACTACCCAAACACGCTTAAAACCATGGATCCTTCTCGCTACCATATATCTTAGTCGTTTGGTAACAGTATCTAATTAAGTAAAGCCTCCCTGTTATAGGAAAACCTTGGTGCCGAGTTATAAATAAACTTATACGGTCCTAAGGAGTCAGACGGAACTAAAGGCTTATAAGCTTTTCGGAACCAGAAGTATATAGTAGGGTCTATCTTTATGGTGCCTAAGTAATTGCGAGCGTAATATATTAAACAGAGTCTATGACATAGCGCGGTATAGTTTAGACCCTTTATCGCTAAACCTATACGCCCTTTTATGGCTTGTGTGTGCATTTAGTAGACCTTATATATTTCCGGGTTCGAACCAGCCGCCCTATACTAACTGCGCAAGAGCTTTATAACCTCAGTTAGTTCGATTTTAGTGGTTCGGTTTAGGGACGCCTTAAGATAAGCTAGCATGTTATCCTTGCAGTCACATCCTCATTTCGCGCGGAGTATCGCCACAGCGTCTACGGCCTCCTTAATGTATTCTTCATCATCTCCCGGCTTAATGATGTTTTTATTAAACAGCAATTCCACTCCTAGCCCTCCTACTTCTAGATAAGCAGCCGCAAGCCCTCTCCTTAGATTCCTCCTTGAAGAGGATACTGGCAGCCACAGAGGCGAGCTAACAGGCGTTCTAGCCACAAGAATGCTTTCATTTATAGATAATAAAGGCGAGTCTACTGACATAGGCAATCCTTGCTGGGACGGGCTTAGCATAATACTAACGCCTCCTCCTTAAACAGGTGTTAATGGCTAAAAAGCTAAGGGATTCATTACGTTGGAAGTATATTATAAATGCGCTTGTAGTATAAGAGCCAAGCTCTCTCCTACTTGTCTAATTCTGACATTGGTGACCTCTGGTCCCATAGTAGTTAGTCTCCCACTTCTTAGTAGCAGGTCCTTATTTGGAACAAGAAAGCTAGTTAAGTATCTCCCTAAACCATGCTTATTTACCACCTAATCTAATATCGCTCTTCCTAACATTTTAGGCGCGAGCGCGAAGTCGGTCGGCTATAGTCAAGTAGTGTTCTTAATGCCGCATCTTAAATAATCGAGCCTCTTAACCAGGGCTTTATTGACTCGCGCTATTACTTCATAAAGTAGGTAGACGGTAAGCTTTCGGGCAGTAGAAAGGAAATAGTAAAAGACTACGTGTTTTAGCAGTCTATTAAGAACATCCTGTCCCTAGGCTTTTCGGATGGTTTCTCTAGCTTTATTACACTGATTCCTTTAATCTTTTGCTATCTTACTAACGTCAGAGATGTCCTTAAAGATTATTAAGAACGCGTCCTTTTCTAGAGATGCTTGCAACCTATTATTATGATTAACGAAATTAACTACTACACTAGTAGCATCTGCGTAGTTCTCTCTCTTAAGCAGAATCTCGTTACAGATTTAGATAAGCACTATATAACACTAATTAACTGCGAAGCCTCTAACTTCTGTAAGGACATTATTAATCTATCACTCAGCTCCTTTATATAGTACCAGTGGTCTGCTAGACGAAGACATAATAAGTATACTATTGTTAATTCTGCTTAGTTTATGCTTTGGCTAATTACGGTTATCTTTAAGGTTTATTAAGGGCAAAAAGGTAAAGTTCTTAATAGGGTTTTCTAATATAAATAGTCCACTAAATCCGGTGGCGGTGTAGAGTTCTGCTGGCGCTAATTATTAAATGGACCAATTATGATTTTCCATCCCTGGGATAGAAAATCGCTATTGGCTTAGTAAAGGCGGTAAGCGGAACTAATATCTTTATAGTGAATAATACTAGATAGTTGTATGCAAACATTCTTCTGTCCTTACCTTACTATTAACACGCATTAGATTCCTGTGACTAAAAAAAGCAAATAAAAAAGCGTAATAGAAAGAGCTTTAGGAAATACAGCAAATAAACAAATAGATTGCGCGGCTGTTATCTACATCCCCTCCCCTACCTCAGAACTTGACTGTCCCTTAGTTAAACATTTCGTACTCAGTTCTATTAAATGATCTTTCTGGAACGCGCACTTCTTAAAATACGCGGCGTTGCGATACTAGTGGATTTTGTATAACATCCTCCTTAGGCTCTAGCTCTGCTATTATTTCTTATAGTATAGTTCCGCCTAACTGGTTAAGCCGGTCCTCCTAACGGACCTTAGATATCTATTATTAATAGAACCTCTTTAATCTATTCCCTAGAGTTTGATCGCGAAACAGCGTGCCATTAAGATCCTTAATCAAGTACTATCCTTTATAAGGGTAACTCTTACGTACACAAAATGGGCCTAGCTATTTTGGATCCAACTTATAACTGCTAGAATAGTCTTGCTTAAGCTGCGTATTATAGAGCATAACCATATCTCCAACCTTAAATCCGTCCTGGCGAATGCGGTAGGTGTTATTAAAATACTCCTTATTTGCAACTCTCAGTCGTCTTGTACGCGCGACAGCTTCTTGTATATCTGTGTCTCTTTAGTTAAACTGCTTTGCGCAAAGTGCTAGTAGCTCTGCAGTGGTCCGGACTGTTTCCTAAGGCAGCGTCTGCCAGGTGGGTATATAGAGTTTAACAGGAAGGACGTGCTTATATCCATATATAACCCTTACTGGTGTCATTCCCATAGACCTCTTAACAGTCGTTCTATCTGCCTATAAGACTGTATAAAGATTATCTAGCCATAAGCCTTCCATCTTTGCCAAAGCGTCTACTATAGGCTTATAACCTCGCTCTATAAAGCCTTACGACTGCGGGTGATATGCGGAAGCCACAACCCTTTTAATATTATAGAGCTCCGCGAGCGCAGCGGTAATATCAGCATTCTCTTCTCCACCATCTATAGAGAGCTGTCCGAACACTCCCCATTGGCAGATAACGTCTTTATAGAGGAACTTTGCTATGCTTTTCGCATCCTTATTCCAAAGGGCCCGGGCTTCCACCCATCTAGATACGTACTCTCGAGCAATAGCCAGGTATTAGAACCCAAGACAGTTTAGCGGTATAAATATAATGTCCACCGTTACTTGTTACCACAAGGTGAACTCCTATATGGGGTACATCACTTCTTCTTCCTATCCCGGCTGTTGCTGTTAGCACTATAAGCATAACTTAATATGCTACGATATTTAATCCTATAGCCCTAGCCACTAGTATCAATTTAAGACCCTCTGATATGTTCCCTTCCGTCCATAATATCCACTCCAATTGTAAAGGCTCTTAATAATCTCCTGCTAAGTAGTCTTATTATTAACTACCCTTCGCATTAGTACATTCTTAGACTGTTAGCGGAAGAGCTATTAGTTACGCACTAGGAACCTCAGTGTATGCCACTTAAACTTTTTAAATTTCTTGGTATTTATCTCCTCTAGACGCTATAAGGTCACTAGCCATTTCGCAATCCTCTAAGATTCCTCCAAATATAAGTCTTCTAGTGGCAGACCCGCTTCTATTTTAAGAGGGCTAGCCGTATATTCCAAGGCACTCAGCTTATAGTTAATAAACTCTTTAATATCCTTAGTTAGCTTATTAGGTCGTTCGCCATTAGGTAGCCGTTATAAAAGTCTATTAACTAGGCTATTCTTCCTCCCTAGTATATATCTAACATTAAAGTCCTACAGCTGGATCTAAGCTAGCCATCTTGTTATTAAGGCTCTGGGTAAATCAGTGGCAGTACAATTCAGCTACGTGACTAAGGTATTTGCATCCGTCTCCACTATAAAGCGAACGCCGTATAGGTACACGCGACACTTCTTCAGCGTATATAGTAACGCCCGACACTTAAGCTTTCCTAAGTTATATTTCTGTTCCGCTTAAGACCAAATACCGCTCTTATATTAACACGGGTGATAATGACCTTGTATATCTAGTTGTATAAGGCCGCACCCCCATCCATTCTTGTATTTATTAACGGCGAGAATAATTAGCCCAGCCCCCTTATTATAATCCAGTTGAACCAATGCGGGTGCGGTAGTAATAGCATACTTTAGAGTCTTTATAGTAGTAATCTGCTCTATGCCCTATACAAACGGAACGTTTACTTATAGCAGTTGGAAGATTGGCTCTGCCTTAATTGCGAAGTCTTTTACCTATATTCAGTAATACACGACAACTCCTAGGAATGCTTAGGCGGACGTAACGTCTTTACAGTCTCTTTAGTAAACGATCTTTACGACCTTTAACTCCTCCAGATATCGTCCCTTGCTATTACAGTGGTAACCAACCACTATAATCTTGTCTTTGCAGAAATGAGACTTTGCGCCTAAGATCATACATCCAGCTCGTTCCAAATCTGCAAGCACTCCGTTTAGCCACATAATGTATTCTAGAATGTATCTGCGCACGCCTAAAAAACTCTCTTCTCTATTATATACTATCTATGGGCCTTTCACTATAATGTCATCCAGAAACAGCAAGGTATGGTGTAGGATATATCATTCCAGGATTTTAGTAATTGTCCTTATAAACTAGGCTACTAAATTCGTGCCTCCTATAGGTACTGTCGTTTATTATAGAAGCCCTAGAGGTATTATAAAAGCTATTAGGTTTCTGCTTTCCATATTAAGCTCTAGTTAGTTATAGCCAGAGAAGAAGTCCACTAGAGACATAACCTTACACCCTATAAACTCCTCAGAAAACTTATTAGTATATAGCGGCAGATTTGCATCCCTAATAGTCACTCAGTTGATATTTATTGCCGTGTTAATTAGTCGGTACTTCTTATGTTCCTTCTTGCTTATAAGAAACCATGGATTCCTATATAGGCTTTCGCAATATTCTAGAGTCCCTTAAGCTAGTCATTCTCATAATATGCTTATCACTTCTCCTCACAGGGCCCTTAGTACAGGAAAGTTTGGTACTTACTATACTTTATACGGCACAGTCTTAATCTTTAATAGTGGAGTTACGTCTCTGCTAACGCAACCTATCTCAGAGAACTCCTATACTAGCATCTCTTCTCAGTTAAACAGTATAGCCTTAAAGATCTCTCGTTCTCTTGGCTAAATATCCCCTACAATTATACGCTCTAATCGTTCTGGCTTTAGTTGTGCACTATAGGCCAGCTTAGTGTATCATGGCTTAAGGAAATAATTATACGGACTAAAAGGCAACCCTTAGATTAATGCCTTCTATCTACACAAGGCCACCTCTCGCTATTCCATTATACCTCCTATAACTGTTCCATCTGGTGCCGACGAATTAACCAGGTGGACCTTATCTGCCTTTCGTTTATACGCAGTTGCTACGTTTATAGCGTTTTATTGGGCCTTGCTCCGATAGCTTTCCATTTACATTATAAATAAATCCGTTATCTTTAATATTTAATATATAAGGGACCTAGCCTTTGCTTTAAATACTAGCTTCTAATTCTTTCTTAAGTGTTTCTTTAGGACTTTCTTTAACGTTTTGCTATCGAGCTCTCTCTATCTAATATTATGGTCTTCTTTCTGCTAATGGCTCTGTCTAGTAGATATCCAAAACAGCAAGCATCTATATTGGAGCCGCACCTTATTTCCCTCCTCTTTAATCTTAACGTCCTCCTTATCCTAATGCGCCGGGTTATAAGTAACCCTGGATACAATCCTAGTGGTCGCACCAGTTATACGTTTCCCGAACTATTATCTATACTAATACCTTCATCTAGTTTAAAGAACATCGCATTTTTATAAGACGTTAAGAACCTTATTTTAACTCTGCCATCTTCTAATTAAATAATGCAAGATACCTAACCTGTTGCGGTGCGTTTTATTGCCAGTTTAGCCCTTACCAACCATAGCTCACTAAGTATTACCTTATATAACATTTCTCCTACAGCAATGAACGTTATAGATATTAAGACGTCACCTATTACTATAGGGACCGCATACACCAATCCAATAAACTCAGACTAAGTCCTATTGGCAGACGTTAGACGTGCACCTTATAGTTATAGAGGCAGACTTGATATTAGTAAGCCGTATTATAGAGCCACGCTTTTCTTAATAAGGTTAAGCTCCGCTCTAGAGTTAATTAAGTATTTAGCCCTTCCATCTCCTATCTATGCTTCTACTTTTGGGCATTGTTTTTAAAACCGGATAAATCTAGCTTCTCGTTTAATCTGGTCCACTTTGGCAGTTATTAAGCCAGCCTGATCAGCATGGAACGCCAGGTATACTAATAATATAGATGCCTTAACGTCCTCTTACTTCTATCGGTAAGGCTCCGCAAGGGGTAGCGGGAGAGGCTTAAAGAATAGCCTTACGACCTTAGGCATGTACACAAGGCAATTACCAACCGTAACTTTAATGGTTTTTGATAAAATCTTATCTACTATTATGGCTGGGCTTGGGATATTTCCCTTTAGTATATCTATTATCCTAACTGGCTTTGGTTGTGGTGCTTTAGCTATTATTATCGCATCTACTATTTACTCCATCTATCTTAGCTATTCAGTATAGTCCATTTTATTAATCTTATTATTGCTTAACGGTGGTTAAAAAGCTTGCTACTAGGGCTATAGTGCAATTTGGACATGTCCTCCTGGTTATATATTTTAAACTACTACTGGTCGCTGACTAGATGGTTTTAAAGGCGGTTTCGTCACTCTTACTTCCCCTTACGGTTTCCTAAGATTATATAACCGTGGCGTAGGCTGTGACTGGGTTGCGGCTCCTATTAAATTAACGCATATCAACTCTACTTGGTACATATCCTCCTAAGACTCACCAAGTTCTTCCTTACTTTTAGCGTCGCTTCCTTCTACGAGCTCTACTAAAGCTGCCTTTAGTTGGACGCCTGTTACTAGAGTATTAGAATTAATATTCGCGTTCTACTTTAGCCAGTCTTTAAGGAACTTAATCCGATTATCGCTTAGCAAATACAGAATTATATTTCCTAGGCGCTCTCGTGTTCCAGCGCAGATTTAGTTATTCTTATTTATATACAGGAAACCACGACAAACTAATTCCTGGAGCTATGGACACTAATTAATAAAATAGTAGGAACCCCTGTATCTATAACACGTCTAAGCTTGTGCTAGGTATATGCTAAAGTTTCCCAGCCCTCTATACCTTCCTAGGCCCGGCTTATATCGTTCTCATAGCGCTCCCTTATAGGGCGGCTGTGGTCTGTTATTATTTAGTACCGGTCACAGGCCCATTTGTTCTTGCCGTACTGACGCCCTATTTAGGAGCTGCGTGTACTATATTAGATCTTAGCGAATCCTGTCTAGGAACAGCATTAAAGATGCAACACCCGCTAATTTAACCGTCCTAAGATTAAGCTTCCGGAGTTAATCGGTGAGTCTCTCTAGCTTGGGGTCCGTTTCCTAAGTCATTTAATAGGTACCTGCCAACTCGCTTAGCGGAGAGACTACAGGCGGTTAAAGGGCAGTATCTCTTTGGTTGGTTACAGCTGGTTACTAATTATAGAATTGTCTAACTAGCTAACAAAGGCCTTGCTCCTTAGGATTTATTATTAACAACTAATCTGCGCCTTTATGCGAATTAAGCCTGTCTTCTATAGTTTTCCTTATTAGATAAAAGTTAAAAGACTCTTATCTATCCGGGTCAGCTCCTGTTTTAGTTATGGCATGTCTTTAATATTTAAATAGGAGTCCCCTTGCGAACCAGTACCCTCAATTACAGTTTTCCAAATTACCAGCCTTGGTAACCTTTTGGGAGATTAACGTGAACTGCCTATAGTATTCACGTATACTGCTAGGTGGATTATTCCTATACTACAGCACATAAGCTTCCAAGAATTCTACCGTTTTGACTTATTAAAAGTAGTCACTTCCTTAGTAGTCTGTCCTAAGCTTCCTTACAAGTTCCGTTTAATTGCTAATTGCAAACTTAGGTAGGCTCTAGATCCATATCCCTATCCAATAGTTATAATACTCTGGAAGTCCTTAATGCTTCTTGTTGTCCGTAACATGATATCGGATGTATAGTTGCTTATACTGTTTAACGAATTGCGACATATTTTATCCTATAAAGTAAGGGGTCCCGGGAGTTCCTAGAGCCGGTATAGGCTGGGCCATAACATATACCTTATCTCGTTTCATTGGTGGTCCAGTGGGATGTGGCGGACCTATAGATTCTCTAGGGATAGGTAGGTGGACCTCGTAACCCTTATCCTCTATCTATTAAGAGTTATCGGTCCCTAACGTCGTGGGAGTTAGGGTTAGTATCGCATCCCCTAGTTTAGGAGAAACTCGCGGTTTAATAGGCTACTTACTTTCCTCTCCCCTTCCAGCACCTTTACTGTTATCGTAGAATGGACCTAACATCCCTAACAATCCCTTTGCTGGTGCTGTCGCCATTGTTCCTATAAATTTAAAGGTAGCTCCTATAAACGTGAGAATAATTGTATAGACCGTTATAAATATAGTAAACGAAATGTAGAAGACTTTTCTCTGCCGTTCCTGGCGTACCATAGTCCTTTCTTTTATCCTCCGTCTTGCTGCGCTACGCACTCGCATTCCGATCGCTGTTCTCCAACGACTGTTCCCGTACGGAGACCGACCGTTCCCGTACGGAGACCAACCGTTCCCGTACGGAGACCGAAAGTGTCGTTGGTTTATTCCTATGGTGGTAGCTGCGCACCGGTCGCTAATATACCCGTGCTTCTCTGCCTCCCTTTCCGCGCGTCCTTTTTCTGTCCGTTGGTTCTTTCGCAGTTCCAGATCGTTCCTATGCGTCTCCTATGTATGTAGCACTAGACTTCTAATCTAAAGAGCTTGCCGTCGTCCCCACGTGGAATACCATAAAATATGTAGGAGGGTACAGTCTCTCTTAGATAGAAAGTCACGGTGTAGTCAGTCAGTCAGTCAGTCGTAATTAGGCAGTAGGGAAGCAGTCAGTAAGAAGAGAAGAAAAGAGTGTATTAAAGAGAAACTGTGTGTCTGTTAGCCCTATTGGAGTTGTTGAAGACTCTAAGGGCTCTAGACCGATCTATATAAAATACGTGGAAGGCCTAGGCTCTCCCGAAGCTACGCTTAATCTAGATGTTGAATCCAGGGGGCCAAATCACACCACCACAATAAGACCCTAGGACTATTAAAACCACTCCTAATACTAGAGCGCCCCTAGCAGTATATCTCTATAGACTTCTATAAGCTACTTATAGACCATAATAGATATAATATGGCTATAGTGTTAGGCCATAGAGACGCACTGGCCGTAACCGGCTTAGCGCAGGCGAGGCGCAGGCGAGACGCCTATAAAACGTAGTCGCCCCGTATTAGAGAACAGCAGAATTCAGTTCTACAGTTCTACTTTATCAAGAACCAGATACTTATTTGCATTCCGTTACTGTTGTCACGTTACTACATACCCTAAGGACCTTGGCGTCCTAACATATAGTTATAGTTAACCGCTTTAGTAAGCGCCTATTCTTAATCCCTTATTATAAGAATATTAATACTAAAGAGGCGGTCTAACTATATATCCACTATATCTACTAAATTTATAGACTACTAGATACTATTATATCTAATTATAGGCCATAGTTTATATTAGCTTTCTAGAATAAGTTTACCTAGATTCTAGGTATTAAACTAAAGCTTTTTATAGCATACTACCCTTAAATAAACGGCTAAATAAAGATTATAAACCAGTATTTAGACTAGAGACTCTAACCCTTTATTAACTACTTTTAGAATAACTAGGCTAAACTACTACTGTTATGCCCAAGCTCCAACCCACCTGGCTATACAAACCTCCAAAAAGGTAGCAGTGTCCCGCGACTGGGGGGACTGCCGGTTGGAAACGTCTTATAAGCTCTCCAGCCTATAGCGACGTATGGGTAGCGCAAGGTCGTGATAACTACCTCTAATAGACTATGCCTAAGCTACCTACCCTATAACTCTACAGCATTTACACCTATCTAGCTAGAAATAGGGTATTTACCTTATATAAACTTTAATTGGGGATAAATAGAAGGGCTATAGACTATATATAAAAAACTATCTTATAAGGAAGCCTAGTATTACGCTAAACGCTTAAAAAAAACTTAGAAAGTAGGCTATATAAACCTAAAAATTAATAAAATAGTAGGTAAATAAGCATAGGTATAAGCCTAATTTTACTATAGGTAATAAAGTCTAAGTTATAATAAAGAACTAAAAAATAGAACGGCCTAGCTATAAGCTAGACTATTAAATAGCAGAACTATATAAGGTCCTTAAGAAGAGAGGCAACTTATATAATATAAAGCTCCCAGATTTAATTAAGGTCTACTCTAAGTTCTTACCAGATAAGCTATAAAAAGCTATAAAAAACCTATTACCTAGACAAAAGAATAAACCGCCCCTACTAATTTAAGTTAATAGTAATAATAAATAGAAAATTAAAGAAATACTAGCCTATAAACTTATAAGGGGAACGCTAAAGTATTATATTAGTTGGAAAGGATATAACCTAAACCCTACTTAGTATCCTGTATAGAACTTTATAGGTAGTCCTTATAAGCTTAAAAGGTTCTATAACTAATACCCTAATAAGCCCAGACCTCTAAAGTACCTTAATAAGTAGATAAAGTGCTAGTATAGCAAAGATAATAAGCTGCCTATTAAGTATAAAGATAAAAATACCCTATAGACGTAATATAGATATATAAAGCCTAAGGGCAGGCTTTTTTTAACGGGGTGTGTAATGTTACGGCGCTAGTGGAAAATAGTAGATTATGGCGGACAATTGCAGACAGTTATAGATAGTTTTAGATAGTTACAGCTATATAACTTAAGGGCCGCATAAAAGCTTAAGCGGTACTACTATTCTTCTCCTTTCCTTTCTCTAGCTTTAGATTCTTGTTTATAGACAATCTAATTATATAGGATTGTACGACCCTCTTACTATGCTTATGCCTTAATTAACTAAGTCGCTAACAATACGCTAAAGTCTTATTAGTAAGCTTATAGTATTTATTAAAGGCGTACTAGTTAATAATAACGGCAGAAAGAAGTTATTAATTCAGGCGATATTAATTTTATAATATTATTAATTAGCTAGGGCTAAATCTTATTAAGAAATCCTACCTTTAACTGCTTATAGTGCTTAATTAGTATATTTATAGTATAGAGCGTTTGGTTAATTAGTAAGAAATTACCTTAGTTTATTAATATAATCTTATAGAATAGCTTTAGGAAGTGTCGGTATACATGCTTTAATTAACGGGCACGAATATCACTGTATAATACGTATGCGTTGTTGATTATTGGATAATTGATTGTTTAGAAGTAAGGGGTTGCTCCAAGGTCAGGTTAACTAGCCTCGCTTCGCGGTCTTATAACCACGTCACATAACTAACATTCCGACACTAGAGCAACTCTAAAAAGAAGGCTAATCTACATTCCAAAGCTAAGTTTACTTCTAGACTTATTCGCAGCGTATACGCAATAGCTAGAGATCCAATCAATACGCAATAGCTTCCACGCTCCTTTTATAGGTCCGTAATTGCAAGAAGAATTATTAGGGGTAGCAGGTTAACATATTACAAGGGCCGCCAAGGCGCTAGTAGTAAGCAAGCTAATAGCGATTTTCCATCCCAGGGATAGAAAATCCTGATTGGCTGGTTAAATTTAGGGTCTATATCGTTACAATTAGTTACCTAACGCTAAGCTAAATCTAAGTTCGTTCGTTCAACCCATCCTATAACTTGTAGGTCGATTCGGTTCGTATTAATAAGCCGTTAAAGAGCCGTATAGGGCTTTCCCTTCGTCATGGCGTCAACAGGGTTGGCCTCTCCGTTAATCCATTTCACCTTCGTAATCTGTCTCCGTTCGTAGGCTTGCCGGAGGCACATTACGTTGATCATTAGGCGCTTTTCTTAGGTGGTTCCGAGTCGTACTAAACAGTTATATAAGGACTTAGAATCAGTGCAAAGCACAAATAGGAGGTTAATTTGTAGGATCTTATCTACTATAGATTTGATCGCAACGCCGATATCAAAGCCGTAGGCTATACCGTAGAGTTTAGAAGCTAGTACGCTCTAAGTAACTCTTTTATACTTAACTGAGCTCTAATGGACGATGTTGGCCTTCTTTGTAGCATCAGCTAGTATAATAACGTAGCCAATCTACAAAAAGAGGTCCTTGTTGTTAGCAAATAACGCATCCGTAAACACTAGGAGCTGTAGGGTTTTAATATCTAACTTAACGAACTTAAGGCCTCTATTAGCGTTCTCGATTTGCCAGTTTAGACGCTTATTTAACTGTTTTACGTCTTCCTTATTGGGGTTAATTACCTGGGCGGCAAAGGATAAATTAAATAAGGCTTCTGGCTGGCAAACTAAAGCGATATATGCACCTCTAGCGCGTTAAGCGATGTACTAGTCCTTTAGAGTTAAGGTTCTTGTGGCTCCTCTTAATCCTATACTCATAGCAAGCTTGGTGCTAATTATACTGAGGTTTATGCATTATCGTTCCTAAGTAAGCGTAATGCTCCCGTTAGTTAGTAGCTGAATAACTCCACTGTTAAACTTAATGGGTGTATTAACGGTAAATTATTCCCGTTCTTTAGCTATAAACTTGGCCTTATACAGCTTGTTTTACTCTGCGTTTATAAAGGTCTTATCTGCTAGGAATAGAGTATCATTAGTTTGTAGGCCTATAATGCCAAAGGGTTCATTGCTCTGTAGGAGACAGGGGTTATATATAAACTGGTCTATATGCAACTGTTAAATGTAATATAAGTGATATATCTTAAACCAGTGGTTACCAGCTTCCGGTACTCCATAGAGTGGTTTTATAACCTTTAAAATAGAGGCCTTGTCAATCCCAAGTTACTTAATTAGCTCATGCGGAGGTTATACATAGAATTCTCGATTCAGTGTGGTGGTTGATTGTACGTAGGCCTATGAAATATCTCGGAGGTAAAGTCGTGCCTGTAGAAGCTTTATGGCGGCGATATAGAGAATTAGTTATTAGCTAACTCATTAAATAGTTGGTAATTAGGTAAAAACCAGTTCCTTTTCTAAGTCATTATAAGCTTACACAACTAGTTAGGATTTCTTAAAAGCCTTATTAGTTCCCTTATTCTTAATCTCATCAACAAATCGCGAATTAAAGAGTTGTACGCCTTATAGTATATCCATAAGTCTTACGATCTCAAAAACTCCCTTCTTAAGTAGACCAGTAAGCTCCTTCTGTTAAAAGGCACTGAATTAAGTACTAAATTAACTATCATCCTATAGGTAGATGGTGATGTCAGCCATAGCCATAAGTAGAGGGTATTTGCGAGGGCGTCCTCTGCCTCATTTTAGGGGTTGTTGCTAAGCTTTAACAGGTCTCTCTAAGATAGTCTTAGAAAGGGCTGACCTAAATAGAGGTTTAGGTAGCAATTCTAGTCCAATGATTTGCTCCTGCGATTCAGTTACTTAAAGGTAGGGTTTTATAACCGTATATTGGAAGGCTATAGGTCCGCTAGACAGTTTAACAGTGCATGTTTCACCCTTAATAGTAAGTAAGGTAAATGGCCCGTCCTAATGGCCGCTTTGGCCAGTGTTTCCTTCTCTCTAGACTAAAACAGGCGAATTTAGTGGGAGATCATGAATCGCATTAGCATTAGGTCTGTTTCGCATATTTAGCGCGTTAGCAATCTGTCGTTTAGCTTATAGCTTCTATATCTCTACTATAGCCTTTTTAATTGCGGCAGCGCGTTGTATAACTATAGGGGATAGTGTATTGGATTTAACCATTTGGGGGTAGGCTTTAAAGACTAGAAGTATAGGAACTAGTCCTCCAGGGCCAGCTAAATCGTTAATTGCTTTAAACGCTATTTAAAGTCCCATCTCCTTATTAATTTTAGGGATTTCAGTCATAATAATCTAATAGGCTCGGCGTAATGGACTATAGTAGCGCTCTACCATTCCAATAGAGTTATGTGCTTCGACCAGTACTCCCTTTATACTAATTCCTATAATAGTAGCGTATTGCTTAAATTCCTTACTGACGAAGTTCTTTCCGGTATTATAGGTAATTAGGTCTAGTAGCCCTAGGTAGATATCAATTTAACACATCCATAGAACGTCCTATATATATTTGGCGCTGATGTCTTATAGCTATCTGCCGGCTTGGAATTGCGTTCCTTCATTAATAACGTATAGGAGGGGTGATCCGCTAATATATATAATATTAACGATGATATTATAGTTAAAATTAACGTTGTCTTGTAGGGTGAAGCGGAATCTGCTTGGTGATTTGCTAAACTTCTAACAGTAGTGGCAGAACTTAGTTAGTTGCTTAATGGCTATTCTATCCGTTTCATGGCCAGCATGGTAGAGTAGTTTTTACAATTTCTTAACTAAGGGATGTCTAAATCGATGATATAGGCGCCGTAGCTCTACATCTATTAAATAGCAGGGGTTCGCGTTAAAGGATTTAGATAGATATAACTATAGTAATAAGCTCTATAGGAGAAACGGGTAGCCAAACTATTACACTACTGGTACTTTTTTAGTGTAAGTAATAACAACGTTTCTAAGGTTGTTATAGTAGATTTAGAGTCTATCTATATCCGCTAAGCAGAGCAAGAAGGGGGTATCTATATAGACAATATAAAACTGTATCTTGCCTATAGGGGTGACGACATCCGCAGTTTTAATAGAGGTAGCGATTCCAATGCCAAACTACATATTAACTTGTCCTTTAGTTAAGGTATTAAGTCTTATAGATTGGTCCGCGTTCTATAATACCTAGAATTATCCGTAACCGGCCGTAAACTTCTTTAACGCACTGGTATCAATTATAATTCCCATAAATACCGTGGAAGTATAGCGTGAAGCGGCGGTTGTTGTGTTGTAGTTAAACGGGTCGGTTTCCGTAGTAGGTTCCGTAGAGATTATAGTAAGTAAGTAAGCGTAAGCCTTATTGGCTAGTTCTACACTTATAGAGGTTGCTTTATCTGTAGTAAGAGTCCTAAATAATGTAAGGTAGCAGCTATTAGGGTCTTCTAATTCTTCCTTACTGTTGTCGTTATTAGTATTTTTATTAGTGTCTATATTTAGCACAAGAGCTTCAAAAGTCTCATTATACTTATTATTGTCGTCTCCTTTACAGTAGATAGTATATTGTCTAAAGCGTTCTTTAAAGTTACCATTACGGCCCTTGTTATTGTTAAAACGTCTTTTATACTTATCTCTAGAACGGTTCCGCTCCTCCTCTATATATTTCCATAAGCGGCAGCTCTTCTTTTAGCAAATATAGCACTTGGCCTTTGGGGATCTGACGGTGTTTTGTCTATAGGAGCGGGTTCGGTCACAGTTATTACAGATATTACGGCAGTATATGCGATCCGTAAAGTAGGTTTCTTAAGACGGTCTTATTAAGGCCTAGAAAGGGTGTTCCTTCTCCTATACAACTATAGAAGATTACAACTTGCTAATTAACTGGGAGAGGTCTTCAGAAGGGTTAAAAATAGTAATACGGCATGCTAGTACTCCTTAGCAAGCGGTAACTAGCTTATTCATAAGAAAGAGGTCTGTATAAAACTCTAGGTGTAATCCATAGCGATATTTTAAGAGCTTATTAAGGAGTAGTTAGAAACTCTAATAGATTTACTTATTAGGGTTCTTATCAATAATTCCTTAGAAGTCGGTAGCGTTCCATTCCATAAGGTTTCTCTAATAGTACTCTGGTCCTTCAAAGAAGTAACACATGTGGTTATATGCCTCAGTAAATAATCTAGTTAAAAGGCTGCTATTGTAGTAGTGATCCTAAGTAAGTCCCTTTAGCATAGTTAGAAGTGCGGTTATATAGCCTTTAGGAGGTAGACTAGCTCTTTTACAGATATTATAGAAGATAGTTAACTTGAAGTTAAAGCTATTACTCACTCTATCGTACTTCTAGTCGTCTGTATAGATCTTGGCAATAGTGGCTGCCTCTTTGCTGTACATAGGCAGGTGCATAGCAGGGTCGGTATTGGTAGTACTAGGGTAAAGATACTAGGCAGGAGGGGGACTAGATAGAATAGGAGCGGTTACTAGAGGGAGAGTAGAGGCAGTTACTATAGGCGATAATTGCTAATTCTACGTCTGTAGGAGTTAAGTAAGGAGAGTAAGTAGTTAATCTTAGATAGAGGTAGGTGCGGCTTACTATTAGGTAGCGGTTGGTGCGGTTTACTAGGGTATAGATATAATAGCTGGTTAAGGTGTTATAGGGGTAGGTATTTGCGTTCTAGGTATTATAGCTGTAGCTATAGGCTGGATTGCAGGCGTTAGAGGTAGTGGAGGTAGTTAATAGCTTACAGGCGTCAGCACTATATAGGAAGGTAGTAGGCTATAGGGGGGAGTTATAAAAGCTAAAGAGGCTATAACTAATAGGGGTATAGCTTGATTTAATATTAGAGCTATTTATATTAAGTTAAGCCGTTCTTATAGCGCCACTGTAATTATAGGGCTAACTACCTTGAGAGCTTCTGTAATTTCCTTATCTATCCATTCATAAGGTTCTTCCTCTTAGAGGAGGTTAAATAGTGCTTCTAAGATTAAATATCTACTATTATGCTTTCCCACATATACTCCTCTCTTAAGTAGATGAGTGCGTAACTTTGCTCTTGTGTTAATTCACATATATCTAAAATCTTCGGTAGTAAAGCCTTCAAATTCCTCCTTAAATACTGTCTATAATATATAGTCTGTAAAGTTCTCCTATGTGTATATATAGACCTTTATTGCTACATAGTCTCCTAGCTCATCTTTAGAAGCTGTAGCAGCAGTGATTCCATTACCATACTTTAATATCTTCTCATACCACTCCATTGTAGTTGTGGGTTGAGTATCCATAAGGTTTAAGTGGAGGTTTAAAGGTAAGGAGGTTTAAGGTTTAAGATTTAAGGTTTAGGGTATTCTCTATAGCCTTAGGGCCTATAGAGTATCCTTAGTCTGGGAGTTTAAGGGTTAAGGCTTAAACAGAGGTTGAGGTTAAGGTTAAGGTTAAGGGTTAAGGTTAAGGTCAAGGGTGAGGTTGAGGGTAAGGATGTAGTTAAGGTTGAGGTTTGTATATACGTTCTCTACAGCTATTAGACCTGTAAAGTGTTCTTAGCAAGGCTGCTATTCTCTCAGCGATCTGCTATATTAGCTGTAAGGCCAATACACGCTCTTAAGCTTAAGTAGAAGTCGTAGTCTTCTCCTTTAGTAAAACAGACAAGAACTAGGCGATCAATGAACTGTTTCCAGTACTACTCCTTAAGCGCTAGCTATTGCGTATTTCCTAATCTATACGTCTACTAATTAGTATCGGTATACATGCTTTAATCAACGGGCACGAATATCACTGTATAATACGTATGCGTTGTTAATTGTTGGATAATTAATTGTTTAAAAATAAGGGGTTGCTCTAAGGTCAGGTTAACTAGCCTCGTTTCGCGGTCTCGTGACTACGTCACATGACTAACATTCCGACAGGAAGGTATACGTCTTGTTAATAATATTCCAATTATTAGGTATAAGGTAGTTATCTTTTATTTCTTTATACCACTTTATTATATACGTCTTAATTACTAATTAAATATTTTACTTTTTAATAACTTTAAGTATAAGAAGCTATAAGTTTTAATAAGTATTATTATCTAAAGAAATAGATCTTTTATATGAGGTGAGGATGTGGATAGGGAGTCCAATGATAGAACAATAGGGTATATTGTATAGACAGACGAATCCTTAAGGGAAAAAAGGAGGAGTCTGTGTGCGAGGTAGGAAGGGGTTTCCCTAGGCACGTGCAGCGCACGTGCCTCACGGGCGAGTCACCCCTGGGTCGCCCCAGGGTCGCCCGTCCCTTGCGGCTATATAACTATCTACTCAGGTTTCACCTGACATTTTATAGAGAGCTTTGAAGTTGTTCTGGCGAGCCTCTAAAGCCTATATATATATAATAAGGTTATAAACTTTACCTAGTATACTAATCTCTCTTTACCCTATAGTTTAGGCTTTCTTTATCCCCTCTATAAAATTTATATTAATTATTAAGTTCTTATTAACTTCCAGCTATTGTTGGTTACACAAGGTGATATCACGTAGCTACGGTTCGTAGATAGTATGATGGTTGTTCTCTTCTTAATAGCAAAGGATCGTAAGGATCGCAGTGCCTAAGTAGGGGGCTGATGAGTCACCATAAGGGTGACTAATCAGAGACAATATAACCTCTGTCCATACATTCCGACACTGGCAGTTCTTTCTTTGTGCTTGTAGCGCTGCAGAAAGGCAGCAAAGTGTTAGTTTAGCTACAGGTAGAAGCAGCAAAAGTCTGTTTGGGTAGTAGTACGGTACTAGCGGCGGTAGTGATAGTGGTCAGGTATAGAGCTTGTCTATCAGTCGGTCGGTTAATCGTAGGCGTATAGGCACGATCGTTTGGTCGGTAGATTGCAGGTGTATCAGCGCGATCAGTATCGTAATAGCAGGCATAGCGGCGCTATCAGTTTGTCGATGGTATGTGGCAGTACAGTGCTAGCGTAGGGTCGGTTCCGTAGGCAGATCGGCACGGAGTCTTGTCATAGGGTTGGTTCACAGGCGTATCGGCGCGACAGTTGTCAGATTCAGGTAGCAGTACGGTGCGAGCGTTAGGTGGTTCCATAACAAGTTCGTTTGTTCAACCTACCCCTTTGTTATATCGTCCGCAGGGTGCTCGATTGCGGCTAAAGTTTCGGTCGTGGTTTCGGCCTTAATCTTGATTGTGGTAGTGGCGATCTGTATAGAAGGTAGTATACACTCCTTAACTAGGGTGTTCCTTCTCCCATGCAACAATTGAAGACTGCAACTTGTTAATTAACTGAGACAAGTCTTCTCCAGGATTTAAGACGGCAATTTTACAGGCAGGAACTCCCTGGCAAGCTATAAACAACTTATTGTCTGTGTAGATCTCTGCAATTATAGCCACCTCCTTGCTGTATCTAGGTCCTTGCCTAGGTCCTTGCTCCACACTAAGCACGGCCAGTTCAGGTAGTGTATGTATGTGTAGCTGCTGCGGTCGCTGCGGAGGTTCCTGCGGAGGCTGTTGCGGTGGCTCTTGCGGAGGCTATTGCGGATATTGCTGCGGAGGTTCTTGCGGAAGTTCTTACGGGAGTTCTTGCGGAGGTTGCTGTGTCTCTAGTAGTATAGGCTCACCAGTTGGCTGGAATAGAGGATTAGCGTTCTGGGGGTTCCATTCCGAATTAAAGTTGCCTTCTGAAGAATATGGGTTGGTTTTGGGTTTCTGTAGTTAACGTGTGATCTCAGCTTCCGTCCATACTGGCTCCTCTGTTCTAATAATAACAGCCTGAATGTTACTAGTAATTGGGTTACTATTCTCAGCAATATATACCCCATTTCTGCGAAGGAAGTCTTGGAAATCCTAAATAATATCAGCATTACCAAGTGCCCAGGTGTTGGCAGTCCATCCCACGAAATCCTCCCTGAAATATTCCTATAGTTGTACATCGGTGTAGTATCTATTTCGGTAGAATACAATATGGTGTAGGAGAAAGCCGTTAACTTATTTTGCGGTACAAGTTATTATATCAAAAACAGGAAATTCGTCCCAATCTTTATCGATGAGTTTCGCGTACGTAGCTACCCCTGGTGGTAAGGAGTCTCTCCAGTCATTTGGAGTGGTCGTAGCCATATTTTCGGAGGAAGGAAGTGTTGTTGGTGTAGGGATTGTCGTTTGGTACGCGTTCGGACGAGAATCTGCGATTATGGGGCTCAGGACCAGTTCTGGCCTTGAATCGCAAAGACTCGTAAAGCGTGTTGTTCTGCGTGATGGACGCAAGAATCCGTAATCTCAGAAAGGCTCAGGACCAGTTCTGGCCTTTTAGATCCTTAGATTTGTGGAAGAGTTCTATTTAAGGTTCAGGACCAGTTCTGACCTTAAAAGACAGCTTCCTCTAGCACGAGTAGCACTGGTATAGTGGCTCATCTCTTCTTAGTGATACCTAGCTGTTCTGTGGTATAACAGTGAAGTTAACCACTAATCAGTGTTGGTTACACAAGGGGATATCACGTAGCTACGATTCGTAGATAGTATGATGGTTGTTCTTCTTTTTGATAGCAAAGGATCATAAGGATCGCAGTGCCTAAGTAGGGGGCTGATTAGTCACCATAAGGATGACTAATTAAAGACACGACGACGACACGTAACCACGTAACTGCTGTCCTTATATTCCGACAGTAAGCAACCTACTTAACTCCTTTAAGGAAGGGGCGACCTAGGGGATAGGCTTTATTAACAATATAAACCTAATTACATATGGCCTAACAGCTGTAGAGAATTGCAGAACACTAGAGAAAGCCTATAACACCTATATAGAATGGGCAAGATGATATAGAGTCTAATTCTTACTAGAGAAATACCAGCTAATCTACTTTATAAGAAAATGTAACTAATCTGCAGATCTCTAGTATATAATTTATATTTAAGGCTTTAGGGGTTAACCAGTTCAAGGCCTAAGGGTATTAGGAGTATGGGTAGATAGTAAGCTCTAGTAGAGCGTATATACGTTATAAGCGGCCCATAAGGGCCAAGCACAGTATATTGCAATGTCTAGGATTATTAATTCTATATAGGGTCCATACTTCTAGAGGTTACGCCTATTATATACAGCAGTTATCCGGCCAACCATAATATATAGATCTAGTATTTGGGCCATAGGAGAATCTAAAAAAGGCCCCCCTAAATTACTCCTTAAACCACTCTAAAAGGTCTAAACAGCTTGTCTCTAGAGTATAATAGGCGGGTATAAGCGAACGGCCACAGCACTGCTTAAGAAGGAAGCTAATATCCCCCCCCTATAATTATATATTGAAGCCGCTGTAATGTAAAGGGTGCAAAGGGAGCGTAATTCTAATATTATAAAGTATATTAAGACACGCCTAAATAAACTATAGAGTAACCCTAGGGTGCCCCACAGGAGAACAAACCAACAACCCCAAAGTAGGGAAGATATATTAGAGAAACAGGTAAAGAAAGTAGAAGAAGAATAGTGCCGTATTAGGGCCTAGGCCCATATAGAGAAGGAAGGGAGACGCGTAAGAGATTAGCAAAGACAACAGTAAGAGAGAGAAAGGAGCCAAAGTAGAGCATAAAAGAGCACTAGAAAACCATCTACCGTAACACAACACTAGTTAGACCAATACTGGAGAGGTGTATAGGAGTTAAAGGTACAGAGGCTATCTTAGGCAAGAGGAACCCAAGCCATAGTATAGTTAACGCTATAGGGGGTAAATACCTAAGGGCTCCAAGAAGGCCTAATAAAGGCGGAAAATATAATAGTAACACTCTTAAGAACAGAAATAATAGGACTAAAAGATTGGCTCTACTAGGTAGGTGTCCTAGTAGATAGCCTAAGATGCGAATATAGCTGGCTAAGACAGACACTAAAATACGTAATACTGCTATGCCCCCTACGCACCAACTGAGAAGCAATGCTCTTAGTAGCTGGCATAGAGAACTATAATACACTACTTTTAATATAAAAAGGTCTTAAGGCGGTTACCCAGTGGCTTATTAGCTAAAATATACTAGACCAGTTCCGGGTTGCAAAGGAAATAGTAATAGAAGGTAAAGGGACGAGTACTAGGCGCCCCTTAATGACTCTATAGTAGTAGAGTTAAGTTTGCGATACTAGCGCGTCCGTAGGCTTGTTACGGCAGCAGTAGTTCCTAAGGAGGTTATAAAGTAAAGTAGTAGAGCACTATAGGTGACTTGTAGGCGCCCTATATGCAAGTCCCAAAAGGCGGGGAGATGGATTATAGGGTTTTCTTATTTTCTCAAATAGAGTTTTCTCCCCATATATAAATAAGGAGTAGTCCGCGTGGGCCTAATAGGGATCTAAATCGGACGTTAAGCAATAAATAATTAATATTCTTTGCTATAATTAGTAGTTATAGCTTTCTTATCTTAGTTTAAAATTTATAATAAGGGTAATTTATATTATATTAAATTTAAATAGTTATATATATATTTATAGGGTATATAGTGTTTTAAGTAATAGCTTTAGTAGTAAGTTATATAAAACTTTAGTGTTTCTTTAACCCAACTAATTAAAGGGTTATATTACTTTAGCCATCTATATCTAAATATAACTTTATATTACTTTAAGGGTATAATAAATAGGGAAATATATTTAAGGTATTTACCTATCTGCATTTTTACTAAAGTATAGTATATTAATTTACTATATATTAACGGTTTGCTATTAAAGCCTTATGGCCTTAGGGCTTATTAAGTTTTTATATAGTTTATATTAATAAAGTGTAATGGGTGCTCCTAAAAGGTATATATTAGATAAAACAGATAAAGGTTTTACTAATATCCCACTAATGTCCTAAAGGAGACATAGTTAGATAGATAAGGGGTAAAGGGTTTTACTAGTGTCTTAGAAGGATTATATAGGGGGCTAGTTCTCCTCTAAAAAAGAACTAGTAATTAGTCTCTAAATAGAAGAGGTTAAAAAGTATTTGTCTTTAATATATAAAGTCTATTCTACCTTTAACTTACCTTTTACTTATTAGTAACTCTTATTCTATACTATTAATTAGATAATTATACGTTCTAGTTAGACTGGCCTCTTATAATTCTAATTGCTTATAATCCTTTATAGAAGGAATATACGCCTATTAATTAACGATAATGGGCTATACCTTCTTACCTCCTAAAACAACGCCCTTACCGCAAGAGGCTAGTAGAGTCTCCCTAGAAGAGCGCATCCCCTCTACTTATAAAATAGTAGATTAAGAGGCCATAACTAGTCTATCTAACCTTTTAAAACCTTTAAGAATAATTACCACTAGGGAGTTATTGAAGTGGTTACTACGCAAGACCTTATAAAAAACAAAGGAGTTGGAGATATAATTAAGATAAATATATTAAAACTACTAAGAATAATTATAAGGACAATTGGGAGAAGTATAGACATCCTAGATATAAAGCGGACTTAAAGGGGCAATGCTATACTATGCTGTAACATTAGATAAACCTAAATTCTATATAAAGGAACCTAATAAATATAATAGTAATAGTCTCTGGAATTGCAATTATTTTATCTGTTAATGCGAAACCAAGTTTTAGCTAGATCTAAAACGTTACTCTAATAAGTATAATTAGATACTAATTACTTCTACCTTCCTCTATAGCACTGTTAAGAGTTTATAAACATGCTATAAAAAGAAACTTACTATATCCCTTAGATTTAGTAAATTTAAGTCCTAGTTAGTTAATTAGGTTTAAGACCCTACTAATTAAGGGATAGATTATAACTAGCAATACTATAATGCCAAATAGCAAAAAGGCTAGAGTATAGTCGAGTTTATAAACTACTTAGACGAGCTAGAAGATAATATACCCTACTTAAACCTATAGGATAATACTATATAACTTTATTAGCTACTTGCCAAGTTATAACCTAAGATTTAACAGGCTATATAGGAAAAGGGCGAAATTCCTACCTCTTAAGAAAAGCTTATCTTTAAAGCTACTTAGATTAAGAATACTAAAAGAGACTATCTAGGCAAGTAAAAGGAATAAAACGCTAATAATAAAGAGCGTAGGACTAAACCTAGCTTTAATAACAGGGGAAGATTTTAACTTAACCACTCTGTGGAAAGATAACGCGAGTAGGCTTTATAGCCTTAGAGCAACGCTGGTCAACCCTAAAATAATAATAGGCAAAAACCTAATCTAAATAAGTAGAATTAAGAGACACGCGTTTACTATAACTATAGTAGGAAGGGCTATATTTAGCGCTCCTACTAATAGAAAAATCAAGAGTTAGAATTGGGAAAAGAGAGAGCCTAGTAGACCTTTACTCCCTTATACTAGGCCAGTAAGAGAAGGAGGGAGTAAGCTGCCGCATAGTTATTCCTGTCTCTATTTAAGTTAATAATAAATAGGTAATATAAAACTGCCTTATAGATAGCGGCGCAACTACGGGGTTTATTTCTTAATTACTAGTAAAAGAATTGGATTTGGACCTTAGTGGCTTATAGGTACACACTATTTAAAGTATTAAAGGCTACTGGATTCCGTGTTATAGGGAATAAACTTTTTCTATAGCTAGCTAAGACTGTAATAGTCTATAGAACATGTAAGAGATACGCTTCTACGCTATAGAAATTAAGGGGTATAACCTTATTTTAGGATACCTATAGCTTTAATAAGTTAATCCAGATATTAATTGGCCTTTAGCCTTATATTAACACCAGAAGTCTTAACCGCGTATTATAGTTAAAGATTAAAAGACCTTTTTAAACTATATGCAAGAGGAAGGGTGGGTATATACTATATATACTTATTATAGGACAAGGGTAATGGCTATAGAGCGTATATATTCAAGGAGTCTATAAGACGTTACGCGATTAATTATAAGGGTTAAGGGCGTAAGGAGGTGATATACCTACGCGTGTTACGGACGCTTTAAGTACGATATTACGACTACTTGGGGAAGAGTTATAGGAAGCTAGTTGGTTAATACAGGCACGGTCTAGGATAGATCTAGTGGAACCATATAACAAGGAATAGTAAGCGAGTCACATAATATTATACGCGGTGTACGAAGTATACGTAGTATACGCTATGTATAACACGTATAACACGTACCTTATATACAAGAGAGGATTTCTTAGGAGTATAGTTATGTATTTAAAGGACCTTAGTCCCTACCGTAGATAGTTCTCTCCTTATAGTAAATCTTAGAATATAATTAGAGTTAATCTGTTAGGCAACTACTCTACCAGTTATTATTATATTATTATTTTATTCTTACCTATATACCCAGTCTAATAATAGAACCCACTATAGTTCCTACTACAAGGTTCTATTACACATTCACTACCAAGGTTATAGTATTAAATAAGATCGAATAATATACCACTAAGAGTAGCACTAGTTATAACGGCGTTAACGGCAGCTATAACCTTAGGGCTAGGTAATACCAGTATAGACAAGGGGGATTCTTAAGTGGTTACACAAGGTTAGTTATAGGAAATAGTTAATTACTTATAAGATAATAATAGGATACTTAAAGAACGTATTAATAGAATTAGAGTAGTAAAGATTAAGCTACCTTTAATTAAACAATTCTTAGGAGAGAAGTTAAAGCTCAAAGGATTTCTTACGCAGATGTACTTTAAGGTAGTATAGGAAGGAGCGAAGTTAGCAATATTATTAGATTAAGTAGCCTATACAGGATTGTTCCTAATAGGGAGGGCACTTAAGTGGTTTAAGCTATATCTTATAGAAATATAGGCTAATGGCATAACAACGACTAACTAGGATATACGGTATATATTTACCAGTTAGAACGGGTTCGCGGAATAACTAATATAGATATTTAGAGACCTAGAGGCCACAACCACAGCAGAATAAAAGCTTTAAAACTTAGTATAACGCACTTTAGTAATTAAGTATACAACACAGTTTTAAACACTAGCTATATAGGTTAAGTAGAATAATAGGGCGCTTATAGCATAGTATAAACAGGGACTTAAGGCTAAAGTCTAGGATGTAATTATCCTAATAGAAGATATGGATACTCTAAAAGAGTTAATAGATTAGTTAATAAAGATCAATAATAGGATCTACTAAAGGGAACAAGCTAAGAGAGGGCAAGACAGAGTTCTATAGTTATATAAGGCGCAGAGTACGCAATAATAGATATAGAGTTAAAAACTATAGAATGGCGCAGAGCTAATAGACCTAAGTGGTACTAAAGAAACCTAAAGATAGGAAAAGAAACTATAAAAACCCAGAGATTAAGGATTAAGTAATTAAAGGACCTAGGAGCAGAGGCTAAACTAGGGATCTTAGTAGCAGAAGATATTTAGGCGGACTCTATAGCAAAAAAAATGGTTTAAAGATAGAGCTTGCATAAATTACGGAAAAAAGGGTTATTTCGCTAGAGACTATAGAGGTGGTTAAAGTAACTATATGGTAAAGGAAACTAGGCCAGTAGATAGCACGTATATATAAAGGGATAATGGTGCACTGCAAGGAATAAAAGAGTGTTTAATTAACAGTTTTATGTATTGTTACAATAACGCATGCTAAATTTATAAGGACGCTAAGTATGGCGCAAGCTATTGGCTATAGGAGCTATTATTATTTAAGTTTAAAGGAACTAATAAACTAGCTCGTAGATTAGATATTAAAGACAATAAATTTAATAAAGGTGAAGCATTTACCAATAATAAGGTAATAAAGGCAGCTTACTAGGAGCATATAGACCTTAAAGAAGTTAAAACAGAAGCAGAGACTAAGACCATTATAAAATAAGGTTTAGTAACGGGTATTATAATACCATTAGATATGATTTCTATTGCTTTATAAGATAATAGGAGTAATGTTTAAAAGAAACTAAGCAAGTAGACAACTACTAGTGCTAGCTTATTACTTAATAAAGGTAAAAGGCCACAGGCTTAAGATTCTTAAGCAGAGATAAAAGAAGCTTAAGATTCTTAAAGTGAGATAAGATATACCTAAGGACCTATAACGGATGAAAACCAATGGGAAAGGGCAGTGACTTAGTTTAGTAATAAATAAATAAGTATAGGATGCAAGTTTAAGAACTATAAGTTTAGGGAACGAATAAGAACGTTAGCAATTTTAGGTAAACGCAGTGTTTAGCCTAAAGATTAAATAGTTAATACTAGGATTAAAAAGTAAGACAACTACAAAGATCTAGCTATAAGACGCAGAAAATAAGAAACTATAGATAAGTTTAGGATAAGAATTATTGCATAGCAAAAGCAAAAGCTAGATAAGAGGTTAGCTATGCCAGGTTATATAAGGGACAGAGCACCTATATAAAGAGTTACTAATAGGCTAAGTATAGGAACACCTAGGGTAAAATAGTTAGATAAACTAGAACAAGAAGAGGATCTAGATATTCTAACTAGGTTTAAAAAAAGACATACTAAAGGATGTTATAATATAGTAATAATAAGGTACTTTCTAACAGATAGACTATACACACTAAACCAGTTATATGGAAAGTAGTATAGGCAACGACATAGTAACAAATAGGAAGACTTTTATATATAGTTAAATAAAAAAGTTATCTAAGATTAACCTATTACGGAAAAACGCATAAGTTATATTAAAGGAGCATTAATTATAACATTAAGGAACCTAAAAGAAGAATCTAGGGACTAGAGAAGTAAGCGACAAATCTTAGTACCTATAGCAGAAATACTAGTAGTTAGGTTAACTAGGTATAGGTTTAAACTTAAAAATAAAGACAAACTAAGAGTTAACCCAAAACATATAGCGCATTATACACTATTGTGGATAGCTTGTGTGGATAATATATACAACATATATAGAGCACCTAAAGATAAGAACCGGAAGTACCTAGTAAGAATATATTAGGCACTAGAGGAAAAGCGGTTTAGAAATGCTAAGTATATATATAGTTAGCACCTAGTAGAAGTATAAGGTTAAGGAGACTTAACACTTTAACCAGGAAGATTCCTTATGGAAGAATACCTAGACGGATAACAGTAGTAAAAGTGCCTAGAGAACACTTATCTATAGCACATAGAGGAAAAGAAATAAACTAAGTATTGGCTAAAGTTGGACTAAATACAGGCAGGATTGAGCAGCCAACAGTTAGGAAAAGGGGAGATGTATAAAACTAGAGGGAACTAGTATTAGAGCCTTAGACCCTTAAAGGAATTTAAGGTTAACACCTAAATTTAAGAACTAAGTAGCAAGATTAGCAGTTTAAAGCGTTAGTAGATAGTAGAGTAACTAGAAACTATATATTACCAAAAATAGTAAAAAAGATGGGGTTACTACACAGATAAAAGAAACACTTATATCCACTTATAACAATTTTAGGAGATTAGATAGCCTATAAAGGAGGCATTATTAATCTCAAAACAGGACCTATTTAGATAACTATTAAAGGGAGACCAGTTAGAATGTCTTTTAATATCCTACTATTAGGATAGGATAAGGCAATACTAGGAATACCTTAGTTACAGGAGTATAATCCAAAGATCAATTAGGTTATAGGTTAGGTTAATATTAAGGATATATAACAGTATAAAGTGCGACAGTAAACCAAGTTAGTATAGTACTAAGTTGGAGCGATATATAAAGAGACTGAGCAAGGCTTAAGTTATATACTAAAGAGATACCACAAGTATGGTAAAAAGTTATGGTTATTAGAAAGTAAAAAGCTGTCAGAGCATACAGCATGGGACTATAAGATAGAATTGGAAGAAGAAATAAGTCTAAAGTTCTTTCCAATCTATAAGCTTACTAAAATAGAGTTAGTAGCGCTTAAGGAGTTTATTTAGGAGAACTTATAAAAGGGATATATTAAACTATTATAGTTATTAGTAGGATATCCAGTATTATTTATCCTAAAGAAAAATGGAAAACTTAGGATGTGTATAGACTATAAATAGTTAAACAGTATTACTAGGAAGGATAGGTATCCTTTACCCTTAATTAGCGAAATCCAAGACAGGATAGGCAATGTAAAGATCTTTATAAAGATAGATCTGAGATAGGCGTACCACTAGATTAGGATTAAGGAAGGCAATAAATAGAAGGCAGCCTTTAGGTCAAAGGAAGGACTATATAAACTATTAGTTATACAATTCGGGCTTATAAACGCATTAGCAACATTCCAGAAGCAAATTAATAGTATATTAGGAGAACACCTAGATGAATTTGTTATAGTATACCTTAATAACATTATTATCTACTTAGAGAGTAAGGAAGAATATAGAGAATATATTAAATAGGTTTTAAAGAGACTATAAGAAGAACAGATACTAGTAGTAATTAAGAAATACAAGTTCTTTACCAGGAAAACCAATTTTATTAGATTTATTATTAAACTAGGCTAACTTAGTATAGATCTAAAGAAGATCGAGGCTATAGTGAATTAGTAAAAACTAGAGAATGTTACACAGTTAAGATTATTTCTAGGGTTTTGCAATTATTGTAGAAGGTTTATAGCATAATGGTTATAGGACATTAAGCTATTTATGTGGTTAATAAAGAAAGAAGAACTATAGGTATAGGGAAAGGAGTAATAAGAACTATTTAAAAGAATTAAAGAGTTGTTTACCTAGGAGCCAGTTTTTAAGATCTATTAACCAGGTCTAAAGACGGTTGTAGAAACAGATGTATTAGACTTTATACTAGGGGTATACTTTATATAGAAATATTAAAATGGATGGCACCTAGTAGTATACTATAGTTAAAAGATAACACTACTAGAGTTAAACTATAACATCTATAACAAGGAGTTATTAGGTATAGTTACAGTACTTAAAAAATAAAGAGTATTCTTATAAGGTATAGAGAAACCATTTATAGTTAAGACGGACTATAAGAACCTTATAGGATTTCTAACAATAAAGGAACTCAACTAAAGATAGGTTAGATAGGCGGAAATGCTTATAAAATACTATTTCGAAATTTAGTATACTAAGGGTATAGACAATGCATAAGCAGACGCGCTAAGTAAAAAGGCTGAACTATAAAGTAATAAAAAGCTATTAGGAGCTTTATTGCAAAAGGATTAAGATAAATTAATTAGGTATAATTATCCAAAGATTATAGTAACTAAGAAAAGTTAGATCTATAAATTACTAGAGAGTAATTGGACATAGAAGATCTAAGAAGCATAGGTAGAGGATCTAGACTTAAAGTAATACAAAAATAGAAAAGCAACGTATATACCTAAGTCTATTATAGAAGAATTTATTAAGGAATTCCACAAGGGAATAATATAAGGACATAATGGAGCTATAGGCTTAGTGTTAAGGCTTTAAAAGGAGTATATTATTTAAGGAATCTAGGGAATAGTAAAATAAGTTATAAAGGAATGTCTAGATTACCAAAGGAATAAACTAATAAGGCATAAGCCATATAGAGGGCTATAACCTGTTAAGACACTAAGAAGACTATAGGAGGTTATATTATAGGACTTTATTATTAAGTTACTAAAGTTAAGAGATCCTATTATAGGACAAGATTATAATGTGATCTTAGTAATAGTAGACAAGCTAATAAAGTGGGGATACTTTATAGTATGCACTAAAGAGATATTAGTAGAAGATATCGCTAGAATCTATATAAAGGAAGTGTTTATAAGACATAGAGTACTAAACAAGATTATATTAGACAGAGATTTAAGATTTATAGCAGCATTTTAGAAAGTATTTCTGGCAGAATAAGGAGTTCGCGTAGTAATATCCATAGCGTATTATCCGCAGACGGATAGATAAATAAAAAGACTAAACTAGACACTAAAGCAGTATTTAAGGCATTATATTAATTACGCACAGAATAATTGGGTATCGCTATTACTAGTTATACAGTTTACATATAATGTAATACTATAAGAAGGAATGGGGATATTACTATTTAAGGCAAATTATGGATATAAGCTAAGAACATCATTATCACCATATTAAGCAAAAAAGATAAGTAGCATAGCTAAGCAAAGAATAAAGACGTTAATAAATCTTTATACAGACCTTAAAGAAACAGCTAAACTAGTACAAGAACGAATAAAAAGGTACTATAATACTAAGAGATCTAAGGGACCAGATCTTAAGGAGGGGGATAAAGTATAGCTACTACACAAAAATTTCAAGAGTTAACGACTAAGCAAGAAATTGGACTATATTAGACTAGGACCTTTTAAAATTAAGTAAAGAATTTTATTAGTTATATATAAGTTAAACCTACTAGCTAAAATAAAAATCTACCCTATATAACACGTTGTAATACTAGAGCTAGTATATAGGAATATTAAGCCACTAGTCTATAAGGTAGACATATATAGAGGATAAGAGGAAGACAAATAGCAAGTTTTAAAGATTATTAGTTATAAGGACGTAGATAATAAAACATAGTACAAAGTAAAGTAGATAGGCTATAATAAGACTACCTAGAAACCACTAAGCAACCTAAGAAACACTATAGGAAAGGTATAGGAGTATTAAAAGAAAGTAGGTTAGGTAACATTAACAAAGAAGAATTGCTAAAGAATAAGTTACCTAAGGGGGACCTAAGAGGAGCAATTGCCGAGCTATTTAGAGTTGTTTCCCTTATAGGAGGAGAGCTAGTCCTTTTATTACCTAGCTTAGACAAACCCTATTAAACTAGTTTCTACTCCTTAGAATGGACCTTCTCACAAACACGTTTAAGATAAAGAAGACGGGCAGAGGCCAATAGACGGGCTTTAAAGGCACGCTGTTAAGCAGCTATAGCCTCCTACTCCGCTTCCTGCGAATAATAAAGCTTACCTAAGGCGTTTAAGAGCTTACTGTTAAGCTTTATAGTGGTAGATTAAATATAAGACCCTATAACAAGTTACTTAGGGAACTTAAAAACTGTTAAGAGTTATAGAATATATATACTTAGCGTTAGAGACAGAGCGAATATTATAGGATAATTAAATATTTGCTTTAGTACACTTAGAGCAAAACAAGGGTTGTTAAGACAAGGGACTTGCTATCGCAATATATACTAACCCCGCTTTCGCATAATAAGAATACGGAGATGACATTATCTCACTAAGCAATAGTATGGCAGCCATAGTGCGAGCATAATATTACGCTTATAAAGAAGAAGAAGCTTTAGGTATAATAAGTAAGGATATTAACTAGACTAATTAAACGGACATTATACCTCTAGTAGATAACTTAGAGATGTTAGGAATCTTTAAGGACAAAGATAAAGAGGAGGGAGATAGTGTTACGGACGCTTTAAGTATAATATTATAACTACTTAGGGAAGAGTTATAGGAAGCTAGTTAGTTAATATAGGTATAGTCTAGGATAGATCTAGTGGAACCATATAATAAGGAATGGTAAGCGAGTTATATAATGTTATACGCGGTGTATAAAGTATATGCAGTATACGCTATATATAACATATATAACACATACCTTATATACAAGAGAGGATTTCTTAGGAGTATAGTTATGTATTTAAAGGACCTTAGTCCCTACCGTAGATAGTTCTCTCCTTGTAGTAAATCTTAGAATACAATTAGAGTTAATCTATTAGGTAACTACTCCACTAGTTATTATTATATTATTGTTTTATTCTTACCTATATACCTAGCCCAATAACAGAACCCACCGTAGTTCCTACTACAAGGTTCCGTTACAACGCGTAGCTGATATAAGCTATACGCAAGGTATACGCAAGAGCACGGGGCTCTCCTATAGAGGCCCCTACGGTGGGGTTCCGTAACACTACCCCCCCTCCTATAGAGGCGGAGCTCCGGCGACGCTGTGGTTACTATATATATATAGAAGGGACACTTAAGGTATAGAAAAGAAGAAAGGGGGGTATCGCTAAAGGCTTAAAACAACGTTATGTAATAAGGCTTGGCATCTAAGAATCCGACCAATTAGATAACTTTAACCGCTAGTTAAAGTTCCTAGATATCTTAACAATATTCTAGTTACGTAATCGCACTTTGCCGCAATCTAATAGCAATCTAATGGCAATTTGCCCTTATGTGGCAATATATAACGGTTTAACTCTATAAGGGCTCCTATAGAGGATTAGGTATAAAATCTCTGCTTAGGCCCGGTTTTTATAGGTTCGCGTAGTAAAAGTCGCTAATTAGATCCTTTGCATTTTTAAAGTCTTTCTATAGTTGCCATTCTAGCTAATCTATATTAAATCCTGTGTATATAGCTCTATAGTAGAGCCGTTATCCTCTACCTTTGCTAAAGTATTTAGAGTTAATAATTTGTTTAATAGTCCACTCCTTATAGTTCTTGTCTTTGTTCTTGTCTTAGATTAGTACTAGTAGGGGTTTAGGCTATATCTACCCCGGTAAGGGGTTAGGCTAATAAAGGTGTAGTAGCTATAGGTAAAATATAGGCCATATCCCGCGGGTAGCTAGGGTAGGTAGGAGTTCTAGCTTATATACAGCTCCCCTATTAATAACTTATTTAATTAGATAGGGGCCAAGGTTCTTATAATTAAGTAACTTTATAGGCCTCTGCGTAGAGATATTATATATATTTAGCTATACCCAGTTGCCAACACGCATCTCCAGTAGTGGCGTTCTATAACGGTTAGCGAAGTAGGCCTACTTTGCTTAAGCCTAGGCCATTTCTCCCTTATAGTAGTTAAGTAGATTTTTTATACGGTCTGCATGCTGGTTAGCGAGTAGTATCTTAAGGTATTTTCTATATAGCAGTTTCTTATTAATAGGTTCTGGTAGCTCTATGCCAGATTAGGGATAATAACCCTTATTTACAAAGAACGGGGTAAGTCCTATAGTGGTTAATATATAGTTATTTACTACGAATTTACCTAGTAGGAGGTGGTCTATCCAGTTATCTTAACTATAGGCGACTACCTATTATAGGTACGCTTTTATACTAGCATTAGCGTTTTTTAGTTACCTAGTAGTTTTATAGTAGAAGGATGTAAACATCTTAACGGAGATACTAAGACATTAGTAGATTTGTCTCCATATATCAGAGTTAAATTATATACCTTGGTTAGACATAATTAAGTTAGGTAACCCCTATAGTCGGTAGACTTTATAGAGAAAGGCGTTAGTAACGTTACTAACGGCTACGCCTTTGGTTAGGACGTAGTGGCGCTCTTTTATAAGTCGGTATATTATTATAAGGATGTTCTTATAGGTACGGCCATGTCGTTTATAGGGTGGTAGGTTAATAACGAAATCTATAGCAATATCAGCCTATTATTATATAGGTACTAGTAGAGGGTGCAGTAGTCCTTAGTACTTTATATTAAAGGCCTTAGCGCGCTTATAACTATAGCAGGCGCCTATAAAGCATTTAACTAAGTCTATCATTTTTAGCCAGAAGTAGTATCGGCTAAAAAGCTTATAGGTTCCTCCTCTACCTAGGTAGCCGCTTAATTAGAGGTTGTAGGCCATTTAGATTAGTTACTATTGTAGATTTTCTAAGTTAGGGATAAATAGGCGGCCTCTATAATAGAGCCTATTCTCTTTTACTTCTAAGGCTGCTATATTAATCTAGCCTAAGCTTTAGAGGTTAGTAGGCAGCGTATAGGCGCCAGCGGTCTTTACGGTAATAAGTTAATGCAGTAATAGGTTAACAGAGGTGTCATATGCCGTAGTAATAAGCTCGTTAGTTTTAGGAGGTAACTTTAGTTCTATAGTATAAAGCTAAGGTACAGTTGGCTCTATTATAGGCAGTATGCCTAGGGCTAAATTTTATGCTTTTAGGATCGTCTGTTGTTGGAACTAGTTATAGGGGTTATCTTTAGACTAAGGAAGGTCTTATAAGCGGCGTATTAGGCTATTAGGCTTAGTACCTTATATTCCTAGTCTATATGCGATTTTAAAGTTAAAATTAGAGAGGAACTCATTCTAATATACTTAGCGTTAGTTTAGCTGCTTTGTAGTTATAAAGTACTTAAGGTTGCGATGGTCTGTAAGGACTTTAGTTAGCTGGTTAGGCTCTACTAAAAAAAGTTCTAGTTAGAATTCTTTAAACGCTTATATAATTGTAAGGAGTTCTTTATTATAGATCTTATAGTTACACTCTTATAGTATAAGCTTAGATGAGTAGAATGCGACTAGGTAAAGGAGACCATTATTACCTATCTAGGAAAGGATGTCTGCGTTAACGTGGTCTAAGGAGTTGGTTTTAAAATAGAGTTATTATCCTGGTATAAAGTAAGCTAGGATAGGTACTTTGGTAAAAGCATCTTTAAGGTCTTAGAACACCTTCTTGTATTTAGGCGTCCAGATAAAACATAAATATGTTTTTCTTCCTTTTACAAAAAGGCCCTTTGTTTATATTATTGCTATAAGTAGTGCTATAACACCCAAGAAGTTGTATATAAATTTTTAATAGAAGTTGGCGAAACTAAGGAAAGCTTATACGTCCTTAATGTAGTTAGGGGTTTACTATTTGGTAATTATATATACCTTCTTAGGGTCCATACGGACACCCTTAGTAGTAATAATTAGTCTGAGGTATTTTACTTCTATAACTAAGAATTTATACTTCTTTAAATTAATATAAAGTCCTGCGTCCCTAAGGCGCTGTAGGACCTTTTAAACATGCTTAGTATACTTAAAAGGGTCATCGCTATAAATAAGTATATTGTCTAGGTATGCAGAGTAGAAGTCGTTAAGGTAGTCCTATAAGGCGTTATTAATATAGCTTTAGAAGCTACCTGGGCCGTTATATATACTAAAGGGCATAACGATATATTTAAATTGGCCAAAGCGTAATGTAAATGCAGTTTTCTATTTATCACCTTCCTGTATTTGGAGGCGGTTAAAGGCGGCAATAATATTAAGCTTAGTATAGATTTTAGCTTAGCTAAGCCGCTTAAGAGTCTTACGTATAAGTGGTACGGGGTATTAGTTCTTAATTGTAATAGCGTTAAGTCCTCTATAGTTAACGCAGAATTAAATACCTCCTCCTAGCTTCTTAGCAAGGAGGATAGGGGCGGCTGCTAGGGATATGCTAGGATAAATGAACCCTTTGTTAAGGTGCTCGTCGATATATTTTTTAACAACTAGAAGTTCGTCTTTTAATATTAGGTAGGGTCTCTTATAGGGTAGCGTTTTTCCTTATTTAATATTAATAGCATAGTTATTAGGTTAATGTGAGGGGAGTATATCTACGCTCTTTTGTAAGCACACGTTAATAAAGTTATGGTACCTCTTAGGGAGGAGCTTGCGGAGTTCCTTATTAGTAAGTCCTTTTTAAGTTTTATAAACTTCTTAAAGTCTAAAGGTAAAAGTCTATAGAGTTCTACAGGGGCATTATTTTCTAGGAGGTTGACTATATCTATCCTATTACTATAGAGGATGTAGTCCTGTTCTTTATTAAGCTTATATAGTTGTAATTAGGAGGCTGTGGTAACGGTCTAGTCTTTCCTACATGCTATGCAGTAGAAGGCCGCGGCACTTATGTGGTGGTAGTTGGTTATAGGTGGGATAATAAGGGGTTCCTTAGGTTAGTATCCTAGGGAGTAGATAGAGGCAGCTAGGCTATATCTTAGGTAAGTCTCTCTATAGTATTTAGAGTTAAAGGTTACTTCTCTCTTTTTCTAGTTAATAGTGGGGTTGTATTATTCAAGCCAGTTTATTCTAAGGATAATAGGGTAGTTAGTAAGTGGTGTAATATAGGCCCAAAGCTCTTCCTGGTGCCCGTTTATATCTAGGTGGAGTTATACTATATAGGTAATCTTCTGTACGGTATAACTACTATTAGTGAGTTATAGGGCGCGGGCTTTAATAAGGGGTAAAGTAGGTAGGTTATAAATATGCATAAATTAGGTGTCTATAAATTTATTAATAGCTCCACAATTAATTATAGAACGGCTTTTATATTATTTTTTGGCAGTAATTCCTATTATAGGTAAAACTATCTATTTCCGTTTATTTATTTTTACTAAGTTATCTATTAAGCAGGCCGATATATAGATCCCCTTATTATTAGGGCGTCCTAACCTGTAACTTAGGGCTAGGACTTAGCGTTTTCCGTTTCCGTATCTAACTCTACCGCTATTACTGCGTTTTTGTCTTATACGGTAGTAGCACGTAGCAACATATTTAGTGTTTAAGGTACTAGGTTAGGTGTTAGGCGGTAGCTACTAAACCTAGCCATTAGGCAGTTTAGGTTATAGCTATAACAGCCTTCTTAACGGCATCTATAGCAACGCCTTAGCTTCTAAAGTAGCTCGCGTTCTCTATCTAGTAGCTTCTATAGGAAGGTTGGTATAGAGAGGTTAATATTAGGACCAGTAGTGTTACTTAAGGTAGTAGGAGTTAGTGGTTTAGTAGGTCCGGAGGGCTTCTATAGGGAGGTTTTCGGGCAGGGGTTTGTAGTAGCGATCTGGTTTAGCCGTTGTTTAATCTTCTATAGGGCTGCTACCATATTATAAACATCGTTATAATTGTGGCTGGCGGCTGCGTGACTAAGGTAATAAGTGACTTTTTTAAGAAGATCTTCCTAGTCTTTAGTATTATCTTAGGTAAGGACTCTGGTATATTCCTAGAATTTAATATAGAACTTATTAAATAATTTAGTGGGACTTATCTTTAGGGTACGTAGTTTGGCTTAACTGGTGGCCACTAGGTTATAGTCGCGGTATATTTGGTTAAGGTTATTAAAGACTTCCTGGTGGGACTGCTACTTCTAAAAACTACTAGTCTCCTATTAAGCGAAGAGCCTATTAAATAGGATGCCCTTTATTTGCCTAATAATGTAGCCAATCTTAGTATCTTCTATAGGGAAAAGGCAGGCGCTCTAGGCCAGTTTCTTACGGATTTATATCTTTTAGTGGCTGTATTCCTTGCGGTTACCCTTAAATATTAGGGGATTAGGGTAGCGTGTATTAGACCCTACGGTAGCAGTTTGGGTTTGGTTATTGTGGCTTTTATTATTGCTGCTGTGGTAGGGGTTCCCATTAGGCGAAGCTGCTTAGCGCTGACCCTCCGTTAAGCGTTAAGTAGGTAAGGTTACTAGGGGCGTAGAGACATGGGTGGCGTTATATGCAATAGACGGGAGTCTAGTATTATTACGAATATGCTTATTAAGCTAAGATTGTAGGTATTTAATTATACCCTCTCTTTTAGTAATTATAGCAATAAGTATAATCTTAGCCTTCTTTAATTGTTAGATATCGCGTTTAGACACATGGAGGTTATCTTTAATCTCTTAACGTATGTTATTAGCGAGCGCCTTATAAGCTTATAGGTCTTGGATAATATTATAATCTTAGGTAGTATGTATCTTAGCTTATATAAGCTTTAGATAATAGTTCTATAGAAGGCGGTAGTATTTATTAGGTTCTTATATTACCATTTTCGCAAATATCTCGGCGTCTTATATTTTAATCTTAATGGGTAGTAGCCCTTTAGCTTATTTGTCCGTAGTTATATAGTTAATAAAGGATAAGACATTGTCGATGTCTACCTTATTAAAGTCGTTATAGTCTTTTAGGCCACTAGGCTTCCCTTTAGGGGTTAAGGCTAGGGCTAATAAATTAAATCCTTCTGGGATTAATTGGCGTCGTGGGTTTGATATAGGTATTGGATTGTTCTTTAAGTTTAACATAGTGGCTAGTAAGGAATTTTGTCTTACTATTATTAGTTCTTTAGAGGTACGAAGTGGGAGACACGCTGCTTCTGGTAGCGCCTATAGTATTATAGAGACGTAGAATTAGTTGTAGGCTAAGCGTTGGTGAAAAAAAAGGCGTAACGTAATGTTACGGGACGGAGGCAATGGCTACAGAGCGTATGTATTTGAGGAGTCTACAAGACGTTGCGCGATTGATCGTAAGGGTCGAGGGCGTAAGGAGGTAATATACCTACGCGTAGCTGACATAAGCTATACGTGAGGTGTACGCGAGAGCACGGGGCTCTCCTATGGAGGCCCCTGCGGTGGGGTTCCGTAACAATACTACTCTTAATACTAAGAATAGGGATACGGGGTATTTATTATTGGATGTCCGGCTATATATAGTTAAGGAACTAGAGATTCTATAAGAATATATAGACTTAGAGGATATTTCTAATAAAGAGACTGTATAAACCTTGCCTAATTCTATATTAGTTAAGTATAAGATAGATATAGGGGATAAGCAACCTCTTTTTAGACTACTATATAACCTATTAAAAAACAAGCTGGCGGTATTATATTAATATATAGTAGATAATCTTTAGAAAGGATAGATTTGGCCTTTTATAAGCCTAGCAGGGGCACTAATTATATTTATACCTAAGAAGAATAGAACCCTGCGTCTCTATATTAACTATTAGGCGCTTAATATAATTACTATAAAAAATTGCTACCTGCTACCCTTAATAGGAGAGCTTATTAACAAACTATTAGGTGTAAAGATATTTATAAAATTAGATCTAAAAGATATATACTATTAAATCCGGATTAAAGCTGGCGATAAATAGAAAACGGTGTTCTAAACATAGTACGGCCACTTTAAGTACCTAGTAATGCTATTTGGGCTCACTAACATATCGGTAACATTTTAGGCCCATATTAATAAGGTATTGTCAGGCCTATTGGACATAATATATATAGTTTACCTTAATAATATTATAGTCTACTCTAATAACTATAAAGTATATACACACTATATATAAATAGTACTAGAAAGATTATGGGAATATAAGCTCTATATAAACCTAAAAAAAAAATTCTATACTATTAGCATTAATTTTCTAGACTTTATTATTAGCGTTAATAGAGTGTTAATAGAGAAAAGCTAGGTAGATGCTATTAGGGAATGGCCCTACCCTATAATATTTAGAGAAGTGCAGATTTTCTTAGGCATGGCAAACTTCTACTAAACGTTTATTGTTTACTATACGCGAGTAGTATTCCCAATTACTAATTTACTAAAAGGATCTAAGAACGGCAAAAAGCTAGGACCCTTTATATTTAGGGAAGCCGCTAAGTAGGCTATAGACTAATTAAAAGATTTATTTATAACGATGCTAATTCTAATATACTTTTATTAGGAGTAATGTATATACCTTAAAACGGATATATCTGGCTTCGCCCTAGGGGCAATTATATCTTAATTAAAAGACGGAAAATGGCATTCTGTAGTGTTTTGGTTAAGGAAAATAACCCCTATAGAATAGTGTTATATAACACATAACTAGGAGCTACTTGCGATAGTTACAGTAATAAAGCACTGGTGACATTATTATATAGAAAGCAATTATCCTATTAAAGTTCTTATAGACCATAATAACCTATAATACTTTATAACTATAAAGGTGTTAAGTGGTTAACAAGCTAAATAGGCAGAGGCACTATTATAGTATAACTTTAAAATTATGTACTGCCTAGGAAAGACAAATCCTGCTAATAGGTTGTTAAGATGTCTAGATTATAAGACTGGGAGAATCTAAGACAGTATAGGGGAAATAATTCCTATATTGTAAAATTTACTTAGGAAGAAAGAAGAATCTTTCCCTAGAACTATAGAATTTCGTAGTAGGGTAGAGGTCCTAGTAATATAGCTGCGAAGCACTATAATAATAGAGCCGTAGGATATAGTTATGGATTAGGTTATAGACTAAGCAGATATTATAAAGTTAGTATACCCTAGAATTAGCAAGAATTCTACAGAATATGCTAGAGGTATTATGGCACCTTTAACTTAACGGCGTATTAGCTATAAGTTTCTGGATCTAGAGGGGATAGGCAAGATGCCTATTTATAGTGTTGCACACTGCATAACAGTAGGAGAATCTGCTGGCACTAATAATTTAAAACGTCCTATGCTACGCCTAGGGTCTATAATGGCGGCGGGCAAAATAGAAGTAAGTAATCTATATAAAACCTTTCTAGATCTTCTTCTTTAAGTATAATAGAGGGATGTCTTTGTTTCTAGAGAGAGGTAGAAAGATATAGTGGAGATTAACTTGGCTAAAGTTACTAAGAAGCTATAGAAGCAGGACTAAAAGGATCTGTTATGCTTTAAGGGTGCTATATATATCCTAAAGAACCAAATAGTTTAAAATAAAAATTTAAAGGTCTTTTATAATAACCCTTTTAGGGGTCACTATGGTGCTAATAGGACCCTTAAGGCCGTTTAAAGGAAATACTTTTAGGATGGAATATCTAAAGAAGTTAAGGACTATATATTAAAATACAATACGTGCTAAAGGGTATAGATATTTAGGCATTGCCTATATAGTAAGTTATTAGTACTTCCCATTTTATAGGGACCTATATTAGAATTAATAATGGATTTTATAATAGGCTTACCCCCTACTAAAATAAGAACTAAAAAGGTTATTAACGCTATCCTAGTAATTATTAATAGATATATAAAGTTTTTAGGGTACTTTACTATTATAATAATAATTATAGCAGTAGAACTAGTGGACCTATTTTTAAAACGGTGGCTCTTATTTAGTATGCTAAAGGGAATTATGTCTAATAGAGGTACTATATTTAATAGCGCATTTTGGTTTTTATTCTATCTCTTATTAAAAATATAGTAAAAAATAAGCATTGCCTTCTACCTACAAATAGATGGGCTAATAGAGCGTCTAAACGCGTTATTAGAACACTACCTCCGCTACTATATTAATTATTAATAGGATAATTAGATATTATAGTTGGCTCTAGCGTAATATATATATAACATAAGCATCTATAGCAGTATAAAAATAACCCCTTATAAAGTACTATTTAGGGTAAAAGTAAATAACCCCTAGAATGTTAAGGACATTATTCCTAAAAAAGAGGCACTAACGGCGTCTAAAAGAATTAAGTAAATAAGAATTCGCAAAGAAGAACTTAAAAAGCATTTACTAGATGCCTAAGCTATTAAAAAAGGTACTATAATGAAAAATATATACCTAAAGAATTTAAAGTAGGAAATAAAGTCTTGCTATCTATAAAAAATATCTAAATAAAACGTATTAAGAAGAAGCTAGACCACTAGTGGCTTAGACCCTTTAAGATAGTTAGAAAAACTAAAGTAAATTAAGCCTATAAATTAGAATTACCGAAATTATATCTAATATATTACACATTTTATATTTCCTTATTAGAGTTATACTAGAGAAGAGACGGTATAGAACCGCCCCTATCTAGTAAAATTAATAGAGAACTAGAATAGAATGTAGAAGATATTCTAGACTAAAAATGGCGTTAGAAGAAATGCAAGTTTTTTAGTCTATTAGGAAGGATACTCCTAGGCGTATAATAGTTGAGAACCTAAGAAGTACCTTTGGCCAAGATGCAACATAGCAATTAAAACTTTTTTAAAGTCCATAAATTAGGATTTAGTAACGGTTCTAGATATGCCATAAATAAGATAATAGGGAAGACCCTATAAATTAAAGCCATAAGGTTAAGCACAGGTATTAAAAACGGGAACGTTTTGCTATTATAATAGGAATCCTATAATCCTGTAAAAGAAAGCCATAGAGATCCATATAAGAACCACTAGGGATGCTATCTAAAGAAGACACTATTTAAAAATAAGCAGTAGTACTAGAAAAAGGGGCCCTAGGGATTTAGAAAGGTTCCCTAGAAATAAAAGGAGAGTATCTAGTCTAATACTAAAGATATATAGTAGAGTTAATAATATAAAGAGGACCAAAAAGACACAGAGCAAAGATTTAGAAATTTTAAGAAATTATAAAGCACCTATAAGAATACTATCCGTTTATTATATACGGAGATTATAGCAGTATGCTACTTTTATATAGACTATTACCAAAAATAAGAATAGAGGCATCCCTAAAGTATAAAGTTAATTCTTAGTACTAGGGTATCCTAGAGGCACTAGAGAGGCACTATATGAAGCTATCCTACAAGAAGAAAGAAAAAATAAGATAATAACTTAAACACTAGAAGTAGTAATAAGAGCCTCCTCTTCTATCTTAATGTTATTATCGGTAGTATTATTAGCACTTCTATCCCTAAAAGCATTAATATTCTTATTAATATTCTTCTTAAAGTAGCAAAAATTAGACGGACTACTATGGCCGGGGGACTAATAGGGAGAACGTTTATCTTTATTACTATCCGTCCGTACCACTTCTGGTGGTACGTATCGCTATTGCAATAGTATTAGGGTAACTGGTTAATTAATTAATGCTTAATTAATTCTCCTATTCTATAGGTGGAATTTAGTGGATTTCCTAAGCTCGCTTGGCTTACGTGATCGCGTGCAACTATATTGCGAAGCCTTGTTCAGATACTGGGGGCGTTTAGTTTTATAATGGTACTTAAGCGCGTTACTGCTAAATTCCGCCAAATTCTGCTAGATTCCATTAAGTTCTGCCAAATTCCGCTATAGTCCACTAAATTCCATTAAGCTCTGCTAAATTCCGCCATAATCCACTAAATTCTGCCAAGTCGCTAAAGTAACTAATTACGATTTTCCATCCCCGGGATGGAAAATCGCTATTGGCTTGCTTACTACTAGCGCCTTAGCAGCTATCCTTGCATCTTTATGCTCTCTATTCCTACCTTTATATCTTCTCCTCTCTCTACCTACTTGGTAACCTATAGCTTAATTATATTTATATTAATTAGGTCCTTTAATGCCTGGTAGGGCTTTAATTTTGTTATAGCGTTAGCGGGGTTACTATTTCTATTAATCTACTTAATCTCTACTATCTCTCTTTTTTTATATAATTATTATAGACATATTAGGTTAACTATAAGTCGTTTCTCTTATATTATCCCGAGCTTAACTAAGTAATTATATAGAGATTTTAAATCGGTACAAAGGATAAGTAGTAGTTGTTTAAGTTGTAGGATTTTCTTAATAGTTGCTTTAATTATAGCTCCGGTATTAAATCTATAGGCCATTCCGTATAATTTAGATACCAAGACACTTTATATAACCCGCTTGCATTTAATAAATAACTAGTAGAGAATATTGGCCTTATTATCTTTATCCACGAGTATAATAACAAAGCCAATTTGGGATAAGAGGTTGTAGTTATTGGCAAAAGATAAGTCTATAAAGATTATTAATTTAAGGGAGTCTTTGCTAGTATTAAGTTGTATAAAACAGAGCCCTCTTAAGGGGTTATCAATCTGCCACTATAGCTGCTTATTAAGCTGCTTTATATGCTCCTCCTTTAGGTAAATAACTTATGCTGCAAATAAGAGATTAAAAGCAGCTTCTGGTTGGCAGACTATAGCGATACAGGCTCCTCTTGCTCTTCAAGTAACATACTAGTTCTTTAGTATGACTGCCTTATAGACTTCCCCTCTAGAGCTAGTTAGGTCTATAGCCTTTATAGTAACCAACTTTAGGTTCTAGCATTGGCATTCCTGGGTAAGGGCTATTAAGTCCTTTTCTTGCCTAATATAGCCTCTATTAAACTTAATTGGGGTATTTAGCATAAGCTTCTCTATCTCTTTTACTAGGAACTTTGCCTTCTAAAGTCTAGCTTCTTTAGCGTTTATAAAGATTTTATTAGTAAGGAATAGTGTATTATTAGTTTACAATCCTATAATTCTAAAGCCGTTATTATTTATATATAATAAGTAGGGGTTATATGTTAACTAGTTCATCTATAGCTTATTAAAATAGTAATGGTAGTATATATTAAACTAATAGTTACTAGTTTCTAGGACACCGTATAGTGGTTTAATAACTTTTAGAATTAATCTATTCTTTAGTCCAAGTTCTAGTAGCGGGCGTATAAAGAAGTCTCTATTTAGGTGGGTGCTGAACTATATATAAGCTTATAAGATGTTGCGTAGGTATAAAGAAGCTAGTCTTCTTTTATTTCCCTATAGGGTTGCTATAAGTGCTAGGATAATTCTCTAGCTAATATATTAACTGGTTGGTAATTATATTAAGACCAGATCTTTACTATAGTCGTTATAGGCTTATATAACTAGTTTAGACTTCTTAAAGGCCTTATCTATTTTAGCGTTCTTAATCTTGTTAATAAATTAGGAGTTAAAGATTCTAACTCCTTCTAGGATATCTGCTGTATTAATAAACTTAAAAACTTCTTTTTTAAGTAAACCGTTTATCTCCTTATGTTAAGACTCTATAAATAACGGTAAGGTATACTTAGATGTTGTAATATTAGGTTTCGTTGGGTTATTATTAATAAATATTAATATATGTGCGGTGTTCTGCTAGGACTTTATTAGCGGTTATTATCTCCGTTTTAATCTTTAGAGGGGTATACTAGCTGCCAGTTCCTTAGTTGGTTCCTTAGTTAGTTTCTTAGTTGGTTCCTTAGTTAGTTTCTTAGTTAGTTCTTCCTTTAGTTCCTTATTAGGTTCTTCTAGTTTAAGTTATAGGTATGGCTTTACTGCTATAGTCCTAAAATTAGTAGGTCTACTAGGAAGTTATACCTTATATATCTCTCTATTAATTCTAAGCAACTTAAATAGGCTAGTCTATCTACCGCTCTATCTAGTATTGCCTTCGCACTATATAAGTACTTCTAAGTTAAGGGGGAGGTTATAGATTATGGTAACAGATAGACCGTTTTGTTGGTTTAGTGCATTATTAACTTACTTCTTTACCCTAATCCTTATAATCTCCTCCATTGCCTTCTTTATAGCTACCACTTGCTGTATAATAGAGGGTGCTAGTGGGTTAAGTTCACTTATATAAGGATAGGCACTAAAGATAAGAAGTATTGGGACTAAGCCGTCACGGCCAGCTGTGTTATTAGTAGCTTTTACTGCCATTTATAGAGCTAATTCCTTGGTTATTCCTAAGTCCTATAGCTCCTCTATAATTATCTAGTATACTTAGTATAGGGTTAAATAAGCTCTTTCTACCATTCTAATAGACCAGTAAGCTTCTACTAGGACGCTCTTAGTTAATATGGCCATTGCCATAGCATACTATTAAAACTCCTTACTTATAAAGTTCTTCCCAGCATTATAGGTAATATAGTTAGGTGGTCTAATATAGGTATTAATCTAGCATAGTTATAGGATATCCTAAGTATGCTTTACGGAGATATTTTATAGCTATCTTACGGCTTAAAATCTGGTAGCTTTATTAATTATATAGAGGATAGGGCTTCCATTAATGTACATAATATTAATAAAAATAGAATGGTTAAAATTGGAATCTTGGTCTTCTTATAATATAAACTTAAACTATTTAAGGGATTTGCTATACTTCTAGTAGTGGGAACAGTACTTAGTAAGATGGTTAATAACCTGCTTATTAATGTTATTATGGCTAGAGCGTTCTAATACCTTATATAGCTTATCTACTAATAGATGTCTGAAGCGGTAGTAAAGTTAGCAGAGTTTAGTAGTAGTTAGGTAGCAAGGGTTTTAGTTAAATAAGTAGGTTATAAATAACTATAGTGACTCTTTCTATAGTAAAAAGGGGTGGCCAAATTGGCGAACTACTGGTACTAATTTTATTAGGGTAACTAGGACGTTCTTAAGGTTATTATAATAGGCTTTTAGTATGTCTATGTCTGCAAGACATAGTAAGAAAGGTATATTGGCCTTTATAATATAAAACTTAACGTTACCAACTGGTGTATTAACTATAACGGAGCTAATAGAAGAGGTAGAGCCAATGCTAAACTAGACGTTAATAGCGCCAGCCTTTAAGGTATTAATAACGGTATTATAGGCCTTTTTATATGCAAGGTATTGTCTATAACCTACTATTAACCTCTTTAAGGCTCTAGTGTTAATTATCACTCTATAGAACTTATTGGAGGTATATTAGCTAGTAGCAACGTAGGTAAATGGGTCTAGGTCATTATGGTAAGCAGTTAGGTTAGTACCAGTAATTATATAGATAAAGGATTAATCCGCTAAGTTAGTTATAGTATTAATAGCTCCTCTATGCTGTATTATTCCAAAAGAGGTAAGAAATAGTTCGGTCTATTCCTAAGTTAGAGATACTAGTAGTGACTTAATATTAATTATAAGAGCTTCTATTACGTCGTTAATAGATTCTAAATTAAGTTCATTATTATAATCTGTTCCTTCGTACTTAGTAATATATTACTTAGCATGTCTATTAAAGCGGCGGTTAAATCTGTCCTTAAACTTCTTCTTTAATTTATTATATTCTTCTCTTAAGTGTTTAGATAACTAGCAACCTTCCTTATAGCAGACAAATCAGCGCTTCTTAGGTAGTCTGTTATACGGTCAAAATAGTGGCTAGGGGTACTACTTATGGTAATAGCGGTTAGTAAAGAAAGCTTAGGGGTTCTTATTATTTAACTTTTTAAAAGTTGTAATGGAAGATTATAGGTTATTAATTAAGCCAGTTAGGCTATTAGAAGGTTTAAAGCAGGTATATTAATAAGCTGGTAACTCCTAGTAAGCGTTAATAAGTTTGTTATAGAGGAACTTATTAGTATATAAGTCTAGGTTAAGACCGTGCTGGAGGTGTCTTAGTTCTTTAATAAACAATTACAGATAGTCTAGGGTTGATTTTCCAGTATTCTTGCCTTTGCTTATTATAGACCTTAAGGTTATTAAGTTCTATTGCCCTAGTATGCCACGCCTATACTTAGGTCCCTTAAAATAGTTGCGTGTGGCGTTATAGATTTAGTTAAATAAAAGGGTTAGGGTAACGTTTTTAAGGTTAGTGTAGTAGTGGTTAAGTACTAAGCCGCGTAGTATTGTAGGGTAGGCTTTAACCTTAGCTTCTTGGGGTATATTAGCTCTGCTACAAAGGTTATAGAAGATAGTAAGTTTGAAGTTAAAATTGTTATCTTCTCCGCTGTACTTGTTATCTTCTGTATATGTCTTTACGAGGTTTATTAACTCCTTACTAAAACCCTAGGTTTGACTCTGTCCCCTAGGTGGTTTTAGTAGTAGGGTTAAGTTAATATAATTAGACTCCTATTATGGGGATAGTGTAGGGGTGGATTAAGGCATTAGGGTAGGTTGGAGTGTAGCGGTAGGTGGTATCGTAAGTAGGGTAGGGTTTATGGTTGGTGAGATTAAAATTGGGGTTTTGATGGTACTAGTGAAGTTATTCTTAAGGAGGTAGTTAATTCGTCCTGAATTAAACTTCCCTCTGGTTGCTATATGTTCCCTAATCTTAAGCTTAGTCCATTCTATAGGTTCTTCTTCTTATAGGGTGTTAAAGAGTAACTGTAGGACTATAACACGTCTGTCCTTTTTAACCCATACTCCATAAACTTAAAAGAAGTATTAGAGGTTACAAACAGTTGTTTAGTTATAATTCTTAAAGATTTCTAGTGTAAAGGTGCTAAAGTTATTACGGTAAAGCTCCTATAGGTTGTTGTCTGTCATATTATAAAGTCCATATTCTATAATCTTGTACTATATAAATTTACTAATTTCTTCTTTGTTAATGTTTTTAGACTATGCGTTAAGCCCTTTACTCTATCTCCTCTATCCTTCTTTAACTTATGCCCTAATGTCTAATATATTAATTCTTATCTTGTGACTCTTATTAAGTTTAATTTTAGATTCTGAACGCGTAATAGATATAAATTAATAATAATAATAATAACTCTTTGATTAACGTCTGATACGGATCCTACTAGCCCACGCAGACTACTCCGTCATAGGGGGAAAACTTATAGTTTACATAAAGAAAACCCTGCAGTTGGGTTAGGGGAGGAAAAACCCTATAAGCCACCTCAGTAGGATAAAAAACCCCAGCTTGCTATATCCGTCCATAGCAGCGGCCCTGCGGGCCTACGGCTACGTCCTATCCTCCTTAGATGTTCAAACTCCTTAGGAACCACTGCTTCCTTCTCTAGCTTATCTAAGCTGGGGTTCACTACATCCCAGCTAGGCCTTGCCAATTAGCTGCCGTATTTTATTGTCTTATTATCTCCCATATCTTGGCCATTCCCTGTATGCTATCTCTTGTTGACTATTGCCATATACGCCATGCCTCCCCCCCCCCCCCTAGGGCCTATCAAAGGCGTAAGGGGGATTCATCTATTAACTACCGTAATACTAAAGCAAGCGGGATATATTATGTGCTTTGGGTATCTTTTGTGCCTAGGCCCTAGCTAGGCCCTTTCTAAGGGTCACCACTCCACTAAAAGGAGATAAGGAAAACTATAGGTCGCAATCCAGGCTGCTAGGTATTTGGTAGTTAACGGCGAGTGACTGCATACTCCGCGGGCGATCGCCCTAGGGGTTAGATGGGGCCGTATATTTGCTCGTTCGTTTGCTTGCTCGTATTTGCTTATTCGTTAATATAAGGTCATTAATGCTTTCTATTAGGGGTTAGGGGATGCTATTAAATGCTATTATCTACGTTGGATTGTATAGGTGCCCTAGATAGGAGAATAGTGGTAGTTGTCGTACTATAGAGGGCCAACAGTAGTGGTTTTCAAGATCTTACCATCCGAAAAAAATTTCACCACCGCCCTTAACGCCCACAACCACCACCAGGTCCTGTCCGCACGCTGTGCGACGTCTCTGCGTTGGCTCTGGATCTGAACTTCGAAGACCTAGATTCGTAGCCGTCACCACGTACAGGTGCAGAGTCCGATTTCGACGGCCGATATAAATTAATATAAATGCGTAATGGACGCGAGTGCTTAACTTTTGTTAAGTTTAAATATGTAGTGGATGTAAACCAAGGGCCTATTAGATAGGGGTTGGTTCTTTAAGTACCTAAAGACTATATATAAAGAGTTAAGGGCCTATTAGATAGGGGTTGATTTTTCAAGTATACGTTAACTAATGCTCCTTGGTAAGTAATCTAGTGGTAAATATGCGTAATAGACGCAAACCAAGGGCCTATTAAAAGGGGTTGGTTCCTTAAATACCTAAGGGCTGTGTATAAAGAGTTAAGGGCCTATTAGATAGGGGTTAACTTTTTAAATATACATTAACTGATGCTCCTTAGCAAACGAGATTGGTAGAGGCCTGTAGTAGGGACTGATCAAGCTTATCTCTCTTTATAGATAATATGTCTCCTAATCTATAATTACTGATCAGTGTCTGTACCACTTCCGGTGGTACGTATCGCTATTGCAATAGTATTGGGGTAACTGGTTAATTAATTGATGCTTGATTGATTCTCCTATTCTATAGGTGGAATTTGGTGGATTTCTTGAGCTCGCTTAGCTCTCGTGATCGCGTGCAACTGCATTGCGAAGCCTTGTTCAGACACTATCCTTAGTATTATCCTTAGGTTTTAAATTAGTATCTAGGCAGGGATTAAAAAGTTAACAACTAAAGAGTTAGTATAGTTCCTAAATATATTACTAAAGAGACTTACCTAGCCAGAAAGGCCCGCGTAAGAGTGTAAATATTATTATTTATAAGAACAAGCTGCTTATATATACGCTCCTAGACACTATATATCTAAGATTGCTATATCTCTACAGCAGTAGAAACCCTTATTAAATTAAAAAGGCTATAAGTAATGGAAAACACCTTCTGTTCCTATTTTTTACTATTCTAATATAGACAGAAATCCCTAATGGTGTATTAGAGCCAGTAAGCCTTATATATATAAATAGCGGGGATCTAATATAGTTAGTAAAATCTAGAATGGAATGGAATAAGAAATACTAAAATACAGGTTTTCCTCTAGCTATAATAGTAGGAATATTTAAATCTATTCTTATTAGAGCGTGGTATCTTATAGGCGTAAAATAGGTCTAATGTAAGCGCGTAAACGCAATAACAGCAGCACTTTAGAGAAACTACCGCAGGGGCAATAGAAGTGGTCTATAGTGCTATTAAAGTAGGGACAACGCTGCCGCCAGTCTGGGGATATATAGTATAATTATAAGCTATTACAAGAGAATACTATAGAAAGTTAGTATTATTAAAGAGATAAAATGGGGATCCTATTACTTATAGACGCGTTATAAAAAGAGAATAAAGTAGTGGAAGAAAGAATAGCTAGAGATGTAAAAGCTAAAAGCTGAGATATAATAAAAAACAGTCTGCTAAAAGGTAAGATAAATGGTGTTATTAATGGAAAGACGCATAAAAGACAATAGCTTATAAACTAGAAGAAATTAATATTAAGACATTATTCTTAGGACCCATTTTAGGTAAATAGGAATAGTAGCTAGTTAACGCGTTATCTAGGATAACCCAAATTAGCTTATAACAAATTCTTATAATAAGGAAGGTAAATCCCATCTAATTATTATTATTATTATTAAAGTTCCATTATAAAGGTACTATAAAGAGCTATAGTAGAAGAAGAGTAGAGGAATAGAAAGATAAAGTAAGGTTTTATACTAGTAAAGAACTGGTAATAAGCCGCATTATAGAGTACCTTTCCACTAAAGAACATCCCTAGTGGTTTTAGTTGGAACTCTATAAGAGTTTATTAAAAGGTAAGGTCTTAGAGGACCAAGACCCTTAAAGGGGAGGCAATTATAACGGGCGCTTTTAAAAGGTACATATTAAATAAAATAGATAAAAGTTTTACTAATGTCCTACTAATGTCCTAAAGGAGATATAGTTAGATAGATAAGGGGTAAAGGGTTTTACTAGTGTCTTAGAAGGATTATATAAGGAGCTGGTTCTCCTCTAGAGAAGAACTAGCGATTAGTCTCTAAATAGAAGAGGTTAGAAAGCATTTGTCCTTTAATACATAAAGTCCGTTCTACCTTTGACTTACCTTCTACTTATTAGTAACTCTTATTCTACACTATTAATTAGATAATTATACGTTCTAGTTAGACTGGCCTCTTATATAAAGCCTATACTAGTAGCTCCGCTATTTATTAGGATTTATACTTCCTTCTATTTTTTAAGTATTTAAATTTTACTAAGTATATTAAGGGAGTTGTGTTATATATTAGCGCTAAAAGAGCCTAGATACTTATACTCTTCCACTTTTTATCTTAAGGCACGACTTAGCCTTAGGATAATTTATTTTCTAAGTTAACTAAAGGCGAGATGCTTTATAGCAATTAAGTATAATTTATAGAATAGGTATAATATAAGGACTAGGAGGGACTATAGCGGACCTTTTTAAAAGGGTAAGTTTAATAATTCCTTTAAATATATCCCTTTTTACCGCATCTAAAGCATTCTCTATTTATAGCTTAAGTTCTTTATTTATCGGTTCCTAAGGGTATATAGAATTAGGTGGTATTAAGGTCTATAGGGTTGTATATAGGGCTTTTAGGTCTTAGAGAAGGATTATACTTTAAGGTATATACTAGTTTTATAGAGTTTTAAATATAAGGTATAGTTAGCTTTAGAGAATAAGTCTATTTATTATATTAAAGGTCCTTATTAATTTATTAACATATTATAGTAAATTTAGATAGGTCTTTTAGCAGTTCCCTACCTACTAACTAGGCTCTACTTTTATCTAAGAGAGCTTATTAAAGGGTAGTAACTCTAGCGGCTTTATTCCAATCTAGTTCATTAATAAGGCCTAAAAAAATCTAAAAAGAAGCTGGTAAAGCCTCGGTTCCATTATTATAGATTTTTAAGTTTAGTAATAGCCGTATATTTACAGCTAACGTTATTATATATTCGTTCTAGTAGAGAGATAAAGATTTTAAAATTAATAAAGGTGCTATTATAGAAGAATAGATCTATAGTTTATGCAGTATCTTTGCTTAAATAAGACATTCCATAGCTAACTTTACTAGCTTTAGTGGGGTATTAGTTATAATTTATTAAAATTTTAAGACGGAGCTTGGTTATAAAGAGATATAAATCATTTTAATTTCTATTAAATATTAGAGAGTTAGGGAGCTTTTTAGATTTTATAATAGGCATTAAATTTGTTATAGATATGTGTTAAGTTACTAGTTTAAGGTTTGTGTTTAAGGGGCCAGGTTTAGATATAGTTATTTTATTTTTATTTATAGGCGGTATTGGGGTCTCTAATATAAGTGCTTTAATATTACGGAGTTTTTCGCGGAGTGCTTCCATTAATTACTAATACTGGGCTTCTAGTATAGCCTACTACTAAGCTAAGGCATCTATAAAGAACTGTTGCATTATAGTTAACTATTCCCTAACTAGGGATATAATACTTATAGTTATTAAAGGGGATTTAGGTTCGTTTACTATTTTAATAGTAGTTGTTTTTAACGCAATATAATATAAGGGCGCGAAGAGGCTTTAGGGAAGATTTAAAGGAATAATATAAATTTTATCTAAATCTAAGAGTATATAGCCTTTATAGAGAATAAGACGTTATATAAAGAAGAGAAAGAAATATAAGAAGCTTATAACTAAATATTTAGGGGTCTTAGTAGTAGATGCGTGGGCATAAGTACACGCGGGTTTTAATAGGTTTTGACCAAATTCCATTACATTAGTGGAATTTGGTAGAATTTAATTAAGTTAGCGGAATTTAGCAGAATTTAATTAACTTGGCAGAATTTGGCAGAATTTAATTAAAGCGTTAGAATTTATCTATTGAGTGTTTTACTAAGACATTCCTACTGTAACTAGGCTAGTCCTATTACACCTATAAGGCTTTAGTAAGGATATATAAAAGACTAGGTGGAGCTGTGCTATAGTAAGTAGAAGCTCTAGCTTATATACTTACTGCCCTATATACTATAGGATCTAAAACGGTTCTATAAACTTACTATTAAGCTTCCTATAGGGACGTTTTGTGTAGATATTCTTAGAAGAAAGTAGGACTTATTTACTAACGGCAAAATGCTTAGCTAGATAGTGATAATTATAGTATTTTACCTAAAGCCATTAGGCGTGCATTATTAACGCCGCCGCTACCTTATATATAAGGCGTAGGCATTATAGATATATCTTTACAAGTTTAATATTTGTTAACTTAGGCCCCTCCCTACCTTATTAGACGTCTTAGACGCTATCTAAAACTCTATCTAGGACATTTAGTAGCTAGCTATAGGCGAGCTTAATAGGGGAACACTTTATTATAGTATAGACCTTAAAGTTATAGGTAAAGGCTACTTTATTAAGTAGGGAGGCCTAATTAGACTATTCCTAGTTTATAAATATATGTAGGTATGCCTTAAGCTCCTAGTTTTAGCATTCTGTCTAACTATCTATTTATAGGTAAAATATAGTACTAAGCTTACGCTAAACGTGGAGGTAGTAGTATATAGTACTCTAGTACTTACTTATAAACACGCTACCCCTATTAGAGACAATATTATCTAAAGGTCCTATTTACGCAAAGACTTTAAATAAAAGTTCTGCGAGTTGCGTAGCATTAATTATCTTATACACTAGATAGTAGCGTATTAGCTTTATAAAACGGTCTATAAGGGTAAGAACAGGGTTATACTTTATACTATTAGGAGTCTTAGACTTAGGGAGATCTATAACAAAGTAAATAATATTGCTAGGCTTGGGTGGGGACCTAGAGGGGCTATAGCTTACCATAGGGTTTATGGCGGCGCGATTTATAGTATTAGTAGGCATTATAGTTAAGCTCGGACCCCTGGAACTCGGTCGCCTCCCAAACTCGGTCGCCTTAATAAAATTAAGTCACCAATTTCTACACCCAATTAATCTACCACTTTTTATTTAATAAAGTTCAAATTAAGAATATAGTATAAGAAGCTCTTATTAAATGCAAAAATAAAGAATATTTGTTTATCTAAAAAGTTATACAGGCTTATAATGTTCTAGATTCAATTTTAGGCGATTAATTATATAGGCAGTTTCTATGGTAATTTGTATACTAATATTAATAGCAATTAATCTCTACTTAAGGAATGTTGCGAATAAATAAGACCCTTAAATAAAAATTATAAGGATTTACTCCCCTATACACGCGTTTATAAGAGATAACTACTTAAATTCTTTATTAAAATAATAATATTAAGCCTTTAGATAAATTGGAGGTATATAGGTTCTTAAATTATAATTTATATATTAAATTCTTATATAGCTAACTAATAGATATTACATAAGCTGAAAGGATATATTATAGACCAAATTTAGGAGTTTTATAATTATATTTAGAGCTAGAAAAAAATACAGATAACATGGCACATAGGGTTTTGCACAAGACCTGAGTTTTGCTCAAGCTAGTAGACCGCCTTCCTAATGTAGAGGAACACCAAAATACTGCCAAAATGCCTTAAAAGTAGCTGTTGGGTCGTGCACGACCTGATAGCGTGCACGGCTACTTCTAAGGCATTTCAGCAGTATTTTAGTGTTCCATCTATATCAAGAAGGCGGTCTACTAGCTTAAGCAAAACTCAGGGCTTGTATAAAACCCTATGTGCTACGTTACCTATTATAAAATATAAAAAGCTCCCTAATCCTCTAATATTTAATAAAAATAAAAATAATCTACGTCCCTTTATAACTAAGCTCCGTCTTTATAACAGGACTAGCCTAGTTATAATAGGAATATCTTAGTAAAATACTCGACAGATAACTATCTAAAACTATCTATAACTGTCTATAACTATCTGCAACTGTTTGCAACTATCTATAACTATTTATAACTATCTATAACTATTTATAATTATCTGCTATAATCTACTTTTTTTACCAGCGCTATAATACTAAAGTCCGTTAAAGACTGCATGGATATATATATATATATTAACCACTAAAACCTCTAAGTGTTCAATTATACAATTATCTTATTATTCCTTTCTCTTTCTTATATAATATCTTATTCTCTATAAGAGCTATATACCCTTAGATTTAGATAGAATTTATATTATTCCTTTAAATCTTCCTTAAAGCCTCTTCGCGCCCTTATACTATATTATATTAAAATAACTACTATTAAAAATAGCAAATAAACCTATATCCCTAGTTAGGGAATAGTTAACCATAATGTAACAATCCTTTATAGATGCCTTAGCTTAGCAGTGGGCTATACTAAAAGCCTAATATTAATGATTAATAGAAGCACTCCATAAAGAACTCCGCAATATTAAAGCACTTTTATTAGAGACCCTAATAATAATACCTATAAATAAGATTAAAGTAACTATATCTAAACCTAACCCGTTAAATACAAACACTAAACTAGTAATAGTAGCTTAACCTATGCATATAATAAACCCAGTATCTATTATAAAATCTAAAAGGCTTCCTAACTCTCTAATATTTAATAGAAATTAAAATAATCTATATCCCTTTATAACTAAGCTTTGTTTTAAACTTTTAATAAACTATAACTAATACCCTACTAAAGCTAGTAAGGTTAGCTATAGAATGTCTTATTTAAATAAAGACGCTATATAAACTATAGATCCATTCTTTTATAACGACACCTTTATTAATTTTAAAATCTTTATCTCTCTATTAGAATAAATATATAATAACGCTAGCTGCGAATATATAGCTATTACTAAACTTAAAAACCTATAATAATGAAACTGAGACTTTACTAGCTTCTTTTTAGAATTTTTAGGCCTTATTAGCGAACTAGATTAGAATAAAGCCGCTAGAGTTACTGCCCTTTAACAAGCTATTTTAGATAAGATTAGAGCCTAGTTAGTAAGTAGAGAATTGCCAAAAGACTTATCTAAATTTGTTATAATATATTAACAAATTAATAAGGACCTTTAATATAATAAATAGACTTATTCTCTAAAGTTAACTATACCTTATATTTAGAACCCTATAAAACTGGTATATACCTTAAAGCGCGATCCGTCTCTAAAACCTAAAAGCCCTATATATAACCCTATAGACCTTAATGCCACTTAATCCTATATATCCTTAGGAACTAATAAATAAAGAATGCTTTGGATATAGTAAAAAAGGGTATATTTAAAGGAATTATTAAACCTACCCTTTTAAAAAGGTCCATTATAGCTCCTCCTAGTCCTTAAATTATACTTACTCTATAAATTATACTTAGTTACTATAAAGTATCTCACCTTTAGTTAACTTAGAAAATAAATTATCCTAAGGCTAAGTCGCACCTTAAGATAAAAAGTAGAAGAGTATAAGTATCTAAGCTCTTCCCGCGCTAATATATAACATAACTCCCTTAATATACTTAGTAAAATTTAAATACTTAGAAAGTAGAAAAAAGTATAAATCCTTATAGATAGCGGAGCTACTAATATAGGCTTTATTAATATAAACTATGCAAAAACTTAACGCCTAAATTTAAAGAAACTTAATAAGCCCTAAGGCCTATAAGGCTTTAATAGTAAACCCTTAATATATAGCAAACTAATATACTATACTCTTATAAAATTGCAGATAGGCAAATACCTTAAATATATTTCCCTATTTATAATACCTTTAAAGCATTATAAGGTAATACTTAGATACGGATAGCTAAAACAATATAACCCTTTAATTAGCTGGGTTAAAGAAATACTAAAGTTCCGTATAACCTACTGTTAAAGTTATTACTTAAAAAACTATTTGCCCTATAAACACGTATATAACTATTTAAATTTAATATAATATAAATTGCCCTTACTATAAGCCTTAAACTAAAATAATAAAACTATAACTACTAATAACGGTAAAGAATATAAAGATATTAAGCTAAATCCTCTTAAAATTTATATAATATAGGCCGCACCTTTTATCTTATTAGCAAAAAGACAAGATTATAAAATCTTTACTATAATTATAGAAGATATTAAAAAAGCACTAGAACCGAAATAATATACCAATCCTTAACCTCTTATACCTAAAAAGTACTATAATCTAATTAACAAGTTTAAAAAATAATTTGTAGACTAACTTGCCCTATACTAAGATAAGTATAATTTTAAGATAGAACTTAAGCCTAATATAATACTAAAGTTCGGTCCGTTATATAGTATGTTATAAGAAGAACTACCTATAATATTATTATTATTTATTGCTTAACGTCTAATTTAGATCCCTATTAGGCCTATATGGACTACTCCTTATATACATATAGGGAGAAAGCTCTGTTTAAGAAAACCCTGTAATTTATCTCCCCGCCTTTAGGGACTCGCCTATAGGTTGCCTATAAGTCGCCTATAGTGCTCTTCTACCTTACTTTTTAACCTCCTTAGGAACTACTGCTGCCGTAACAAGCCTACGGACGCGCTAGTATTATATACTTTGCTCTACCACTATAGAGCTATTAGGGGGTACCTATTACTTGCCCCTTTACCTTCTATTTCTATTTCCTTTGCAATCCGGAACTGGTTTAGCATACTTTGGCTAATAAGCCACCGGGTGGCCGCCTTTAGGCCTTTTTATATTAAGAGTAGTATGTTATAGTTCTCTGTGCCAGCTGCTAAAAGCATTACTTTTTAGCTAGTACGTAAGGATAGGTAGTTATATAGTAGAGTTTAACATACCTACTTATTTAGGCCTCTACCCCAGTTTTCTAGTATTTAGTCCCAGTTACCTAGGCCTAAAGGCCTAGGGGCTTTCCATAAGCAGTTAGCTACCACTACTAATTAACGGGGAATTTTACTATTCTTTTGGGTATCTTATGATGGGATTAGCCCAAGTACTTGTCCGCCCCCTTATGGTCTATATAAGAGTCTCCTCCTAGAGTTAGTACACTTTTACACGGTTTGGGAGCCTTCTATAGCCTCTAGTTTTACGCCTTTCTTTATTGTTTCTACTGGTATAGGCATATACTGCCATTTTTAGGGGTTATAACTCCCATCTTATATGCCTACTGGCGTAATCCTATAAGGGCATTATAGCTGCATCCTATAATATAGAAGCCTTAGGTACCTTCTATAGTTAAGGCCCAGACTAAAAAAGCCTCCCCTACCTAAGTAACTCCTATTTACTCCTTAAGTATATCTTACTAGCATACTGCCCTAGAGGTAAATGGTACTATCTATTAATATACTAATACGCATATCTATTTTCTTAAGCTATATAGTAGTCTCTTTGGCCAGGACGTAATCCTACTTACCTACTAGGTGCACTAAGGGTTAAAGCCTAGTAAAGGGGTAAGGTTCTTAAAGCTAGTAGTAGCTACTACGTACTACGCCCTATAGGAGGCTAGTAGTAATATAGGGGCGTAACACCCTACATACTACTAGTTCCTGTTTCGCGTTGCCTATAAGGGTCTCCCTATAATAGGCTAACTATATCTTGTAGGAGAGGGGCTATAGAGATACTAGGTCCTACACTAGATAACCTACTCCCCTTTCTCCTACTAACTAAGCTTATACTCCCCCCTTTTATAAGCTGGCCTATATCTCTAACTGTTAAGTCCTTATCTAACTGGCCTATATTTCCCCTATAGCCTCCCCTATATATATATATTAGGTTATAAGCACCACGCCTGTTAAGACCCTCCTATAAGTCGCCTTATATATATATATTAGGTTATATGCACTACGCCTATTAAGACCCTCCTATAAGTCACCTTTTAATACTATAGGGCCGTTAAAGCTGGCCTATATTTCCGCTGCCTAGAGCTTTGCCCGTGTTTCCACCTTGTTAAGCCGTCCGGTCGCCATTACGTTACCATTATATTGCTATCGCGTTGCTGTCACTGTCGCTGTTAACTAGGTTGCGCGTACTACGCCTATTAAGACCCTTTTTTAAGTCACCTAAGTATACTAAATACCAGATAGGCCCTTATAGAGGGGCTTTAATAAGTTCTCTAGGCAGGGCCTTAATAAGTTCTTTGCAGTGGTCTTAGGGCCTTAACAAGTTTTGTATAAAGTATTTGCGACGCGTTAACCTTAACAAGTTCTTATAAAAAGAGGATTTTTACGCCCTTGTCGCGTTTCTTTGCGATCTTAGAGCTAGTGCAGGCCCAAGGGTGTCCTATTATACGCCTAGGACGCGTCTACATTGACTAGCTAGATAAGGCCAGTTTCGGGCCTGGCTGCGAGCTAGGTAGTCGTATATTAGGCGGTTTTTATATCCCAGTTTCCCTTAATGGGCCTCCCTAGATGGTAGAATGGGAGCTCTAAGCAAAGGCAGTAAGGCTCCTAGTGTTATTAAGGGCGATACTTTTACGCGTCATAGGCTTAATACTATAGAGTCGAACAACAGCGCTATATACGCTACGACGGCTCTCTACCATCGCCTCTATACTTAGCCATTAAGAGGAACGGATTTTAGATAATGTCTCTACCTACGGCGACATGGACGCGTATAGTAGGGCTTTACGGGCACTACTTATAATATAATAATACCTTAATAAGCATCTAGAAAAAGGATTTATTCGCCCTAATTAATCTCTATTTACCTTGCCCGTACTATTTATTAAAAAGCTAAAAAAAAGGCTTAAAATTCTATATTAATTATTAAGCTCTAAATATAATTATAATTTAAAACTAATATTTAATTCCCCTAGTTTAAAAGACGCTTAACCATTTAATAAAGGCATAGTACTTTATAAAGCTTAGTTACTACCTTTAATAAAATCCATATATATAAAGGAAATAAGAAATATATAGCTTTTTATATATAATAGGGACTCTTTAAATACTTAGTAATGCCATTTAGTATAAAAAACGGTCCTAGTATATTTTAGCAATATATTAATAATATACTTCGTAAATTCTTTAATATATTTATTACCGCGTATATTAATAATATCTTAATCTACTTATCCTTACTCTCTAAATATTAGAAATATATTAAAATAGTTCTTAAACGCCTATAAGATATAGGCTTATAATGCGATATTAAGAAATATAAATTCTACGCGTCTAAGATTATAAACCCTAAGAAAGTTGCTATAATTATAAACTAGGGAAGCCCTAGCAACGTATAAGACATTTAAGAATTTCTAAAACCTATAAACTTCTATTATTAATTTATTAACTACTTCTTAAAAATTACCTAGCTATTAATAACCCTAATAAAGAAGAATATAAAATTTAAATATACTGCTAAATACAAATAAGCTTTTAATAACTTAAAATATTACTTTATAACTACTCTAATTCTTACCTACTTTAACCCTAACCTTAAATATATTATTAAAATAGACCTATTTAATTATATGCTAGGTGGAGTATTATTGCAATATAATAAGAACAGCGAGCTACATCTAGTAGCTTTTCTCTCCTAAAAACTCACCTCTATTAAATTAAACTATAAGGTATATAATAAGGAACTACTTATAATTATTAGATACTTTAAATAGTGGCGCCCTAAGCTTAAAGGATTATTATTTCTAATATATATATTAACGGACTATAAAAACCTATAGTACTTTATAACTGTAAAGCAATTAACGCAGCGCTAAATTTATTAGGCCAAATACCTCTTATAATTTGACTTTAAGATTATATACTAACTAGGCAAACTTAACTAAAAGCCTAATATATTAATATAATAATTATAGGACCTACCTATAAATAAATTATAGATCTTATTACCCCCTAAATATTTTAAAAAACTATATTCTTGTTAGGAATGAGGTAAGCTGCCGTTACGCCAGGCATGTTGCCGTCACGTGCTAACGTGGCCCTAGTATAGTAAGGAACCTTAAGTTCCTTACCCCTTTCCTCATTCCTATTAAAAAGAAGAACAACTATCATACTATCTACAAACCGTAGCTACGTGATATCCCCTTATGTAACCAACACTAATTAGTAGTTAACTTCACTATTATACCACAGAACAGCTAGGTATCACTAAGAAGAGATAAGCCACTATACCAGTGCTACTTATGCTAGAGGAAGCTGTCTTTTAAGGTCAGAACTAGTCCTAAACCTTAAATAGAACTCTTTTACGAATCTAAGGATCTAAAAGGCTAGAACTAGTCCTAAGCCTTTCTGAGATTATGGATTCTTGCGTCCATTACGCAGAATAATACGCTTTATAAGTCTTCGCAATTCAAGGCCAGAACTAGTCCTAAGCCCCACAATTACAAATTCTCGTCATAAACGCGTACTAAACTACGAACGCGTACTAAATAACAAATATACATTATAAACGCGTACTAAACGACAATCCCTATACCAATAACACTTCCCTTCTTCTAAAAACATGGCTACGCCTACTTTAAATAACTGGAAAGACTCCTTACCACCAGGGGTAGCTAAGCACGCGAAACTTATTAATAAAGATTAGGACGAATTCGCCTTTAATACAACAACTTATACTATAAAATAAGTTAACAGCTTTCTCCTACACCATATTATATTCTACTAAAATAGATGCTACGCCAATTTACAACTATGGGAGTATTTTAGGGAGGATTTTATAGGATGGACTGCTGATACCTAGGCACTTAGCAACGTTAATATTGTTTAGAATTTTTGAGACTTCCTCCGTAGGAATGGGGTATATGTTGCTGAGAACGGTAACTTAATTACTAGTAATATTTAGGCCGTTATTACTAGTACAGAAAAACCAATATAGACGGAAGCTAAGATTATACGTTAACTATGGAAACCTAAAAACAACCTATATTCTTTAGAAGGCAACTTTAATTTGTATTAAAACCCCTAGAACGCTGACCCCCTACCTAGAGCTGCTCTTCTACCTAGAGGTGCCCTCCTACTTAGAGTTGCTCCGCCTCTACCTCCTCTACTTTAGCTAACCAGTAAGCCTTTACCACGAGAAGTCACGAATCTAATAAAGGTATATTCGGACAAAGAGAAGAAGTTTGGAGGAGAACTATATAACATACTTAGAGCAAAACTATAGGTCTTTTATAACTGTTGCAATAAGGTTGGAATTTAACGCCACTAGTACCATTACGCTTTCTCTGTTATGTTAAAGGGACGGGTAGCAATATTCTATTATAACTATATTACGGGTAAAAACTATAGCTTTAATATAATGCTTTAGCTTATTAGAGCCCACTTTAAAACTAACAAGAATCGCTAACTTTATATATCTAAATGGCAAGAGACTATGTTCTAGAGAGTTATTACTTCCAACCTAATAAAGACTTGTTTAGAGTGCCTTTAACTACTCTTTAATAAACTTTAGAAAATCCAATGTGGCCTTACTAAAACCTACTAAAACGAGAACAGCCTAAGGGACTAGGTTATCTTAGTATGCTATAGCGTTCCTAAGTATAACTTGGCGCTATATAAACCTATAGATACGTTTAAAGGAGTATATACTAAGCTACGCTCCGCTGTAGGTACTATAATATAAATATAAGAATCTTAACAGCTCTATACCAAAAACCCTACCTAAATAAGTATTCCCAACTAATATAATCACAACTGGACTGATCAAACATATGGTGGCCGTAGTAGGGAATATGGAAGAGGGTATAATTAACGTTAACCATAAGGTAACCGTGGAGGTCCTTATAGAGGTTTATTTCGAAGTAATCGCTAGAAGAAGTGCTATGTTTATAAAAAGCTAAAGTGCTAGTTAACTAGACACTCCCTTAATGAGCGAAAAGAGGCATATAATAAGTTCCGTTAAAGTGCAAGAAATGTTGGAAATTGTAAAGTTATTATGGCCTACTTCTAAAGCTTCCTAGTTTAATACGAAGGCATAAAAGACCTTAAGGGTAAGGTTAATAAGGTTAAACAGCTCCTTATAGATATAGAAATTAAGGACTACTCTTCTAACCAATACTTTACTAAATATGGTAAGGTAAATGGTATATAAACCGTCGCTGTTCTTAATAACTAATCTATGCTCCATTTTATTACGAAGTTAGATATCTTTAATAAGCCAAAGGAGAGCTCCGCGTTTTTCTTTAATAATAGATACTCGGCGAACATCTTCTATAGTATTATACCGGATACTAGAGCCGCAGGAGTATCTATAGTAGGAGAACCTTAAGTTTAAGCCCTTTAGTAGCTTAATAGCTCTGTTTAGATTAACCAATCAACGGTAGGCCAACATATAATTCGCTTTAGTAAAGGTACTATAATCTCTTTTAGCATAATTAGGGTCTAAACCCCCTTAGAATATATCACTTTCCATATTATTCCTACGAATACTCTGTTTCTATTTTGCATTAAAGATATAGATAAGTTAGGCGTTAGGCTTAACAACCTTAAGAATATACTTATTTAGGGAGACAATTGGGTGCCTATTATGCGCAAATAGGGTTACCCCTAGTTGCTTCTTTATTAACTAGAAAAGAGTGTTGCTTAAAGCTACTTAACTAAGTTAGAATTACGCCAACTATACCATTGTTTTAGCTACCTATCCGTTTATTAATTGCTTAGGGTTCTTTAGCGAGTAGGCTATAAAGTTAAGGTTAAGGCAATTAAGTATTTTATAAAGTACTGCTATTACTACCAAATAAACCAGAAGTCCCTTGGCCGATTTAAGTTCACCCTTAAAGATAACTATAACTTTAACTTCTATATTATTATCGATGTTATGTATCTTAGTGGTAAGCTAGTACTTTAAGTTGTTAACTTTTTAACCTCCTTCTAAGCCGCACGATTCTTAAAGGATATGTTAGCTAGGAATGCATAGGATACCCTTTAGTTATACTAAATTAATATCTACCTAGGACCCCCTAATTAAATCGTCTATAATGCAGGAAAGAACTTCTTATCTATAGAGTTTTAATAATAAATAAAGGCAATGGCAATTAAGGTCAAGGAAGTCCCTATTAAGGCATATAATAGTATTAGAAAAGTGGAGCGATATTACACGCTATTATGCCGCGTATATAAGATTATCTCTTTAGAACTAGAGGACGCTAGCGAAAAACTTACCTTATAAATAGCTGTTAAAGCTGTTAACGATTCTGCTAGCCCGGATAGACTTGTACCCATATTACTAGTCTTCAGCGCCTACCCTTAAATAATTAATAATTCTCCACTATCTCCCTCTATTGTGTAACAAGCTAAGGCTATTTGCAAGGCAACGAAGGAGGTACAATGTCTCTACGCTATACGCCAAGTCAACAACGCACTAGGAATAAGAAATGGCCTAAACACCTTAACTACGCTTAATCTGCCACTCTAGTCTAAGGTACGCGTATAGCGTAAAAAGGGAGGATAGTTAGGCCTATATTAACTTATTACAATTAATGGCTAGACTTGCACTATTTAGATACCTTATAAACCCACTTAATTCCGTTTAACTGTTATTAAGCCTTACTATAAAGATAACAGTTTTAAGCCTTTACAAGATACCCTAGAAGATGCCCTAGAGGAGAACCACAATTAATATGCTCTAGAAGGCGACTACGATCCCAATACAATATTAGTAGATGCGCCATAACTATAACGCGGTAGAGGTCGCCTAAAGGGATCACGAAATCGCCAATATCTTATTAATTTTAAAGAGCAATTTATTACCGCTATTAAAAATAGAGTTAAGTTATTAATAGCCTTTATAACAGCTAAGGAGAAGGATAACTTCGAACTCATAAAACAGCTCTAAAAGGAAGGTTATATTATAACTCTAGGAGCTCCTTTCTAAGCATCTAATAAGTAGGAGATTGAGGGTCTTATTATAAGAGGAGTCTTTAAATTCAAGAAGTATAACCCTACCAAGTTTAATAGAGTTCGCATCTTTAAGTTAAGAATAGTTAATGAAATTAAGGGCAAAGCTACTAACGCCCTATTTAAGAAATTAAGGCTTGTTATCTAAGGCTATAATAATAATAGCAAGGAGGTAATTCTTACGCAGTCTCTTATAATTTAACGAGCTAGTTAGCGAGTTATTATTACGCTAGCTCCCTCCTTAATAAAGAATAGAATAGCGGTTTATTTATAAGATATTACTTAAGCCTATACCCAATTAGAGATGCACCTTTAGTGCTTAATATTGGCATACCTTCTAGAGCAAATTCGCTACTAGTATCCTAAAGATACGATCATGGTTGTGCTTAAGCCATTATATAGGATTATAGAGGCAGGAACTTACTAATAGGCTACCTATAGTAAGCACTATAAAGAGAAGCTTTTAATAACTACTTCTATATTTAATCCCTGCTTCCTTATCACAACTATAGGAACTCCATTTGGAATTGTCGGCATGTAAACTAATAATATAATTATCTTAGAAGACAACCAATTCTTAGCTCTTAAAGAAGATAAGCTAGTAAAGGCAAATCTTATAGCAAAGCCAAAGGAAAAGCTTAGTTTAATAATACTATTACTCTTTAATAAATGCATCCTCTCCCTAAACGAGGATTCTATTGCTCTGCGCCAGAAGGGTTAAGGTAAGAAGATTAACGTTATTAACGCTAATTCTCTAAAGTAAGGATATGTGGAGTAACGCGCTTATAGAGCTTATATTGCTTCTATCTGTTAACCTAAGGCTTTATTTAATCTCTCTATTACCGCCTAACACCAGGAACCAACTAAGGACAACATTCTTGCCTTAAATAAACGCCTTTCCTAGTAAATGAACCATCTCGACTGGGGCCTATACTATATACCTATTAATCTTCCCACCGCTAAGCTCTTTATATTTGTTGATAGATCGTTTATAAATAATAAAGATTTTAGCTCCTAGCTAGGATATAAGATTATTATTATAAACAAGTTTACTAGAGAGAATAACTTTATAATCTATAGTAACCTTATCTATTGGAGCTTAACTAAGAGCAAGCGCGTTACCCGAAGTGTTTTAGCGTTAGAGATATATAGAATGGTTGGCGGAGTTAATATAGTAATTGCAATTGGAACTACCCTAAAGATAATTATAGATTAACTCGAACTTCCTATTATCCCTATAATCGTATGCACCGATTCATACTCCCTTTATAAGTGCTTGGTTAAGCTTGGTACTATAAAGGAGAAGCGCCTTATAATCGATATTATAGCACTTTGTTAATCCTACAAACGGTAAGAACTCTTTAAGATTTAATAGATTAACGGTTAAGATAACCTAGTAGACGTAATAATAAAGGCAAACCTAAATAAGGCTCTAGAAACGTTTGTTAACATAAACACTCTATATATATAAGTTAAAGGTTGGGTTAAAAGGAAGTAGGAGTATAATATTCTATAGACCCTAACTTAAACCAGCCAATTAGGATTTTCTATCCCTGGGATGGAAAATTGCTATTAGCTCGCTTACTACTAGCGCCTTAGCGGCCTACCCGTCTTTATATTATCTGCCAACTGCCGCATTGTCGCATATTGTTGTATATTATTTGGTATTGCCGTATATTGTTTGGTATTGTCGCATATTGTTTGGTATTGTTGTATATTATTTGGTATTATCGCATATTGTTTGGTATTGTTGTATACTATCTAGTATTATTGCATCCTATCTGTTTGTCTATATATAGATGGCAACCACAAAAAGAAGAGTTGCTAGTGTTGGGAATAAGGCAAGCTGCCGTCATGCTAGGCATGTTGCCGTCACGTACTAACGTGGCCCTAGTGTAGTAAGAAACCTTAAGTTCCTTACCCCTTTCCTTATTCCTATTAAAAAGAAGAACAACTATTATACTATCTACGAACCGTAGCTATATGATATCCCCTTATGTAACCAACAATTCTATATTTCTAAATATAAAACTTAATAAAAATAAATTAGAAGTTAATAAATGGAAAATAGAAATTAATAAGCTAATAGAATATAAATATAAGAATAATATATAATAATAATTTATTGCTTAACGTCCGATTTAGATCCCTATTGGGCCCACGCAGACTACTCCTTATGTATATATAGGGAGAAAACTCTATTTAAGAAAACCCCGTGATCTATCTCCTTGCCTTTTAGGACTCGCCTACAAGGCGCCTATAAGGCGCCTGTAAGTCACCTATAGTGCTTCTACTACCTTACTTTTTGACCTCCTTGGGAACTACTGCTGCTGTAACAAGCCTACGGACGCGCTAGTATCACATACTTTACTCTACTACTATAGAGTTATTAGGGGGCGCCTGTTGCTTACCCTTTCCGCCCTTTATTACCATTTCCCTTGCAACCCAGAACTAGTTTAGTATATTTTGGCTAATAAGCTACTAGGTAACCGCCTTAAGGCCTTTTTATATTAAGAGCAGTATATTATAGTTCTCTATATTAGCTACTAAGAGCATTGCTTCTTGGTTAGTGCGTAAGGGGTATAATAGTATTATGTGTTTTAGTGTTTGTCTTGGCCAGCTATATTTGCATCTTAGGCTATCTACTAGAATACCTACCTAGTAGAGCTAGTCTTTTAGTCCTATTATTCCTATTCTTAAAAGTGTTGCTATTGTGTTTTCTGCCTTTATTAGGCCTTCTTGGAGCCCTAAGGTGTTTACCCCCTATGGCGTTAACCATACTACGGCTTAGGTTCCTTTTGCCTTAGTCAGCCTCTATACCTTTAACTTCTATACACCTCTCCAGCGTTGGTCCAACTAGTATTGTATTACGGTAGATAGTTTCCTGGCGTTCTTTTATACTCTACTTTGGCTCCTTTCTCTCTCTTGCTATTGTCTTTACTAGCCTCTTACGCGTCTCCCTTCCTCCTCTATATAGGCCTAGGCCCTAAAGCAGCACCATTCTTCTTCTACTTTCTTTACTTATTTCTCCAATATATCTTCCCTACTTTAGGGTTGTTAGTTTATTCTTCTATAGGGCGCCCTAAGGTCCCTTTATAGTTTATTTAGGCGTGTCTTAATATACTTTATAACATTAGAGTTACGTTTATTTTACGCCCTTTACATTACAGCGGCTTCAATATATAGTTATAAGGGGGGAATATTGGCTTCCTTCTTAAGCAGTGCTATAGCTATTTACTTATATACGCCTATTATACTCCGGAGGCAGGCTATTTAGACCTTTTAGAGTGGTTTAAGGAGCGACTTAGGGGGGCCTTTCTTAGATTCTCTAATGGCCCAAATACTGGACCCATACGTTATAGTTAGCCAGATAACTGCTATATATAGTAGGCGTGACCTCTAGAAGCATGGACCCTATATAGAATTAACGATCCTGGATAATATAATATACTATACTTAGCCCTTACAGGCCGCTTGCGCCGTATATACGCTCTATTAGAGCTTGCTATCTACCTATACTCCTAATACCCTTAGGCCCTAAACTGGTTAACCCCTAAAGCCTTAAATATAAATTATATGCTAGAGATCTGCAGATTGGTTGCGTTTTCTTATAAAATGGATTAGCTAGTATTTCTCTAGTGCGAATTAGACTCTATATCGTCTTGCCCATTCTATATAGGTATTATAAGCTTTCTCTAGTATTCTGCAATTCTCTACGGCTGTTGGCCCGTATATAATTAGGTTTATATCGTTAATAAAGCCTATCCCCTAGGTCACCCCTTCCTTAAAGAAGTTAAGTAGATTACTTATAAAGAAAAGGAAGAGTATAGGTAAGAGGGGTGATTCTTATAGTATTCCTATTATAACTGTGATAGGGGGGCTCTGGTATCTACTAAAGACTAGTAATATTTCTTTCTAACCTATAAGCCCTTAAATAAATTGTATAATCTATTCTAGGAAGCCTTTTACCCTAAGGATATATAGGAGACGCTTGTAGGGTATATTATTATAGGCGCCACTAATATCTAGGCTAAGTATTAATACTACAAAGTCCCTTCGCATCGCCCATACAGATTTAATAGTGGTAGCGAGTAGCGTAAGTACTAATAGTATTAAGCGGTTCTTTCTTGCCCCTATTTAACTCTATGGTAGTAAGGCATATTCCTTAGCCATATCTGCCATACAGTCCGCTATTACCTTTTTTAAGATCTTACTAAGGGTGTTTTCTAAGGCAATAGGGCGGTAGCTTCCTAGGATTAAGTAATCTACTTTACCTTCTTTTTATAGGATAACCGTTGTCATAGATCTTCTAAGTCGCGGGTAGTAGCCTATAGCAAAGTATGCTCTAGCTACATCTACAAGCTAGGGTGCTATAAGTAGACCATAGGTCTTTAGGGCCTTATTTAGAATCCCATCTAGTCCTAGTACTATATTATTTAAAAGGCGGCTAATAGTTCTAGCCATTTCCTCTATTATTATATCGCTGTTAACCTATAGACGAGTCACTAGTATTTCACCCATAATATTACTAAGGTCTGCTAGAGCCGGTTAAGGGAAGAACCTTTCTATAAGGATCTTTGCCTTCTTATTATTATTATTAGTAGCCTATAATTCCCCTACTCTTTGTAGAGGTGGTAGGTATAGGTCTTCTACTAATCACCCTGCCTTTTTCTTTACCCATTTCGCTATAGCCCATAGGCCCTTGTTATAGGGGAGGCTCAGGTTAGAAGTATATTTATTTATAAATCATCTCTAGTTATTCCTTACTTCTTTTTTTAGGGTATTCTTTAGCTGGTTTCTTATATCTTTATATCATCTTTTATCTTTAGGGTTATAGCTACTTAAGTATTTCCTTCTTGCTTATTATTAGCTAGCTATAAGAACCGCGCATTATACGGACCATATATATCGCGCGTAGGGGCCCGGTTTTAAGACCGGGCAGTGCTTTTCTAACTCATTTTTAATTACTGCCTAGATCCTTTCTAGTCTTCAGTCAATTTCCTTAGGGGTGGCTAATAAGCCTCACTTGTTTGGTATCAGGTAGATTTCTTCTAGGTCTTAGAGTTATTATTTAACTATATTAAGGAAGCTATCTGCCTTAAGCATCCTTATTACATATCTTTTACTATTTAGTTGCGCCTTAATGTCTAAATCTAGCTATATTTGGATGGGGATATAGTCTAAAGTAAATGCCCATTCTTCTTTAGGGTTGCACCTTTTGAGTCTCTGGTATAGGCCTTCATCTATAAATATAAGGTTAATTATACTTCTGGCGGATCCTTATTACTATATAATTACTCTAGGGGGGGTGGCCAGCTTAAGGCCCCAGGTATCTATAGCTTTTAGTAGGCACTTTACCTATTATTTAGCAGCGACATAGATACCCCCCCACCATAGGTAGTAGAGGTTTATATCTCCTAATAGAATAGACTCTATACCTTCGGTTTCAAGTAAGCTTATTACCGATATAATATTCTCTATTTATAGGACCCCTTTAACCCTAGGGTTATACACATTAATAATTTATACCGGTCCTCTATATATCTAGATTGTTATAACTATAATATCTAGATTAACTGCCTACTATAACTATAAGGACAGGCTAATAGTCTTACTAATTATAAAGTACACGTGTATGGCTGCTTTTGGTTCATATAGGAGCTGGAATCCTTGGGGGCAGTATATCAATTATATATAGGTATTATAGTACGGCTCTTATATAGTAAGGATATAGTGTTTCTCTGGGTCTAGACTGTCTAGTAAGGGCCTTATAAAATAGTGGTTTGTATTGCCACAGTTATACTATATAATAGATAGGTGGCGGACCCCTAGTAAGGGTCCTTCGCCTTTCTATTATTTCTTACTTCTTCTATTTCCGCTTTTTCTGGGATATTTAGAACTTCTATCTCTTATATCTACACCCTAGTTACTACTTATTTTATATAGAGCTTTCTATTCCCGTGTCTTATATTCCTACTAGCGCTTCTATATCTAAATCTGTTATTATCTCCGGTTCTTCCCCTGTTCTTACTAGTTAGTTATGCGCCCTTTAAGAGTCAGCTATAAATGTTATATTTGCCGCGTTAAGTCTAATTCTTAATTATCCTAGTCTTAAGCTTACTATAGCTATCTATAAAGGTCTTCCTACAGGGCGTTCTCTCCCTTATATCCCCTATAACCCTTATATCCCTATACGGTCTGGTAATATCGCGCGGCGTCGCTTCTAGCCCGTTAAGGCTTAGGATGGCTGGCCTAGCCCCCTAGTGTTAAAGGTAGGAAACGCTAGAAAGGCACCTACGCCCCCCTAGCTTATCGCCTGTTATTTCTATTTATATAACCTCGCGTACGGTTATTCCTGTAGCTGTTAAGCCCTTACCTTCCATCTCCTATATTTAATACAGTCTTCTCTCTCCCACGCCTTATATATGCTTCAGTGGCAGTTTGCGCATTTTATTTAGTCTTGGTTTAAGCAGTGTCTTATATTATAGGGGCCTATATAGTGGCTGTAGCACACCTGTGCTGCGCATGTGGATTAGGTGTGTCCCTATTATACACAGCGATAGCATTATTCTAGGCGTAGTCTGTGGTTATAGAGCCTTGTGTTATATATAAGGCCGTTTATAATTATTCCTTTTTAGATAAGAAGTTTTTGCATTCCTGGTGTATATGTGCTAACAATAAGAGAGCCATATATTCGTCTAGCGTCTCCCTAGCAAGTCTCTAGCAACCCTTATGTCCTCTTATTATTCTTATTATTTGCTTAGTTTACATTTTCCTATTAAAGCTATTAGATTCGGGTGATCTTAAGTCCTAGTATAAGGCGTTCCATTTATCTTACTATCTCCTATATAATTACTGTGTTGTCCGCCTAGCGTCCCTTTTCTACCCTAAGGCTTATAGGGACCACTAGGACTTCGACCGGGTAGTTCTTACAAAGTACTTTTATACCAATACGTTCTCCTAGCCTATTCCCTACCCTTACGGCTCGTTCCTTTACCTATTAGTCCTTTAGGGTGACTCTAATATCTCCACTCCTAAGGTATTAGACCGCAATAGCGTTATAGACCTCTTTATGGATTTCTATAAGGACTTCTATTTCTAATTGTCCCCTAAGCCCCTCTGCTTTTTCTATATTTGGTTATATTATAATTATATACCCGGTTATTATCTTAAGGGGGGTAAGTTCCCTATGCTATAGAAGCGCAGCTACGGCGGCCCAGGTGCAGTTCGCTAGTAAGGGGGGTTTTTGTTTATTTTTAATTTTGCTTAGCCATTAGAGGATTTAATTAAGGGTTTGCTAAAAAGGCGCCTAAGGTTCGCTAGACTGGCAGAGCTATTCTACTAGCTATATTAGATTATTATAGCTAATAGTTACTCCCCCGCAATTCTAGGTACTAGACACGTCCAATAGGCTTTATATTTTGTCAGATGCCTTCTTAATAAAGGTATTTCCGCTTTATAGTGTGGCATTCGCCCGTCTTTATTGTGGAGGGCCATTGCTGGGCGTAGTTCTGGCAGTCACGCGCGAGTACAAACCACCGTCGTTCGACGTATACCTCCCCTGCGATGCATACATCTTAGGGGGATTCTCTGGGTGTTTTACAGGGTTCTTTTGGTTAGTTTTAGTCTTTTTTGGGCCAAGTACAGCAAGAGCTCCCCAAGTAGATATATATTGGTTTAAAGAAGATCCTTAAGAATAATATATAGATAATAGATATAATAAAGGCGATTTAAGTAGGAAAACAATAATATAAGAATATTATACTTACTAAATACAAAATTTAAAATAATTAATTGTACTATTAATAAAAGATAGTAGTTCTAAATTCCAAACCTTTAAGATTTAAGATACTCAAATTTGTACACAACTCCCCTATAGTAGGGCATCCTAGCCATATAAAGACCTATAAGATTATTTAACAAGTATACTACTAGCCTATAATATATAACTATATACAAAAATATATTTAAGTATATAGGATATATATATAAGGAAAGGCCTCTTATATAAAGAAGTAAGGAGTACTTTAACTACTACTAATTCCAATATAAAAATAGCGCAATATCTTAATTAATTTTATAGTTAACTTGCCTAGCAGTAATAGGTTTATAAATATTATAGTAATTATTAACTATTTTATAAAAATGTGATATATAATACCTATAGACTTAATTAACACAATATTAGTAGCTAAATATTTTATTAAGCACGTCTTTAAGCTATATAGACTTCCAAACTTAATAATATCCAATTATAAAAGCTAGTTTATTTTAGACTTCTAGCAAGCTCTATATAAATATTTAAATATTTAAATATAACTCTTAACTATATTTTATTTAAAGATAAATAGTTAAACTAAAATTGCGAACGCAATTATAGAATAATACCTATAAATATACTGCTTCTACCTATAAGATAACTAGAAAAAATAGCTACTTTTAGCTAAGTTTACTATAAATAATATAAATAATATATTAATAGGCGTAACGCTATTTTATACGACCTATAGATAAGACCCTTAACTTAGATTTAAACTATAATCTAAAATTAATATAATAGGACCCATAATTAAACGGATCTAGTTAATTAACGCGTGTAACTTTGCTAATTAAATAAAATAGTTAACAGAACTATTATAAAGTAAATTAATATATGCTTAAATAGTATATAAATAGTATATAAATAAAAGATGAGCTTCTATATAGAACTTTAAGAAAGGTAATATAGTTTACCTAAATATATAAAACCTGCGGACTTAATAGCTCTTAAAGAAACTTAATTAAAAGTTTATAGGCCTATACTAAATAAAAAAAGCCTATACGCCTATAGGCTTAAACTACTAACTAAGGTAAAAATACACCTAATATTTTATGTAAGCTTATTATAACCTTTAAAAGATAACCCTATAACTTATAAAATTCCGCCGCTACCTTCTATAATTATTAATAACGGTAATAGTTCTTACTTTATTAACTTAATTAATAATATATAATAGAAAATATAATTTAAACAATTTAAACATCTTATTAAGTAAAAAGGATATAAAATATAAACCTAGGAAACCTATAACTAGATTAAGGTTAACACGCCTTCCTTAATAAAAGAATTCTATAAGGACCATCCTTTACGGCCTACTTTAGCTAGATAGACGCAATATAAAGGTAAATAATTACTACCTAATATAAATACACGAAACATAATAGTAGGAAGCTTAAATTTAAAAAGAACTTAAAATATATTATAATATTTATAATATGGTTATATAATACGTAAGATATTAAGGGACTTTAACCGCCAGTTAAAGTTATCTAATTGGTTAGATTTACCTTACTAAGACTACTACCTAACGCGAAAATACAACACGCGATAAAATTATAAATTCTTAACTAAATTAAATTATTTAAACCTTTGGCTAAAGGGGGGGGGGTACTATAATAAGACTAGCCCAGTTATAGTAGGAATGTCTTAGTAAAATACTTAACAGATAAATTCTAACGCTTTAACTAAATTCTACTAAATTCTATTAGCTTAATTGACTTCTACCAAGTTCTGCTAAGTTAATTAAATTATACTAAAGTCCGTTAAAGACCGCGTATATATATGCGCATGTATTAACCACCAAGACCTCTAATTATTTAATAATATAATTCTCTTGTTATTCCTTTCTCTTCTTTACGCAACGTCTTATACTCTGCAAGAGCTACCCTTAGATTTGGATAGAATTTATATTGTTCCTTTAAATCTTCCCTAAAGCTTCTTCGCGCCCTTACACACAGGCTTATATAGCCCATAGGCTTACCGACTACGTTACGATATTAAATCTTATAAATAAGTAAATATTTATAACGTGGTTTATCAGTGAGTCGCGCATAAACTACGTTAAGCTTATGAATATATATATATATATATATAACGTAAGTTAGGGGGTTATAACGGTATAGGTAGTTCTGACGGATTTTAGAACACCAAAATACTGCCAAATGCTAAAACCACCGCCAATTTGCAGTAAAAAGCATCAGAAAATATTATATTATTAAGCTTAAATAAAGCCATAAATATATATGGGAGAAGCTCTATATTGACTTTTTGCAGTATAGCAGCCAGCTAATTACTCTAAGAGGCCTATATAAGTCCGAATTCGCGGCATAAATTCCTTATTTCACACCTTATCCAACACCTTACTATCGCTAGAGAAGCTATCTTTATCCACATTAGGAAGCTTATCTACTTAAGTAGCTACCTCCTTAGCTCTCTTAGAGGCGGCAAGTGTAATAGAACCTTGTAGTAGGAACTACGGTAGGTTCTATTATTAGGCTGGGTATATAGGTAAGAATAAAATAACAACATAATAATAACTGGTGGAGTAGTTACCCAACAGATTAACTCCAATTATATTCTAAGATTCACTATAAGGAGAGAACTATCTACGGTAGGGACTGAGGTCCTTTAAATACATAACTATACTCCTAAGAAATCCTCTCTTGTACGTAAGGTATATGTTATACGTATTATACATAGCGTACACTATATACACTTTGTATACTGCGTACAATATTATATAACTCACTTACTATTCCTTATTATATGGTTCCACTAGATCCATTCTGGACTATGCCTATATTAACTAACTAGCTTCCTATAACTCTTCTCCAAGTAGTTATAACATTATACTTAAAGCGTCCGTAATACTATCTCCCTTCTCTTTATCTTTGTCCTTAAAGATCCCTAACATCTCCAAGTTATCCACTAGAGGTGTAATACCCGTTTAATTAGTCTAGTTAATATCCTTACTTATTATACCTAAAGCTTCTTCTTCTTTATAAGCGCAACATTGTGCTCGCACCATAGCTGCTATATTGTTGCTTAGTAAGATAATATTGTCTCTATGTTCTTATTGTGCAAAAGCGGGGTTAGTATATGTTATGATGGCAAGTCCTTTATCTTAACAACCTTCCTCTTACTTAGAGTATACTAAAGCAAACGTTTAATTGTCCTACGATGTTCGCTCTATTTTTAACGCTAAGTGTGCGCGTCCTATAACTCTTAACAGTCTTTAAGTTCCCTAAGTAACTTATTATAGGGTCTTGTGTTTAATCTACCGCTGCGAAGCTTAATGGTAAGCTCTTAAGCGCCTTAGATAAGCTTTATTATTTATAGGAAGCGGAGCAGGAGGCTATAGCTACTTAATAGTATACCCTTAAAGCCCATTTATTGGCTTCTGCCCGTCTTTTTCGTCTTAAATATATCCGTGAGAAGGTCTGTTCTAAGGAGTGGAAACTTATTCAATAGGGTCTGTCTAAGCTGGGTAACAAAAGGATTAGCTCTCCTCCTATAAGGGAAACAACTCCAAGTAGCTTAGCAATTGCTCCTCTTAGGTCCCCCTTAGGTAACTTATTCTTTAGCAATCCTTCTTTATTAATATTACCTGACCTACTTTCTTCTAATACTCCCGTACCTTTCCTATAGCGTTCCTTAGGTTGCTTAGTGGTTCCTAGGTAGTCTTATTATAGCCTATCTACTTTACTTTATACTACGTTTCGTTATCTACATCCTTATAACTAATAATCTTTAAAACTTGCTATTTGTCTTCCTCTTATCCTCTATATATGTCTGCCTTGTAGACTGGTGGCTTAATATTCCCATATACTAGCTCTAGCATTGCGATATATTATATAGGGTAGATTTTTATTTTGGCTGGTAGGTTTAACTTGTATATAACCAATAAAATTCTTTACTTAACTTTAAAAGGTCCTAGTCTAACGTAGTCTAGTTTCTTACTTAGTTGTCAACTCTTGAAATTTTTGTGTAGTAGCTATACTTTATCCCCCTCCTTAAGATCTGGTCCCTTAGATCTCTTAGTATTGTAGTACCTTTTCATTCGTTTTTATACTAGTTTAGCTGTTTCTTTAAGGTCTGCATAAAGATTTGTTAACGTCTCTATTCTTTACTTAGCTGTGCTACTCGTCTTTTTTACTTAATGTGGCGATAACGATATTCTTAGCTTATATCCGTAGTTCGCCTTAAATGGTAATGTCCCCATTCCTTCTTGTGGTGTTGCATTATATATAAACTATATAACTGGTAATAGTAATACCCAATTATTCTATACATAATTAATATAGTGCCTTAAATACTGCTCTAGTGTCTAGTTTAGTCTTTCCATTTATCCGTCCGTCTGCGGATAATACGCTATAGATATTACTACACGAACTCCTTATTCTGCCAGAAACACTTCCCAAAATACTACTATAAATCTTGGATCTCTGTCTAATATAATCTTATCTAGTGCTCCGTGTCTTGCAAATACTTCTTTTATATAGATTCTATTAATATCTTCTACTAATATCTCTTTAGTGCATGCTATAAAGTATCCCTACTTTGTTAGCTTATCCACTATTACTAAAATTATGTTACAATCTTGTCCTATAATAGGATCTCTTAACTTTAGTAACTTAATAATAAAGTCCTATAATATAACCTCCCATGGTCTTCCTGGTGTCTTAATAGGTTATAGCCCTCCGTACAGCTTATACCTTATTGGTTTATTTCTTTGGCAATCTAGATATTCCTTTATAACTTATCTTACTAGTCCCCAGATTCCTTAAATAATATATTTCTCTTAGAGTCTTAACACTAAGCCTATAGCTCCGTTATGTCCTTATATTATTCCCTTATGGAATTCCTTAATAAATTCTTTCATAATAGACTTAGGCACATACGTTATTTCTCTATTTTTATATTACTTTAAGTCTAGATCCTCTACCTATACTTCTTAGATCTTCTATATCTAATTACTCTCTAGTAATTTATGGATCTAACTTTCTTTAGTCGCTATAATCTTTAGATAATTATACCTAATTAATCCGTTTTAATCCTTTCGTAATAAAGCTCCTAATAGCTTTTCATTACTTTATAGTTCAGCTTTTCTACTTAGAGCGTCTGCTTATATATTGTCTGTACCCTTAGTGTGCTAAATTTTAAAATAGTATTCTATAAGCATTTCCGCCCATTTAACCTATCTTTAATTAAGTTCCTTTATTATTAGGAATCCTATAAGGTTCTTATAGTCCGTCTTAACCACAAATAGTTTCTTTGTGCCTTGTAAGAATGCTCTCTATTTCTTAAGTGCTGCAACTATACCTAACAACTCCTTGTTGTATATGTCATAGTTTAACTCTAGTAGTGTTATCTTTTAACTATAGTATGCCACTGGGTGCCATCCATCTTAATATTTCTATAGGAAGTACGCCCCTAGTGTAAAGTCTAATATATCTATTTCTATAACCGTCTTTAGACCTAGTTAATAGATCTTAAGAACTGGCTCCTAGGTAAATAACTCTTTAATTCTCTTAAATAGTTCTTATTACTCCTTTCCCCATACCTATAGTTTTTCTTTTTTTGTTAACCGCGTAAATAGCTTAATATCCTATAACTATTACGCTATAAACCTTCTACAGTAATTGCAAAACCCTAGGAATGATCTTAACTATATAACATTCTCTGGTTCCTGCTAATTTACTATAGCCTTAATCTTTTTTAGATCTATACTAAGTTGGCCTAGTTTAATAATAAATCTAACAAAATCGGTCTTCTAGGTGAAGAACTTGCATTTCTTAATTACTACTAGCATCTATTCTTCTTATAGTCTCTTTAAGACCTATTTAATGTGTTCTCTATGCTCTTCCTTACTCTTTAAGTAGATAATAATATTGTCAAGGTATACTATAACAAATTTGTCTAAGTATTCTCCTAATATACTATTAATTCGCTTCTAGAACGTTGCTAGTGTGTTTATAAGCCCGAATTGCACAACTAATGGCTTATATAGTCCTTTCTTTAACCTAAAAGCTGCCTTCCATTTGTTGCCTTCCTTGATCCTAATCTAATAGTACGCCTATCTTAGATCTATCTTTATAAAGATCTTTGCGTTACCTATCCGGTCTTAAATTTCGCTAATTAAGGGTAAAGGATATCTATCCTTCTTAGTAATGCTGTTTAACTGTCTGTAGTCTATACATGTCCTAAGTTTTCTATTTTTCTTTAGGATAAACAATACTGGATATCCTGCTAATAACTATAATAGTTTAATATATCCCTTTCGTAAGTTCTCCTGGATAAACTCCTTAAGCGCTACTAACTCTGTTTTAGTAAGCTTATAGATTGGAAAGAACTTTAGACTTATTCCCTCTTCTAATTCTATCTTATAGTCCTAAGCTGTATACTCTAACAGCTTTTCACTTTCTAGTAACTATAACTTTTTACTATACTTATAGTATCTCTTTGGTATATAACTTAAGCCTTACTTAGTCTCTTTATATATCGCTTTAACTTAGTACTATACCAACTTGGTTTACTGTCGCACTTTACGCCATTATATATCCTTAATATTAACCTAACCTATAACCCAGTCAATCTTTAGATTGTACTTCTATAACTAAGGCATTCCTAGCATTGCCTTATCCTGTCCTAATGGTAGGATATTAAAAGACACTTTAACTAGTCTCCCTTTAATAGTTATCTAAACAGGTCCTGTTTTAAGATTAATAATACCTCCTCTATAGGCTATCTAATCTCCTAAAATTGTTATAAGTAGATATAGGTGTTCCTTCTATCTATATAGTAACCCCATCCTTTCTACTGCCTTTAGTAATATGTGGTTCCTAGTTACTTTACTATTTACTAACACTTTAAACTGCTAATCTTGCCACTTAGCTCTTAAATTTAGGTATTAACCTTAAATTCCTTTAAGGGTCTAAGGCTTTAACACTAGTTCCCTCTAGTTCTATACGCCTCCCCTTTTCCTAACTGTTGGCTGCTAGATCCTGCCTATACTTAGTCTAACTTTAGCCAATACTTAGTTCGTTTCTTTTCCTCTATATACTATAGATAAGTGTTCTTTAGGTACTCCCACCACTATTATCTATCTAGGCGTTCTTTTATAAGGAATCTTCCTAGTTAAAGTATTAAGTCTCCTTAACCTTGTACTTCTACTGGGTGCCAACTATATATATACTTAGTATTCCTAAACCGCTTTTCCTCTGGTGCCCAATATGTTCTTATTAAGTACTTCCAGTTCTTATCTTTAGGTGCTCTATATATATTGCATATATCATCCACACAAGCTATCCACAATAGTGTATAATGCGCTATATATTTTAGGTTAACTCTGGGTTCGTCTTTATTCTTAAGTTTAAACCTATACCTAGTTAACCTAACTACTGGTATTTCCGCTGCAGGTACTAAGATTTATTACTTACTTCTCTAGTCCCTAAGTCCTTCTTCTAGGTTCCTTAACATTATAATTAATACTCCTTTAATATAACTTATACGTTTCTCCGTAATGGGTTAGTCTTAAACAACTTTTTTATTTAGCTATACATAAAAATCTTCCTATTTATTATTGTGTCGTTGCCTATACCACTTTCCGTATAACTAGTTTAGTATATATAGTCTATCTATTAAAAAGTACCTTGTTATCGCTATATCGTAACATCCTTTAGTATGCCTTTTTTTAAACCTAGTTAGAATATCTAGATCCTCTTCTTATTCTAGTTTATCTAACTATTTTGCCCTAGGTGTTCCTGCACTTGGCCTATTAGTAACTCTTTGCATAGGTGCTCTATCCCTTATATAACCTAGTATAGCTAATCTCTTATCTAGCTTCTGCTCTTGCTATATGATAATTCTTGTCCTAAACTTATCCATAGTTTCTTGTTTTCTGCGTCTTGCAGCTAGATCTTTGTAGTTATCTTACTTTTTAATCCTAGTATTAACTGTTTAATCTTTAGGCTAAATATTGCGTTTACCTAGGATTGCTAACGTTCTTATTCGTTCTCTGAACTTATAGTTCTTAAACTTGCGTCCTATACTCGTTTGTTTGTTACTAAACTAAGTTACTATCCTTTCCTATTAGTTTTCGTCCATTATGGGTCCTTAGGTGTGTCTTATCTCATCTTAAGAATCTTAAGCTTCTTTTATCTCTTCTTAAGAATCTTAAGCCTATGGCCTTTTGCCTTTATTAAGTAATAAGCTAGCACTAGTAGTTATCTGCTTGCTTAGTTTCTTCTAAACATTACTCCTATTGTCTTATAAAGCGATGGAAATCGTATCTAATAGTGTCGCAATACCCGTTACTAAACCTTGTTCTATAATAGTCTTAGTCTTTGCTTCTATTTTAACTTCTCTAAGGTCTGCATGCTCCTAGTAAGCTACCTTTATTGCCTTATTATTGGTAAATGCTTTACCTGTGTTAAATTTATTATCTTTAATGTCCAATCTATAAGCTGGTTTGTTGGTTCCTTTAAACTTAGATAATAATAGCTCCTATAGCTAATAGCTTACGCCATACTTGGCGTCCTTATAAATTTAGTATACGTTGTTATAATAATACGCAAAACTATTAACTGAATACTCTTTTGTTCCTTATAGTACACCGTTATCCCTTTATATATACGTGCTGTCTGCTAGTCTGGTTCCCTTTACTATATAGTTACTCTAACCACCTCTATAGTCTCTAGCGAAATAACTCTATTTTCCATAATTTATGCAAGCTCTATCTTTAAACTATTTTTCTTGCTATAGAGTCCGCCTAAATATCTTCTACTGCTAAGATCCCTGGTTTAGCCTCTGCTCCTAGGTTCTTTAATTACTTAATCCTTAACCTCTAGGTTTCTATGGTTTCTTTTCCCATCTTTAGGTTTCTTTAGTACCACTTAGGTCCATTAGCTCTACGCCATTCTATAGTTTTTAACTCTATGTCTATTATTGCGTACTCTGCGCCTTATATAACTATGGAACTCTGTCTTGCCCTCTCTTAGCTTGTTCCCTTTAATAGATTCTATTATTAATCTTTATTAACTAATCTATTAACTTTCTTAGAGTATCCATATCTTCTATTAGGATAATTACATCCTGGACTTTAGCCTTAAGTCCCTATTTATACTATGCTATAAGCGCCTTGTTATTCCACTTAACCTATATAGCTAATATTTAAAACTATATTATATACTTAATTGCTAAAGTGCGTTGTACTAAGTTCTAAAGCTTTCGTTTTGCTATAGTTGCGGCCTCCAAGTCTCTAAATATCTGCGTTAACTATTCTATAAACCTATTCTAACTAGTAAATATATACCGTACGTCCTAGTTAGTAGTTGTTATGCTATTAGCCTATATTTCCGTAAAATACGGCTTAAACCACTTAAGTGCCCTCCCTATTAGGAACAATCCTGCATAGGCTACTTAATCTAACAATATTGCTAACTTCGCTCCTTCCTATACTACCTTAAAGTGCATCTGCGTAAGAAATCCTTTAAGCTTTAACTTTTCTCCTAAAAACCGTTTAATTAAAGGTAACTTAACCTTTACTACTCCAATTCTATTAATACGTTCTTTAAGTATCCTATTATTGTCTTATAAGTGATTAACCATTTCCTATAACTGACCTCGCGTAACCACTTAAGAATCCCCCTTGTCCATACTAGTATCACCTAGCCCTGAGGTTGTGGCTGCCGTCAACACCATCGTAACTAGTGCTGCTCTTAGTGGTATGTTATTCAACCTTATTCAATACCGTAACCTTAGTAGTAAATGTGTAACAGAACCTTGTAGTAAGAACTACAGTAGGTTCTATTATTAGGCTGGGTATATAGGTAAGAACAAAACAATAACATAATAATAACTGGTAGAGTGGTTGCCTAACAGATTAAGTCCAATTGTGTTCTAAGATTCACTATAAGGAGAGAACTATCTACGGTAGGGACTAAGGTCCTTTAAATATACAACCGTACTCCTAAGAAATCCTCTCTTATACGTAAGGTACGTGTTATACGTATTATACATAGCGTACACTGCGTACACTTCATACACTGCGTACAACATTATGTGACTCGCTTACCATTCCTTGTCACATGGTTCCACCGGATCCGTTCTGGACCATGCCTATATTAACCAACTAGCTTCCTGCGACTCTTCTCCAAGTAGTCGTAACATTGTACTTAAAGCGTCCGTAACAGCAAGAAGGTCCTTATAGTAAGCAGAGGCAGTAGATATAGCAGCAATTAACTCCTTAGCTTATTTTTAAAGCCGTTCGGCAGCAGCTCGTGTAGATATCGCTTCCTCTACTACCCAATTAAGCGCTTATAGAGAGTCCTCTATAAGCTTTTTATTATATATACTAGATGCGGTATCGGCAGCCTTCTATATCTTTTTTACTACCTTTTCTACCTTGCCGGCCTCCCTCTAATATTAATTAGTAACCTTCTTAAGCTTTACAGTAGCTATATAGGCTTCTTTTTAAGCTTCTAGTTACTTCTTCGCAACTATAACAGCAGCTTGGCGCTAAATCTTTACCTAATCTTATGCAGCCTTAGCCTGCTTCTTATCTTCCTTAGCAATATTTTTAGCAGTAGCGATAGCTTATATTGCCTAAGTAGTAAGTAGTAAGTACTGATATAGTAAAGAGTACGGTACGCTTCCTCTACTTCTTATTTCTCTCTGCAGTACAGTCGGCACCAAAATGATGTAAATACTGTGCACGGACGGAACGCCAAACATCGCCCACTAAAATCCTCATAGAAATCGATGCTACAATTACAAGAGAAGATCTCGGAGTTTAAGCGCCAGAGAGCTTTAAATTATATAGATTAGCTAATATTAATCTATAATATATCCTGCCTTTCTAAAGTGCGCCTTTGCGTATATTCCATATGCTTAACCAATTGCAAACTCTAAGAAGTTATTAAAGCTCTCAAACCTAGATGCTAGTATATAGTTCCTCTTAATCCAAGCCTTTAGATTCTTAAATATTGCCTTAATGGGATTAAAATCTGTTAAGTATGGTGGTAAAAACTCTAGTATAATATCTAAACGTTCGCAGAGCTCTTAAAGACGTACTAATTTATAGATAGATGCATTATCCAGTATAATAATTAATCGCGGTCCTAGATATAGTGTATAATTTAGTAATATCTAGTACTCTATAAAATCTTTAAAAAGCGCAGCAGTAATAGCTCCCTAAAAGATAATATGGCTTATATAGCCCTTAACTATTAATACTAGTAGAACACTCCAACTTTTAGATTTTCTAAATAGCACTAATACCTTGCAATCTATCCCTATTAGTGTCTAGCCTTATTTCCTATCACTAGTCCTTTTATTTATACTTATTAAGGAATACAAGCTAATTAGCCAACTACTATTTCTGCCTGCCCTACTATATACTACGGGGTAGCATACTTAAAGACTGCCTTTCTAGACTAGTAAGCGGCTTAGAGGATATAGCGGATAGTAGAGGGCAAGGTTTAGATATTAAATTTGTTAAATAGAAAGTCTTGCATCTTATTAATATATGCAGTAGGTTTACCATTAGGGAACTTAAGCAGTCTCTAGATAGCAACGTTAGCAGATACTTAACACTATACTAAGGCCTTATACCAGCTTCTGGTACTCTAGTAGAGTACTTAGTCTACCTAGCTTAACACTAGGTGGCATATATAGTTGACCCTAAAGGTTAAAATTTAATTAGAGCTTATAAACCGAGTTTCTTAATACCTTTAAAGCCTTTACTATATTAATAATCGTCTTATTATAATCAAGTCAGAGTTTAATTTAATTTATAACCTTAATTGGGAGACAATAAACCATAATATAGTAAGCTGAATAATAATGGCTCTAAAAGAGTCCTCTATATGCGTCTATACGCGTTTCCTGCTTACATAAGCAGACTTCCTGTCTGTATAAGTAGAGGTTGTAAATTGCATTACGCGCAGAGCGTATGCGGCAGGGGCTGTATGGCGTAGCGTAGGTTACCTGACCACCTACGGCCTAATAGATAGCCCAACCTTTACTACCCCTTTCTTTCTCTTTTGGTAGAGAAGATAGACACGAATAAACCAAGAACCAGAACTACTTATTGCAATTATAGTACCCCCTAGGTGATACCGACACTTCCTTTATTCCGCTTTTAGTCAGTCTCTATAGCAATTACTTTAAATTCCATACCGATATAGGCCTATATTAAGGCCTATATTCGTCATAGTTAGATTCCATATTTTTATTCATTTATTCCAATATTATTCAGTTCATCGCTAAATACAATTCATCGATTTCTATAAGGATTTTGGTGGTAGGCGATGTTTGGCGTTCCGTCCGTGCATAGTATTCACATCATTTCGGTGCCGACTGTATTATTGCGAAGCTTAATAGCTTCTACCTCTATTAACTCTATACCCTCTTCTAATAATTATAGCTGCTATATAAGCTTACTAGTAACTGCCTTAGCCGCTTTAGATATAGTTTTAGGGTAAAGGATTGTATAAGTATATTAAGCTTAATTATTATAGGATTAGGGCGTACGAGGATGCAAAGGAGAGGATAAAAGCGTTACTAGTACATCGCTAGGTGGTAGAGTAGATGGTTACTAAGATAAAGGCGTTCTGCTACAGCGATTTGGAGCTTATTTGGGGTTATAAGGTAGGAGGCCGGCTACTTTAAAAGCGCTATTAATTAACTTAGTGGTATATACTTAGGGCCGAATCTTGCTAAGAATCTTTAGAAACTACTCCCTATTAATACTAGTAGCTCCTTCTACTATATACTTATCGACTTTAGATAAATAAAGACGCTTAAAAACCAAAAATATAACTAAATTAATGTAATGGGACTAGCCTAATTACAATAGGAATGTCTCGGTGAAACACTCGACAGATGAATTCCGAAGCTTTAACCGAATTCTACCGAAATCCGTCGAAGACCGCGTGCGCACGTGCGCACGCATCGACCACCAAGCCCCTGAATATTTAATTATATGATTCTCTTGTTATTCCCTTCTCTTCTTTACGTAACGTCTTATACTCTGCAAGAGCTATATACCCTTAGATTTAGATAGAATTTATATTATTCCTTTAAATCTTCCCTAAAGCCTCTTTGCGCCCTTATATTACGTTATATTAAAACAACCACTATTAAAATAGTAAACGAACCCGAATCCGCTTTAATAACTATAAGTATTATAACCCTAGTTAGGGAACAGTTAACCATAATATAACAGTTCTTTATGGACGCCTTAGCTCAGCAGCGGGCTGCACTATAAGCCTAGTATTAGTGATTAATAGAAGCACTCCGCAAAGAACTTTGCAACGTTAAGGCACTTACGTTAGAGACTCTAATAACAACACCTGCAAACAAGATTAAAATAATCGTATCTAAACCTAGCCTCTTAAACGCGAACTCTAAACTAGTAATAGTAACTTAACCTATAGCTATAATAAATTTAATACCCACTATAAAATCTAAAAAGCTCCCTAATCCTTTAATGTTTAATAGAAATTGAAATAACCTATATCCCTTTATAACTAAGCTCCATCTTAAACTTTTAATAAACTATAACCAATACCCTACTAAAGCCAGTAGGGTTAGCTATGGAATGTCTTATTTAAGTAAAGACGCTGTATATACCATAAATCCATTCTTCTGTAACGGCACCTTTATTAATTTTAAAATCTTTATCTCTCTGCTAGAATAAACATACGATAACACTAGCTATAAACATACAGCTATTACCAAACTTAAAAACTTATAATAACGGAACTGAGACTTTACTAGCTTCTTTTTGGAATTTTTAGGCCTTATTGGCGAACTAGATTAGAATAAAGCCGCTAGAGTTACTACCCTTTAACAAGCTATCTTAGGTAAGGTTGGGGCCTAGCTAGTAAGTAGAGAACTGCTAAAAAACCTGTTTAAATTTGCTATAATATATTAACGAATTAATAAGGACCTTTAATATAACAAACAGACTCGTTCCCTAAAGTTAACTATACCTTGCGCTTAAAATTCTACGAAACTGGTATATACCCTAAATCGCGATCTGTTTCCGAAACCTAAAAGCCCTACGTACAACCCTATGGACCTTAATGCCGCTCAATCCTATGCATCCTTAGGAACCAACGAACAAAGAACCCGAGCTATAAATAGAGAATGCTTTGGATGCGGTAAAAAAGGATATATTTAAAAGCATTGCCAAACTTACCCTTTTAAAAAGGTCCGCCGTAGTTCCTCTTAATCCTTAAGTCGTACTTATTTCTTAAATTGCACCCGCTCTATAAATTATATTTAGTCGCCACGAAGTATCTTACCTTTAGTTAACTTAGAAAACGAATTATCCTAAGGCTAAGTCGCGCCTTAGGATAAAAAGTGGAAGAGTATAAGTGTCTAGGCTCTTCCAGCGCTAATATATGGCATAACTCCCTTAATATACTCGGCGAAATTTAAATACTTAGAAAATAGAAGGAGGTATAAATCCTAATAGATAGCGGAGCTACTAGCATAGGCTTTATTAATATAAACTATATAAAAACTTAACGCCTAAAATTAAAGAAACTTAATAAGCCCTAAGGCCTATAAGGCTTTAACGGCAAACCCTTAATATATGGCGAAATAACGCACTACGCCCTAGTAAAAATAAGGATAGGTAAATACCTTAAATATATTTCCCCATTTATAACACCCTTAAAGCAATATAAAGTTATACTTAGATATAGATAGCTAAAGCGATATAACCCCTTAATTAGTTGGGTTAAAGAAATACTAAAGTTCCATATAACTTACTGCTAAAGTTATTGCTTAAAAAACCATGTGCCCTATAAATATACATATAACTATTTAAATTTAATATAATATAAATTACCCTTGCTATAAACCTTAAAATCAGATAATAAAGCTATAACTGCTGATTATAGTAAAGAATGCGAAGATATTTCGTTAAAACCTCTTAAATTTTGTATAATATAGGCCGCACCTTTTATTTTATTAATAAAAAGACGATATTACAAAATCTTTGCTATAACTATAAAATATATTAAGCCTTAACCTCTCGTACCTAAAGAGTACCATAATTTAATTGATAAGTTTAAAAAATGATTTGTAAACCAACTAGCCCCATACTAAGATAAGCATGATTTTAAAATTAAACTTAAGCCTGGTATAACACTAAAGTTCGGTCCGCTATATAGTATATTATAAGAAGAACTGCTTATAATATAATAATACCTTAACAAGTATTTAGAAAAAGGATTTATTCGCCCTAGTTAATCTCTATTTGCCTTACCTATACTATTTATTAAAAAGCTAGGAGGAGGCTTAAGATTCTATATTAATTATTAAGCTCTAAATATAATTATAATTTAAAACTAATATCTAATTCCCCTAATTTAAGAGACGCTTAACTGCTTAGTAAAAGCATAGTACTTTATAAAGCTTAATATAGTTGCCGCCTTTAATAAAATCCGTATATGTGAAGGAGATAAGAAGTATATAGCTTTTTATATATAATAGGGACTCTTTAAATACCTAATAATGCTGTTTAACGTAAAAAATAGTCCTAGTATGTTTTAGCAATACGTTAACAATACGCTTTATGAATTCCTTAATGTATTTATTACTATATATTTTAATAATATCTTAATTTACTCGTCCTTGCTTTCTAAATATTAAAAATATATTAGAATGGTCCTTAAACGCCTATAAAATGCGGGCCTATAATATAATATTAAGAAATGCAAGTTCCACGCGTCTAAGGTTACGTACTTAGGCTTAATAATATCCTATAATGGAATTAAAATGGACCCTAAGAAAGTTGCCGTGATTATAAACTAGGAAAACCCTAGCAATGTATAAGATATTTAAGGATTTCCAGGATTTACAATTTTCTATTAATAATTTATTAACTACTTCTTGGAAATTACCTAGCCGTTAGTAAACCTAATAAGGAAGAATATAAAATTTAAATGGACCGCTAGATATGAACGAGCTTTTAATAATTTAAAATGTTGCTTTATAACTACTCTAATTCTCGCTTACTTTAACCCTAACCTTAAATATACTATTAAAACTAACTTGTCTAATTATGCGCTAGGGGGAGTGTTGTTGCAATATAATAAGAATGGCGAACTACGTCTAGTAGCCTTTCTCTCCTAAAAACTCGCCCCTACTAAATTAAACTATAAGATATATAATAAGGAACTACTTGCGATTGTTAGATGCTTTAAACAATGGCGTCCCAAGCTAAAAGGATCGTTGTTTCTAATACGTGTGTTAACAAACTATAAGAATCTATAATACTTTATAACTATAAAATAACTAACGCAGCGCTAAATTCGTTAGGCTAAATACCTTTTATAATTTAACTTTAAGATTACATATTAACTGGGTAAACTTAATTAAAAGCCTAATGTATTAATATAATGATTATAGGACTTACCTACAAACGCTTTAGATAAATGGATTATAAATTAATTGCGGATCTTACTGCCTTCTACGCGTTTTAAAAAACTACGTCCTATATTTCTAGATACGGAACTTAATAGAAATAAATTAGAAGTTAATAAATAGGAAATGGAAATTAATAAGCTAATGGAATACAAATATAAGAATAATATATAGATAGTAGATATAATAAAGGCGATCTAAACTAGAAAACGATAGTATAAGGATATTATACTCGCTAAATGCGAAATTTAAAACGATTAATTATACTATTAATAGAAGATAGTAGTTCCAAATTCCAAACCCTTATAATTTAAAATACTTAAATTTATATATAACTCCCCTGTAGTAGGACATCCTGGCTATATAAAAACTTATAAGATCGTTTAACGAGTATATTACTAGCCTATAATGCACAACTACGTATAAAAATATGTTTGAGCATAGAATATGCGTGCGTAGAAAGACCTCTTATATAAAAAAGCAAGGAGTGTTACGGACAGCTTAAGTACAATGTTACGACTACTTGGAGAAGAGTCGGAGGAAGCTAGTTAGTTAATACAGGGACGGTCCAGGATGGATCCGGTAGAACCATATGACAAGAAATAGTAGCCGAGGTCACGTGATGTGATCTATGTGATCTATATAATCTATATAATCTGTAACAAAGTAGATAGAGCACACGTACCTCATGGAGCGAAGGGATTTCTTAGGCGTATAGTTGTGTATTTAAAGGACCACAGTTCCTACCTAGATAGTTCTCTCTTTGTAGTGAATCTTAGAATATAATTGGAGTTAATCTGTTAGGCAACTACTCCACTAGTTATTATTATGTTGTTAATACTATTCTTGCCTATATACCTAGCCTAATAATAGGACCCACCGTAGTTCCTACTATAAGGTTCTATTATATATTTACTACTAAGGTTACGGTATTAAATAAAGGTTAAATAATATACCACCTAAAGTACTAGTCACGATGATATTAACGGCAGCCACAACCTTAGGGTTAGGAGACACTAGTATAGCAGATATGGATTCTTAAGTGGTTATGCGAGATTAGTTATAAGAAATAGTTGATTGCTTATAGGACAATAGCAGGCTACTTAAAGAACGCATTAATAGAATTAGAGTAGTAAAGGTCAAGTTACCTTTAATTAAACAGTTTTTAGGAGAGAAGTTAAAGCTTAAAGGGTTTCTTACATAGATACATTTTAAGGTTATATAGAAAGGAGCGAAGTTAGCAACACCTATAGACCAGGTAGCATACGCAGGACTATTCTTATTAAGAAGAGCTTTAGAGTGGTTTAAGCCTTACCTTACAGAGATATAAGTAAACGGTGTAACGACTACTAACCTAGATGTACGGTATATATTTGCAAGTTAGAACGGATTTGCAGAACAGTTAACGCAAATGTTTAAAGACCCTAAAGCAACCATAATAGCGGAACAAAAACTTCAGAACTTAGTACAACGCACTTTAGTAATTAAGTATATAACGCAGTTTTAAACACTAGCTATATAGGTTAAGTGGAATAACAGGGCGCTTATGGTATAGTATAAACAGGGACTTAAGGCTAAAGTCCAGGACGTAATTATCCTAATAGAAGATGCGGATACTCTAAGAGAGTTAATAGACTAGTTAATAAAGATTAATAACAGGATCTATTAAAGGGAATAAGCTAAGAAAGGGTAAGACAGAGTTCTATAGTTATATAAGGCGTAGAGTACGCAACGACAAATATAGAGTTAAAAACCATAGAATAGCGCAGAGCTAATAGACCTAAGTAGTACCAAGGAAACCTAAAGGTAGGAAAAGAAACTATAGAAACCTAGAGGTTAAGGATCTAGTAATTAAAGGACCTAGAAGCAGAGGCTAAACTAGAGATCTTAGTAGCAGAAGACGTTTAGGCGGACTCCACAATAAGAAAAATGGTTTAAAAATAGAGCTTGCATAAATTACGGAAAATAGGGTCATTTCGCTAAAGACTATAGAGGTAGTTAGAGTAACTATATGGTAAAGGGAACCTAACCAGTAGGAGACACGTACGTATAGAGGGATAATAGTGCACTATAAGGAACAAAAGAATGTTTAATTAACAGTTTTACGTATTATTATAACAACGCATGCCAAATTTATAAGGATACTAAGTATGGCGCAAGCTATTGGCTATAAGAGCCATTATTATCTAAGTTTAGAGAAACCAACGAACTAGCTTATAGATTGGATATTAAAGACGATAAGTTTAACACAGGCGAAGCATTTACCGACAATAAGGCAATAAAAGTAGCTTACTAAAAGCATGCAAACCTTAGAGAAGTCAAAACAGAAGTAGAAACTAAGACTATTATGGAACAAGGTTTAGTAACAGGTATTATAACACCGTTAAATACGATTTTTATTACTTTATAAAATAATAGGAGTAACGTTTAAAAGAAACTAAGCAAGTAGATGACTGCTAGTGCTAGCTCATTACTTAATAAAGGTAAAAGGCCACAGGCTTAAGATTCTTAAGAAGAGATATAAGAAGTTTAAGATTCTTAAGATAAGATAAGATATACCTAAGGGCCTATAATAGACAAAAACTAATGGGAAAGGGTAGTGACTTAGTTTACAGACAAACAAATAAGTATAGGACGTAAGTTCAAGAACTATAAGTTTAGGGAATAAATAAGAACATTAGCAATCCTAGGTGAACGCAGTATTTAGCCTAAAGATTAAACAGTTAATACCAGGATTAAAAAGTAAGATAACTATAAGGATCTAGCTGCAAGACATAGAAAATAAGAAACTATAGATAAGTTTAAAACAAGAATTATTGTATAGCAAAAGCAAAAGCTAGACAAAAGGTCAGCTATGCTAGGTTGTATAAGGGACAGAGCACCTGTATAAAGAGTTATTAATAGGCCAAGTATAGGGACACCTAGGGCAAAATAGTTAAATAAACTGGAATAAGAAGAGGATCTAGATATCCTAACTAGGTTCAAAGAAAGACATACTAAAGGATATTATAATGCAGTAATAACAAGGTACTTTCTAATAGATAGACCATACACACTAAACCAGTTGTACGGAAAGTGGTATAGGCAACGACATAACAATAAATAGGAAGACTTTTATATATGGCTAAATAAAAAAGTTGTCTAAGACTAACCCATTACAGAAAAACGCATAAGTTATATTAAAGGAGCGTTAATTATAATGTTAAAGAACCTAGAAGAGGGATCTAGGGACTAAAAGAGTAAATAATAAATCTTAGTACCCGTAGTAGAGATACTAGTAGTTAGGTTAACTAGGTATAGGTTTAAACTTAAGAATAAAGATAAACTAAGAGTTAACCTAAAACATGCAGCGCATTATACACTATTGTGGATAGCTTATGTGGATGATATATATAACATACATAGAGCACTAAAAGACAAGAACTAGAAGTACCTAGTAAGGATATATTGGGCACTAGAGGAAAAGCGGTTCAGAAACGCTAAGTATATACATAGATAGCACCTAGTAGAAGTATAAGGTTAAGGGGACTTAATACTTTAACCAGGAAGATTCCTTACGGAAGAATGCCTAAATGGATAATAGTAATAGGAGTGCCTAAAGAACACTTATCTATAGCATATAGAGGAAAAGAAATAAATTAAGTATTAGCTAAGGTTGGACTAAGTACAAGTAGGATCTAGCAGCTAATAGTTAGGAAAAGGGAAGGCGTATAGGACTAGAGGGAACCAGTATTAGAGCCTTAAACCCTTAAAGGAATTTAAGGATAACACCTAAGTTTACAAGTTAAATGGCAAGATCAGTAGTTTAAAGTATTAGTAAATAGTAGAGCAACTAGGAACCATATATCACTAAAGGCAGTAGAAAGGATGGGGTTACTACACAGATAGAAGGAACACCTATATCCACTTATAACAATTTTAGAAGATTAGATAGCCTATAGAGGAGGCATTATTAATCTTAAAATAGGACCTATTTAGTTAACTATTAAAGGGAGACCAGTAAGAATGTCTTTTAATATCCTACCGTTGGGATAGGACAAGGCGATACTAGAAATGCCTTAGTTATAGAAATACAATCTAAAAATCAATTAGGTTACAGGTTAGGTTAATATTAGAGATACTTAATGATGTAAGATGCAATAGCAAACCAAATTAGTATAGTACCAAGTCGGAGCAACGTATAAGGAGACTGAGCGAGGCTTAAGTTATATACTAAAAAGATACTATAAGTATGGCAAAAAACTATAGTCACTAGAAAGTAAGAAGCTGTTAGAATATACAGCATAGAACCATAAAATAGAATTAGAAGAGGGAATAAGTCTAAAGTTCTTTCTAATCTATAAGCTTACTAAAACAGAGTTAGTAGCGCTTAAGGAGTTTATTTAGGAGAACTTATATAAGGGATATATTAGACCGTTATAGTTGTTAGTAGGATATCCAGTATTGTTTATCCCAAAGAAAAACGGAAAACTTAGGATATATATAGACTATAAATAGTTAAATAGCATCACCAGAAAGGATAGATATTCTTTACCCTTAATTAGCGAAATCTAAGACAGGATAGGCAACGTAAAAATCTTTATAAAGATAGATCTAAGGTGGGCGTACCATTAAATCAGGATCAAGGAAGGCGATAAATAGAAGGCAGCCTTTAGGTTAAAGGAAGGACTATACAAGCTATTAGTTATATAATTTAGGCTTATAAACGCACCAGCAATGTTCTAGAAGCGAATTAATAGTATATTAGAAGAACACCTGGATAAGTTTATTATAGCATATCTTAACAATATTATTATTTACTTAGAGAATAAGGGAGAACATAGAGAACACGTTAAATAGGTCTTAAAGAGACTATAAAAAGAACAGATGCTAGTAGCAATTAAGAAATGCAAGTTCTTTATAAGGAAAACTAATTTTATAGGATTTATCATCGAACTAGGAAAAATCAGCATAGACCCAAAGAAAGTTAAAGCTATAGTAAGTTAGCAAGAACTAGAAAATATTATATAGTTAAAATCGTTTCTAGGGTTTTGTAACTACTATAGGAGGTTTATAGCACAATGGTCAAAAAGTATTAAGCCGTTCACAAGGCTAACAAAGAAGGAGGAACCGTAGGTTTAGGGTAGTAAGTAGAAGAAGCTATTCTAGGAACTTAAAGAGTTATTTACCCAAGAACCAGTCCTTAAGATCTATCAACTAAAGTTAGAAACGGTTGTTAAGACAAACGCATTAGACTTTGCACTAGGAGCATACTTACTACAGAAGTACCAGGACGTATAGCATCCAGTAGCGTACTATAGTCGGAAAATGATACCACCAGAGTTAAACTACGACATCTACAACAAGGAGTTGTTAGGTATAGTTACAGCACTTAAGAAATAGAGAGCATTCTTATAAGGCATAGAAAAACCATTTATAGTTAAAACAGACTATAAGAACCTTACAGGATTCCTAATAACAAAGAAACTCAACTAAAGACAGGTTAGATAGGCGGAAATACTTATAGAATACCATTTCGAAATTCAGTATACTAAGGGTACAGACAATGCACAAGTAGATACTCTAAGCAGAAAAGCTAAACTATAGAATAACGAAAAGCCGTTAGGGGCTTTGTTGCAAAAAGATCAAGACGGGTTAATTAGGTACAATTATTTAAAGATTATAGCAACTAAGAAAAGTCAGATCCACAAATCACTAAAAAGTAATTAAACACAGAAGATCTAAAAAGCATAGGCAGAGGATCTAAACTTAGAGCAATATAAAAACAGGGAAGTAATATATATGCCTAAGTCTATTACAGAGGAGTTTATTAAGGAATTCCACAAGGAAATAATATAAGGACACAATAGGTCTATAGGACTAGTGTTAAGACTTTAGGTGTGACGGCGCTGGGGCGCGTCACCTAGTCAGGGGTTCGCTTAGGGCTTGGCTTGTGTATTTAGACGTGGCCTCACCACTTCTCTTGCTCCTCACCTTGATATCTTCGTAATACAGCATTCGT
>Ga0307507_10000137_pt1 | contig 126614 bp, 20 predicted proteins | sample 7_EM_MG_FD_207223 | JGI IMG/M metagenome (GOLD analysis project Ga0307507, IMG submission 207223) | Populus trichocarpa ectomycorrhiza microbial communities from riparian zone in the Pacific Northwest, United States - 7_EM | ecosystem: Host-associated > Plants > Roots > Unclassified | place...
CACTCGGAGGATTCTACTTTGCGAGAAGACCATGAGGTCTTCAGCAATGACCCGCCCGTGAATGATTACAAACGCGAAGGTGAATCGGAGAAAGAACCTGCAGCACTCCGAGACACAGAACACCTGGAATTTGAAGGTGATGAGGAAGAGCCAGCTATACCGCAATGTTTCCAACGGTCTACCAGCCCCGCCGTCATGCAAAGAAACAAAGGAGCTGCATATGAGAAAGTTGGTGAAGAAGGTATAAACAAGATGCACAAATTCTCCCTCTATGAGACCAGCACTCGGTTTTACCTCGTCGGCGGAGACGTTATGGATAGGCATTTCCGGGTACTTAAAATTGACCGCACAGCGCCTCCTGGACATTTGAATATCTTCGAGGATGACATTGTGTATGACAAGAGAGAGATGAACCAGCTTCTAAATGCCATCGATGATGGAAACAAGGGAACCGGCGGTATGAAGCTAAAATGTAGCACCTGGGGACTTCTCGGCTTCATCAGATTTACCGAAGCGTACTACATGCTTCTCATCACCAAAAGAGCTCAAGTAGCGATGATAGGTGGACATTACATATATCAAATCGATGGTACAGAGTTAGTACCACTCACCACGGGCTCTACATCTCGATTTCAAAGAGACCGCAACCCGGAAGAAGCAAGATTTCTCAGCATTCTGAACAACCTTGATCTGAGCCGGTCATTTTACTTTAGTTATTCGTATAATATTACTCGTAGCCTTCAGCAGAACATTATCCGAGAACGGGAAGCTCTGAGCCAAGGATTTCGTTATTCAAACTACGACTTCAATGACATGTTTGTTTGGAACAATTACCTTTTGGAACCAGCCCGAGCTGCACTGAAAAGTACTTACGATTGGTGTCTTCCAATTATTCATGGTTTCATTCATCAATCTTGTATGTGTTCGTAATTTTCCTGCGCCTAAAAATACTGATCATGAATTAGCGCTGAATGTGTTTGGTCGACGAGTATACATTACAATCATTGCCCGGCGATCAAGATTCTTTGCTGGCGCACGCTTCTTAAAACGTGGTGCAAACGATTTAGTGAGCAACTACCACCTTCTACACCTTCGAACTTATTTAATAAGTCCTAGGGCTACGTCGCCAATGATGTCGAAACAGAACAGATCGTTTCTGAACTGCTCAATACTTCATTTCATGCCCCTGGACCTCGACTATACGCCAACCCCACATACACATCTTATCTTCAGCATCGCGGAAGTATCCCTTTGTACTGGACGCAGGATAATACAGGAGTAACTCCAAAGCCGGACATCGATCGTATGTATGAGTTTCCACGAGTAATGAATTGCTTCATTAACCTCTGTCCAGTAAATCTTGTAGACCCTTTTTACAGTGCCGCAGCACTTCACTTCGATAATTTATTTGAGCGATATGGCGCACCCGTTTATGCGCTTAACTTGATCAAGGTGAATTGGCCTATGGCGCAATAACGCATAGCCTTGCTAATGAGTTATAGTCGCGCGAGCGTACTCCACGGGAGTCAAAGCTTTTACACGAGTATCAAAACGCCATAAAATATCTTAATCAGTCTTTGCCGGCTGACAAGAAGATATTGTACGAGGCATTCGATATGAGCAGGGCCTCTAAAACGTGAGAGAAAGCATACCTTGTGAATCTAGGTATCGTTCCTAACATTTTGCAGGCGAGGCCAAGATGTGATAGGGACTCTTGAGTCAATCGCGGAGAAAGTTCTCCAAAGGACAGGATTCTTTCACAATGGAGATAGCAATTTTAATTCACCGCAGATTCAAAACGGTGTTGCAAGGACAAATTGCATAGACTGTCTGGACAGAACAAATGCTGCTCAGTTCGTCATTGGTAAGCGTGCTCTGGGCCGGCAGCTTCAAGCAATTGGGGTCCTCGCCGGGAATACGGTTGAATACGACACTGACGCGGTGAATACCTTCACCCACATGTAGGTTCTATTCTGGAATTAATCTACTTAGATGCTGATTTGGGATAGGTTTCACGACCATGGAGATACCATCGCAATCCAGTATGGTGGATCACACCTTGTTAATACAATGTCAACATATAGGAAGATAAATCATTGGCAAAGCCACTCACGAGACATGGTGGAGAGCTTCAAACGCTACTATCACAACTCCTTTCTCGACTCTCAGCGACAAGAAGCTTACAACCTCTTCCTTGGAAACTATATATTCGCTCAAGGTCAGCCCATGTTGTGGGACCTAACGACGGACTACTACCTGCACCACGCCGATCCACGCGCATGGCTTAACAAGGGCCGTCGAGATTATATTAATTGGTATACGCCGTCCTTTCTCGAACCACATACTCTGCCAGTGTCGACGGAGCCGAACGTTGAATTATTGAGGAAAGGGGTTGGCCTCTTTGATGATTACTGGCTAGAATACTACCGCCCGCTGGCTATCTCCTCCTTTCTAAAGATTTTCTCCTTTCGCCTCAATTCTCCTGCCCGCTACTTGCCAGACAAGTCCCTCCAGTCACGCGACTTCGACCTCTCCCCCTTCTGCCCACGCAAGCAGCCCCACGAGAACGAATCACCAGAGAAAAAACCCCTTCGAAAGGGTGTCACAATCGTCGATCCCTCCAGCGAGACAGACTCCCAACGCCTTACCATCGCTGGCCGCCGTAACCAAGCACGCCTCGCACCTCCTGCAACAAACGAAAGTAACTCACCCATCAAGCAAAGCATCTTACGTGACCCTCACTTTAAAACCCAAATACTCCCATCCACAAGTTCAATGAGCATGTCTCTCTCAAACTCCAATTCCTCATTTAAACCTGCGGACAAGAGTCTTATGACCCAATGGACACTTGATCAGTTCTACACTAACTCCCTTAACCCCTCCGTCACGGATGCGGAGGCTTCAGAATACGAGCACTACATTTCCCACCCGCTCAATCTGCCTCTCGTTGTGTCTACAGAAACTCCCGAAGATTCCAATCTCGACTTCGTCGAATATCTCAGCATCGCTGCGCCTTCTACCTTTGGTGCCTATAAATCAGGGCTCGGTGAAGGCGGAGTGAACGGTATTGGAGGTTCCGATGGAGATGGAGGACGCTGGGATGTCAGCGAAGAGGATATAGCGCACTATGCAGAATTCTTGACTGTCGCAGAGAACCCGCTAGATGTCAAAGAGGGGGATGGTGGGAAGAAGAGGTATAAGGCGTATCGGCAATGGTTGAGGGGGAAGAGTTTGTTCAAGCAAAGTAAAGTTGATCCGGAGTATCAGATGCAAGAGAGGTAGATATGAGTTTGCATGCTATCTCTTCATAGACCAATTTTGTAGGCTATCAGCAGCTTGGACTCGGTGTTGTGTATGGCTAGCGTGGGCATAGAGCATGGTTAGATGATTCTCAGTGTTGGGTATTGATATTCTTTGCTAGAGATAATGCAACTACTCAATAATTAGCTAAAGGGGTATATTCCTCTTATACTAGGAATGTACGAGTAGCGCACATCTCGATAAGCCTTCATGTGTTTTTACTCAAGCTAGGGTGATAGCCATCAAAGCTAACTGCAGCTTCCGTCTAGTGCTTAAGTAACATTTAAGCAGTACTTCAAACATATCCTGCCTCATGTTAAAGAGCACGCTCACTCTTATAAGTTCATGCCTATCCTCTTCTGATTGACTAATAGTCTGACCTGTTGATGCATCACTCTATTTTGAGGTATCTTCATGCCAAAAATTCATAATTTTATCCGCCCTTCCGTCCCAGCATCGGGCCTTCTGTTCTCTGTAATATAACCATGAGCGACGGGATTTAATCCTTGGCTCGCATTTTCTGGGAGTGGGAACGGTGGTTTTCGTAGCTGTTCTGTAAAAAATACTGGATGTCTGACAGCACTGTCATACCGATGTTGCATGAGACTAGTGACCCGAGACTGCAACATAGGCGCTTGAGGCATAGGGTTGAATGGAGGCATTGCCTCTAACTGATTCCTAGGTTGACGTGCAGCGGGAATTTCGGTTGATTGCCGTATTTCTTGGGGAGGTTTGAAGCTACCGGACAGCTGCTGTTGAGAGCGAGTCTGTTGGAGGTAGCTTGGTCCTGGCTGCGGCGGGGACTGCGGCAACTATTAATCATCAACTGTAATTAGAAGGGATATAAGTATGAAAATTATACCTTTGGCCGCGACGGCTGCAACACTGGAAGCATTGCCAGGACGGGTTGGAAATGTTCATAAAAGCTTTCGCGACGGTTGCTTCACGCCTTCACATGCCGAGGTCCATTGCCCGCGAGACGTCATTAGAATTGCTGCTACGGAAGACCATACCTTCTAAAGACGCACCAATGGTAGAAATGCTGAAGCCAACGGGAGCAGGGGTATACAGAAATATATATTCGAAGTTTGTATGACTCAAGCTCAACTAACAGAACGAGATGCAAGGAACAGCTGCACTTTTCTTCACTGCTTCAAAATATCGCAGTTTCAATGCTTCTTATAGATTACTTAGCACGCCCATAATACAAATCTCCAACGGCACCTTTTACCGCCAGCATCCTGCATCCCGACCTCCGCCGGAGCAAGACGCTCCTCCAAATCTACCTTTGTTCCCTCAATTGACCTTATCTCTCCCTTCTTTCTCGTCACCGAACCAGCATTGGGCTGTCCTAAGCCCTTCTTCGACCGTGAGGACTGCATTCCTCCAAATTCTCCGTGGCCAGTTGCTGTGCTTTCCGCCCACGGCTCGATCATACCCGTACCTCCTCTCTGACAAGATCGCCGCTAAGAACCCCAAATTGCGCTTTCCCGAGAGAGCTATAGAATATGTTGGCTTCGACGTGGAGAGGAAAGCATTTGGGGGTGCATACCTAAGCGCTCGGTATGAGAGCCGTGTAGAAGAGACGGATTTCTCGTTGGCCCAATACCTGACTGGGATTACCGGACTTAATGTTGGAGAGGAGTACGTGAAAGAGCGCCTGCCGGATCAGGATGCAATGCTCCAGGTTGTAAAGGATCTTGAATTGGAGCCATACTTCCACAAACCTGTTAGCACTCTGAGTAATGGGCAGTCGAGACGCGCAAGGATTGGGAAGGCTTTGCTGAGCAAGCCCGAGATGCTACTATTGGATGCACCATTTAGTAAGATCGCCCTGTTATTAGTTCGGTAATTGACTAACTGTACTAGTCGGTCTTGATCCGTTTGTGTCGAAGCATATCTCCCAAGTCTTGCATGGGCTAGCTGAGGCTAATGCACCCCGCGTGGTGTTATCGTTAAGGCCTCAAGATGTCATACCAAGATGGATAACCCATGTTGTTTATGCAGGCGAGGACGGCAAAGTCGACGCCCTAGGGCCAAAAAGAGAGGTCTTTCAGTATCTTAAAGAACAGTATGAGTCAGTAGAGTCAACGTTAAGGAATTCTAAAAGAACAGAAGGGGTTAGTGCAGGTGAACACGCCGAACTAGTTCCAAAATTAGTGGAAATCAGAAAAGTAGGACGTCACATGTCCGAGAGAGGTGACTTCGATTTGGTATCTCAAGTCGATGGGTTTACCACTTTTCATAGTTCTGCGCTCAGCCGGGATGCATATACGAAAATTGATAAGTCTCGAGTACCTATCGGCGACCCCCTCGTTGAGATGGAAGGAGTCAGAATCAAGTACGGGACCAACTCCGTCCTTGGGAACTGGCAGCAAGACGTAGAGGGCTCCGTAAAAGACGGTCTGTGGTGGAATATTCACCGAGGGCAGCGGTGGGGCATATTCGGAGCAAACGGTAGAGTCAAACAGGTATGAGAACGGGCAAATCATGCTAATATTTGAATAGGGTCCGGAAAGACCACACTCCTATCCCTAATCACATCTGATCACCCACAAACATATTCTGCTCCAGTGCGTATCTTTCAACGCTCACGATTGCCATCGCCAGGTGTTCCCGGAATCTCAATCTTTGACATCCAGTCTCGAATGGATCACTCATCTCCAGAAGTTCACGCGCTCTTTCCCAAGGATCTCAGTGTTAGACGGACACTAGAATCTGCTTGGGCAGATACTCCATTGGCCAAACCTGCGCTTAACTCTGGGGCAACTCAACGAGTTGAGGCGTGTCTGCGCTGGTTTAGGGCAGAATTAAACCCGCTCTTTGATCACGCTGAAGCACTAAATGACACAGAGTCTTCTTCCCTTGGGTGGGCCTCACACATCATATTTGGAGAGCTCTCGTTTTCGGCCCAACGTATCGCGCTCTTCCTCCGCGCCACCATTCGCAATCCTGATATCGTAATACTAGACGAGGCATTTAGTGGCATGGACGATCTTGTCCGGGACAAATGCTTATTATTTCTAAGTAGAGGCGAGAGCATGACGCTGCATTATCATAATACGGGCCCCAGGCCTACAGAGAGTGAGCTCTCTCATCAAGGCAGAGTGAGCGTTCCAGGCCTCCAGGATCACCAGGCGTTGTTATGCGTTAGCCACAGTCACCAGGAAGTTCCAGGCTGTATAAGAGAATGGATATGTCTGCCTGAGCCTGGAGCGGGTCCGCCAAGATTTGGGCGTCTGGATGGGCCCGTGGAGTTGAGCTATGAGCGCTGGAATAATATTTGGAATTGGCCTACTGGAAAGCCGTAGAACAACGGGGTATTTGAGTGTTGTGTTCTAGAAAAATGGTACCTATTAAAGGTGGTTCGAGAAAGACTAAAGACACCCTGAGGGAACCTTCAGCGCACATAGGGTCCGGGTGGAAGGGATCAGTTAGATGTCCTCCGCATTGGGGGTTTGCTGGGGTTTGCTGGGGTTTACTGGATGCCTTGTTGGGTGCTAAACTAGCGAACTCCTACAATGCATATTTCGTACTAGTCTGTGACAAACGGTCGTGGTCCTGGATAATGTTGGCGGGTTTTACTGGACCCGTAGTGCAGTCTAGGTAATAGGCTAGATCAGTACAGTATATACTTATTTGCGTACTAGTCCATATTACCGTAGTAACTCTACCTCCGTTTTAGAGGGTTCTGCTGCTGTCACGAAATTCAGATAGAGGGGTTCATTGATGAAATGGGTTGATTGATTGATGATCTTGTATCGTGTCTTTTTGACCTTGATCTGACGTGTCTTCAGTGACGTGTCTTCGTGCACGTGACTCGTGCACGTGACCCACGCCTTTAGAGAATACAGATTATCTGACACACCCCCTTAGCTTTAAGCTCTTTGAGGTCAAAGCTAGCCACCTTCTCGTGTCCGTCAATGAGTCAATTAAACCGTAATCTTATCTGAATCCTTCCGTCTTGCTCTGATACTGTCCCTTAGGTCCTCTAGTTGCTTCTCCTTATTTAGCTGCTCCTTAATATCCACCATCCTGATCATATTAACGAAGCTTTAAAACCTCTGCTTGGGCAGGGCCTTTGTAAGTCTATTAGCGATCATCTCCTTTGTTGCTGTTTATTGAAATCATACTTGTCTTATTGTGTATTCCTAATGTAGCCAGTATTAATGGATGTCAACGTGTTGGAGCTTTATGATTAGCTTTGCCGTGTCTTCCGTGATCAGTTGGAGCGTCTATATATTATTATATTTGATAATCAAGGGCTCGTTTAGGCGTAACGTCATTACTTTAAATAGCCTGCTGATAAAGATAGCTTCCTTTACTGTCTATAATAGGGCTAATAACTTGGCTTTTATGCTTAACGTTATTACTATACCCTGCTTGTTTGCTCTCTAGGCGATTGGCCCCCTAAATAGCTTTATAATGTATCCTTGCGAGCTCTTTCTGTCGACGGAGTTGTCCGTAAATGATATATTACTAGCACAGATAAATGATTGCGCTTTACCTCTACTGTCTCTTCCGTTGTCTCGTCCTTTATCACGTATTCCTTTGTCTCTCCCTTTACTGTTCGTTCCTTCCTTATCTCCTCTATAGCAGATTGCTCTGCTTCTCGTACTATATAGGTACTGGATAACTCTATCTACTACTTAATAATGCTCTTGGCCTAGGCCCTAGTTAAACCTTACCAGCTATAATACTATAAAAGCAATATCCGGACATGTTGTAGTGGCTGCATAGAGTACTAAACCCAGTTTTCTCTAATATAGCATTGTAGAAGCTGGTAGGGATATAGGACGGACTAATAGGTCTATATTAGGGGATGGACGCGTCAGACGGATTATATGGTAATTAGTAGGGAGGAGTTCTAATTCTGCTATAGGAGTGTCTAGAAGACGCCCTCTAAGATCTATCTTATACTAGTTAGCTATCTTTTTAATATAGGCTTCCTAAGATAGCTATAGGAGCCTCTAGCTATAATTGCGTATTATATAGATTCCTAGAAACTATTTTAGCTTACTAAGGGTACTTATCTAGTATTCCTTACTTAGCTCCTTAATCGCTTCTTAAGCCTTCTTTTTATCTGTCTTTCTATAGCAGAAGACGATATCATTAATATAGAAGAAGACAACTATTTTACCTTTTAGCATAACGCACGGCTTCTAAGGTACCTCTTTAAAGCCCAATTTATTTAACGAGCTCGTGAGATTCTTCTACTATAATAGTGGTAATTGTTGTAGTCCATATAAGGCTTTTCTTAAGCGTAGTACTTTATCTATCTTTTCTTTATTAAACCCTAGTGGTAGCTTTATATAGACGACCTTGTTAAGATCGTAATAGATAAACGCATTAACTGTATCTATTTATATCGTCTCTAGGTTGAATTTTGCGGTGATTGCTATAAGGGTTCGGAAGGTCATACTAGCTAATATAGTAGCTCTTATAGGTAGGTCTCCTAGGGCCTATTAATTTCCGCATACTATTAAGCGTGCCTTGTATTTCTGGAGAAATCCGTGCTTATTTATTTTGTAGACAAACACCTATATTAAGCTAAGGACCTGCTATCCCTTTACATACTTCTTATCTGTTTCTTAAAACGACCTTATTTAATAATAGGATTAGAGGTAAGTTTATTAAGCCTCTTAGAACTAATCTTAAAGAGGGTATATATTAAGGTTCTTAATTAACTAAGGTAGTAGAGGTAAGTTCTTCCTTTATAATCTAATATTACGTATTCTACCTAATTTCAGCTTACTATTGTTAAGTCGACTATTAAGGTTAAACTTCCTTCCTACTATGAAGGCGCCTTAATAGGCTGAGGTGATCCTTTTAGTAACAAAGTCTTTAAACCTATTATCGCCGGCTTCCTTAAATAAGTCTTTAACTGAGTTGTTAAACACCCCCTAAGTATAAAACCTATCTTCTACTTAGTTAATAGTGTCCTAATTAGTATCTAACTTTGTAGGATATTTAACGTGAAAGGTATATAGAGATTCTTTGTCTTCTTCTGTTAGAGGTGGCGTATAATATATGTCTTTAAGAGCTCTTGCAAGCTTAAGATCTGCTAACTTATTAAAGGTTCAAACTGGCTTATTAATGTTATCGTCTTCCTCTTAAATTGATGGTTTAAATACTTTATTATTATCTTCCAGAAGAACCTCGTTCTTAGTTAAGGTCTTAGGGAGTTAAATCTTCTTAATTAGCGTATCTAATTTGGTGTATAGATCCTTTAAGATGTCTGTTTACTTGCCGTTAAAGAATGTCTTTTTATCAAAGATAACATCCCTAGTAGAGATAATAATACCTTTATACGGGATCCAGATTCTATAGATATTGGTAGAGTTATAGCTAATAAGGTATCTAATATGGGCTCGCGGATCTAGCTTGCTTAGTCTTTTCTTTTTTAGCTAGGCATTTAACGTTATCGCGTACGCCCTATAGCTATAGGCTTTTAGGTGCGCTAATTGTGGTTTTCTTAATCTCCTATTTGCTAGGTAGGTATGGAACCTTTTATATAGTGATTTCCATCTATTGCTTTCCCATGGCGTTTGATCTTAAAGGTAGACTATATAGTTAACTATCTCGTTCTATAGGTTGTGTGGTAGATTGGCAGCAATTCTTATTACACGTCCTTTTTTAATAATTACACCCCCTAAGCGTTCGGCGGTACCGTTCTGTGTTTAGGTATGTGGCGCTAAAGGCTTAAAGGTAATCCCTTAGGTTTGTAGCTATTTAAGGGTTCTCCTTCTCCCTAGCTTGTTGTTTAACCTAATGGTGTTAACCTTAAGGTTATACTATTACGGACGCTTTAAGTACGATGTTACGACTACTTGGGGAAGAGTCGCAGGAAGCTAGTTTGTTGATACAGGCACGGTCTAGAATGGATCTGGTGGAACTATGTAACAAGGAATGGTAAGCGAGTCACATAATGTTATACGCGGTATACGAAGTGTACGCAGTGTACGGCTATATATAACACGTATAACACGTACCTCACGTATAAAAGAGGATTTCTTAGGAGTACAGCTGTGTATTTAAAGGACCTTAGTCCCTACCGTAGATAGTTCTCTCCTTGTAGTGAATCTTAGAATACAATTGGAGTTAATCTGTTAGGTAACCACTCCACCAGTTATTATTATATTGTTGTTTTATCCTTACCTATATACCTAGCCTAATAACAGAACCTACTGTAGTCTAAGCTATAAGGTTCCGTTATATATTCACTACTAAGGTTATAGTATTGGAACAAACTTGAACAATATGCCACTAAGAGCAGCACCAGTTACAACGGCGTTAACGGTAGCTACAACCTTAGGGCCAGGTGATACTAGTATAGACAAGGGGGATTCTCAAGTAGTAACGCGAGGTTAGTTACAGGAAATAGTTAATCACTTATAAGACAATAATAGGATACTTAAAGAATGTATTAATGGAATTAGAGTAGTAAAGATTAAGTTACCTTCAATTAAACAATTCTTAGGAGAGAAGTTGAAGCTTAAGGGATTTCTTACGCAGATGCACTTTAAGGTAGTACAGGAAGGAGCGAAGTTAGTAATATCATTAAATTAAGTAGCCTATATAGGATTGTTCCTAATAGGGAGGGCACTTAAGTGGTTTAAGCCGTATCTTACAGAAATATAGGCTAATGGCATAACAACTACTAACCAAGACGTACGGTATATATTTGCTAGTTAGAACGGGTTTGTAGAACAACTAATACAGATATTTAGAGACCTGGAAGCTATAACTATAGCGGAACAAAAGCTTCAGAACTTAGTATAATGCACTTTAGCAATTAAGTATATAACACAGTTTCAAACACTAGCTATATAGGTTAAGTGGAACGATAAGGCGCTTATAGTATAGTATAAATAGGGACTTAAGGCTAAAGTCCAGGACGCAATTATCTTAATAGAAGATACGGATACTCTAAGGGAGTTAATAGATCAGTTAATAAAGATTGATAATAGGATCTACTAAAGGGAATAAGCTAAGAGAGGGTAAGACAGAGTTCCACAGTCGTATAAGGCGTAGAGTATGTAACGACAGATATAGAGTTAAAAACTATAGAATAGCGCAGAGCTAATAGACCTAAGCGGTACTAAAGAAACCTAAAGATAGGAAAAGAAACTATAGAAACCTAAAAGTTAAGGATTAAGTAATTAAAGGACCTAGGAGTAGAGGCTAAACCAGGGATCTTAGTAGCAGAAGACGTTTAGGCAGACTCTATAGCAAGAAAGATAGTTTAAAGATAGAGCTTGCATAAATTACGGAAAATAGGGTTATTTCGCTAGAGACTGTAGAGGTGGTTAGAGTAACTATATAGTAAAGGGAACTAGACTAGCAGACGGCACATATATACAAAGGGATGATAGTACACTATAAGAAACAAAAGAATGTTTAATTAACAGTTTTATATATTATTACAACAACACATGCCGAATTTATAAGGACGCTAAGTACGGCGCAAGCTATTAGCTATAAGAGCCATTGTTATTTAAGTTTAAAGAAACTAATGAACTAGCTTATAGATCGGACATTAAAAACAATAAATTTAATATAGGCAAAGCATTTACTAATAATAAGGCAATAAAGGCAGCTTATTAGGAGTATGTAGACCTTAGAGAAGTCGAAACAGAAGCAAAGACTAAGACTATTATAGAATAGGGTTTAGTAACGGGTATTATAACACCATTAGATACGATTTCCATCGCTTTATAAGACAATAGGAGCAATGTTTAGAAGAAACTAAGTAAGCAGATAACTACTAGTGCTAGCTTATTACTTAATAAAGGTAAAAGGCTATAGGCTTAAGATTCTTAAAAAGAGATAAGAGAAGCTTAAGATTCTTAAAATAAGATAAGACACACCTAAGGACCTATAATAGACGAAAACTAATAGGAAAGGGCAGTAACTCAGTTTAGTAATAAACAAATAAGTATAGAACGCAAGTTTAAGAACTATAAGTTTAGAGAACGAATAAGAACATTAGTAATCCTAGGTAAACGCAGTATTTAGCCTAAAGATTAAAAAGTCAATACTAGGATTAAAAAGCAAGACGACTATAAAGATCCAGCTGTAAGACACAGAAAATAAGAAACTATAGATAAGTTTAGAACAAGAATTATTATATAGCAAGAGCAAAAGCTAAATAAGAGGTTAGCTATGCTAGGTTGTATAAGGGATAGAGTACCCATACAAAGAATTACTAATAGGCCGAGTGCAGGGACACCTAGGGTAAAGTAGTTAGATAAACTGGAACAAAAAAAGGATCTAGATATTCTAACTAGGTTTAAAGAAAGACATACTAAAGGATATCACAATATAGCGATAACAAGGTACTTTCTAATAGATAGACTATATACACTAAACCAGTTGTACAGAAAGTGGTATAGGCAACAACACAGTAATAAATAGAAAGATTTTTATATATAGCTAAACAAAAAAGTTGTCTAAGACTAACCTATTACAGAAAAACGCATAAGTTATATTAAAGGAGTATTAATTATAACGTTAAGGAACCTAAAAGAGGGATCTAGAAACTAAAGAAGTGAGTAATAAATCTTAGTACCCACAGCAGAGATACTAGTGGTTAGGTTAACTAGGTATAGGTTTAAACTTAAGGATAAAGATAAACTAAGAGTTAACCTAAAACATATAACGTATTATACACTATTATAAATAGCTTATGTGGATAATACGTATAATATATATAGAGCACCTAAAGATAAGAACCAGAAGTACCTAATAAGAATATATTAGGCACTAGAAGAAAAGCGGTTTAGGAACGCTAAGTATATATATAGTTGGCACCTAGTAGAAGTACAGGGTTAAGGGGACTTAATACTTTAACTAGGAAGATTTCTTACGGAAGAATACCTAGATAAATAATAGTGGTAGAAGTACCTAGAGAATACTTGTCTATAATATATAGAGGAAAAGAAATAAACTAAGTATTAGCCAAAGTTAGACTAAGTACAAATAGGATCTAGCAGCTAATAGTTAGGAAAAGGGGAGGCGTATAGGACTAGAGGAAACCAATATTAGAGCCTTAGACCCTTAAAGGAATTTAAGGTTAATACCTAAATTTAAAAGCTAAGTAGTAAGATTAGCAGTTTAAAGCGTTAGTAGATAGTAGAGCAATTAGGAACCATATATTACTAAAGGCAGTAGAAAGGATGGGGTTACTATATAGATAAAAGGAACACCTATATCCACTTATAACAATTTTAGGAGATTAGATAGCCTATAGAGGAGACATTATTAATTTTAAAACAGGACCTATTTAGATAACTATTAAAGGGAGACTAGTTAGAATGTCTTTTAATATCCTACTATTAGGACAGGATAAGGCAATACTAGAAATGCCTTAGTTATAGGAGTATAATCCAAAAATTAATTAGGTTATAGGTTAGATCAATATCAAGAATATATAATAGCACAAAGTGCGACAGTAAACCAAGTTAGTATAGTACTAAGTTGGAGCAACATATAAAGAGACTAAGCAAGGCTTAAGTTATATACCTAAGAGATACCATAAGTATGGTAAAAAGTTATAGTTACTAGAAAGTAAAAAGCTATTAAAGCATGCAGCATGGGACTATAAGATAGAATTAGAAGAAGGAATAAGTCTAAAGTTCTTTCTAATCTATAAGCTTACTAAAACAAAGTTAATAGCGCTTAAGGAGTTTATCCAGGAGAACTTATAAAAGGGATATATTAGACTGTTATAGTTATTAGTAGAATATCCAGTACTATTTATCCTAAAGAAAAATGGAAAACTTAGGATATATATAGACTATAGACAGTTAAACAGCATTACTAGAAAGGATAGGTATTCTTTACCCTTAATTAGCAAAATCTAAGACAAAATAGGCAACGCAAAGATCTTTACAAAGATAGATCTAAGATGGGCGTACCACTAGATCAGAGTTAAGAAAGGCAACGAATAAAAAGCAGCCTTTAGGTTAAAGAAAGGACTATATAAGCTATTAGTTATACAATTCGGGCTTATAAACATACTAGCAATATTCTAGAAGCAAATTAATAGTATATTAGGAGAACACCTAGATAAATTTATTATAGCATACCTTAATAATATTATTATCTACTTAGAGAATGAGGAAGAATATAGAGAATATATTAAATAGGTCTTAAAGAGACTACAAGAAGAACAGATGCCAGTAATAATTAAGAAATGCAAATTCTTTACTAGAAAGACCAATTTTATGGGATTTATTATTAAACTAGGCCAACTTAGTATAGATTTAAAGAAGATTGAGGCTATAGTGAATTGGTAGGAACTAGAGAATGTTATACAGTTAAAATCGTTCCTAGGGTTTTGCAATTACTGTAGAAGGTTTATAGCGCAATAGTTATAGGATATTAAGCCATTTACACAGTTAATAAAGAAAGAAGAACTATAGGTATAGGGAAGGGAATAATAAGAACTGTTTAAGAGAGTAAAAGAGTTATTTACCTAGGAGCCAGTTCTTAAGGTCTATCAACTAGGTCTAGAGACGGTTATAGAAATGGATGCATTAGACTTTATACTAGGGGCATACTTCCTATAGAAACATTAAGATAGATAGCACCCAGTAGCATACTATAGTTAAAAGATAATACTACTAGAGTTAAACTATAACATCTACAATAAGGAGTTGTTAGGTATAGTTACAGCACTTAAAGAATGGAGAGCATTCTTATAAGGCATAGAGAAACCATTTATAGTTAAGACAGACCATAAAAACCTTACAGGATTCCTAATAATAAAGAAACTCAACTAAAGATAGGTTAGATGGGCGGAAATGCTTATAAAATACCATTTTAAAATTCAGTATACTAAGGGTATAGACAATGCACAAGCAGATGCTCTAAGCAGAAGGGCTAAACTATAAAGTAATAAAAAGCTATTAGGAGCTTTATTGCGAAAGGATTAAGACGGATTAATTAGGTATAATTATCCGAAAATCATAGCAACTAAGGAAAGTTAGATCTATAAATTACTAGAGAGTAATTAGACATAAAAGATCTAAGAAGTATAGGCAGAGGATTTAGACTTAGAGCAATATAAAAATAGAGAAGCAACGTATATACCTAAATCTATTATAGAAGAATTTGTTAAGGAATTCCACAAGGGAATAATATAGGGACACAACAGAGCTACAGGCTTAGTGTTAAGACTTTAAGAGGAGTATATTGTTTAAGAAATCTAGGGACTAGCAAGACAAGTTATAAAGAAATATCTAAATTACTAAAGAAACAAACCGACAAGGTATAAGCCGTATAGAGGGCTATAACCTATTAAGACACCAGAAAGACCATAGGAGGTTATATTATAGGACTTTATTATTAAGTTACTAAAGTTAAGAGATCCTATTATAGGACAAGATTATAACGCAATTTTAGTAATAGTAGACAAGCTAATAAAGTAGGGATACTTTATAGCATATACTAAAGAGATATTAGTAGAAGATATTACTAGAATCTATATAAAGGAAGTGTTTATAAGACATAGAGCACCAGATAAGATTATATCAGATAGAGATCTAAGATTTATAGCAGCGTTTTAAGAAGTATTTCTAGCAGAATAAGGGGTTCGCGCAGTAATATCTACAGCGTATTATCCGCAAACGGATGGATAAATAGAAAGACTAAACTAGACACTAAAGCAGTATCTAAGGCACTATATTAATCACGTATAAAATAATTGGGTATCGTTATTACTAGTTATACAGTTTACATACAATATAACACCATAAGAAGGAATGGGAGTATTACTATTTAAGGCGAATTATAGGTATGAGCCAAGAACATCGTTATTACTATATTAAGCAAAAAAGATGAGTAGCACAGCTAAGCAAAGAATAGAGATATTAATAAATCTTTATATAGACCTTAAAGAAACAGCTAAACTAGTATAAGAATAAATAAAAAGGTATTATAATACTAAGAGATCTAAGGGACCAGATCTTAAGGAGGGGGATAAAGTGTGGCTACTATACAAAAATTTCAAGAGTTAATAACTAAGCAAGAAGTTAGACTATATTAGACTAGGACCTTTTAAAGTTAAGTAAAGAATTTTATTAGTTATATATAAGTTAAACCTACTAGCTAAAATGAAAATCTACTCTATACAACATATTGCAATGCTAGAGCCAGTATACGGGAATATTAAGCCACCAGTCTATGAGGCAGACACATATAAAAAACAAGAGGAAGATAAATAACAAGTTTTAAAGATTATTAGTTATAAGGATATAGATAACAAAACATAGTACAAAGTAAAGTAAATAGGCTATAGTGAGACTACCTAGGAACTACTAAGCAACCAAAAAAACGCTATAGGAAAGGTATAGGAGTATTAGAAGAAAGCAGGTTAGGCAATATTAATAAAAAAGGATCGCTAAAGAATGAGTTACCTAAGGGGGACCTAAGAGGAGCAATTACTAAGCTACTTAGAGTTGTTTCCCTTACAGGAGGAGAGCCAGTCCTTTTATTACCTAGTTTAGACAAACCCTATTAAACCAGTTTCCACTCCTTAGAATAGACCTTCTTATAAACCCTCTTAAGATGGGTTAACCAAGCAAACGCAACCTGCTAAGACTTAAAGGAGCAATATTAAGCCTTAAGGGCCCAAGCGGTCTCTTCAGCAGAACAGTGGAGTTTGGCGCGCGTAGTAGCCAACTTAGACTTAAGCTTTATAGCGGTAGATTAAACACAAGACCCTATAACAAGTTACTTAGGGAACTTGAAGACTATTAAGAGAAATAGGACGCGTATATTTAGTATTAGAGACAGAGCGAACATCGCAGAACAATTAAACGTTTGCTTTAGTACACTCTAAGTAAAATAAGGGTTGTTAAGACGAGGGACTTGCTATTATAATATACACCAACCCCGCTTTCGTATAATGAGAATATAAAGACGACATTATCTTACTAAGCGATAGTATAGCAGCCACGGTGCGAGCACGACGTTGCGCTTATAAAGAAGAAGAAGCTTTAGGTATAATAAGCAAGAATATTAACTAGACTAATTAAACGGACATTATACCTCTAGTAGATAACTTAGAGATATTAGGAATCTTTAAAAACAAAAATAAAGAGGAGGGAGATGGTATTACGGACACTTTAAGTACAATGTTATAACTACTTGGGGAAGAGTCGCAAGAAGCTAGTTGGTTGATATAGGTATAGTCCAGGATAGATCTAGTGGAACTATATAACAAGGAATAGTAAGCAAGTTATATAATATTATACGCGGTGTATAAAGTGTACGCAGTGTATGGCTATATATAATACGTATAACACGTACCTTACGTATAAGAGAGGATTTCTTAGGAGTACGGCTATGTATTTAAAGGACCTTAGTCCCTACCGTAGATAGTTCTCTTCTTGTAGTGAATCTTAGAATATAATTAGAGTTAATCTGTTAGGCAACCACTCCACCAGTTATTATTACGTTGTTATTTTGTCCTTACCTACATACCCAGCCTAATAACAGAACCTACCGTAGTCTAAGCTATAAGGTTCTGTTATATATACCTTAGACAAATCTATTAGATAAAATCTTTAAGTACTTATAGTATCTCCTTCTCCTTGCTATGCGTTATTATAAAATATGGGAAGGTTCTTCCTAAGAAGGTATTATAGATAAGTATAACTTATATAAATCCTATATATGCTTCCTTAAGGTTAGTCTAGTTAATATAGAGGTTAAAACAAGGTTTATTAATATTTTGTTTTAAGAACCTTCTTAAAACCTAACGCTTAATTTTGGCGAGACTGTAATGTTAATATTCTGTTGTCTTTGGGCCTTAAAGCTTAACTCCTAGGGCGTTAATACCTAAATAATAAAGGCTTATAGGTCCTGGATAACCTAGACGCAGATACCATAGTTATATATTACCTTTCGCATCTAGGCAAATGTCTCTTAACAATACTCTGCGCTTCCGTTGGCGGCGTAGCAGTCGGCTTATATTAAACGCTAATAGACTTCCTGGTCGGATATATTTAATAGTCTATTATCCGTAATATTCTTCCATTTAATATAGGATTGTATTGTCCTTCCGAACTAGAAGATTGTTATTTTCTTTATTGTCCTAAAAGTACCCTTGCTTTTAAAGTAGACGGAATGACACTAGATTTATATTAAAGTCCGTATAAAAGGCAACGTCCTTAAGATATAGGATTCCCTTGCTCTTGTCTGGTTTTGTGACTTAGATAGTGATATTACCGTAGCCTAGTATAGGCACTTCTGAGCTGCCGGCAATGATATATTTGTATCTTAGAGCTTTTCTAAAGTTGTAAAAATAAGAGAGGTTATTAAAAATATAGAGAGTGGTTCCTAAGTCTAGAATAGTTAATAGCTTTAGTAGATGGAGTTGACCGGTGTAATATAATTCTAGGAATATTGCATTAGCTTTTCCCTTAATCTTAACTATTTTATAACTCTTCTTGTCCTATTGTTATTAAGCCTCGTCTTCTTGTTTTTTAAGTCTGATCTTTATAACTTGGTTAGCGAGATTCTTATTCTTTTCTACCTTCTTCAGTACCCTTTTGATGCGAGCATCTCTGATTATAACTCCTTCGGGTCTCTTGTCTTTAAATAAATACTAATAGTCTTAAAGGGAATGTCCTCGTTTCTCGCACGTTAAGCACATAGGTAGTAGCTTCTTATAGGACGTCTTCTTATCTACTAGTGACCTAGCTCTCTTTAAGCGTTTAGTATATACTAAGGTTTCTTTCCCTAAACCTTTAGTAGTATTAGAGTAATCCATTATAGCTTACTCTGCAAAGTCTGTATTAAAGGTACTCCCTCTTATAGTAGTATTGGCTTTCTTTAAGGGTATTCTAAGTCCTTCTTACAGCTCCTTTACTACTCTATAATATTCGGAAGATCTCAACTTCTAAGGGTTATTTAACTCGGTAGTATACTTTACATAGTAGGCGTTACTGAACGGTTAAATAACTTCTACCAAATCTTAAAGCTAGATTTTATCGGACATTTAAAGGATCTTATACTTCTCTTCTAGGGATATTGCGTGTTCCTATTAATTTAGCCACTGGTTTAATTTTAACAACTATTTAAACCCCTTAAGGGCTTCTGTATACTGGTATTGTACCTTCTTTTTAATAAATAATGAGGTAGGTTCTGTGTTCTCCTTTAGCCAAGATAGCCATTCTTTAACTATTAAGGAAGGGTTAAGCAGTAGCTTCTTCTAAATTGATATTGTGGATGTAATCTAGGTGCGGATTTGTTAAAGACGATCTTCCTATCTAAGGAAATACTTTATGTCCTAGTTGTAGTATCGTCTGCTGTTCTCGTACGCTTTCTGTTGATTTGTTGAGAGCTATATATATAAGGTTGCATTCTCATTAAAATCTATAACCTTTAGAAGAGGTGGTTTTTTAAGTAGACCTTCTTAAGGTGCTTCTGTGGCTGGGTTAACGTGGGCCTAAATTTGCTAATCTATAAGGGCTTATAGTTGCCAGATCTATTGCTCCCAGTCTTCTAGTTTATTAAGGATGATCGTGGTTAACGAACTTAATATTAGTGGAGTTATTTTGACTAATAGGCAAAGGAGGATTTGAGATGGTATTTTTGTCTTTAGGATCGTCCTTGTCATTAGGGTCGTCCTATAACAATTAAGGTAGGATTTCTTGTGGAATCTCGTGGAATCTCGTGGAAGAATCGTCCTGTGACGATTAAGGTAGAATTTCTGTCAGAGTCTGCGTCTTGATAATGAGGTGTTAGAGTCTGACGATGAGGTAGAATTTCTTTAAATAATTAAGTAATAGCTGACTAGCTTCTTGAGTCGGCGGACCGGGCTCATAACTGTCACGAAATTCAGATAGAGGGGTTTATTGATGAAATGGGTTGATTGATTGATGATCTTGTATCGTGTCTTTTTGACCTTGATCTGACGTGTCTTTAGTGACGTGTCTTCGTGCACGTGACTCGTGCACGTGACCCACGCCTTTAGAGAATACAGATTATCTGACAGCTGCCGCTTTTAGTAGCTTTTGCACCTAAGTATTAAGACTTATTGGAAGATGTAAAACAAACTCTGCTTATAACTCTGCTTAGTTATCTACATAATGTAGAAACTGTGGTGCGCTATAACCCATGCTATATTAAGGTGCTTGTTAATATACTTTTTAATAACTAGAAGTAGGGTTGCAAATCAATTAACGAGACTTTAATATTGAGTTGAGTTGGGTGCTAAGACTCAATCAATTCAACCAACTGAGAGTTCGCTGGCTTGGCAATTTAATCAATTTGGAGGCTCCGATTGAGTTGGGTTGATTGAAGAATATTAAAGCTTTGATATTATATAGAAAATATTACTAGAGTTTATATCGAGCAATGCTCTAAACCTTATTTTTCTTAGTCTCGCCTACCAAAAATAGTTTACCCGAGCATCGCCCGTTGTTTACACCCGTCATATCGCCGCCTGGGCGGGAAGGTGAGTCAACACCATGCCAAGACTCGTGATAGACCTATATTGAGAGCCGGGCGACAGGAAGGACAGTAGGAAGTGATTTAGGCGTCGCTAGGTAGGTCGTCCTGTATTAACTCTATGCCAAGAACTCGTAATAGTTGCTAACTACTACACTAGTTAAACTTAGTTGAACTAGTTGCTAAGACTTCAATATTGATTTAATCAATTTAATTAACTAAGCTCTCTGCTTATAAAGCTTTTAATTCAATTAATTTAAAACCTCAGTTAAGTTAAGTTGATTGATTTACAACCCTAACTAGAAGTTTATCTTTTAATATTAAATAGGGTCTCTTATAGGGTAGCGTTTTTCCTTATTTAATATTAATAGTATAGTTATTGGGTTAATATGGGGGGAGTATATTTACGCCCTTTTATAAGCATATATTAATAAAGTTATAGTATCTCTTAGGGAGAAGCTTATAGAGTTCCTTATTAATAAATCCTTTTTTAAGCTTTATAAATTTCTTAAAGTCTAAAGGTAAGAGTCTATAGAGTTTTATAGGGGTATTATCTTCTAAAAAGTTAACTATATCTATCCTATTACTATAGAGGATATGGTTTTATTCTTTATTAAGCTTATATAGTGTTACGGAGTAAGCACAAGCGATAATAATATATAGCGAAGTAGATATTATTAAGCTATATATATAAACTGTGTAATAAAGTCAAGACGTTGCGTAAGGAAAGAAGGTAAGGAAATGGGAGGAAAGGGGTATATATTATTAACTTAGTTGCTTAGTTAACACATATACGGGGCGGAATAGGCTTTAGGTTATAGTCCTAGCGGATCTTAGCGGAATATAGCGGAATATAGTAGAGGACGGTAAATTACCGTAGATTGCCGTTACATAATGGCAAATTGCCTTAGATTACCGTTATGTGTCTTAATTAACTAAGTTATTAACATAGAGGTTAAGATGGTGGAAACAGGTAGACGTATATAAGGTGTTATAGAGGTGTCCTATAATAGTACCCCCCCTTTAAACTCAAGCTTCTGCGAAATAGGGCTGTGGTAGTTCTAGGTAGAGTTTGTAAAAGTCTTCTGCGGCTTATATAAGTCCTACGGAGTCAATAGGTTCCTATAAGGGTTCAGTAAAGCCTCTCCACTTTATAAGGTATATATACTGGCGTTTCTGTTTATTGTACTTAATATTGTTAATTCTTTTAACGAAGTACTTATCCTCACTATCTACCTTAACTGGTGGGGGAGGGTCCTAGATCTGTCTAGGTAGGGCATCTAATATAGGGGCAGCAGGGTAGAGGACTGACGTATAGAATACAGGGTGGATTTTAACCATATTAGGGAGCTTTAGTTAGTAGGCATAAGGAGAGACAACTTTTTTAACCTTATAAGGGCCGGCGTTCTTCTAATTAAGTTTCTTAATAGGTCGTTTTGTGTTCAGATTTCTTGTGTCTAGCCAGACAAAGTTACTAATTTAGTAAACTAGTGCTAGGGTTCGGTTCTTATTTACTGCAGCTTTATAGACAGACTGGGCCTATGTTATTTTATTAATAAGGAACTCCTGTAGTTCTTTTATCTTCTTTACAAATTCGTTTGCTTCTGTAACTTATAAGGCCTAATAAGCTAGACAAGGAATATTACTAAAGGGTTTAAAACCCATTCGCGGGTACTAGCCGTAATTAGCCAGGAATGGGGAGACCTTTATAGTTTCTAAGACGGAGTTATTTGCGGTAAACTTAGTAAATATAAGCCAGTCCATCTAGTCGTCCTGTAGATATAACGTGTATATCCAAATATATTGTTCTATTATAGCATTTGCACGTTCCGTTTAACCATCCATTTCTGGGTAATATGCCATAGACAACAGTACTTTAATGCGGAGTTGGGTAGTTAGTTTTTTCTAAAACACTAAGATAAACTAGCGGCCTCTATTAGAGATGATCGTTTTGGGGAGTCTATAGAGTTTCCATATATAATCCAGGAACAGTTGGGTAACGGTAGGTGCTAATATATTAGGGCAGGCGATTAAGTGTCTTATCTTAGATAGTTAGTCTATAACTACCATAATATTCGTGCAGCCTTTACTTTTGGGGAGATTAACAATAAAGTTAATTAAGATATCTTTCTATCTTCAGTCCGGAACAGGTAGTGGCTTTAGAAAGCCATTGTACATCTTATGCAAAGCTTTAGCTCGTTGGTAGGTATAGTAGCTAGAGACGTACCTTTATGTTATATTATATATGTTTGGCCAGTAGTACTCCCGTTAGAGTAGTTCTAGGGTTTTTCCTTAGCCTAGGTAGCCAGCTACTAGTAGGTTATATACGTGTTTAAAGAGCTTAAGCTTAAGCTTATTATAATTAGGGACAACTAGGCGGTTCTAGTAGTATAAGCGGTCTCCGCGAACTTTATATTTACTTAAAAAGATCTTTTTAGAGCATCTAACGCTATCTTAAATTAGCTTAAGTGTCTCTTGGATAAACTCATTGTTTGGGTATTTATTAATTATAATCTGTTTAATTAATTAATCAGTTATTTTAAGGACGTGTACTATAAGGTCTTTAGCTAGGGGATTAAATAATTTAGGACAAAGCAGGGTTTAATTATAATAGGCGCGCGCTTCTTCCTGTGCTATTATATCTTATAAACGTCAAGTTAGGGCATTAGGTTTTTAACCTTAAATGCCTAGGCGGTATATAATTAAGAATTAGAAATAAGACAGATATTCTAACTAGTGGGCTTAACAATGACTTAGCTATTTTATGGTTATAAAGTACTGTAGATTCTTATGGTTGCTAAGGACCTTAATTAGAAATCTAGCGCCTTCTAGTTTAGGTCGCTATTGTTTAAAATATCTAATAATAGCTAATAATTCTTTATCGTAGATCTTGTAGTTACATTCGGCTGGACTTAGTTGTTTTAAGAAGTATACTATAGGGTATAGTACCCCCTCTTTATTATACTGAGACAGAATGCCTCTAGTAACGTAGTTAGATAAGTTAGCTTCTATAACACTCTTTCAGTTTGGGTCAAAGTATTAGAGTACAGGTGCGGTAGTAAACATAACTTTTAGATAGGCAAAGGCCTTCTTATATTCCTTATTAAAGATAAAGGCTTTGTCCTTTTAGGTTAGAGCCATAAGAGGTAAAACTAGGGCGGAGAAGTTATTAATAAACCATTAATAGAAATTAGCAAATCCTATAAAGGCTCTTACGTCCTTAACATTCTTGGGTTCTTGCCAGTTTACAATTACTTTAATCTTCTTTAGGTCCATTTATATGCTATCTATAGAGATAATAAGTCCAAGGTATAGAACTTCCGTTTTATAGAACTTGCATTTATCTACATCTAATTATAGTCTAGCTCTATATAGGGCTTCTAAGATAAGGTTAACATGTTTCTTATATTCAGCTAGGTTATTGCTGTATACCAGGATGTTATTAATATAAGCAGTATAGAAAACGTCCAGGTAAGGTCGTAAGGTATTATTTATAAAGTGTTAAAATAAACTTGGGGCATTTATAAGGCCAAACGGCGTCACTAAGTATTTAAATAGTCCGTATCTAGTACGGAATGCGGTAAGCCATTTATCTCCTTTTGCAATACGGAGGCGGTTAAATGCGTAGATAAGGTTAAGTTTTGTATAGTAGCGAGCCTTACTTAATCGGTTTAGTGTCTCTTAAATTAATAGGAGCGGGTACCAATTCTTAATAGTAATAGCGTTAAGAGCTTAGTAGTTTATACAGAAGCGCAGACCGCCGCTAGGTTTCTTAATAAAGATTATAGGTGCAGCTATAGGCGAAGAGCTTACTCTAATAAATCTTTTACTTAGGTGTTCGTCTAAGTACTTCCGTAATACTTGGAGTTCGTTTTAGGATATTCCATACAAGGGTCTAAATCCTAGCTGTTTTCCTTCTTCGAGTATGATCTTATGGTTATATAGTCAGTATTCTACTAGCTTATTGGCTTTCTTTCGTAAAAATACTTCCAGGTTATTATGGTGGCATACTAGTACTTTTATGGCAGGGTTGGTGTGTTTCTTTAGTGCTAAGGCCTTTTCAATATTAGCTATTATAACAGCGAAGATTGTATATTTAGGTTTCTTGGCAAGTTATGCTAACAGGGTAGCTCCAATTATATAAATATCTAAGGTGTTAAGCGAGCTTAGATTATTCTTAGTTTCTTATATAGTTTCTTATTCAGATTCAAGCTTAGTATTAGGTACAGAGTTAGTGTCAAATTTAGGTTCGGGTTCTTTAAGTATCCTTTTTATAGTAAAATACTAGTTCTTCTAATACTTTTATATATTAAGCTTAAGCTTCTGCTTGGTTTGGGGTGTAGCAGTTAAAGTTAGTTCGTGTAGTCTAGTATAATTTCTGGGTTCTTGGTAGATGTCAATGGAATTCTTAGGTAGGTGGAATTGGGTGGACTTTTTAGGTATAGGGTGGATATTAGTGGAAATTTTAGACTAGTGGATCTTGGTAGATTTTCTAGATTTCGGTTTAGGGTCTAAGTAGCGAGTTATAAGACACTTCTACTTGCAATAGAAGGCGGTAAATAGAAGCTTAAGGTTGTCCCAATTAATGGTTACCTTATATAGCTTTATCTAGGGTTGTCTAAGGATCACTAAGTAACCTAGAGTGGTAATGAAAAGCTTAATCAGTTCTTTATGGTTCAGGTATTAGAGTCTTAAGAATACTATATAGGTAATATAGCCTAAGACAGTGCGTTTACTATCAAATCCAAATACATTAATATGCTAGTTAAGGGGGGTTAGAGTAAAACCATTATCTTATATAAAGATCTTGTTAATGAATCCTGTGCTACTAGCTCCTGTATTAATTAGGACTTAAGCATTAACCTATTAATTATTCTGCCGAAGATAATAATTGATGGTTATGCTACAATCCTAAGAGTTAGAGTTTATAACATCTAAAGCATTTAACGAGATCCTGAGGCAGCGCCGTCCTAGAGAGCGACTTAGCTCCAGGACCTTCCTTTTAGAGGCAATCAGGGTGGAGTTCTTATAGCGTATTAGTTATAGCTTTGTCCTTATAAGTAGTGCTTACTAGATATGGGGCTAGAACCAGGTAGAGATTAGGGACAGTAACTAGAGAATTAATACGGTAAACGGCTGCTAGTATTAGCTGTTTGTAATTCACGTTAGGGCATAGGGACGAAGTAGTGGTTAAAGAGGTAGGAGCTACTTCCATACTTAAAACAGAGGCCTAGCTTGGTGCGTCGTTCTTATTTAGAGGACCCTAGTGGGGCGTATCCTAGGGTTCCAGTGTTAATATCCATAGCGTTAGGGTGCTTAGGCTAAGATAATAACTTAGTAGATATTCACGGGTTTATCATATTATATTAAGGAGCGGACTTTGGTGTCAGGCGTAGTATATCATTATATCGTTTATTAATAACGTTTGCGCAGGCATTAAGAGCTCCTAGTAGGTCTACACCTATTAGGGAGGTTTTTAGTTCAGGGCTTAGGGATTTAATAAGGCTGTTAATTAGTATAGAGTTGTTCTAGCCTATTTCTTTTACATAATGGTTAAATTTGGAGAAGTATACTAGGAAGCTTTTTATTCCTTAAGTTATATAGTTTATCTTTCTCTAAGCAGTAGCTTGGCGGTTTGGGTCACCATATATGGCTTTAAGAAGTACAATTAGGCTTAGTACTAAGTTTGGTTAAAGAGGTTTAATAAGGTTAGCTATATCTCCTCCTAATCAACTTAGGGCGTAGCAGAGTCGGTTAGCTTTAGTTAGATAGCGGTTAGCGTTACTAGTTAGCTTATTTTTAAACCGGCTTAGGAATAATTAGAGTTCTTATTATTTACTAGTAAATATTAGAGGGTCTAGTAGTTGTTCAGATCATTACAGTGCAGTAATTAGTTTGGGGTAAGTAACTACTATAGGTTTAGGGCTCTCGTTCCATATATTTATCTCTAGAGATGGTATTCGGTCTTAGGGCCCTAATATAGGCATCTTGAGGGTACGGATTTCTTCTTAGAGGTCTTTAATTAATTACCAGTGTCGTGCTTCTTGTTCGGCTTATTATTAAGTTAAAGTGGCTTGGTTCTATACAAGGGCGTCCATAAAGGACTTCTATATTTCTGCCAATTGTTCTTAGAGTGCGGATATAATGCCAACGGCTATTATAGGGGCTTCAGGGTCGTTCTGCATTTCGGAGGGTGGTATATAGGGTTAACGCAACGTAGTGTCATAGAGTAAGCACAAGCGATGATAATATATAGCGAAGTAGATATTATTAAGCTATATATATAAACTGTGTAATAAAGTTAAGACGTTGCGTAAGGAAAGAAGGTAAGGAAACGGGAGGAAAGGGGTATATATTATTAACTTAGTTGCTTAGTTAACACGTATATAAGGCGGAATAGGCTTTGGGTTATAGTCCTAGCAGATCTTAGCGGAATGTGGTGGAATATGGTAGAGGACGGCAAATTGCCATAGATTGACGTCACGTGATGGCAAATTGCCTTAGATTGCCGTTATGTGTCTTAATTAACTGAGTCGTTAACATAGAGGTCGAGACGGTGGAAACAGGTGGACGTGTGTAAGGTGTCACGGAGGTGTCCCATAACATATAGTTATAATTAGAAAGCTATAGTAATAGTTTAGCCTTTTCTATATGCTATATAGTAGAAGGCCGCAGTACTTATATAGTAGCAGTTAGTCATAGATAGGGTAATAAAGGGTTTCTTAGGTTAATATCCTAGGGAGTAAATAGAGGCGGCTAGGCTATGCCCTAGGCAAGTCTCTCTATAATATTTAGAGTTAAGGGTTACTTCTCTCTTTTTCTAGTTAATGGTAGGGTTATATTGTTCGAGCTAGTTTATTTTAAGGATAATAGGGTAGTTGGCAAGTAGTATAATATAGGCCTAGAGCTCTTCCTAGTGCCCGTTTATATTTAAGTAAAGTTATACTATATAGATAATCTTCTATATAGTATAACTACTATTAGCGAGTTATAGGGCGCGGACTTTAGTAAGGGGTAAGGTAGCTAGGTTATAAGTACGCATAAATTAGGTATCCATAAATTTATTAGTGGCTCTATAATTAATTATAGAACGGCTTTTATATTATTTTTTAGCAGTAATTCCTATTATAGGTAAAACTATCTGTTTTTATCTATTTATCTTTACTAAGTTATCTATTAAGTAGGCTAATATATAGATCCCCTTATTATTAGGGCGTCCTAATCTATAACTTAGGGCTAAGAGTTAGCGTTTTCTATTTCCGTATCTAACTCTACCGCTATTATTACGTCTTTATCTTATACGGTGGTAGCATATAATAATATATTTAGTATTTAAGGTACTAGGTTAGGTATTAGGCGGCAGCTACTAAACCTAGCTATTAGGCAGTTTAGGTTATTATAGTAATAGCCTTTTTAACGGCATCTATAGCAGTATTTTAGTTTTTAAAGTAGCTCGCGCTTTCTATCTAGGAGTTTTTGCGGAAAGGTTAGTATAGAGAGGTTAATATTAGCTCTAGTGGTATTTAAGATAGTAGGTGTTGGTAGCTTAGTGTATATAGGTTTAGTAGGTCTAGAGGGCTTCTATAGGGAGGTCTTTAGGTAAGGGTTAGCAGTAGTAATCTAATTTAGTTATTATTTAATCTTCTATATGGCTACTACCATATTATAAACATTATTGTAGTTATGGCTGGCGGCTGCGTAACTAAGGTAATAAGTACCTTTTTTAAGGAGATCTTTTTAGTCTTTAATATTGTCTTAGGTAAGGACTCTAATATATTCCTAGAATTTAATATAGAACTTATTAAATAATTTGGTAAGGCTTATCTTTAGGGCACGTAGTTTAGCTTAGTTAGTGGCTAGTAGGTTATAGTCTTAGTATATTAGGTTAAGATTATTAAGGACTTTTTAGTAGGACTGCCACTTTTAAGGGCTATTAGTCTCCTATTAGGCGAAGAGTCTATTAAATAGTATACCCTTTATTCACCCAATAATATAGCTAATCTTAGTATCTTCTATAGGAAAAAGATAGGCGCTCTAAGTTAGTTTCTTACGGATTTATATTTTTTAGTAGCTATATTCTTTATAGTCTCCCTAAAAAATTAGGGGATTAGGGTAATATATATTAGATCCTACAGAGGCGACTTAGGTTTAATTATTATAGCTTTTATTATTACTACTTTAGGGGTTCCTATTAGGTAAAGCTACTTAGTACTAACCCTCTATTAGGCGTTAAGTCGGTAAGATTGCTAGGGGTATAAAGACTTAGGTGGCGTTATATGCAGTAAAGAGGTATCTAGCGTTATTATAAATATGCTTATTAAGCTAGGATTATAGATATTTGATTATACCCTCTTTTTTAGTAACTATAGCAATAAGTATAATCTTAGCCTTCTTTAACTATTAGATATCGCGTTTAGATATATAGAGGTTATCTTTAGTTTCTTAACATATATTATTGGTAAGTGCCTTACAAGCTTATAGGTCTTAGATAATATTATAATCTTAAGTAGTACGCATTTTAGCTTATATAAGCTTTAGGTAGTAGTTTTATAGAAAGCGGTAGTATTTATTAGGGTTTTATGCTACCATTTTTACAAATATCTCAGCGTCTTATATTTTAATTTTAATTAGTAGTAATCCTTCTACTTACTTATCCGTAGTTATATAGTTAATAAAAGATAAGATATTTTTAGTATCTACCTCCTTAGGGGTTAAGGCTAGGGCTAATAAATTAAATTCTTTTAGGATTAATTGGCGTTATAGGTTAAGTATAGGTATTAGGTTATTCTTTAGGTTTAATATAGTAGCTAGTAAGAATGTAATGGAGCCTTATAGCAGGAACTACGGTGGACTTATTAATAGGCTAGGTATATAGGTAAATAAGAAGTTAACAATATAACAGTATAAGTATAACTAGTGGAGTGGTTGCCTAACAGATTAACTCTAATTGTATTCTAAGATTTACTATAAGGAAAGGAACTATCTAGGTAGGGACTGTGGTCCTTTAAATACATATCTATACTCCTAAGAAAGTTGTTGCTTTATCTACTTTATCTGCTCTGTCTACTCCGCTATAGATTATATAGATTATATAGATTATATCACGTAACCTTACTTACTATTCCTTATTATATAGCTCTACTGGTTCCATCCTAGACTATACCCTTATTAACTAACTAGCTTCTTTTATATCTTCTCTAAGTAGTTATAATATTGTACTTAAAGCGTCCGTAACACTATCTCCCTTCCTTCTATCTTTGTCCTTAAAGATTTCTAATATCTCCAAGTTGTCTACTAGAGGTGTAATGTCCGTCTAACTAATTTGGTTAATATCTTTACTTATTATACCTAAAGCTTCTTCTTCTTCTTCTACGGCTTATCAGTCTCGCACTATTACTGCTATACTATCTCTAGGTGAAATAATGCTATCTCCGTGTTCTTGTTGTGCGAAAGAGGGGTTAGTCTATATTGCGCTAGCGAGCCTATCTGCCTAACAACCGTCCTTTTGCTTAAAGTGCACTAAAGCAAATATTCAATCGTCCTATAATGTTCGTTCTATCTCTAACGCTAAGTATATGCGTCCTATTACTCTTAACAGTCTTTAAGTTCCCTAAGTAACTTATTATAGGATCTTGCGTTTAATTTGCCGCTATAAAGCTTAATAATAAGCTTTTAGTTACTCTGGCCAAACTTTATTGCTCCTATAATGTAAAGAAAGAGGCTGCTAATGCTTAACAACAGGCCCTTAAATCTTGCCTTGCTGCATCTACTTAGTTAATCCGTCTTAAGAAGGTTTATAAGAAGGATTGATCTAAGGAGTGGAAACTTATTTAGCAGGGTTTAGAGGAGCTAGGTAATAAGAGAGTAGCGTCTTTAGAAAAGGAAATAACTCTAATTAATATAGTAGTTGCTCTTCCTGGGTCCCCCTTAGATGACTTATTCTTTAGCAATCCTTCTTTATTAATACTACCTGACCTATTTTCTTCTAATACTCCTATACCTTTCCTATAGCGTTCTCTAGGTTGCTTAGTAGTTCCTAGGTAGTCTTACTGTAGCCTATCTACTTTACTTTATACTATGTTTTATTGTCAACGTCTTTATAATTAATAATCTTTAAAACTTGCCATTTATCCTCTTCTTATCCTCTATATATATTTGCCTTATAAACTAGTGGCTTAACACTCCTATATGCTAGCTCTAGCATTACAACATGCTATACAGGGTAGATTTTCATCTTCTTTAGTAAGTTAAGTCTATACTTAACCTTTAAGATCTTTATGTTAATTGTAAATAGTCCTAGTCTAACATAGTCCAACTTCTTACTTAGTTGTTAACTCTTAAAATTTTGTATAGTAGCCATACTTTATCCCCCTCCTTAAGATCTGGTCCCTTAGATATTTTAGCATTATAGTACTTTTTTATTCTTTGCTGTACTACCTTAGCTGTTTCTGTAAGGTCTATATAAAGATTTATTAGTGTCTCCATTCTTTTTTTAGCTGTGCTACTCATTTTCTTTGCTTATTATAGCGATAACAATGTTCTTAGTTTATACTTATAGTTTGCCTTAAATGGTAACGTTCCCGTTCCTTTCTATAGTATTATATTATATATAAACTGTATAACTGGTAATAGCGATACCTAATTATTTTATGCATGGTTAATATAATGCCTTAAATACTGTTCTAGTGTCTGGTTTAGTTTTTCTATTTAACCATCTATCTGTGGGTAATATGCAGTTAATATTACTGCTTAAACCCCTTATTCTGCTAAAAATACTTCCTAAAATGTTGCTATAAATCTTAGATCTCTATCTAATATAATCTTTATTAGTGCTCTATGTTTTACAAACACTTCTTTAATATAGATTTTAGCTATATCTTCTATGGATATTTCTTCTATACACGCTATAAAGTATCCCTACTTTATTAGCTTATCCACTATTACTAAGATTGTGTTATAATTTTGTCCCGTAATAGGATCTTTTAACTTTGGTAACTTAATAATAAAACCCTATAATATAACCTCCTATGGTCTTTCTGGTATTTTAACAGGTTATAGCCCTCTATACGGCCTATGTCTTGTTAGTTTATTTCTTTAGTAATTTAAATATTCTTTTATAACTTATCTTGCTAGTCCCTAGATTTCTTAAATAATGTACTCCTCTTAAAGTCTTAACACTAAGCCTATAGCCCCGTTGTGTCCTTACGTTATTCCTTTATAAAACTCTTTTATAAACTCTTCTGCCAATACCTTTAGAACATAAGTTGCTTCTCTATTCTTATATTGCTCTAAGTTTGGATCCTCTGCCTATGCTTCTTAGATCTTTTATATTTAATCACTTTTTAGTAATTCGTGAACCTGACCTTCCTTAGTTGCTATAATCTTTGGATAATTATACCTAATTAATCTATCTTAATCTTGTTATAGTAAAGCTCCTAATAGCTTTTTATTGTTCTATAGTTTAGCTTTTCTGCTTAGAGCGTCTGCTTATATATTGTCTATACCCTTAGTATACTAAATCTTGAAATAATATTCTGTAAGTATCTCCGCCCATCTAACCTGTCTTTAGTTTAGTTCCTTTATTATTAGGAATCCTGTAAGGTTTTTATAGTCTATTTTAACTATAAACGGTTTCTCTGTATCTTATAAGAATACTCTCTATTCCTTAAGTGCTGCAACTATACCTAGCAACTCCTTATTATAGATGTTGTAGTTTAACTCTGGTAGTGTCATTTTTTGACTATAGTACGCTACTGGATGCTATATGTCTGAATGCTTCTGTAGTAAATATGCTTCTAGTGCGAAGTCTAATGCATCTATTTCCATAACTGTCTCTAACTCTGGTTTGTAGATTTTAAGGATTAGTTCCTAAGTAAACAACTCCTTAAGTTTCTTAAACAACTTCTTTTACTTATTTCCCTATACCCATAGTTCCTCTTTCTTTGTTAATTAAGTAAACAGCTTAATATTCTTTAACCACTGCGCTATAAACCTCCTATAGTAGTTACAAACCCCTAGGAACAATCTTAACTATATAACGTTCCCTGGTTCTTGCTAACTTACTATAGCTTCAACTTTTTTTAGGTCCATACTAATCTTTCCTAGTTTAATAATGAATCCTATAAAATTAGTCTTCCTAGTAAAGAACTCGCATTTCTTAACTACTACTGGTATCTTTTCTTCTTATAGTCTCTTTAAAACCCATTTAACGTATTCCCCGTGCTCTTCCTGATTTATTAAGTAGATAATAATATCGTCAAGATATACTATAATAAATTTATTAAGGTGTTCTCCTAATACACTATTAATTCGCTTCTGGAATGTTGCTAGTGTGTTTATAAGTCCAAATTATATAACTAATAGTTTGTATAGCTCTTCCTTTAACCTAAAGGCTGCCTTCTATTTATTGTCTTCCTTAATCCTAATCTAATAGTACGCCTATCTTAGATCTATCTTTGTAAAGATTTTTACGTTACCTATCCTATCTTAGATTTCGCTAATTAAGGGTAAAGGATACCTATCCTTTCTAGTAATACTATTTAACTGTCTATAGTTAATACACATCCTAAGTTTTCCATTTTTCTTTAGGATAAACAGTACTGGATATCCTGCTAATAACTATAACGGTCTAATATATCCCTTTTATAAGTTCTCCTAGATAAACTCTTTAAGCGCTACTAACTTAGTTTTAGTAAGCTTATAGACTGGAAAGAACTTTAAACTAGTTCCTAGCTCTAATTCTATCTTATAGTCCCATACTGCATACTCTAATAGTTTTTCACTTTCTGGTGACTATAACTTTTTGCCATACTTATAGTATCTTTTTGGTATATAACTTAAGCCTCGCTTAGTCTCTTTGTATATTGCTCTAACTTAGTACCATACTAACTTGGTTTTCTGTCGCGTTTTATATTATTAAGTATCTCTAATATTAACCTAACCTATAACCCAATTAATCTTTAGATTATATTCCTATAATTAAGGCATTCCTAGTATTGCCTTATCCTTCCCTAACGGTAGGATATTAAAAGATATCTTAACTTGTCTTCCCTTAATAGTTAATTAAATAGGTCCTGTTTTAAGATTAATAATGCCTCCTTTATAGGCTATCTAATCTCCTAAAATTATTATAAGTAGATATAAGTGTTCCTTTTATCTGTATAGTAACCCTATTCTTTTTACTGCTGCTAGTAATACATAGTTTCTTATTGCTCTATTATCTATTAACGCTTTAAACTGCTAATCTTGCCACTTAATTTATAAATTTAGGTGTTAACCTTAAATTTCTTTAAGGGTCTAAGGCTCTACTACTAGCTCCCTCTGGTCCTATAGGCCTCCCCTTTTCCTAACTATTAGCTACTAGATCCTATTTACACTTAGTCCTCTTTTACCCAATATTTAGTTTGTTTCTTTTCCTCTATATACTATAGACAAGTGTTCTCTAGATAGTTCCACCACTGTTATCTATCTAGGTATTCTTCTATAAGGAATCTTCCTAGTTAAAGTATTAGGTCCCCTTAACTCTATACTTCTACTAGGTGCTATTTATATATATACTTGGCGTTTCTATACTTCCTTTTATCCAGTGCCTAATGCATTCTAGTTAGGTACTTCTAGTTTTTATCTTTTAGTGCGTAATATATGTTGCATATATTATCCACACAAGCTATCCATAATAGTATATAATACGCTGAGTGACTTAGGTTAACTCTTAACTTATCTTTATTTTTAAGTTTAAACCTCTATCTAGCCAATCTAACTATTAGTCTTTTATTTATGGGTACTAAGATTTATCTCTCGCTTCTTTAGTCCCTAAATCCCTTTTCTAGGTTCCTTAATATTATAATTAATGCTTCTTTAATGTGACTTATGCGTTTCTCTATAATAGGTTAGTCTTAAACAACTTTTTTATTTAGCTATATATAGAAATCTTCCTATTTATTGTTATGTCGTTGCCTATACCACTTTCTGTATAACTGGCTTAGTATATAGGATCTATCTATTAGAAAGTACCTTGTTATTACTGCGTTATAACAACCTTTAGTATATCTTTCTTTAAATCTAGTTGGAATCCCTAGATCCTCTTCTTGTTCCAGTTTATTTAGCCATTTTACTCTAGGCGTCCCTACCTTAGGCCTATTAGTAATTCTTTATATAGGTGCTCTATCCATTATATATCCTAGCGTAGCTAATCTCTTATCTAGCCTCTGCTTTTTCTATATAATAATTCTTACTCTAAACTTATCTATAGTTTCTTATTTTCTGCGTCTTACAGCTAGATTCTTAAAGTTGTCTTACTTCTTAATCTTAGTATTAACTTTTTAATCTTTAGGCTAAACACTACATTTACCTAGAATTAACGTTCTTATTTATTCCCTAAACTTATAGTTCTTAAACTTGCATCCTATACTTATTTATTTGTCTTTAAACTAAGTTGCTGCCCTTTTCTATCGGTTTTTGTCTGTTATAGGTTTTTAGGTATATCTTATCTTACCTTAAGAATCTTAAGCGTCTTTTATCTCTTCTTAAGAATCTTAAGCCTATGGCCTTTTGCCTTTATTAAGTAGTAAGCTAGTACTAGCAGTTATCTACTTACTTAATCATCTTTAGATATTGCTCCTTCCGTCTTATAAAGTAATAGATACTATATCCAATGGTGTTATAATACCTATTACTAAACCGCGTTCTATGGTGGTCTCAGTCTCTACTTCTATTACGTTATTAAGGTTTAAGCGCCCCTAGTTAGCCTCTTTTTCTTCCTTATTGCTATTAATTAATAAGTACTTTAACTCCATTATTATTATTACTAATCTTTATCTGTATGTTACTGTGATATCTTAATCTAGCTTATAGAGTTAATCTTATTCTTTGTCTAACTCTCTAGTTCCTTTAAGTCCTCTTAACTCTGGCCCTTGTAGCCAATAGCTTGCGCCATACTTAGCGTTCTTATAAATTTAGCATACGTTATTGTAATAAAACGTAAAGTGTCTAATTATACACTCTTAAGTGCCATATAACCTTTTTATTACTAGTCCTAGTTCTTCTTGCTTAGTTCCTTTTACTATATAGTTACTCTAACCACGTCTATAGTCCCTAGCATAGTAACCTTTCCTTCTATAATTTATACAAGCTCCTTTTTTAAACCATTCTTCTTGTTATAGAATCCGCCTAAACGTCTTCTACTATTAAGATCCCTAGTTTAGCCTCTGCTCCTTAGTCCTATAATCACTTAATCCTTAACCTCTAGGTTTCTATAGTTTCTTACTCTATTTTCTAGATTCTTTAGTACCACTTAGGTCCATTAGCTCTGGTCCGCCATTCTATAGTTTATAACTTTACGTCTATTATTGCGTACTCTGCGCCTTATATAACTATAGAACTCTATCTTACCCTTTCTTAGCTTATTCCCTTTAATAGATCCTATTATTAATCTTTATTAATTAATCTATTAACTCTTATAGAGTGTCCGCATCTTCTATTAGGATAATTGCATCCTAGACTTTAGCCTTAAGTCCCTGTTTATACTATACCATAAGCGTCCTATTGTTCCACTTAACCTATATTGCAAGTGTCTAAAACTACGTTATGTACTTAATTACTAAAGTGCATTATACTAGGTTCTGAAGTTTTCTTTCCACTATAGTTATTACTTCTAGGTCTCCAAACATTTATATTAGTCTTTTTGCGAATCTATTCTAGTTAGTAAATATAAAACATACTTCCTAATTAGTAGTTGTCATTTTGTTTATTTGGATCTTAGTAAGGTAAGGTTTAAACCACTTAAGTGCCCTTCCAGCTAAGAACAATCCTGTATACGCTACTTGGTCCATAGGTGTTACCAACTTAGCCCCTTCTTATATGACCTTAAAGTGCATTTGCGTAAGGAATCCTTTAAGTTTTAACTTCTCCCCTAAAAATCGTTTGATTAACAGTAACTTAACCTTAGCTGCTCTAATTCTATTAAGTCGTTCTTTAAGTATTTAATTATTGTCTGTTATTTAATTAACTATTTCTTATAACTGACCCACTATAACTAGCTATGAATTAGTATCTTCTATACTAGTGTCTCCTCCTATTCCTAAGGTCGTAGCTACTATAGATGGCGTCGTAACTGGTGCCTTTACCGGCGTCGTGACTTGCGCTTTAGGTGGCATACTATTTGACTTTATTAATACCGTAACTAGGTAGTAAATGTGTAATGGAGCCTTGTAGCAGGAACTATAGTGGACTTATTAATGGGCTAGGTGTGTAGGTAAACAAGAAGTCAATAATATAACAGTATAAGTATAACTGGTAGAGTGGTTGCCTAACAGATTAACTCTAATTATATTCTAAGATTTACTATAAGGAAAGGAACTATCTAGGTAGGGATTGTGGTCCTTTAAATACACATCCGTACTTCTAAGAAAGTTATTACTCTATCTACTCTGTCTGCTTTTTTTGCTCCGCTATAGATTATATAGATCATATTATATAACCTCGCTTACCATTCCTCGTCATATGGCTCCACCGGTTCTATCCTAGACTATGCCCTTATTAACTAACTAGCTTCTTCTATCTCTTCTCTAAGTAGTCGTAATATTGTACTTAAAGCGTCCGTAACAAAGAAATATTGTCTTATTATTATAGGTTCCTTAGAAGTATAAAGTAGGGTAACTTATAGATATACTACTTCTAGCAGCGCCTATAGTGTTATAAAGATGTAGAATTAGTTATAGGCTAAGCGTTAGTGGTAAAAAGGCGTAACATAATATTATAGGACGGGGGTAATGGTTATAGAGCGTATATATTTAAGGAGTCTATAAGACGTTACGCGATTGATTATAAGGGTTAAGGGCGTAAGGAGGTGATATACCTATGTGTAGCTGACGTAAGCTGTACGCGAGATGTACGTAAGAGCACGGGGCTCTCCTATGGAGGCCCCTATAGTAGGGTTCTATAATATAGACTTTCTTAGCTTAATGCAGGACTACCCCTACTAATCTTTATTATAAATACTGTTAGCTAGTTTTATATTGCTAGTAGTTAATTAAAATAGAATGTAACCCTGGCTTGGCTTTACCTAGTATATTTATAATAGGTTCTATTATCTAGTTAGTCTATATAGCCTGTATTAGACCTCTTAGCTAAATACCTCTTTCCTATATCTCCCTTTAGCTAACTTTAAAAAAAAATATATAGAACGGTATCTCGTCTATATTGTATTTGCGAAGAGCATTTTGCCAAATATACTTACTAAGTACGCCTTTTAGGCTTTGCATTTCTAGTATTTAGGCTAAGTAATCTCCCTTTGCTATTTAAATTGTTATATAGCTAGCACCAACCACTTACTCCTAAGGACTCCGTGGCTTGCGTTAACTCTATTATTAATACTTAATACTATATATAAGCTTATATTATATTTCTCTTTACACTAGGCTAACTAGTATAGATATAGCATCCCAGTGACCATAATATGTTCGCTAATTTTAATCGGCCCCCTTTAGGGGTCAAGCGGCTAGTTTTAGGGACTAGGACTAGGACACGAAGAATAGCCCTCTCTGGATAATTGTATAGCAGCTATTAAAGCCTTAAAGCACACCGTGTAACGGGACTAGCCCAGTTATAGTAGGAATGTCTCGGTGAAACACTTGACAGATAGAGTGACCGCCTAGATCGTGCACGGTCCTGTATTATGCACGGCTAAATACACCAAAATACGTCTTTTTTAAATACTTATAGCTTAACAACAACAGTAGATATTTATATAAAATTTTAAATCTGGCTTATTAAATGGTAAATTAATTGTTTTATAGTATCTTTTTTTTAAATTTATAATATATATATACTAAAAATTAAGTTTAAAATAGTACTTTTTTAAACTTAAGCTAATATTTTTAATAATAATAACAGTAGGCCCATTATATAACTATATGTTATGGTAATATATAAATATTATATAAATAAAGATTTAAGGTATATTTAGAATTTTCTAGCTATATTATTAAGTAAGTTATATTAATATTTAACTAAGTCTAGTTTTTAATATATATATTATAAATAAAGTTTCAATATTATAATTTATATAGTGAATATTCTTTATTATATCTATAAAAAGTTATTAAAAGTATATTTAAGCTTATTATTATATTTTATAGAGTATATTTTTATTTTTACCTTAGTTAAAAACAAATTTCTTTATGTTATACTATAAACTATATAAATTAAGTTTTTATATATCTTCTATAGTTTACTATAAATATAATAAAGAATATTAGCTATGTAAGTTATAATATTAAAACTTTATTTATAATATATATATTAAAAACTAGACTTAGTTAAATATTAATATAACTTACTAAATAATATAGCTAGAAAATTCTAAATATACCTTAAATCTTTATTTATATAATATTTATATATTACCATAATATATAGTTATATTATTATTATTTATTGCTTAACGTCTAATTTGGATCCCTATTAGGCCCACGTAGACTACTCCTTATATATATATAGGGAGAAAACTCTTTTAAGAAAACCCCGTAATCCATCTCCCCGCCTTTTAGAACTCGCCTATAAGGCGCCTGCAAGTTACCTATAGTGCTCTACTACCTTACTTTTTGACCTCCTTAGGAACCACTACTGCTGTAATAAGCCTACGGACGCGCTAGTATTGTAAACTTTACTCTACTACTATAGAGTTATTAGGGGGCGCCTATTACTCACCCCTTTGCCTTTTATTACCATTTCCTTTATAACCTAAAACTAGTCTAGCATATTTTAGCTAATAAGCTACCAGGTAACCGCCTTAAGACCTTTTTATATTAAGAGTAGTATATTATAGTTCTCTATGCTAGCTACTAAGAGCATAGATTCTCGGTTAGTGTATAGGGAGTATAATAGTATTACATATTTTGGTATCTGTCTTAGCCAGCTATATTTACATCTTAGGCTGCCTACTAGGACACCTACCTGGTAGAGCCAATCTTTTAGTCCTATTATCCCTATTCTTAAGAGTATTGCTATTATATTTTCTGCCTTTATTAGGCCTTCTTAGAGCTCTTAAGTATTTATCCCCTATAGCGTTAACTATGCCATAGCTTAGGTTTCTCTTGCTTAAGTTAGCCTCTATACCTTTAACTCCTATATGCCTCTCCAGCGTTAGTTTAACCAGTATTATATTATAGAAGATAGTTTCCTAGCGTTCGTTTATACTCTACTTTAGCTCCTTTCTCTTTCTTACTATTATCTTTACTAGCCTCTTACGCGTCTCCCTTTCTTCTCTATATAGGCCTAGGCCCTAACACAGCACTATTCTTCTTCTACTTTCTTTACCTGTTTCTCTAATATCTCTTCCCTACTTTAGGGTTATTAGTTTATTCTCCTATAAGGCGCCCTAGGGTCCCTCTATAATTTATTTAGGCGTATTTTAATATACTTTATAATATTAGAGTTGCGTTTACTTTACGCCCTTTATATTACAGCAGCTTTAATATATAGTTATAGGGGGGGAATATTGGCTTCCTTTTTAAGCAGTGCTGTGGCCGTTCACTTATACCCGCCTATTATACTCTAAAGGTAGGCTATTTAGACCTTTTAAAGTGGTTTAAGAAGTAATTTAGGGGGGCCCTTCTCAGTTTCTCTAATGGCCTAAATACTAGATCTATATATTATAGTTGGCCAAACAACTACTGTGTATAGTAGGCGTAACCTTTAAAAGTATAGACCCTATATAGAATTAACGATCCTAGATAATATAATGTACTGTACTTGGCCCTTATAGGCCGCTTATACCATATATGCACTCTACTAAAGCTTATTATCTACCTATACTCCTAATACCCTTAGGCCCTAAACTAGTTAACCCCTAAAGCTTTAAATATAGATTATATACTAAAGATCTGCAGATTAGTTGTGTTTTCTTATAAAATAGATTAGCTAGTATTTCTCTGGTAAGAATTAAACTCTATATTATCTTACCTATTCTATATAGGTATTATAGGCTTTCTCTAGTATTCTGCAGTTCTCTATGGCTATTAGCCCGTATATAATTAGGTTTATATTATTAACAAAGCCTATCCCCTAGGTCGCCCCTTCCTTAAAGGTATTAAGTAAGTTGCTTATAAAGAAAAGAAAGAGTATAGGCGAAAGAGGTAATCCTTATAGTATACCTATTATAACTATAATAGGGGGGCTCTGGTATCCGCTAAAGACCAGTAATATTTCTTTCTAGCCTATAAACCCTTAAACAAATTATATAATCTATTCTAGGAAGCCCTTTGCCCTAAGGATATATAGAAGGCGCTTATAGGGTATATTATTATAGGCGCCACTAATGTCTAGGCTAAGAATTAATACTATAAAGTCCTTATACATAGCCCATACAGTTTTAATAGTAGTAACAAGTAGTATAAGTGCTAATAGTATTAAGTGATTCTTTCTTGCCCCTATTTGGCTTTGTAGTAGTAGGGTATATTCCTCTACCATATCTGCTATATAGTCCGCTATAACCTTTTCTAAGATCTTGCTTAGGGTGTTTTTTAAGGCAATAGGGCGGTAGCTTTCTAAAATTAAGTAATCTGCTTTACTTTCTTTTTATAAGACAACCGTTGTTATAGATCTTCCAAGTTATAGGTAGTAGCCTATTATAAAGCATGCTCTAGCTATATCTGCAAGCTAAGGTGCTATAAGTGGACCATAGGTCTTTAAGGCTTCGTTTAGGATCCTATCTAGTCCTAGTACTATATTATTTAAAAGGCGACTAATAGTTCTAGCCATTTCTTCAGTTATTATATCGCTGTTAACCCTTAGGCGAGTTACCGGTATTTTACTGGTAATATTACTAAGGTCTACTAGAGCCGGTTAGGGGAAAAATCTTTCTATAAGGATCTTTACCTTTTTATTATTGTTGCTTATAGCCTATAGTTTGCCTGCTCTTTATAGGGGTAGTAGGTATAGGTCTTCTACTAGGCGTTCTACCTTTTTCTTTACCTATCTTACTATAGTCTAAAGGCCCTTATTATAGGGGATGCTTGGGTTAGTAGTATATTTATTTATAAACTATCTCTAGTTGTTTCTTACTTCTTTTTTTAGGGTGTTCTTTAGCTAGTTTCGTATATCTTTATATTATCTCTTATTTTTAGGGTTATAGCTACTTATATATTTCCTTCTTGCTTGTTATTGGCTAGCTATAAGAACCGCGCATTATATAGACCATACGTATTATGTGTAGGGGCCTAGTTTTAAGACTGGGTAATGCTCTTCTAGCCTATTTTTAATTGCTGCCTAAATCCTTTCTAGTCTTTAGTTAATTTCCTTAGGGGTAGCTAATAAGCCTTACTTATTTAGTATTAGGTAGATTTCTTCTAGGTCTTAAAGTTATTATTTAACTATATTAAGGAAACTGTCTATTTTAAGCTTCCTTATTACGTATCTTTTACTATTTAGTTACGCCTTAATATCCAAATCTAGCTATATCTAGATGGGGATATAGTCTAAGGTAAGTACCTATTCTTCTTTAGGGATGCACCTTTTAAGTCTCTAGTATAGGCCATTGTCTATAAATATAAGGTCAATTATACTTCTAGCGGTACCTTATTGCCATATAATTGCTCCTAGGGGAGTAGCCAGCTTAAGGCCCCAGATGTCTATAACTCTTAGTAGGCACTCTGCCTATTGTTTAGCAGCGACATAGATACCCCCCTACTATAGGTAGTAGAGGTTTATATCTTTTAATAGAATAGACTCTATGCCTTTAGTTTCTAGTAAGCTTATTACTAATATAATATTCTCTGTTTATAGGATCCCTTTAACCCTAGGGTTATACACATTAATAATTTATACTGGTCCCCTATATATCTAGATTACTATAACTATAATATCTAGGTTAACTGCTTACTATAACTATAAGGATAGGCTAACAGCCTTACTAATTATAAAGCACACACGTATAGCTGCTTTTAGTTTATATAGGAGCTAAAATCCTTAGGGGCAGTATATTAATTATATATAGGTATTGTAATACGGCTCTTATATAGCAAGGATATAGTGTTTCTCTAAGTCTAGACTATCTAGTAGGGGCCTTACAAGGCGGTGGTTTGTATTGCCGCAGTTATACTATATAATAGATAGGTGGCGGACCCCTAGTAAGGGTTATTTAACTCTCCTTTATTCTTCGCTTCCTCTATTTCCACTTTCTTTAGGATTTTTAGAACTTCTATTTCTTATATCTATACCCTAGTCGCTACTTATTTTATATAGGACTTTCTATTCCCGTATTTTATATTCCTACTAGCGCTTCTATATCCAAATCTGTTATTATCTCTAGTTTTTCCCCTAGTCTTACTAGTCGGCTTTATGCCCTTTATAGGCCGGCTATAAATATTAGATTTACCGCGTTTAGTCTAATTCTTAATTATCCTAGTTTTAAGCTTACTATAGCTGTCTATAGGGGTCTTCCTATAGGGCGTCCTCTCCCTTATATCCCCTATAACCCTTATATCCCTATTTGGTCTAGTAATATCGCGTGGCGTCGCTTCTAGCCCGTTAAGGCTTAGGATAGCTAGCCTAGCCCTCTAGTATTAAAGGTAGGGAACGCTAGGAAGGCACCTATATCCCCCTAGCTTATTGCCTATTGTTTCCATTTATATAACCTAGCGTGTAGTTATTTCTATAGCTATTAAGCCCTTACCTTCCGTCTCCTATATTTAATACAGTCTACTCTCTCCCACGCTTTATATATACTTTAGTAACAGTTTATATATTTTATTTAGTCTTAATTTAAGCAGTGTCTTATATTATAGGGGCCTGTATAGTAGCCGCAGCACACCTATACTGCGTATATAGATTAGGTATATCCCTATTATACGCAGCAATAGCATTATTTTAGGCGTAGTTTATAGTTATAGAGCCTTATATTATATATAAGGCCATTTATAATTATTCCTTTTTAGATAAGGAGTTTTTGCATTCCTAGTATATATATGCTAACGATAAGGGAGCTATGCGTTTAACTAGTGTCTTCCTAGTAAGTCTTTAGCAACTCTTATATCCTCTTATTATTCTTATTATATACTTAGATTGCATTTTCCTATTAAAGCTATTAAATTTAGGTAATCTTAAGTCCCGGTATAAGGCGTTCCGTATATTTTACTATCTCCTATATAGTTACTGTATTATTTGCCTAGCGTTCCCTTTCTATCCTAAGGCTTATAGGAACCGCTAGGACTTTAACTAAGTAGTCTTTACAGAGTACTTTTATACCAATATATTCTCCTAGCCTATTCTCTACCCTTATAGCTTATTCCTTTACCTATTAGTCCTTTAGGGTGACTTTAATATCTCCGCTCCTTAGGTATTAGACTATAATAGTATTATAGACTTTCTTATAAATCTTTATAAGGACTTCTGTTTCTAATTATCCCCTAAAACCCTCTACTTTTTCTATATTTGGTTATATTATAATTATATACCCAGTTATTATCTTAAGGGGGTTAGGTTCCCTATACTATAGAAGCGCAACTATAGCGGCTTAGGTACGGTTTACTAGTAAAGAGAGGTTTCATTTATTTTTAATTTTACTTAGCTATTAGAGGATTTAATTAAGGGATTGCTAGAGGGGCGCCTAAGGGACACTAGACTAGCGGAGCCATTCTACTAGCTATATTAGTTTGTTATAGCTAACGGTTACTCCCCTATAATTACGGATACTAGACGCGTCTAATAGGCTTTATATTTTATTAAATGCCTTCTTAATAGAGGTATTTCCGCTTTATAGTATGGTACTCGCCTATTCCTGTTATAGAGGGCCATTACTAGGCGTGGTTCTGGCGGTTGCGCGCAAGTGCAAACTACCATTATTTAACGTATACCTCCCCTGCGATGTAGGCATCTTAGGGGGATTCTCTAGGTGTTTTTCGGGGTTCTTTTTGGTTGGTTTTAGTCTTTTTGGGCCGGGTGCAGCAAGAGCTCCTATTATATATAGTTATATAATGGGCCTACTATTATTATTATTAAAAAAAAATTAGCTTAAGTTTAAAAAAGTACTATTTTAAACTTAATTTTTAGTATATATATATTATAAAATAATTAATTTACCATTTAATAAGCCAGATTTAAAATTTTATATAAATATCTACTGTTATTGTTAAGCTATAAGCATTTTAAAAAGACGTATTTTGGTGTATGTAGCCGTGCACGATGCAGGACCGTGCACGATCTGGGCGGTTACTCTAAATTCCGACGCTTTGATCAAATTCTGCCAAATTCCGCCGACTCGATCGAATTCCACCAAGTTCCACTCTCGGTCGAATTCCACCAAATTCCACTGACGCGATGGAATTTAGTCGAAACCTGTCGAAATCCGCGTGGGCTTGTGCCCACGCGTCTGCTGCCAAGACCCCGAATATTTAGTTACAAGTTTCCTATATTCCTTTCACTTCTTCACGCAACGTCTTGTATTCAGCAAGAGCTATATACCCTTAGATTAGATAGAATTTATATTGTTCCTTCGAATCTTCCCCGAAGCCTCTTCGCGCCCTCACACACCACTACTATAGGTTAAATACTGCTCCGAAATTTAAGGGAGTAATCCTTTATAATTAATATGGCTCTCTAGTTATAATAAATACCGTTATATTTACTTAGGCATATCTATAATCTTCTTGGGATTTATTAGCAAGTAGGGATCTAGAGCCCCTTTAATACTTTTTATAATACCAATTGTCTCTAATCTAAGCTCTTTTAGGAGAGATTCTTTCTTCCCTAATCTAATCCTATATTTACTAGTATAAGTACCTTCTATCTCCAAAGCTCGATCAACTATATTATTAATACATTTCTCTACAGCAGCGCGCTCCTTAAGATTTTTACTATTATAGAGGATACTCTTATAGAAATTGATGTCTCTAACGTGGCCTAGTATACTTGCCATAAGTCCTAGATCGTCTATCTCTTTCTTAGAAACCTCTTATATTTTATAAGTATAGTTCTAAATTGTAAAATAAAGGCGACTAAATCTTACTAATAATATTGGGGAGTCTTGAAAGTGGTACTGCAATATTTATAGACTAGACCTCTATTCCCTCCTTATTATAAAGCGCTAATATACTCTATAGAGACTCTTTTCTTACTAATTAGAGAGTTTTTTATTCTTCTACGTTAATAGCAAATTCAAAGTCATTACTTTTATATATTTTAGCAATTGACTTTACTAGTTTAATATTTTCTTAGATCTAACGCTGTAGTTAGTAGGGTTTAAATCTAGGGGAAACAAAGGATTAAAAGTGGGGGGGGGTTACTATATACCCCCGCTTTAGTGCCCAAAAATCTATAATATAGTATTAGCTTTCGCCAAGTAAATTACAAATTAGTTAACTAACTTAAAAAATATAGTTAGGACCTTTTTCCATTTCTTTAAAGTAGAGCTAGATCTATTTATTACACTTATCTAAACTTTGTCCATAATCTCCATTATAGCTACCGGAACGCCTACCCGCATAACCTTTAAAGCTACCGCTACCGCATCGCGAATTATGGGAAATATAACTATAGCAACGCTGGTTTCTTTAGGGATAACTATAAGTTTAAGCGTAATCTCCATAACTAAGCCTAGAGTCCCCTTAGATCCAATAAAGAGGTTTATTAAGTTATAACCTACGGTAGATTTGCTATAAAGATCTTTAGCAAATATATTGCGGGAAAATTTCTTAATAGGGCGCACTATAGGCGTTAATACGTCTGAACAATAGTTCTATCCACAAAAACAACCGTAAGGTTAATAACCCAATCTTTTATAGTTCTATACCGGACAGCATTAGTACTACTACATAAATTCTAGATATTAGAAAATATATCACACTTAATAAATAGGTCGAAATAATAGCATACCTATAGCTTGTTCCCACTATACTACCAATTCTAGCCTAAGAAGGGTTAATATATAGACTATAATACCTAAGTTGGGCTTACTACGTAGTAGTAAGAATTAAACTTATAGTTGGACTAGGATTAATAGGAAAAAAAAAGCCCGGATTTCTTGGCCTTCTTATTAAAAGTTATTTAACGGACCCTAGGTTAGACAATAATATCTATACTGGAATATACAGGTTAGCTATAGTGTTTATAAATTAAGATATAGGTAGCGCTCGCTTACTTATCCGCATTTAAAGAAATTATTTTATCCATATTAGTGAAATCAATGCTTATACCCCTATAAGGAGCGGAAAAATTGGCTTCTAAACTTAATCTACCCAAATAAGGAACTAAAAATAATAAATATCTACTGTATAAAGCATTAAAATTTGCCAAGACTTACTTATTGGAACGTGGTATTTGTGGCAGGTTTTTGCAATTTAAGAGACCTCTTTAATTAATTTTAGATACGCAATAGCAATAAATAGTTAATCAATGTTAATAGACAACTACTTAAAGTAACTGTGCATAAGAAGATTATTATTATCCGTACTAATAGCATCTTCCCTAAGCAGACATTGTAGTTTATTAATAGCCTATAGGAAAAATTCAGCTTTAAAAATCTATGTATCCATTTATTTCAATATATTACCTTCTCTATATCCCTTTTATTTATATAACTAGGAACTACAAAATTACGCCACAGCAATTGAAATCGCGAGCCCACATTATTGGCTCTGTAAAGGTAAGTAGAGGGCCCTATAAAGGTAGTAAGGAGAGCTACTCTTCTAGCTATCTAGAAGGGGTTCTAGCCAATTATCGGCTTTCCATACTAAGTCGCGGCAGATTAACTTTAAGTAATCCCCCGCTTTAAAGTGGAGGTTAAGAAACTTAATAGGGGCCTTGTAGAGCAAAATATAATAGAGGATAAAATCTAGGTATAAAAGGGCGGCTTTAAGGTAGTAAAGGGTTTATATAAAGATAGGGTTTAGTAGTAGCTGTAACAGAACCTTATAGCAAGAACTACGGTGGGTCCTATTATTAGGCCAGGTATATAGATATAAACAGGTCAACAACATAATAATAACTAGTGGAGTAGTTGCCCAACAGATTAACTCCAATTATATTCTAAGATTTACTATAAAGAGAGAACTATCTAGGTAGGGACTGTAGTCCTTTAAATATACAACTATACGCCTAAGAAATCCCTTCGCTCTATAAGGTACATATGCTCTATCTACTCTATTACAGATTATATAGATTATATTACGTAACCTTAGCTACTATTCCTTATTATATAATTCCACTAAATCTATCCTAAACCGTGCCTATATTAACTAACTAGCTTCCGCCAACTCCTCTCTAAGTAGTTGTAATATTGTACTTAAGCTGTCTGTAATACTATCTTCCTCCTCTTTATCTTCGTCCTTAAAGATCCCTAACATCTCCAAGTTATCTACTAGAGGTGTAATGTCCGTTTAATTAATTTGGCTAATATTCTTACTTATTATACCTAAAGCATCTTCTTTTTCTTCTATAGCTTGTTAGTCTCGCACTATTACTACAATACTATCTCTAGGTAAGATAATGCTGTCTCCATATTCTTGTTATGCGAAAGAGGGGTTGGTCTATATTGCGCTAGTAAGTCCTTCGTCTTAACAACCTTTCTCTTACTTGGAGTGCACTAAAGCAAATATTTAATTATCTTGCCACGTTTGCTCTATCTCTAACGCTAAGTATACGCGTCCTATAACTCTTAACAGTCTTTAAGTTCCCTAAGTAACTTATTATAGGGTCTCGTATTTAATTTACTACTAAGAAGCTTAACAGTAAGCTAGCCTCTGCGCTGCTTAAGGTTTAACGTGTCTTAGAAGAGTCCGCATATATTCTTAAAGCTTAGCATCTAGCTTATGCTTGTTTTTAACGCCTTAAACGTATTCGCGAGAAGGTTCGTTTTAAGAAGTGGAAACTTGTTTAATAGGGTCTATCTAAGCTAGGTAACAAAAGAACGGACTTTCTTCCTATAAGGAAAACAACTCTAAGTAGCTCGGCAATTGCTCCTCTTAGGTCCCCCTTAGGTAACTCATTCTTTGGCGATCCTTCTTTATTAATATTACCTAACCTGCTTTCTTCTAATACTCCTATACCTTTCCTATAGCGTTCTCTAGATTGCTTAGTGGCTCCTAGATAGTCTTACTATAGCCTATCTACTTTACTTTATACTACGTTTTGTTATCTACGTCCTTGTAACTAATAATCTTTAAAACTTGCTATTTATCTTCTTCTTACCCTCTGTACGTGTCTGCCTTATAGACTAGTGGCTTAACATTCCCATATACTGGCTCTAGCATTGCGATATGCTATATAGGGTAAATTTTTATTTTGGCTAGTAGGTTTAACTTAAATATAACTAATAAAATCTTTTATATAATTTTAAAAGGTCCTAGTCTGACATAGTCTAATTTTTTACTTAGTTGTTAACTCTTAAAATTTTTGTGTAGTAGCTATACTTTATCTCCCTCCTTAAGATCTGGTCCCTTAGATCTCTTAGCATTGTAGTACCTTTTTATTCGCTCTTATACTAGTTTAGCTGTTTCTTTAAGGTCTATATAAAGATTTATTAAAGTCTCTATTCTTTCTTTAGCTGTGCTATTTATCTTCTTTACTTAACGTGGCGATAATAATAACCTTGGCTTATACCCGTAATTTGCCTTAAATAGTGACGTTTCTGTTCCTTCTTATAGTGTTATATTATATGCAAACTATATAACTAGTAGTAACAATACCTAATTGTTCTATACGTAATTAATATAGTGCCTTAAATACTGTTCTAGTGTCTAGTTTAATCTTTCTGTTTATCTATCTATCTGCGGATAATACGCTATTAAGGTTGCTGCGCGAACTCCTTATTCCGCCAAAAATACCTCCTAGAATACTGTTATAAATCTTAGATCTCTATCTAATATAATCTTGCTTAGTGCTCTATGTCTTATAAACACTTCCTTAATATAGATTCTAGTGATATCTTCTACTAATATTTCTTCTGTGCATGCTATAAAGTATTCCCACTTTATAAGCTTATCCACTATTACTAAGATCGCATTATAATCTTGTCCTGTAATAGGATCTTTTAACCTTGGTAACTTAATAATAAAGTCCTATAATATAACTTCCTACGGTCTTTCTGGTGTTTTAATAGGTTGTAGCCCTCTATATAGCTTATGCCTTGTTAGTTTATTTCTTTAGTAATCTAGATACTCTCTTATAACTTATCTGGCTAGTCCCTAGATTTCTTAGATAATATACTCCTCTTAAAGTCTTAATACTAAGCCTGTAGCTCCGTTGTATCCTTAAGTTAGTCCCTTATGGAATAACTTAATAAACTCTTTTATAATAGACCTTAGAATATAGGTTGCTTCTCTATTTTTATACTATTCTATATCCGGATCCTCTATTTATACTTTTTAGATCTTCTATATCTAATTACTTTTTAGTAATTTATAGATCTGGCTCTCTCTTATTACTACTATTTTAGGATAATTGTACCGGATTAATCCGTCTTAATCCCTTCGCAATAAAGCCCCTAACAGCTTTTTGTTATTCTGTAGTTTAGCTTTCCTACTTAGAGTATCTACTCGTGTATTATCTGTACCCTTGGTATACTAAATTTCGAAATAATATTCTATAAGCATTTCTACCTATCTAACCTATCTTTGGTTGAGTTCCTTTATTATTAGAAATCCTGTAAGGTTCTTATAGTCCGTTTTAACCATAAATGGTTTATCTGTGCCTTATAAGAATGCTCTCTATTCCTTTAGTGCTGTAACTATACCTAATAACTCCTTGTTATAGATGTCATAGTTTAGTTCTAGTGGTATTATTTTTTAACTATAGTACGCTACTGGATGCTATGCGTCCTAATGCTTTTATAGCAAATATACTCCTAGTGCGAAGTCTAATGCATCTATCTTAACAACCGTTTCTAACTTTAGTTGGTAGATCTTAAAGACTGGTTCCTAGGTAAACAACTCCTTAAGTTCCTTAAACAACTTCTTTTACTCTATTCCCTATACCTATGGTTCCTCTTTCTTTGTTAGTCTTATAAATGGCTTAATACTCTTTAACTACTATGCCATAAACCTCCTATAGTAGTTGCGAAACCCTAGGAACGATCTTAACTATATAACGTTCTCTAGTTCTTACCAACTTACTATAGCTTTAACTTTTTTTAGGTCTATGCTAATTTTTCCTAGTTTAATAATAAATCCTATAAAATTAGTCTTTTGCGTAAAGAACTCGCATTTTTTAATTACTACTGGTATCTGTTCTTCTTATAGTCTCTCTAAGACCCATTTAACGTGTTCTTTATATTCTTTCTTACTCTCTAAGTAGATAATAATATTGTTAAGGTATGCTATAATAAACTTATTAAGGTATTCTTCTAATACACTATTAATTCGCTTTTAGAATGTCGCTAATGCGTTTATAAGCCTAAACTGTATAACTAATAGTTTATATAGTCCTTCCTTTGACCTAAAAGCTGCTTTTTATTTATCGCCTTCCTTAATCCTAATTTAATGGTACGCCTACCTTAGATCTATCTTTATAAAGATCTTTATATTGCCTATCCTGTCTTAGATTTCGCTAATTAAGGGTAAAGGATACCTATCCTTTTTAGTAATGCTGTTTAACTGTCTATAGTCTATACACGTCCTAAGTTTTCCGTTTTTCTTTAGGATAAACAATACTAGATATCCTACTAATAACTATAATAGTCTAATATATCCCTTTTATAAGTTCTCCTAGATAAACTCCTTAAGCGCCACTAACTCTACTTTAGTAAGCTTATAGATTAGAAAGAACTTTGGACTAGTTCCCTCTTTTAACTCTATATTATAGTCCTATACTATATACTCTAATAGCTTTTCACTTTCTAGTAACCATAACTTTTTGCCATACTTATAGTATCTTTTTGGTATATAACTTAAGCCTCGCTTAGTCTCTTTGTATATCACTCTAACTTAGTACTATACTAACTTAGTTTACTGTTGCACTTTGCGTTATTAAGTATCTCTAATATTAACCTAACCTATAACCCAATTAACCTTTAGATTATATTTCTGTAACTAAGGTATTCCTAGTATCTCCTCGTCTTTTCCTAATAGTAAGATATTAAAAGACATTCTAACTGGTCTCCCTTTAATAGTTAACTAAATAGGTCCTATTTTAAGATTAATAATGCCTCCTCTATAGGCTATCTAATCTCCTAAAATTATTATAAGTGGATATAGGTGTTCCTTTTATCTATATAGTAACCCCATCCTTTCTACTACCTTTAGTAATATATGGTTCCTTATTGCTCCACTATCTATTAACGCTTTAAACTGCTGATCTTACTACTTAACTCTTAAGTTTAGGTGTTGTCCTTAGACTCCTTTAAGGGTTTAAGGCTCTACTACTAGTTCCCTCTGGTCCTATAGGCCTCCCCTTTTCCTAACTATTAGCTGCTAGATCCTGCTTATACTTAGTCTGCTTTTAGCTAATATTTAGTTCGCTTCTTTTCCTTTACATACTATAGACAAGTACTTTCTAGGTAGTCCCACTACTATCGTCCATCTAGGCATTCTTCCATAAGAAATCTTCTGGGTTAAAGTATTAGGTCTATTTAACTCTGTACTTCTACTGGGTGCTATCTATATATATACTTAGCGTCTCTAAACCGCTTTTCTTCTAGTGCCTAATATATCCTTACTAGGTACTTTTAGTTTTTGTCTTTTAGTGCCCTATATATATTACACACGTTATCCATATAAGCTATCCATAATAACATATAGTGCGCTAGGTAACTTGGGTTAACTCTTAGCTTATCTTTATTTTTAAGTTTAAACCTATACCTGGTTAACCTAACTACTGGTATCTCTGCTATGGGTACTAAGATTTATTATTTACTTCTTTAGTCCCTAAATCCTTTTTCTAGGTTCCTTAATATTATAATTAATACTCCTTTAATATAACTTATGCATTTTTCTGTAATAGGTTAGTCTTGGACAACTTTTTCGTCTAGCTATATATAAAAGTCTTCCTATTTGTTATTGTGTCGTTGCCTATACCACTTTCCGTACAACTAGTTTAATGTGTATAGTCTGTCTATAAGAAAGTACCTTATTATTGCTACGTCATGATATCCTTTAGTATGTCTTTCTTTAAATCTAACTAGAATGTCTAGATCTTCTTCTTATTCCAGTTTATCCAACTACTTTACTCTAGGTGTCCCTGTACTAGGCCTATTAGTAACTCTTTATATAGGTGCTCTGTCCCTTATATAACTTGGTATAGCTAACCTCTTATCTAGCTTTTGCTCTTACTATATAATAATTCTTTATTTAAACTTATCCATAGTTTCCTATTTTCTACGTCTTGTAGCTAGATCTTTAAAGTCATCTTGCTTCCTAATCTTAGTATTAACTTTTTAATCTTTAGGCTAAATACTGTGTTTATTTAGAACTGCTATAGTCCTTATTTATTTCTTAAAACCTTGGCTTCCTAATAACGTTCTTATTTGTTCCCTAAACTTGTAGTTTTTAAACTTACGTCCTATACTTATTTATTTATTACTAAACTAAGTTGCTGTTCTTTCCTATCGGTTTTTGTCCATTATAGGCTCTTAAGCTGTCTTTATTACGTCTAGCAAGTCTAGAGCTTTCCTTATCTCTTCTTAAGAATCTTAGACCTATAGCCTTTTACCTTTTACAAGTAGTAAGCTAGCACTAGCAGTTGTCTGCTTACTTAATTGTCTCTAGATATTGCTCCTTCTATCTTATAAAGCGATGGATGCCGTATCTAATGGTATTATAATACCCGTTACTAATCTTCGTTCTGTAGTAGTTTTAGTCTCTGCTTCTATTGCGTTACTAAGGTATAAGTACTTCTAGTTAGCCTTATTTTCTTCCTTATCGCTATTAATTAATAAGTACTCTAACTTTATTGTTATTGTTGCTAATCTTTGTCCGTATATTACTTTAATATCTTAATCTAGCTTATAGAGTTAATTTTATTCTTTGTCTAACTCTCTAGTTTCTTTAAGCCCTCTTAACTCTAGCTCTTGCGGCTAATAGCTTGCGCCATACTTAGCGTCTTTATAAATTTGGCATGCGTTGTTGTAATAAAACGTAAAGTACTTAATTAAACACTCCTTAGTCCCGCGTAACATCCCTATATCCGCGTTATTATACTCTAATAACCTAGTGCCCTTTACCGCGTGGTTACTTTAACTACCTCTATAGTCTCTAGCGAAATAACCTTATTTTCCGCAATTTATATAAGCTTTATCTTTAAACCATCTTTCTTATTATGGAGTCCGCCTAAATGTCTTCTACTGCTAAAATCCCTGGTTTAGCCTCTACTCCCTAGTCCTGTAATTACTTAATCCTTAACTTTTAGGTTTCTATGGTTTCTTTATCTATCTCTTAGATTCTTTAGTACCGCTTAGGTTTATTAGCTCTGCGCCATTCTATAGTTTTTAGCTCTATGTTTGCCGATACGTACTCTACGCCTTATATAACTATGGAACTCTGTCTTACCCTTTCTTAGCTTGTTCCCTTTAATAGATCCTATTATTAATCTTTATTAACTAATCTATTAAGTCTTGTAGACTTTCCGCATCTTCTATTAGGATGATTACGTCCTAAACTTTAGCCTTAAGTCCCTATTTATACTATACTATAAGCGCCTTATTATTCTATTTAACCTGTATAGCTAGCGTCTAAAACTGTATTATATACTCTATTATTAAGGTTTATTATACTAGGTTCTAAAGCTTTTGTTTTACTATAGTTGTTGCCTCCAGGTCTTTAAATATCTGCGTTAACCGTTTTGCGAACCCGTTCCAACTGGCAAATATATACCGTACATCTTAGTTAGTGGTTGTTATACTATTTGCCTATATTTTGGTAAGATAAGGTTTAAACTACTTAAGTGCTCATCCTGTTAGGAACAATCCTGCGTACGCTACTTGGTCTAACGATGTTGCTAACTTCGCTCCCTCCTGTATAACCTTAAAATGCATCTACGTAAGGAACCCCTTAAGCTTTAACTTCTCTCCTAAAAACTGTTTAATTAAAGGTAACTTAACCTTTACTGCTCCAATTCCATTAATGCGTTCTTTAAGTATCTTATTATTGTCTTATAAGTGATTAACTATTTCCTGTAACTAACCTTGCATAATTAACTGAGAATCCGTATCTGCCATACTAGTATCCCCGCCTAAGATAGTAGCTGCCGTTAATAGCGTTGTAACTGGTGCTTTAGGTGGCATGTTGTTCGACTTTATTTAATACTATAACCTTAGTAGTGAATGTGTAACGGAACCTTATAGCAAGAACTACGGTGGGTCCTATTATTAGGCTAGGTATATAGATATAAACAGGTTAATAACATAATAATAACTAGTAGAGTGATTGCCTAATAAATTAACTCTAATTGTATTCTAAGATTTACTATAAAGAGAGAACTATCTAGGTAGGGACTGTGGTCCTTTAAATACATAACCATACGCCTAAGAAATCCCTTTACTCCGTAAGGTACATGTGCTCTATCTACTCCGTTATAGATTATATAGATTATATAGATTATATAGATCACATTACGTAACCTCGGCTACTATTCCTCGTTATATGGTTCCACCGGATCTATCCTAGACCGTGCCTATATTAACTAACTAGCTTCCGCCAACTCCTCTCCAAGTAGTCGTAACATCGTACTTAAGCTGTCCATAATAGTAGTAGCGGCAGTTATTACAAGCTATTATTATTAACGCTATAGCGGGTCTAAAAGAAGTATAAAAAACTAGTAGGCCACTAGAATCTATAAGGTATTTATAGTAAAGACCTATAACACAAGCGAAGAAGAGGGTTAAGTTGTTTATATTTATATGCAACTAGCGTAATTTCGCAGTATATATAAAGCGGTGACGAAAAGTTTAAAACTAAAGTAGCCTTAAAGTACCCACAGTTTCTTTCTAAGGCGAACTAATTATTTGCTAATAGTGCGACTTTCTCTTTAGCTAATACGCCAATTTTTTCGCTGGCAAAATATTAAAAAGGCTGCTTAAAAGGCTGTGTATAAAGGATTAAAAGCAATCGCAAGCCTACCACAGCTTACCTATTGCAGTAACGACTTAGCATCGACTTCTACTGGGTATATATTCTGGATATAGCTGTAAGAATTCCTGCTTCTATTATAGCGTTCCTACTAGGAATAGGGACATAGGCCTAAAAAAGATCACCTTTGGTAGCGCGCCGCCTCAAAAAGTAAGGCTGCTTATGACTTATTATATATTATTATATATATAGGTAAGATACTAAGAGGGAAAGAGGTGAAGGAAAAATAGTATAAAAGGTATATAGTATCTTAGTTACCTAGTACTTATTAAACAACCCAATTCAATTCTGGGGCGTTGTGCTTAATAATATACTAGGTACAGATATAGTAATAATTAGTTAGTTAGTTACGGTTATATTAGATTATATAGTAATATAACTAACTAAATTATAATTACATCTGCTAATTATATTATATAGATATAACTATATAACTAAACTGGATATACTATAGAAATAAGAAAAGAAGGGGTAAACCTTTTAAATGGCTAATTATAGTTTTATAGTTATTACTATGTTTAGCTAGGTAGAAACCAATAACGTATATAGAGGGAGTGCTATTAATAAGGTTAAAGTGGAGAAAGACTAAGTAAATAGCGGGAATGCGAAGTTTTATATTACTTATATTTTACTATTTTAGTGTTAAATAGACAATATAGTATAAAAACTCTATCTTAAGGGAATTTTACTTAAACTAGTAGCGAGCTAGCTTGGTAGTTGTTGCGAGCTTATAGGATTAAGTCTATATACTATCTAGTTAACTAGGTGCCTAGGGCTTTTATCTTTAGCATATATATATTATTATTCATTGCTTAACGTCCGATTCGGATCCCTATTAGGCCCACGCGGACTACTCCTTATATATATATGGGGAGAAAACTCTTTTAAGAAAACCCCGTGATCCGTCTCCCCACCTTTTAGGACTCGCCTATAAGGCGCCTACGAGTTACCTATAGTGCTTTACTACCTTACTTTTTAAACTCCTTAGGAACTACTGCTGCTATAACAAGCCTACAGACGCGCTAGTATTGTAAACTTTGCTCTACTACTGTAGAGTTATTAGGGGGCGCCTATTACTCGCCCCTTTGCCTTCTATTACTATTTCCTTTACAACCCAAAATTGGTCTAGCACATTTTAGCTAATAAGCCACTAGGTAACCGCCTTAAGACCTTTTTATATTAAGAGTAGTATGTTATAGTTCTCTATACTAGCTACTAAAAGCATAGCTTCTTAGTTAGTGCGTAAAGGGCATAATAGTATTATATATTTTGGTATCTATCTTAGCTAGCCATATTCGCATCTTAGGCTGCCTACTAAGATACCTACCCAGTAGAGCCAATCTTTTAGTCCTATTATCCCTATTTTTAAGAGTGTTGCCATTATATTTTCTACCTTTATTAGGCCTTTTTAGAGCTCTTAAGTATTCACCCCCTATAGCATTAACTATACTATAGCTTAGGTTTCTCTTACCTAAGTTAGCCTCTATACTTTTAACTCCTATATACCTCTCTAGAGTTAGTCTAACCAGTATTATATTATAAAAGATGGTTTCCTAGCATTCTTTTATACTCTACTTTAGCTCCTTTCTCTTTCTTACTGTTATTTTTACTAGCCTTTTATACGTCTCCCTTTCTCCTCTATATAGGCCTGGGCCCTAATACAGCACTATTTTTCTTCTACTTTCTTTACCTATTTCTCCAATATCTCTTCCCTATTTTGGGGTTATTGGTTTGTTCTCCTATAAGGCGCCCTAGGGTCCCTCTATAGTTTATTTAGGCGTGTTTTGGTATACTTTATAATATTAGAGTTGCGTTTACTTTACGCCCTTTATATTGCAGCGGCTTTAATATATAGTTATAGGGGGGAATATTAGCTTCCTTCTTAAGCAGTACTATAGCCGTTTACTTATACCTACCTATTATACTCTAGAGGTAGGCTGTTTGGACCTTTTAGAGTAGTTTAAGGAGTAATTTAGGGGGGCCCTTCTTAGTTTCTCTAATGGCCCAAATACTAGATCTATATATTATAGTTAGCCAGACAACTACTGTATATAATAGGCGTGACCTTTAGAAGCATAGACCCTATATAGAATTAACGATCCTAGATAATATAATATACTATACTTGGCCCTTATAGGCTGCTTATACCATATATATGCTCTACTAGAGCTTACTGTCTATCTATACTCCTAATACCCTTAGGCCCTAAACTGGTTAACCCCTAAAGCCTTAGATATGGATTATATGCTAGAGATCTATAAATTGGTTGCGTTTTCTTATAAAATAGATTAGCTAGTATTTCTTTAGTAAGAATTAGACTCTATATTGTCTTGCCTATTCTATATAGGTGTTATAGGCTTTCTTTAGTATTCTATAGTTCTCTACGGCTATTAGCCTATATGTAATTAGGTTTATATTATTAATAAAGCCTATCCTTTAGGTCGCCCCTTTCTTAAAGGTATTAAGTAAGTTGCTTATAAAGAAAAGGAAGAGTATAGGTAAAAGAGGTAATCCTTGTAGTATACCTATTATAACTATAATAGGGGGGCTCTAGTATCCGTTAAAGACTAGTAATATCTCTTTCTGGCCTATAAACCCTTAAATAAATTATATAATCTATTCTAGGAAGCCCTTTGCCCTAAGGATATATAGGAGGCGCTTATAGGGTATATGTCACGGGACACCCCCGTGACACCTTACACACGTCCACCTGTTTCCACCGACTGAACAACCGGAGACCGACCACGAGACGGCAATCTGATAGCAATCTACCGTATTTCGCCGCAATCTGCCGTCTCTACTGTCGGAGTTGCTAACTGGCAACTTTAAGGACCTCTAACTGCTGAATTCTGCCAAGTTCTACCAGAACTGCCACCTAAGCTCTACCCTGCCTGTGCGTAGCATAGTACCCGTTAACCTAGCAACTAAGCGAACGTTATATACCCTTTTTCCCCTATTTCCTACTTCCTTTTCCTTACGCAATGTCTTAACTTTATTACGCAGTTTATGTATATAGCTTAATAATATCTACTTCGCTATATATTATCACCGCTTATGCTCGCTCTGTAACACTATATTGCGTTAACCTTATATACCCCCTCCGAAATGTAGAACGACCCTAAAGCCCCTATAACAGCCGCTAGCATTATATCCGCACTCCAAGAACAATTGGCAGAGATATAGAAGTCCTTTATAGACGCCCTTATATAGAACTAAGCCACTTTAACTTAATAACAAGCTAAATAAGAAGCACGACACCTGCAAATAATTAAGGACCTTTAAGAAGAAGTCCGCACCCTTAAGATGCCTACACTAGGGCCCTAAGACCAAACGCCCTCTCTAGAGATAAACACGCGAAACGAGAGTCCTGAACCTATAGTAGCTATTTACCCCAAACCAACTACCGCACTGTAATAATCTGAACAACTACTAGACCCTCTAATATTTACTAGTAAACAATAAAAACTCCAATTATTTCTAAGCCAGCTTAAAAATAAGCTAACTAGTAATACTAACCGCTACCTAACTAAAGCTAACTAACTTTGCTACGCCCTAAGTTGACTAGGAGGAGATATAGCTAACCTTATTAAACCCCTTTAACTAAATTCAGTATAAAGTCTAGTTATACTTCTTAAAGCTACGTACGGTAACCCGAACCGCTAAGCTACTGCTTAGAGAAAGATAAACTATATAACTTAAGGAACAAAAAGCTTTCTAGTATACTTCTCCGAATTCAACCATTACGTAAAGGAAACAGGCTAAAACGACTCCGCACTAGTTAATAGCCTTATTAAATCCCTAAGTCCTAAACTAAAAACCTCCCTAATAGGTATAGACCTACCAGGAGCCCTTAACGCCTGCGCAAACGTTATTAATAAATAATACAATGATATACTACGCCTAACACCGAAGTCCACTCCTTAATATAATACAACAGCTCCGTAAATAACCACTAAGTTATTATCTCAGCCTAAGCACCCTAACGCTATAGACATTGACTCTGGAACCCTAGAGTATACCCCACTAGGGTCCCCTAAATAAGAATAACGCATTAAGCTAGGCCTTTGCTTTAAATACGGAAGTAAGGCTTATATCTTAAGATACTACTCTATTCCCATACCCCAACACGATTTACGAACGGCCAACACTAGCAACTATTTACTGTACCGATCCTCCAGTTACCGTCCCTAATCTTTATATGGCTCCAGCCCCGTATCTAGTAAGCACCACTTATAAGGACAAAGTTACAGCTAATATTCTATAGGAACCCCACCCCGGTTGCCTCTAAAAGGAAGGTCCTGGAGCTAAGTCGCTCTCTAGGACGGCGCTGCCTTAGGATCTCATTAAATGCTCTAGATGTTACGAATTCTGACTCTTAGGATTATAGCATAACTGTTAACTGTCGTCTTTAGTAGAATGATTAATAGGCTAATACTTAAGTCCTAATTAACACGGAGCTAGTAGTATAGGATTTATTAATAAGATCTTTGTATAAGATAATGGTTTTACCCTAACCCCCCTTAACCAGCATATTAACGTATTTAGATTTAATGGCAAACGCACTGTCTTAGGCTGTATTACCTATATAGTATTCCTAAGACTCCAATACCTAAACCATAAAGAACTGATTAGGCTTTTTATTACTACCCTAGGTTACTTAGTAATACTTAGACAACCTTAGATAAAGCTATATAAGGTAACCATTAATTGGGATAACTTTAAGCTTCTATTTACCACCTTCTATTGCAAGTAGAAGTGCCTTATAACTTACTACTTAGACCCTAAACCAAAATCTAAAATTTCCACTAACATCCACCCTATACCTAAAAAGTCCACCTAATTCTACTAAGAACCCAAAAATTATACCAAACCACATAAACTGACCCTAACTACTATACTACCCCGAACCAAGCAGAAGCCTAAACTTAAGCTTAATATATAAAAGTACCAGAAGAACTGGTATTCTACTATAAAAAGGATACTTAAAGAACCCGAACCTAAATCTAACACTAACTTTATACCTAACACTGAACCTAAAGTTAAATAAGAAACAGTAGATAATTAAAAGAAAGTTACCAGCTAGTAACTTGCCCCCCTTTCTATAGATATTTATATAATTGGAGCTACCCTATTAGTATAACTCGCTAAGAAACCTAAACACACAATCTTTGCCGTTATAATAGCCAATATTAAAAAGGCCCTAGTACCAAAGAAGCATACTAACCCTGCCACAAAAGTACTAGTATGCCATTATAAGCATCTAGAAGTATTTTTACAAAAGAAAGCTAATAAGTTAGTAGAGCACCGACCATACAACCATAAGATTATACTTAAAGAAGGAAAATAGCTAGGATTTAGACCCCTATACGGAATGTCCCAAAATAAACTCTAAGTGCTGTGGAAGTACTTAGATAAATACCTAAGTAAAGGATTTATTAGAGCAAGCTCTTCGCCTATAGCTGTACCTATAATCTTTGTTAAGAAACCTAGCGGCGGTCTATGCTTCTATGTGGACTATTAAGCTCTTAACGCTATTACTATTAAGAATTAGTACTCGCTCCTATTAATTTAAGAGACACTAAACTAATTAAGTAAGGCTCGCTACTATACAAAACTCGACCTTATCCACGCATTTAACCGTCTCTATATTACAAAAGGAGATGAATGGCTTACTACATTCCGCACTAGATATGGACTATTTAAATACTTAGTAACGCCGTTCGGCCTTATAAATGCCCTAAGTTTATTCCAATACTTTGTAAATAATACCCTACAACCTTACCTAGACATTTTTTGTACTACTTACATCAACAATATTCTAGTATATAGTAATAACCTAACTAAATATAAGAAATATATTAACCTTATTTTAAAAGCCTTACGTGGAGCTAGCCTATAATTAGATATAGACAAGTGCGAATTCTATAAAACGGAAGTTCTATACCTTGGACTTATTATTTCTATAGACGGCATATAAATAGACCTAAAGAAAATTAAAGTAATTGTAAACTAGTAAGAACCCAAGAACGTTAAGGATATAAGAGCCTTTATAGGATTTTCTAACTTCTACTAATAGTTTATTAATAACTTCTCTACCCTGGTCTTATCCCTTATAGCTTTAACCTAAAAAGATAAAACCTTTATCTTTAATAAGAAATGTAAGAAGGCCTTTGCCTATTTAAAAGTTATGTTTACTACTATACCTATACTTTAACACTTCGACCTAAACTAAAAGAGTGTTATAGAAGCTAACTTATCTGACTACGTTACTGGAGGCATTTTGTCTTAGTATAATAAGGAAAGAGTACTGCACCCTATAGCATACTTCTTAAAACAACTAAGTTTAGCCAAATATAACTATAAGATCTATAATAAGGAATTATTAGCTATTATTAAATATTTTAAACAATGGCGACCTAAACTAAAAGGCGCCGGATTTCTAATTAAGGTCCTTAGCAACTATAAGAATCTACAGTACTTTACAACCATAAAACAGCTAAGTTATTATTAAGCCTGCTAGTTAGAATATCTGTCTTATTTCTAATTCTTAATTATATACTGCCTAGGCGTTTAAGGTTAAAAACCTAATGCCCTAACCCGACGTTTATAAGATATACCAGCATAGGAAGAAGTATATACCTACTGTAATTAAACCCTGCTTTGCCCCGAATTATTTAATCCCCTAGCTAAAGACCTTACGGTATATATCCTTAAAATGACTGATTAATTAGTTAAATAGATTATAATTAATAAATACCCAAATAACGAGTTTATCCAAGAGACACTTAAGCTAATTTAAGATAGCGTTAGACGCTCTAAAAAGATCTCTCTAAGTAAATATAAAGCTTGTGGAGACCGCTTGTACTACTAGAACCGCCTAGTTATACCTAACTATAATAAACTTAAGCTTAAGCTTCTTAAACACGTACATAACCTACTAGTAGCCAGCCACCTAGGCCGTAGAAAAACCCTGGAACTACTCCAACAGGAGTACTACTGGCCAAATATATATAATATAATATAAAGGTATATCTCCAGCTACTATACCTGCCGACGAGCTAAGGCTTTATATAAGACATATAACGGCTTTCTAAAGCCACTACCTGTTCTGGACCGAAGATGGAAGGACATCTTAATTAACTTCGTCGTTGAACTCCCTGTAAGTAAAGGCTGTACAAACATTATAGTAGTTATAGACCGACTATCTAAAATAAGATACTTGATCGCCTATCCTAATATATTAACACCTGCTGTCGCCTAACTGTTCCTAGATTATATATGGAAACTCCACGGACTCCCTAAAACAATTATCTCCAATAAAGGCAGCTAGTTTATCTCTGCGTTTTAGAAAGAACTAACTACCTAACTTTGTATTAAAGTACTGTTATCTACAGCATACTACCTAGAAACGGATGGTTAAACGGAACGTGTAAATGCTATAATAGAACAATATATTTGGATATACACATTGTATTTATAGGACGACTGGATAGACTGGCTTATATTTACTAAGTTTACTACAAATAACTCTATCTTAGAAACCATAAAGGTCTCCTTATTCCTGGCTAACTACGGCTAGTATCTACAAATAGGTTTTAAACCCTTTAGTAATATTCCTCGCCTGGCTTATTAGGCCTTATAAGTTGCAGAAGCAAATGAATTTGTAAAGAAGATGGAAGAACTATAAGAGTTCCTTACTAATAAAATAACATAGGCCCAATCTATCTATAAAGCCGCAGCAAATAAGAACTAAACCCTAGTACCAGCCTACTAAATTAGTGACTTTGTCTGGCTAGATATAAAAAATCTGAACATAAAATAACCTACTAAGAAACTTAATTAGAAGAACGCTGGCCCTTATAAGGTTAAAAAAGTTGTCTTTTTTTATGCCTACTGACTAAAGCTCTCTAATATGGTTAAAATCCACCCTATATTCTATACGTTAGTCCTCCGCCCTACCGCCCCTATATTAGACGCCCTGCCTGGACAGATCTAAGACCCTCCCCCACCAGTTAAAGTAGATGGTGAGGATGAGTACCTTGTTAAAAGAGTTAATAATATTAAGTACGACAAACAGAAACGCAAATATATATACCTTACGAAATAGAGAGGTTTTACTAAACCCTTATAGGAACCTGCCAACTCTGTAGGACTTATACAAGCCGTAGAAGACTTTCACGAACTCTACCTAGAACTACTATAGCCCTATCTCGCAGATGCTTGAGTTTAAAGGGGGGGTACTATTATGGGACACCCCTGTAACACCTTACACACGTCCACCTGTTTCCACCGACTGAACAACCAGAGACTGACCATAAGACGGCAATCTGACAGCAATCTGCCGTATTCTGCCGCAATCTGCTGTCTCTACTGTTAGAGTTGCTAACTGGCAACTTTAAGGACCTCTAACTACCAAATTCTGCCAAGTTCTACTAGAACCGCCACCTAAGCTCTACTCTGCCTGTGTATAGTATAGTACCCGTTAACCTAGCAACTAAGCGAACGTTATATACCCTTTTTCCCCTGTTTCCTACTTCCTTTTCCTCACGTAACGTCTTGACTTTATTACGCAGTTTATGTACATAGCTTAATAATATCTACTTCGCTATATATTATCACCGCTTGTGCTTGCTCCGTGACAGTATATTATTATAGGCGCTACTAATATCTAGGCTAAGCATTAATACTATAAAGTCCTTGCGTATAGCCTATGCAGTTTTAATAGTAGTAGCGAGTAGTGTAAGTGCTAATAGTGTTAAGCGATTCTTTCTTGCCCCTATTTAGCTTTGTGGTAGTAGGGCGTGTTCCTCTGCCGTGTTTGCTATATAGTCCGCTATAACCTTTTCTAAGATCTTACTTAGGGTGTTTTCTAAGGCAATATGGTAGTAGCTTCCTGGGATTAAGTAGTCTATTTTACCTTCTTTTTATAAGACAACTATTATTATAGATCTTCTGAGTTGCGGGTAGTAGCCTATTATAAAGTATGCTCTGGCTATATCTATAAGCTAAGGTGCTATAAATGGACTATAGGTCTTTAAGGCTTTATTTAGGATCCTATTTAGTCCTAGTACTATATTATTTAAAAGGCGACTAATAGTTCTAGCTATTTCTTTAGTTGTTATATTGCTGTTGACCCTTAGGCAAGTTACTAGTATTTTGCTAGTAATATTACTAAGGTCTACTAGAGCCGGTTAGGGGAAAAATCTTTCTATAAGAATCTTTGCCTTTTTATTATTATTACTTATAGCCTATAGTTCGCCTACTCTTTATAGGGGTAGTAGGTATAAGTCTTCTACTAGGCGTCCTACCTTTTTCTTTACTTATTTTACTATAGTCTAAAGGCCCTTATTATAGGGGATGCTTAAATTAGTAGTGTGTTTGTTTATAAACTATCTCCAGTTATTTCTTACTTCTTTTTTTAGGGTATTCTTTAGCTAGTTTTTTATGTCTTTGTATTATCTCTTGTCTTTAGGGTTGTAGCTACTTATATATTTCCTTTTTGCTTATTATTAGCTAGCTATAAGAACCGCGTATTATGCGGACTATGCGTATTATATATAGGGGCCCGGTTTTAAGACTAGGCAATGCTTTTCTAGCCTATTTTTAATTGCTGCCTAGATCCTTTCTAGTCTTTAGTTAATTTCCTTAGGGGTGGCTAATAAGCCTTGCTTATTTAGTATTAGGTGGATTTCTTCTAGGTTTTAAAGTTGTTGTTTAACTATATTAAAAAAACTGTCTATCTTAAGCTTTCTTATTACGTATCTTTTACTATTTAGTTGCGCCTTAATATCCAAATCTAGCTATATCTAGATGGGGATATAGTCTAAGGTAAGTGCGTATTCTTCTTTAGGGATGCACCTTTTAAGTCTCTAGTATAGGCCATTGTCTATAAATATAAGGTTAATTGTACTTCTGGCAGTGCCTTATTACCATATAATTGCTCCTAGGGGAGTAGCTAGCTTAAGGCCCTAGATGTCTATAGCTCTTAGTAGGCACTCTGCCTATTATTTAGCAGCGATATAGATACCCCCTTACTATAGGTAGTAGAGGTTTATATCTCCTAGTAGAATAGACTCTATGCCTTTAGTTTCTAGTAAGCTTATTACTAATATAATATTCTCTGTTTATAGGACCCCTTTAACCCTAAGGTTATATATATTAATAATTTATACCGGTCCCCTATATATCTGGATTATTATAACTGCAATATCTAGGTTAACTACTTGCTATAACTATAAGGATAGGCTAATAGCCTTGCTAATTATAAAGTATATATATATAGCTGCTTTTGGTTTGTATAGGAGCTAGAATCCTTAGGGGCAGTATATTAATTATGTATAGGTATTATAATACGGCTCTTATATAGTAAGGATATAGTGTTTCTCTAGGTTTAGACTGTCTAGTAGGGGCCTTATAAGGTGGTGGTTTATATTGCCGCAGTTATATTATATAATGGATAGGTAGCGGACCCCTAGTAAGGGTTATTTAACTTTTCTTTATTCTTCGCTTCCTCTATTTTTACTTTCTCTAGGATTTTTAGAACTTTTATCTCTTATATCTATACCCTAGTTGCTACTTATTTTATATAGGGCTTTCTATTCCTATATTTTGTGTTCCTACTAGCGCTTCTATATCTAAATCTATTATTGTCTCTAGTTCTTCCCCTGGTCTTACTAGTTAGCTTTATGCCCTTTATAGGTTAGCTATAAATATTAAATTTACCGCGTTTAGTCTAATTCTTAATTATCCTGGTCTTAAGCTTACTATAGCTGTCTATAGGGGTCTTCCTATAGGGCGTTTTCTCCCTTGTGTCCCCTGTGACCCTTATGTCCCTATTTAGTTTAGTGATATTACGCGGCGTTGCTTCTGGCCCGTTAAGGCTTAGGATAGCTGGCCTAGCCCCCTAGTATTAAAGGTAGGGAATGCTAGGAAGGTACCTACGTTCCCCTAGCTTATTGTCTATTATTTCTATTTATATAACCTAGTGTATAGTTATTCCTATAGCTATTAAGCCCTTACCTTCTGTCTCCTATATTTAATATAGTCTACTCTCTCCCACGCCTTATATATGCTTTGGTAACAGTTTACGCATTTTATTTAGTCTTAATTTAAGTAGTGTCTTAATTTAAGTAGTGTCTTATATTATAGGGGCCTATATAGTGGCCATAGCACATCTATGCTGCGTATGTGGATTGGGTATGTCCCTATTATATATAGCAATAGTATTATTCTAAGCGTAGTTTGTGGTTATAGAGCCTTGTGTTGTATATAAGGCTATTTATAATTATTCCTTTTTGGATAAAAAGTTTTTATATTCCTAGTGTATGTATACTAATGATAAGGGAGCTATATATTTAACTAGCATCTCCCTAGTAAGTCTTTAGCGACTCTTATATCCTCTTATTATTCTTATTATATGTTTAGATTATATTTTCCTATTAAAGCTATTAGATTTAGGTAATTTTAAGTCCCAGTATAAGGCGTTCTATATATTTTACTATCTTCTATATAGTTGCTGTGTTATTTGCCTAGCGTCCCTTTTCTACCCTAAGGCTTATAGGAACCGCTAGGACTTTAACTAGGTAGTCTTTATAGAGCACTTTTATACTAATATATTCTTCTAGTATATCCCCTACCCTTATAGCTTATTCCTTTGCCTATTAGTCCTTTAGGGTAACTCTAATATCTTTGCTCCTTAGGTATTAGACTATATTAGTGTTATAGACTTCCTTATAAATCTTTATAAGGACTTCTGTTTCTAATTATCCCCTAAGCCCCTCTACTTTTTCTATATTTGGTTATATTATAATTATATACCCAGTTATTATCTTAAGGGGGTTAGGTTCCCTATACTATAGAAGCACAGCTATAGTAGCCTAGGTACGGTTTACTGGTAAAAAGGGGTTTTATTTATTTTTAATTTTGCTTAACTATTAGAGGATTTAATTAAGGGATTGCTAGAGGGGCGCCTAAGGGATACTAGACTAGTGGAGCTATTCTACTAGCTATATTAGTTTATTATAGCTAACAGTTACTCCCCTATAATTGCGGATACTAGACATATCTAATAGGCTTTATATTTTGTTAGATGCCTTCTTAATAGAGGTATTTCCGCTTTATGGTGTAGTATTTGCCTATTCTTATTATAGAGGGCTATTGCTAGGCGTGGTTCTGGTGGTCGCGCGCGAGTGCGAACCACCATTATTTAATATATGCCTCCCCTGCGATGTAGGCATCTTAGGGGGATTCTCTGGGTGTTTTTCGGGGTTCTTTTTGGTTGGTTTTGGTCTTTTTGGGCCAGGTGCAGCAAGAGCTCCAGATTTGGCCTATTCTTTAGCATATATATACAAGAATCTCTTATACGTGCACAGTGGGCATTAAATAAGCGTACTTATAAAAAAGGCTGTGCGCTTATAAGAGAGGTAAAGTCTAACTTCTAAGTTTAATTGTATATAAGTATGGCTACCGCCACGTAATTTAGCGCTAGTGCGGCCTATAACTACCTAAGGCCTAATAATGGCTGGATTGTAACCGCTTAACATCATAATATATTACTATAGTTTCTCTTTAGGGAGTTAAGCACACTTTATTCTCCCTAAACTACCTCCCTTTATTAATATAGTATTTTAACTTTAAGGGCGAAGCTCTTAGGGAAGCCGTTAATATATCTACACTCGCAAAAATTCGTTCCTTATAGTCTAAAGATTACCTTATCCTCTTTACACCTATAGTGCCGCCTCTACTAATAGGTAATACCAGAATAGACCTATTCAAGCCCCTTAGCCGCGCCCTTAGCGAGCACTATAAGCGTATTAGATATATACCTTATAAACCTAGCGCTAGTATAACGGAGACCCATTTTGCTTTTCTTTAGCGTGGCCAGCATATAGGAGCTGTTGTCGTTATAGTATGCGACCACCCTAATATAATAAGTATTAAAGGCAACAAATATAATAACCAACGCGCCTTTATACAAGTAGCGCTTAACCAAATCTTAAGTAGCTAGGGTACCCTAAATATCCTAATATTCTTAGTTTTAATTACCGGAAATTAGGCCTAACGCGGTAGGGATTTTAGCGAATTCGAAGGGACTCTATAAAGTGATTTATATACTCCTTCGGCTCTTTAACAAATATTAAATTATATATTTAGGTTTAAATAATTATAGGATTAGTAATAGAAGAGTTATTTAGTTAGATAGTCATTAAAGAAGTACTTAGGTACAGGGTGGCTAATTAATTAATAATTAATTTAATTTAACAAGATTTAACAAAATCCAACCAGCTTATATAAGTAGATCTCCTATCTTTACAGCTTACGCACTAAATTAATATAACTGTAAGATATATCCTAGAACTAATAGCTACTAAGTAAATAAGGAATTAACTGGTATCTAGAAGTTTACCTATAAAAGAAGTTAGGTAGAGATCTTACTCTTTAGAAATATCTAGGGAAAGTTGGTAAAGGCAAATATAGGCTTACTAGATTATATATAAAACACTTAAAATTTACCTAGTTTCGCTAGAAAATTTCTTACTCGTTAGTTAGTTATTACTTATAATGGCCCAAAGTTCCTAAAGCGCGCCAATTAAGTCGCCTATTTCCTAAGTCGGTGGTTTATATAGTAGTAGTAAGTTCTTTAATTAACGTCTAATACGGATCCTATCTAGGCCCACGCAGACTACTCCATACACAAGGGAAACTTATAAATTGGCTGGAAGAAAACCCTCGTTGATATAGGGGACGGAAAAACCCTATAAGCTACCTCAGTAGGATAAAAAACCCCTGCTTTGCCATGTCCGTCTATAGCAGCGGCCCTGCGGGCCTACAGCTACGTCCTATACTCCTTAGATGTTTGAACTTCTTGGGAACCACTGCTTCCTTCCTTAGCTTATCCAAACTAGGGTTTACTACGTCCTAGCTAGGCCTTGCCAATTAATTGCCGCATGCTTTATGTTCTGTATCTTAACCATCCCCTATATACTATCTCTTGTAGACTATTGCCATATACGCCATATCTCCCCCCCCCCCCCCCCTAAGGCCTATTAAAGGCGTAAGGGGAATTCATCCGTTCTAACCACTGTCCTAATACCAAAAGGCAAGCGGGATGTATATGTATACCTAGGTATCTTTTATGCCTAGGCCCCAGTCACTAGGCCCTCTCTAAGGGCACCACTCCGTTAAGAGGAGACAAGAAAAACCATGGGGGGTTATAATCCAGGCTGCCAGGCAGTATTACGGCAGTAGAACGGCAGTAGAACGGCGAGTGACCGTATGCTCCGCGGGCGATCGCCCTAGGGGTTAGGAGGGGCCGTATATTTGCTTGTTCGTTTGTTCACGATTATTCATTCGTCAATATAAGGTCGTTAATGCTTTTAGTTAGGGGTCGGAGGATGTTATCAAATGCTATGCATCCATGTTGGATCGTACAGGTGCCCAGTAGGGGAGTAGTAGTAGCTGTTATCGTAAAGGGGTCCCATCAGCAGTGGTTTTCAAGATCTCACCATCCCATATAAAAACTTTTTACTACCGCCCCAGCACTCACAACCACCACCACCACCAGGCCTACCAGTACGCTGTATAACGTCTCTGCGTTGGCTCTGGGTCTAAACTTCAAAGACCTAGGTTTGTAGCCGTCACCACGTATAGGTGCAGAGTCCGTTTTCGACGGCCTCGGTGGTTTATATATCTTAATATTCTAGAAAGCTTCAGTAGAAGTAGAAATTATACACCATTAGGTTCTAGCTACTGGCTAAATAATAGGTCCAATAAGGGCTTCCAGATTAACTATTTACTAGGATTTACGAGTAACTATATTAGTATTATCACTAAAATTACAGAGCTTATAAGATAGTGCGATTTAATCCAGATATTAGGGCTTATATATTAATAAAAAAAGTCTAGGATACTAGAAAACCCTAGGGGCGTTTATATCTAAGGAATTCTTTAATTAATAATATTATTAAGTTGCTATATAAGGCATATTACTAGCCCATCTATCCATTTATTTTAGCACGTATTTTATATTAAAAATCTTCTGTCTAAACAACGTAACAAGGCCGTTAAAGGCTAGTAGGCAAATAGTAGTAGGGAGTTTTAATATAGGGCCTAAGGGTCTTCTTAGTAGGCAGAAAGACTAGAACTTTTAATAAGGCAAAAAGCAAAACTATAGATCTAACTTGGATTCCCACCCTAAAATTGCCTTATTTGTTTATTTATTATAATTTCTAAGTTTAGGGCCAATAGATTTATAGGCTTAGCTTTAAGGTAAAATAAATTAGAACCTTTTTACTAGAATATAACCTTTTAGGGTCACAAAGCGACTAAGAGACGTTTGTAAGGTAGTTAAAGATTCTAATAAAAGGAGGCATATTATATATCCCTTCCCTTCCCTTCCCTTCCCTTCCCTACTACTAGCCACTAGTATTATAGGATTATAAGGCTTTTTTAGGACACATTTTAGCTTAAAAGCATTATACACGGCATTTTTTTGCGCCAGTTATATTAATATTAATAAGGCCAAAAAGCATTTACTAGCAGTATCCGCCAGCTATAGAACCAAAAGCGGATAATTAATCTATATCCGTTATAAACCCGCTAGATAATATAATAGGGCCACATTAAGGCCCGCCTATAGCAATAAACCGTTTCCTATTATAAACTGGATAGCTATATCCGGCGTACTAGGTATTACCACATCGACTTACGCCTGGGACTTATGTCTTAGGCGATTAGTAGGCTATAATAAAGACTTTAAGCCTCCTTTAACAAGGTTGCGCCTCTATACCTAGGCAATATTACAACTTAAGAATGCCTACGTTCCTTAAGCCCTTTTATCCTTTATTAAGAATTTCAAATTCTCTTAATACTAAATAGATAGTTAACGTAAATTAAGAATTTTATATAATCTTAATATAAAAGCAACTAATTTCTCCTTATTTACTAGTCTAAGATAATATCTAATAGATAAGACGGACTTTTCTAAGTTTTATATAGTTCTTAATACGTCCAAAAATGGCACTCCAGCCAATCTCACAAATCTCCCTTTAAATGTCCTTAATGCCTTTATTCTAGAATACAGTCTAATTTTAAAATTCATTCTAGATATCTTTGGCTTTGATATTAGTATAGTGGTCTTAATTAGTCTTATTCTGTTTACTATAGTAATATTAGCAACCTATATATAGAATAAAACCTTCTCTTTCTTCTCTTAGTTCTTTATATTATTGGATTTTATCAACAATAAAGATAATTTGTTTAATAATATACTTTAGTAAATTGCAGAGTAGCGCATATTAAAAATCTCTTACTTAGTTAAAGCTGTTATATAAGTAGGGACCATTTATAATAATAAAGGAAACAACAGCAATAATAAGGAGGCGCTTAATAAGAAGGGAATCTTTAATTTTAGAAAGTAGGCAGCTAAGCTACTACCCCGCTACGAGCCCTACTTTAGTAAATATAGGTTTTGGCATAATGGCCATCTATTTATTTTTAATCGCTTACGCCAAGAAAGACCTGCTAGTCTATGGTCCCTAAATAGAGGCGATAAAGAACTTATTAAACTAAGATATATTGGACGGTTAATAAAGCCTATTAAGAACCTACTTAGGTATATAAAATCATGGTCGCTTAAGAAGGAAAAAGCCATAATAGTTATTCGGCGGCTAGTAGGGAAGGATTATAGACATAGCGCTAGGTTATGGGACCGCGTCTTATTTAGACCTTTCCGTCCAATAGACACTATATTACTTAACCCTAAGTAAAAGACCAAAGTCATAGAGGACATTAATAAATATCTCCATCTAGCTAGCTTTTACTAGTACGCCACCTACGGTATCCTATACCATCGCGGTTACCTTTTCTATAGGCCTCATAGAACTAGAAAAACGTCACTCTCCTTTACCCTTACTAGGGTCTTTAGGCTAGACATATTTTATATTTCTTTGCTTAAACCTACTCTTATAGAATCTAACCTTAACCAGCTATTTAATAACCTCCCTTACCGTTATATTATTCTCCTAGAGGATATTAATACTATAGGTCTGCTAAGATATAAGGAGGGTAATAAGAATAAAAAAGAGGATAAGGCGGATTCTAAAGGAGGTAAAATAGTCTAAGAGTTAAATATTACCAACTTAGCTAAAGCGATTAAGTCCATAAACCGTAAAGATAAGTAGAATAATGATATAAAATAGGGTGTTTCGCTTTCTAGTCTGCTTAACGCCATTAATAGCGTCGCTACCTATAAAGGTAGAGTCCTTATTATAACAACGAATTACCTAAAAAGGTTGGATGAAGCTCTTATTCGTCCTAGCAGAGTTAATATACAGGTTAAGTTTACACTCGCGATATATAACCAGATTTAAGACATCTTTATCCATATATATTTAAATGAGAATAATAAGGTCCCGAAGCGGCGCAGCAGGCTTAGTTTAATAAATAGTATACTTAAGCCTGCTCCTAATAGTAGCCTTAACAGGTTAGTAAAGATAGTAAATAAGATTAATGGGATTAATAATATTAATGGTATTAACGAAATTAACGAAATTAACGAAATTAACGGAGTTAACGGAGTTAAGGGAGGGAAGTACTTAGCCTCTAGCGACCTAGCTATAGCTAGTACTACAAATCCTAAGAGGCCAAAGGCACTAGCTAGGACTTTTGCTAATTATATTCCTAAAGGCAAATTCTTGCCGGCTAAAATCTAGGGCTTCCTACTAACGCGTAAAAAGGAGCCTTAGCGAGCTTTTAAGTAAGTGGACAAATAGAAGGATGCGGTACTAAAGGCGAAGAAGAAGAAGGCGAAGGTTATTAGTATATAATAAGCGGAGGTAATAGGCCTCTGGGATATCTAATATAGTATTAGAGAGATAAAGGGGAGGTCGGAATTAAAGTGTCGCGTTAGTATAGTTTATTATTATCTTTTTAGGGTTAATAAAAAGTTAGTAGGGCAAATCAGCATCCTATTATATTTGTATTAGCACTAACCTAGTCTATACAGTTAAAAGAACTATCCCTTTATAAAAAACTTGGGCAAGCCCTAAGGTACCTAATTTTATACAGATATACCTATGTCTTTTATTTAAATCTAAATGCTTAATTAAAGCGCATATTAAGGCAAACTAATAAATAGCTAGTAAGATAGATTACTTTAAGGCTCTAGCGTGTAGTGGGTAGGTAAAGGTGGCCTTAGGGTTAATTAGGGGTTCTATTAAGGGTCGCTTTAGTCCTAGTTATTTAATATCTAAATAAAGAGGGGAGGTGGCTCCTAAACCGCACCTATACATATACTATTAATAGTGGCCTAAGGGACTCAGTACACTTACTAGAAGCCCCTAAGTAAGACCCTAAGGCTTACCTATTTGTTATAAAGCTTAGAGTAATATAGAAAGGATCTTATAGGGAAATGCTAAGGTATATTAGTAATTAACTCTATTACTGTTTTCTTCAGCGCGTATTTAGGGCAATAAGAGATACAAAGACGGCATATTAAAAGTTATAGTAGCGTGTTATAGGCAATGAATTTAAAAGGAGCGGCTGTAAGGTGTGGATAATGTTTTAAAAAAGGGATAAAGAAACTAATAGCTTTATAGTAGTAGTGGTGAAATATGGACTGGGTTTCCTTTTTTCTTTTAAATAGTTGGGTCTTCTATAGTAGTTAGGCTGCTATAGTGTATTAATAGCAGAACCGCGGCCAAGAGCCAAAGAGCTGCGACTTATTTACACTAAGTTCTGTATATAAAAGCTTATAAAAAGAGTATAGGGGGCTTTAGTAAGACGACTTAGTTAGCCAGTCTTAAGGATAGAGGCTAGCCTTTAAGTACGTTAGTACCGTAAGCGGTTCCCTAGCGTTTTTCGCGGCAAATTAGTTGTTATCTTCTTAACCCTTAAAAGGTTTCTAGGGGCATAGGCTATAACATAGAGCAGCAGATTATCGACCTCTGTAGCGTTAGCTATATATCCCACCTAATCCCTATTACCCCATCAGCTTGTTTCTAGGGCTTAATACGCTAAGCTTAGGGGAGTTATATTAGGTCTTAGCCTATAAAGATAGCCTGTAGGTTGCGGCAACTTTAACCTATTAGTTTTTTACAGTACGGCCTAGACCCTAGGCAGCCTACGCCCCCTATATCCACAGTAGCACCTAAATATTCTTAATTAATATACACTCTTCTTAGAAACAACTTTTTTAGGCAGTCAATCGGTTATTAATTGCCCTTTTTTACTTAGCATAACAATTTAATTTAGCATAGACGTCCTACCTCTATATTATTTATAGAAGTCTAAAAAATAGGGCCACTTGGGGTTAGAACTACGTAAATACAGTAGAAATATTTATTTCTTAATTTATTCGCTCTCTTCTAGTCCTCTAATTCTTATAATATCTATACCCTATTTCCCTATACCCTATTACCTACTACTGCCAGTATAACTTAGAACTAGTATAATATAGATATTTATATAAGCCTATTACAATTTATATCCTAATTGCTTTTACCTGCCAAGAAACGTATATAAGAGATATTTACTCAATTGCCTCCGGCTATCTATTCTATAGTTCCCCTTTTACTTCTTAAAACTATTTACCTTATATAAACTATCCTATATTTAGAGATATGCGGTAGGCTCTAAATATTATTACTATCTCGTATAATATTTAAAACGCCTTAATATTATAGCTGGAAAACTATTACCTTCCTTTATTCTTATTAACCTTAAGAAATCTATTAATAAAATAATAAGTAGCGATGTGGGCAGAAATATAGTAAGCAATAAGTAAGCAAATAAGGCAGTAGGTAGATAAGAGAATTAATTAGTATATAATTAATTAGAATTAGGCATAGTGATTTTATAAAAATTAAAATCTATAGCCTAATTATAATTATAGTGATTATATATATCTTTAGATTGTGTAGCGGTTATAACACTTAAGGTAACTAGATAAAATATCCAGGTAGTAGAGGCTCTAGGCCAGGGCAGGGAACTTGTAAATATATAATACTTTAATAATAGAAGCTATTAGGCCAGCGTGGCGGAATAGTAATAGCTATTATAGGCACTTATAGGCTTATATTAGCTTATAGAAATCCTTATGCCTAGATATAGAGCAGCTTATAAAAATACTAGAGGTTATAAGCGCGTACTTTAGGCTATAAGAGAGTAATATACTATCTTAGAACTTCAGCGCAATATATCCTAGCAATTAAGTTCAAAGTAGTCTCTGGCTAAAGTTAAAAGGTATAGGGCTTTTATAGTCCCTTTTAGCTCCGTTCTTCTATATTTATAGTAGTCCTAGCAGCGTGCTCTATTTATAAGGTATAACTTTTAGCATTAATAAGACATATATTTATAGCTACTAAAAACAAAATTTCAGTAAAGAAAACACGCTAATTCCATTAACAACGCGTTAAAGGATTTAGCGCTTAGAATATAAAGACATTATCCATCTTAGCATATAATAATAGCTTACTCGCCCCTAACTGTAAGCATCCCTAATAAGCCGAAATATCTTCGCCTATAGGTAACCTTCTAAAGACTAAGTGCTCCTAAATTGTGGCATTGGCCTTAAGTATATATTAGTTCCGGCTTTTATAGGTCTTTATCTTTATTATAATACGTTCTACTAATTCGTAGCGCTAACCGCAGGTCGCTTTTTTAAGGCAATAAGAAGGCGGCCGGCGTATTATTAGAGAAGGCAATTAGTATACAAAACTGCAAACCACAGTCGTTACTATAAGGCTGCAAATCCCAACATCGCCCCCTTTACTTAAAAGTTCCTATAAGCATATATATATCTCCCCTTAACCTCTAGCGCCGATTTAAAAAATTTATTACATTAATAGCTGATCTTTATTATATAAAACATTTAGGAGCCTAAGTAAAAACGTTAGCTACTACTACTATTAACAACCTCGCCTACCTATATTGTAATAGGCAAATATTTCAGCAATATAACTAGCTATTTAACTATGTTAATATTAAGCACCTATTAAAAGTGTAGGAGGTAGAGCTAAATCCCTAGGGAGAAATTGACCTTTTCTAAAAAGATTTATAATAAGAGGCGCTTTACAAAGCATAAGTTTAAAAAACTTAGCTCGGCCCCCTTCCCTCTACCCACTTTATCACTTTTAGGATCTCTCCCTTACCTAGAAGCTAATTTACCTCTATAGGAAAATTTTGGAAAATTAGCCTATATAGGAAGCCTTATATAAATTATCTAATACAACTATAAGAGGCGGTTTAACACCTAACCTAACTTGGCTAATACTTAAAGATAAAAAATCTAGTCACGCTTACCTGTTTAATCTGTACTATGGCTCGGCCACTAGTATAAACCTATCTATATAGCTAACGCTAAGTTTGTCTAGTAACGTATAGTCCGTTAAAGCAAACCCCTATAGGCACTACTACTCTACCCATTAACGACGATCTAAGGCCTATAGGGCGCCGTATAGAATTCCAGAGTATAGCTTAGCGGGTAATCCGCCGTCGCCGTTTAATATACAGCTAACCCGCCAACAGCAACCAGGTATTATTGAAATTCAGCGTTTTAACCCTTAGTATCCAAACCTTCTACTTTAACCTAACTCACGCCCTATTTCTTAAAAGCAACTTGCCTTAGAAGTAAAGTCTATATATGCTGGTCTTATAATAGTAGAGACAAAATATATTTATATAGATAGAGCTTAGGCTTTTACTGCTCCTAAAACCGAAGGGGATCCCAATTCTAAATTAGCAATTAATCACTGGTTAGTATTAATTACTCTATACCAAACCCTATTATATAAGTATTATAACTTCTTCTTAGCCTCTTAATATCCTTTTACTTCCCTTGCATTACGTCGTCTAGCATCTAAGTACTCTATGCCTGCTAAAATGTGGAAATATAGTATCCGCTCTTTTCTTAAGCTATTACGTCGTCGGCTGCCCAAAAGTTTGGATTATATACTCGCTTTTATATACCTTGCTTATTAAATAATAGCTCTTCTCTATAAGACAGTGCCTACATTTAAGGATACCTGGATTAAATATCTTAGTAATCTTAGTTAATATTGCATGGCTATTAAAGATAAGGACCTACGCGATTACGAAACCTAGGTAGGTGTTGTACATTTCTAGTATAGTAAAGCTGCTAATAAGAGTCCCTCTATAGGCCGTTTATACTATTATCTAGCCATACTAGCGCGGCCTAATGCGCTCTAACAACTTTACTACTATTTATGGTCCTTAACCTGCGTCTAGCTATTTATAAGCGCCTAAAAATCTATTTTAACACTACTAGATCTAATCCTTGGCTGTTTTAGAACTTTATATTCACACTCTCTATCTATAGATATAAGTTTTATTAAAGCTCACGATATCCTCTTTAGAAAGCTATTGTTAGAAGGCTTTAAAGAAGCTCTTACATCGTTCTTAAGTTGATTAGATAATTATATTAGGCGCGTAACCGCTAAATAGAAAGAGCAAGGTATCTATATTACTGTTACCAACATTGCTAAACTTTTTAATTATGGCTTATAGGACTCGATCCTTAGGCATGTCTTCTAGTTATATACTAAAAAATCACTCTATAGCTCTTACACTAAACGACCGTCAACTCCCTTAGATAATAATTATTTAGATAATAATTTAAGTCGTTTACTATTTCTAGTTTTCTTAAAACTAAAACACTTTTCTAACAAAGAGCTATTGGCTTAGCTCTTTAAATTGTCCTCTAATCCCATATTCTCCCATAATTATTATCTAATATTTTTAACTCTAGCTCTTATTCTTTAGCGTATTAGGGACAAAAATGTTCTTCCTTATATTTATGTTTTATTTACATTCCTTTTTACCGCTGTTTTAATTTTATATATTAGCGCATTATTATATAACATTACCCCCTAGTCGGAAATCGTTGCTTTCCTTAATGCGTTATTAAAGTTTAAAAAATACAAGCTGCTTATTATAAGCGATCTATTCCCTAATTAAGATTAAAATAACAGCCGTCTATTACCGGAAGACTATTTTATACATAGGCAAGTTTAGAGTCAGTGCTATCTCCTAGAATAGTGGTTTAGTAGTAAGTATAATAAAGAGGAGCGCTCTTTTAAACTTGCCTTAATAATTAAATTAAGAACGGAGCGCATTCTACGCCTTAGTTAATAAATCGTATCTATAAGATTAAAGGCCATAAATTGAGGACTTTTAGCCTAACTTTGTCTTAGTACGAACGCTAGATATATTATAACCAAACATCTAATATGTAGTCTGTGTCCTCTATATTTATATAAGTCTAACTAAGACATAAAACTAATAAGGGTTCTTATTCCTTAAACTATACATTACTATTAGCTAATATAATAGATATAGATTTATCAAGTGCATTGCCTTAAAAGTTTAATAATGTTTATAATATTAATAATCACTTCCTGGAGATGCAAGATCTTAAAGCTAAACGAAGTTTTTCTAGTTAACTGTAATTAGCGCCTAAAACTTAGAATCTAAGCACCACTATAACTTAGAGTGGTTATACGCCCATTCCTACAAAGGTAGCTAATAGGATATTACTTAGGAATTATACCGTAAGATAATACAGCGTGTCTTTGTTTAGTACTCTGTTAATAGTTTTATAAACTAGGTTATAGTTTATAACACCAATCTACTACTTAACTAATAAGAGGTATTTTAAATACTACTTAAGGAGGGTAACTGGAGCGTTGTAGTTCTAGATAGTGGTGCGTAGCCGCATATAATATTAATTTATAAGCGTATTTAACTAAAATATCTAGTTATCGCTAAGCTCCTTATACTATTAAGGAATAAAGATTTAATAGCTATACAAGATGCTCTTAATACTACTAGGGCTGCTATTATAGAAGAGAAAAAAGTGTGAAATGCTACTGCTATAGGTAGTGACATTACTTACCAGTTTATAACTAAGCAGATAGGCAACTATGTATTAAAAGGAGGGAGGAGTTTAGTTAATGTTATTATTGGGGTAGCTTATAGAGAAAGTAATCTTAACTAAAAGGCTTAAGGAAACCGTTTAGGGGACTATCTAGGAGCAAAACCTACCGTTCTTATTACCGAGGATAGAGCTATAAGACTTAAAGCTACCACAATGGGGGTTACTGCTGTTGCTATATCTATAATTAAGAAAGTCTTAATCGCACTAAAGAGAAAATCTAACCTTAAAGAAAGTAATTAAGGAACAATAATAAATACCCACGACCATTCTAGGAAGTCCTTTAACATCCATATTCTTCCTAATCTAGTAATTTTTTATATCTGCCATTATAACTTTAAGTTTCTTGTTACACGTTAATTTGGTATCTGTTATATTTATTATAGTAACTACTTAGGCGTTTACGGAGCTTGTAGCGGCACCTTTAGCAATATCCCTCTTCTTTTAAGATTTCTTCCTTCTTAAAAACCCTCCTCTCCCAGTATAACCGCTGATTTCCATTTATAAGGTTATTGAGGCACTAAAGGGGGAAGCGAATTTGCTATGGATTCTATGTTTTAAAAGCTAGAGTAGTGCCTTATTAAATTTATATTAGAATAGAATACTCCTTCGGACTTATAGCTGGAATTATTATAGAAGCTTTTAAGTAAGTAATTGTTTTAGAAGGTTTTCTTAGATGATGGCATCTTATTATATACTTAAGATTATTACCTAATTTCTTCTTAACCGCCATTATCTTAGAGACACAATCCCTAGGATTGCTTTTCAATAATTCCTATATATTTGGCGTAGCTTCTAATAAAGTTTTAAAACTTAAAGTATTAGCAGAGGTGGAAAAGTTTAAAGTTTACGCAACCTACTCTTCCGTTTTCTCTATTTATAACGCAGTAATTTTATAATAGCCTCTTCCTTACCTCGCGGGAGCTGTAACTTTAACCTATATATACTAAAGTCGTCTTTATTAAAGGTGATACTATACTTTATTAAAAGCCAAACAACGTAGTGGTTAACAGGGCTAAAAATAGCTAGTTTTCGGGTTAATAGTTAGGGTCGAGCTCTAGCATTTAGTAATAACCCTATAACTTCCTCTCTAAAATAGCAAATAGCTACATTTAGTGGTGTGAGTACTTTTCTTATAAAATTTATCTCAGCACCGTGTTAAAGTAAAGCTTTACTATTTTAGCGTGGCCACCTAATAAAGCCGTAGAGAGCACATTGCTATATTCTCATAATATTTTAATAGGCGTATTATAGCCTAAAAGCAGTCAAACTATATAAACGGGGCCTTTACTTAAAGCCTATAGCAACGGAATGCCAAGATCTGCGGCCTTTATAGATAGAAGAGCTAACTTAGCTATATTACTCCGCCCGAGTTTCGCGGCCTAGAAAAGGGCTAAGCTTCCCTTACGTTTATAAAGATAGGGGTTAAGAATACTATAAAAGTAAAGGTTAGTACGGGCTAGGGTATTAATATCGCAATCCTTTTCTAGACCTTTAAATATTATATAATATAGCTTAGTAGGAAGATTAAAGATTAATATTTTATATAGGAGCTTTTACTTTAACAATATAAAAGAAGTTTTATTAAATATTAGTATAAAGGTTAAAAAAATTCCTTCAGTTAAACTTTTAGAGGGAGGGTTAAAAGTAAATGGCTTTATTTAAACTAATAGTGGAATAAGTTAATTCTAGGCCGAACCGTTCTGTTTCTCTAAACTAACCGCCAATAACCCTAAATATAGCTACTCCGTCATGCCAAGACAGTGTCCTATAGACTATGCCTAGTAGGGCCGCATCCGTTATAGTATAATATAAAAACTCCTCTTTGACCCCTTATTTGCCTACCGCTCTCTTACAATATTCTTTACCTTTCTATCCTTCCCTTCTTTATCTCTATTACTCTCTTAGGCCAATCCTAAGCAGTATTGTCAATAATAAATAAATAAATAAATAGGCCTAATATCGCATTCAATTTATAAGCCAGTTAAAAAAATTGTGATACTATAGATATAGGTAAAACCACCAGTCTTAGCATGGTGGTACACTAAATTAAGGTAGATAACATCTCTATAAAGTCTTCTACCCCCCTTTATATTTACCAGCAGCTCTCTCCTTTAGCCCTATACAACTCCTCCTTTACCTACAACTTTAGGCACTCTAATTGCTTAATATTCACTGGCCTAAGTATTATCCGCTACTAGGTAATTTAAGAATAAGAACTCTATCTATTAAATATGGCTTTAGGGCCTCTATATATATATAAAGAAGGTATAGGGATAGGAGGGGAAGTATAGGTAATAGAGATAGGGTAATAGACAACTAGAAAGGTAATAGGCACCTAAAATAGGTAATTATAAATTATAGATATTTTATAGGTAGAATTATTTCGCCTTATATCTATTATTGTAGGGACTAAACTAAAAGCTACCAAAGCAAGGAAATATTTAAAAGTTCAGAGTTCTTAATCGTTAAAATCACGCCTACCGTTACTGGCCTATGCTCTATGGTTAAAGTTCTAACTCCATTAATATCTATATAAATCCCTAGGTTGCGGGACTATCTTTATCTCTAAAGTAGCTAAGAGTAAATCCAGTGTTGGCCTTATGCATTATTTCTTAGAATAGTTTTCTGTAGACGTTCTGTTCATGCGCTTAACCTCCTACATTCCTATATCTTAAGTAGATAAAGCGACTTATATAAATCCCTACGATAACAATGTCTAGACAGAGCACTTAATATTCGATAGTAAGCTTTTGTCGACCCAAATCAGGTCCTTACTGCCCCAACTTAGCTACCTACCATTGACTTAGTTATTAAGTTAGTTATTGACTCGGTCACCTACTCTTTGTTTTTATTACTACCCCCCTATTCTCCTTCTCTTTCCTTTTCTATACCTTTCCTTATATATATATAGAGGTCGTAAAACCACATTTTAATAGACAGAGTCCTTATTTAATTTCCTATAATTGGTGCACAGATATCCAATCGACAGTTTTCTTATACTCTTTAACTCATTAACTTACACCACGTTTCTATATTAGGGCTCTTAGTTAGTGCACTAGAAATGGCTTTAAAATGGAAACTTGGAAGAGAGGACAAATATATAACCCTAAAGTATTTATATTAGGAAGGACAGATAATAAAGGATTTTGTACATCTTTAACACGTTAGGCTTTAAAAGTTTATTTACGCAACTACTGTGCTTTATAAGTACTAAGTATTACAAACCAAAACACAACCTACAAGTAGCCAGTAAGAAAAGGATTGTAATATAATAAGATACCTTTTATACTAGTCGTCTTACTAGCCACGCTGTATAACAGAGCATAAAATCTAGTTAATGTAATATCCTATTAGCTCAAATAAAGTCAAGACAAGAGCGTTGTTAATATTAAGTATTAGAATACACTACAGTCACCTCTAAAGGTTCGTTTACACCCACCAAGCCCACTAACAGCCAGCATCACACCCTACCAAAATTTGTAAGAGATGCAATGCTAGCTATTTAAAGACCTAGCAAACGTTAGTAAATAGCCGTAAGTAGCTCAAAATAAAGCTCAAGTCTAGCCTAATTAGTATAATTATATAGGACCTTCTGTGGTATTTTCCATGGCCTCTAATAAACGTAATAAGCCAGCTAAGTTGCCGCCAACGCGCGCATTAACGCGTCCTTCTAAAACATTAAAGAAACGCTCCTATTTAATATCGACGCCCTCTATACCGGCAGCTAAGAAAGTAAAACCTAGGGTAGCACCTCAGCCTCCTACACGTGTTTCCACGCCTCTACGTCCTAAAGTATTACCATTTACACTATTACCACCGGCGTCTGCCCAGCCCTTAATAGATGTAGATATAGAGGACAATAATAAGGGAGAGGAGGTAGAGGACAATAATATAGAGGAGCTGCCGCCGCTAGCAGTAGTACGGTTTATAAGTATATAGAAGGCATTTAATAGAAAGGAGGTTCTACCTAGGACTTAATTAGCAATATTAGACCAGAATATACTCTACCTAACTATAATTAAGGCTTAGAGGGAAAAGCTTTTAAGAGATCTTTTACCATAGAAGTTTAGAGTCTAGCAGTTTAAGGTAATTGCCTTATATAAGAATGCGCGAGCTTATAACTTCTATTAATAGCAGATTAATAACTATAAGGACCTTTAGTAGGCAGTTAAGATTATAAAGAAATAGTATTTGCGCTAGCCATTAAAATCCTTAAGGCTTAACCTTATATTAAGTTTAGTTAAGGAGAAGGAGGTAATTCCAGCAACATCTATACCTATATTAAGTTAGCAAATAGGTAATAGATTAGGAAGAAGAAGGACTGCTATATAAGCTTAACTTAATAATCTGCCTAAGCTGCTTACTACTAAGAAAAATACCAGTAATTATGTCCCTAGGATAGCTAATAGGTGGTCTTATTTAAATAAGCACTATAGTAACTATCCTACAACATGTTAGTATAATAGTTAATTATTAACCTCACCAGATTACATCGTCTATTATTATCCTATTAGCTTAGAAAATCTAGTATATTAAACCCGTAAGCTATTAAATAAAGAGTCTACTATAGATTAGCCTTTGTAGAATATTATTATTTAGCTTATAAACTAAAAGGAGAAAGGCTGTAAGAATAATAAGATGGAGCAGCCAAAGAAGAAGGACGAGACCATTAATAGTCTTATTAAAGCTTGGCTAGTTAAGGAGCTTAAGTCTTAGCCTTAACCTTAACCTTAGCTCCCTATATACCCTCCACACTACCCTTTATATCCATATCTAATGGTTAATTAGCCTGATAATTTGTTAACCGGAAGTCTATACGCAGGTTTAGAATAAGAAGTCTATCCATTAAATATGGCTCTAGGGCCTCTATATATATATAAGAAGAGTAACTAAGTTAGAGACCAAGTTAAGGGGTTAGTAACCGAGTTAAGGTGGTAAAGAAATCCAATTTAGGTCAATATAATTTTAGCCCCGTTTAGTTAGAGACAGACCCAGTTAAGCTACTTAGATTATTCTTTAAATAGCTTATAGACTAGCTAGAGTTTAATAATAAGCAGTAGAGGGAGATTCTTAAGCCAATTAAGGTAAGGTTAATATAGGAGATATAGAATATTAATACGTTAAAGGCGTTAAAAAGAGAGGGTAAAGGAATAACCAATAAGATATAGGAGGAGTATAATTTTAAAATAAGAATATTGGTAAGAATAAAAGGCAAGATCTCTACCTTTAAGCTATTAAGGCAGTAGATAGATTTAAACTATATATCCTGCGTTTCTATAATGCGTCTCCGCGTAAGCTCCTATTAATTAACTAATGGTAAAGTATAGAAACGCCTTAAAGCTCTTAAACGTCTCTGCTAGTTAATAGTTCCTTTTAATCCACGCCTTAAGATCCTTAAATATTGCCTTAATTAGGGTTTAATCTGGTAAGTATAGTAGTAAGAATATAAGTAGTATACCGTGCTCCTTGCATAGATTATAAAGTTATACTAACTTATAAATTAACGCGTTATCTAGAATAAGAATAGATCGCGGCTTAGGATATAGTATATAATAAGGGAAAACCTATTGCTCTAAAAATAGCTTAAAGATCTCTACCGTAATTAAGCCTTAGAAGATAAGGTAGCTTAGGTATCTATTAACTAACAGCGCTAGTAGGATACTCTATCTCTCTAACCTCTTAAACGGGCGAGAGACTTTATACTCTCTTCTAATTGGCGCCTAGCCAAACTTCCTATTACCTATCCTTTTATTAGAAGCTAACTTATCTAGAAAGACCAGCTAATCTGCCGTCCACATTGCCTATCTACCAATTTATAATATATAAAGCTCCCAACTTCTCTCTGCCGTATAAGCCTTAACGGCCTTCCTTAACCAGCAAGCTCTTAATAAGGTGCGGCTAATAGTAGTTTTAAAAACTTAAAGATTAAACTTTTAAATAGGAAGTCCTATATCTCATTAATATAGGCAGTAGGTTAGTCTTTAAGAAAGTTAAGTAGCCTCTATTACTGGCGACGTGTTAGTAAAAACTTAATACTAAACAATATTAGACTTATAAGCTCTTAATAGGCCAGAAGCAGCCTTAGTTGACCTTATATAAGACTAGCTAGCGTATACGGCTTGTTATAGAGATTAAGGTTTAATTGTATGTTGTAAACGGTAGGACAAGACACGTTAATAGCCTTTATAATAGCTGACACCCCCTTACCAGCTTTAATTCTAACCCTAATTTAATATATAACCTCAGGTAACGTAGTTTATAAGCGACCCGGTTACCCCAAAACCCCACCAAAAATCGTCCTTTAATATCTTAATAACGGCTTAATAACAAATTATAAAAATTTATAATTAGACTCTTATGCTTACTTTAAGACCTCTATTAGAGTTTTAGAGTAATTAGTTAAGCCATTATTAATATATTACGATTTAGCTCTTAAATTTTAGCTTAGTTATTATATCTTAAGAACCGCTTATTAAATTACTTTAAAACTTTAATAGAGGTCTTAAAATAAGTAGGAAAGACTTGTTATAAATTTTGATAAATTATTATTAAGCCATTGTTGAGATATTAAAGGACGGTTTTTGGATTTTTTGGTGGGGTTTTGGGGTGACCGGGTCGCTTATGAACTACATTACAAGCCTTCTGCCTATTTTAGGCAATAAGTAGTAGGTTAAATGCGTTATATCGCATCTCTTACAAATTTTAGTGGGGTGCGATGCTGGCCATTAGTGGGCTTGGCGGGTGTAAACGAACTTTTAAAGGTAACTATAACTCTAGGCAACCCTAACAGGAGGGGCTTCACTTCCCTAGGAGAAGCATTTATAGTAGGTGAATTCCTACTCGAGGGGATTAATATCGAAGATGTTTTAAAGGTGCCGCTTATTATACTTATTACTATAGTTACTTAAAGTTAAAGTACCCCTTATATTTTCCGGTACGATGGGTTTTCCGCGACATAGGGACGGACGTTACGTTATAAAATCATTAAACGCAATATTTATTACGATACTGTTACAGATTCTAGTTAAAGGCTCGGCCAAGCCTTGGCGCTATATATAATAAATATATCCTTTCCTCGACCTTCTTCTAGTCCTTATCTTAGAATTCTTGTTTACTACTTATTAATAGATTCTATCCTTTTAACTGAGCCTTTATAACACTACTTTAATAAAATCTATTTTTAATAAACTAGCTACTAAATAGGCGGAAGAACAGGGGAACGGCAAACTTGAAATCTCTTTAACCACCTATATAGAAAATAAGCAATACAAAAGCTTTAGCTTAATAACCTACTAAATTAACAATATACTTATAGTTTAGGAAGTAATTAGATTAATTAAAAATGCTTTATAACCATTAGCCCAGTGTAACGGTGCTAGGGTACGCTACCTACCAAATTCTGCCAAATTCTGCCACGCTACTATTGGCTTGCTTACTACTAGCGCCTCGGCGGCCCTCTTAAGATATTTATTTACACTACCTCTTTTTTGTTCTTCTTCTCCTTAGCCTAGTATCTTTATATAGTAGCAATCTATAAGCTTTGGTTTAGAGATATTTCTTTTTACCACAAGATATATAACTAAAATTCTAATTAGTGTTATTTATTAATCTAATTTGGGTTAAATTACGATATATAATCCGTATCCCCTCTTAGGAAACCCCTTCCGCATTTACAATAGACGACTAGCTCTTTAGAGGTATGTTGCTTTATAATATATTGGCTTAGTAATTTCTGGTTTTAGAAGCGGACTTGATTTCCTTTGCATATTGGATATTGGCAATAAAATCCTTTTAAAGTTGACTTTCGATAGTTCTTAATATAGTCGTTTAATAATTTCTGGCTTTTAAACCCAATATTTTTTGTAGCACACTTTGGATGTTTGTATATAAAAGCCATTTCTGAAAGAAGAAAAAGCTAAGTACTGGAAAGTCCGGTTTTTATATTAAATATATTTTATAATAAAGTTGGTAGGTGTAACTGCCTCCCGAATATGCTTAATTAGAATCCAATAGGTATAAAAAAAACCTAAACTTAAATAAGATATTAGTACTACCTACTATAATATCTGCTATAAATTAATATACCTTAATAAGGTTTTATAATCGCTAGCGGTTAGAATTAAGGCGGTTATTAGGCGTCTTAACTTTCTTAATATACTTTTTTAAATTGCCTACCTTCTAATTCTTCCTAATATCTTTAGATTTAGATATAATTTAAATATAGCCTATAATTATATTAAGGCTATACTAAATAATATATAGTAGGCACAGGCAGTTATAAGTTATATTAAAATTGTCCCTCTTTAGATTCTTATAGCATATAATTAATATAACTATAGTGTTTAATATTAATGCCCTAACTATAGACTAGTTAAAGCTAGTTATAAAAGGACCAGACCCTAAATAGCTAAGCTAGTATTCTCCAAAATAACTAATTCTCCTCTAGTTTTAGGCTGTATAAAATTAGTAAAAGGTATATAAGTAGATAATTAAGGCAATAACATACAGCTAATTATTATGCTCCGAATACTCTAGATTAGTTATATATCCTTTTATTAAATTATAACTCTTTTAGCGTAAATTGCGTAAAGGTTTACCACTATAAAAGTATACTATTAGTAGAAATTTAGTAAATACTAAAAGTAAACTTACTACTTAATTGATTAATTAGATAAGCCTTTAATACTTCTTAAATGTCACGGAGTGAGCACAAGCGATGATAATATATAGCGAAGTAGATATTATTAAGCTATGTATATAAACTGTGTAATGAAGTTAAGACGTTGCGTAAGGAAAGGAAAGTAGGAAATAGGGGAAAAAGGGTATATAACGTTTGCTTAGTTGCTAGGTTAACGGGTACTATGCTACGCACGGATAGGGTAGAGCTTAGGTGGCGGTTCTGGTAGAACTTGGTAGAATTCGGCAGTTAGAGGTCCTTGAAGTTGCCAGTTAGCAACTCCAATAGTAGAAATGGCAGATTGCGGTGGAATACGGCAGATTGCGGTGGAATACGGCAGATTGCTGTTAGATTGCTGTCTCGTGGTTAGTCTTCGGTTGTTCAGTTAGTGGAAACAGGTGGACGTGTGTAAGGTGTTATGGGGGTGTCCCATAACAGTACCCCCCCTTTAAACTCGAGCATCTGCGAGATGGGGCTATGGTAGTTCTGGGTGGAGTTCGTAAAAGTCTTTTACGGCTTGTATAAGTCCTATAGAGTCGGCAGGTTCCTATAAGGGTTTAGTAAAACCTCTCCATTTTGTAAGGTACATATATTTGCGTTTCCGTTTGTCGTACTTAATATTGTTAACTCTTTTAACGAGGTACTTATCCTTACCATCTACTTCAACTAGTGGGGGAGGGTCTTGGATCTGTCCAGGCAGGGCGTCTAATATAGGGGCGGTAGGGCGGAGGACTAACGTATAGAATATAGGGTGGATTTTAACCGTATTAGGGAGCTTTAGTTAGTAGGCATAAGGAGAGACAACTTTTTCAACCTTATAAGGGCCAGCGTTCTTCCAATTAAGTTTCTTAGTAGGTCGTTTTATATTTAGATTTCTTGCGTCTAGCTAGACAAAGTTACTAATTTAGTAAGCTAGTGCTAGGGTTCGGTTCTTATTTGCTACAGCTTTATAAACAGACTAGGCCTATATTATTTTATTAGTAAGGAACTCCTATAGTTCTTCCATCTTCTTTACGAATTCGTTTGCTTCTGCAACTTATAAGGCCTAATAAGCTGGATAAGGAACATTACTAAAGGGTTTAAAACCCATTCGCGGGTGCTAGCCGTAATTAGCCAGGAATAGGGAGACCTTTATAGTTTCTAAGACGGAGTTATTTATAGTAAACTTAGCAAATATAAGCCAGTCTATTCAGTCGTCCTATAGATATAACGTGTATATCCAAATATACTGTTCCATTATAGCATTTACATATTCCGTTTAACCATCCGTTTCCGGGTAATATGCCGTAGACAACAGTGCTTTAATGCGGAGTTAGGTAGTTAGTTCTTTCCAAAACACCAAGATAAACTAGCGGCCTCTATTAGAGACAATTGTTTTAGGGAGTCTATAGAGTTTCTATATATAATCTAGGAACAGTTGGGCAATAGCAGGTGCTAATATATTAGGGTAGGCGATTAAGTGTCTCATCTTAAATAGTTGGTCTATAACTACCATAATATTTATACAGCCTTTACTTTTAGGGAGATCAATAACGAAGTTAATTAAGATGTCCTTCTATCTTCGGTCCGGAACAGGCAGTAGCTTTAGAAAGCCGTTATATATCTTATACGAAGCTTTAGCTCGTCGGCAGGTATAGCAGCTGGAGACGTACCTTCGTGTTATGTTATATATGTTTAGCCAGTAGTACTCCCGTTAGAGTAGCTCTAGGGTTTTTCCTTAGCTTAGGTGGCTGGCTACTAGTAGGTTATATACGTGTTTAAGGAGCTTAAGCTTAAGTTCATTGTAATTAGGGACAACTAGGCGGTTCTAGTAGTATAAGCGGTCTCTGCGAACTTTACATTTACTTAAAGAGATCTTTTTGGAGTATCTAACGCTATCTTAAATTAGCTTAAGTATCTCTTAAATAAACTCGTTGTTTAGGTATTCGTTAATTATAATCTGTTTAATTAATTAATCAGTCATTTCAAGGACGTGTACTGTAAGGTCTTCAGCCAGGGGATTAAATAATTCGGGACAAAGCAGGGTTTGTTTATAGTAGGCACGCGCTTCTTCCTATGCTGTTATGTCTTGTAAACGTCAAGTTAGGGCATTAGGTTTTTGGCCTTAAACGCCTAGGCGGTACGTGATTAAGAATTGGAATTAAGACAGATATTCTAACCAGCGGGCTTAACGATGACTTAGCTATTTCATGGTTATAAAGTACTGTAGATTCTTATAGTCGCTAAGGACCTTAATTGGAAATCCAGCGCCTTCTAGTTTAGGTCGCTATTGTTCAAAACATCTAATAATGGCCAATAATTCTTTATCGTAGATCTTATAGTTACATTCGGCTAGACTTAGTTGTTTTAAAAAGTATGCTATAGGGTGCAGTACCCCTTCTTTGTTATATTAAGACAGAATGCCTCTAGTGATATAGTTAGATAAGTTAGCTTCTACAACACTCTTTTAGTTTAGGTTAAAGTGTTAAAGTATAGGTGCGGTAGTGAACATAACTTTTAGATAGGTAAAGGCCTTCTTACATTCCTTATTAAAGATAAAGGCTTTATTCTTTTAGGTTAGAGCCACAAGAGGTAAAACTAGGGCAGAGAAGTTATTAATAAACCGTTAATAGAAATTAGCAAATCCTATAAAGGCTCTTACGTCCTTAACGTTCTTAGGTTCTTACCAGTTTATAATTACTTTAATCTTCTTTAGGTCTATTTATATGCCGTCTATAGAGATAATAAGTCTAAGGTATAGAACTTCTATTTTATAGAACTCGCATTTATCTATATCTAATTGTAGTCCAGCTCCACGTAGGGCTTTTAAGACAAGGTTAACGTGTTTCTTATATTTAGCTAGGTTATTGCTATATACCAGGATGTCGTTGATATAAGCAGTACAGAAAACGTCCAGGTAAGGTCGTAAGGTATTATTTATAAAGTGTTAGAATAAACTTGGGGCATTTATAAGGCCGAACGGTGTTACTAAGTATTCAAATAGTCCGTATCTAATACGGAATGCTATAAGCCATTTATCTCCTTTTGCGATACGGAGGCGGTTAAATGCGTAGATAAGGTCGAGTTTCGTATAATAGCGAGCCTTACTTAATTAGTTTAGTGTCTTTTAAATTAACGGGAGCGGGTACCGATTCTTAATGGTAATAGTGTTAAGAGCTTGGTAGTCTATATAGAGGCGCAGACCGCCGCTAGGTTTCTTAACAAAGATTATAGGTGCAGCTATAGGCGAAGAGCTTGCTCTAATAAATCCTTTATTTAGGTATTCGTCTAAGTACTTCCGCAATACTTAGAGTTCGTTTTCGGATATTCTATATAAGGGTCCAAATCCTAGTTGTTTTCCTTCTTTAAGTACAATCTTGTGGTTGTATAGTTGGTGCTCTACTAACTTGTCAGCTTTCTTTTGTGAAAATACTTCTAGATGCTTATAATGGCATACTAGTACTTCTGTGGCAGGGTTAGTGTGCTTCTTTAGTGCTAGGGCCTTTTTAATATCGGCCATTGTAACGGCAAAGATCGTATATTTAGGTTTCCTGGCAAGTCGTGCTAATGGGGTAGCTCTAATCATACAAATATCCATAGAAAGGGGGGCGAGTTGCTAGCTAGTAACTTCCTTTTAATTATCTACTGTTTCTTATTTAACTTTAGGTTTAGTGTCAGGTATAGAGTTAATATTGGATTCGGGTTTAGGTTCTTTAAATATCCTTTTTATAGTAGAATACCAGTTCTTCTGGTACTTTTGTATATTAAGCTTAAGTTTAGGCTTCTACTTGGTTTGGGGTGGTATAGTAGTTAGGGTCAGTTCGTGTAGTTTAGTATAATTTTTGGGTTCTTAGTAGAATTAGGTAGACTTTTTAGGTATAGGGTGGACGTCAGTGGAAATTTTAAACTAATAGATCCTAGTGGATTTTTCAGATTTTGGTTTAGGGTCTGCGCAGCAAGTTGTAAGGCACTTTTGCTTGCAACAGGAGGCGGTAAATAGAAGCTTAAGGTTGTCCCAATTAATAGTTACCTTATATAGCTTTATTTAAGGTTGTCTAAGTATTATTAAGTAACCTAGAGTGGTAACAAAAAGCTTAATTAGTTCTTTATGGTTCAGGTATTAGAGTCTTAGAAATACTACATAGGTAATACGGCCTAAGATAGTGCGTTTGCCATTAAATCCAAATACGTTAATATGCCGGTTAAGGGGGGTTAGAGTAAAACTATTATCTTACATAAAGATCTTATTAATAAATCCTATGCTACTGGCTCCTGTATTAATTAGGACTTAAGTATTAACCTATTAATTATTCTGCCAAAGATAATAGTTAATGGTTATGCTGCAATCCTAAGAGTTAGAGTTCGTAACATCTAAAGCATTTAACAAGATCCTAAGGCAGCGCCATCCCAGAAAGCGACTTAGCTCTAGGACCTTCCTTTTAGAGGTAATTAGGGTGGAGTTCTTATAGCGTATTAGTTATAGCTTCGTCCTCATAAGTAGTGCTTATTGGATACGGGGCTAGAACCAGGTAGAGATTAGGGACAGTGACTAGAGGATTAATACAGTAAACGGCTGCTAATATTAGCCGTTTGTAATTTGCGTTAGGGTATAGGGACGGAGTAGTGGTTAGAGAAGTAGGAGCTACTTTTACACTTAAAATAGAGGCCTAGCTTAGTACGTCGTTCTTATTTAAAGAACCCTAGTAGGGTATATCCTAGGGTTCTAGTGTCGATATCCATAGTATCGGGGTACTTAGGCTAAGACAATAACTTAGTAAACATTTACAGGTTTATTATATTATATTAAAGAGCGGACTTCGGTATTAGGCGTAGTATATTATTATATTGTTTATTGATAACGTTTGCGTAGGCGTTAAGAGCTCCTAGTAGGTCTACACCTATTAGGGAGGTTTTTAGTTCAGGGCTTAGGGATTTAATAAGGCTATTAATTAGTATAGAGTCGTTCTAGCCTGTTTCTTTTACGTAACGGTTAAATTCGGAGAAGTATACTAGGAAGCTTTTTATTCCTTAAGTTATATAGTTTATCTTTCTCTAAGCAGTAGCTTAGTAGTTTAGGTCACCATATATAGCTTTAAGAAGTATAATTAGGCTTGGTACTAAGTTTAGTTAAAGAGGTTTAATAAGGTTAGCTACATCTCCTCCTAATTAACTTAGGGCGGAGTAAAGTTGGTTAGCTTTAGTTAGGTAGCAGTTAGCGTTACTAGTTAGCTTATTTTTAAGCCGGCTTAGGAATAATTGGAGTTCTTATTATTTACTAGTAAATATTAGAGGGTCTGGTAGTCATTCAGATCGTTGCGGTGCAGTAGTCGGTTTAGGGTAAGTAACTACTGTAGGTTTAGGGCTCTTGTTCCACGTGTTTATTTTTAAAGATAGTGTTTGGTCTTAGGGCCCTAATATAGGCATCTTAAGGGTGCGGATTTCTTCTTGGAGGTCTTTAATTAATTACTGGTATCGTGCTTCTTATTCGGCTTATTATTAAGTTAAAGTGGCTTGGTTCTGTGCGAGGGCGTCTATAAAGGACTTCTATGTTTCTACTAATTGTTCTTAGAGTGCGGATATAATGCCAACGGCTATTATAGGGGCTTTAGGGTCGTTCTGCATTTCGGAGGGTAGTATATAGGGTTGACGTAATATAGTGTTACAGAGTAAGCATAAGCGATAATAATATATAGCGAAGTAGATATTATTAAGCTATATACATAAACTGTGTGATAAAGTCAAGACGTTGCGTAAGGAAAGGAAAGTAGGAAACAGGGGAAAATGGGTATATAACGTTCGCTTAGTTGCTAGGTTAATAGGTACTATACTACGCACGGGTAGGGTAAAGCTTAGGTGGCGGTTCTAGTAAAACTTAGCAGAATTCGGCAGTTAGAGGTCCTTGAAGTTGCCAGTTAGCAACTCCAACAGTAGAGACGGCAGATTGCGGCGGAATACAGCAGATTGCTATCAGATTGCCATCTCGTAGTCAGTCTTTGGTTGTTCAGTCGGTGGAAACAGGTGGACATGTATAAGGTGTCACGGGGGTGTCCCGTGACATTAAAGTATTATAAGAGCCGCTTTCTAAAACCGCACGTCTTGTATATAATTTATGGCAGTGTTATAAACTAGGCGGTTAAATAGCGTAGATAGGATTATAAGAGCTAGCGACTTTTAATAGAAATAGATTTCTTCTAACGCTTAAGCTGTAAAAGTATTAGTAAAAAGATTACTATAAGTAAGAGTAAGAGTAGTATACCTCTAGGCCCCTACCTTCTAGTACTAGTTCTTTTATAAAGAAGAGTTCTAGTATATTTAGCCTAAATAGTCGGAATATATATGTTTATTTCCCTAGTAGTTATATTTATAGGAGCGTAAGACTTCTAAGTAGGCTTAGTGGGCTTGCTAATAGGGGCCTTATAAGAGGTGCTAGGAATAGTTTTAGCTAAAGTAGCCTTGCTATGGGTAGATTTCCGGCTAGTTAATAGCTTAAAAGCATTATTAGCCTTGCCTTTTCCCTTATCCATAGTAGTAGTCTAGTAAGGCTTTTTTATAGCTATAGATTTAACCATAGGCACAGTAGGGTACTATAAAAGTATTAGTGTCTTCTATAACGTCTACCATAACTATGAAAACTTATAGTAGGTATAGAATTGTTCTTATTATCTTCGTCCCTAGTAATAGGGTTGTTTTCCTTAGTTGCTTAGTTAAGGTCTAGTAATATACTATCTTTAGGCTTATCTTTAGGCTTAGCATCTCTACTAAGTTTATGTTTTTTAGAGGAAGATATATTTCTAGTAGTATTTTAGGAAGGAGATATATTCTTAACAGAATCCTAAGGAGGTATATTTCTAGCAGTATTTTAAAAAGGTATATTTCTAGTAGTATCTAAAGGCGTATTCCTAATAGTATCTAGAGGCGCATTCTTAACAGTATCTAGAGGCGTATTCTTAGTAGCATCCTTAGCGGCTAAAGCTGCCTTTTTAGCTCTTTCCTTAGCAGCGTTAGTAGCCTAGAGTTCTTTAGCAATTGCACTTTAGTTTAGAATAATTCTCTTATTAGTAGCAGAGTTATAATCCTTCTTAAACTCATCCTTAGGACTATTATAAATCTTAGCTAAATCCCGATTTTGGCGCTTAATCAAAGTAATTCTTTAATTCTCCTTTTGGATCTCTTCCTATAGATAATATTAGCATATACTAAAATAGCTACTATATAATATATAAAACTTATATTAGTAGATAGGGCGTTAGTTAGAGAGGGGCTAGGTTTATTGTCTAAAATACTAAATAAGTAAGAAGGCTTGCGAGAGGGTTTATATATAGGAGATTTTAAGGTTAGTAGAAGCCCTATAGCTAGTATAAGCCTTTTAACTTTATAATACTCACGGAAAACTTAATACTATTTATAAATAAGCGTCTACTATAACGTCTACTATAAATGCATAATAACTTACAAGTGTTTTCTCTTAGTCTAAAATAAGGACTTAGGGTAGTAGAAATAAAGCTTACTAGGCATATTAGCGGAAATACGTTAGAACTTATCTAACTATACTTATTAGCTAATAGAGACTTCCTAGCAGCAGATATAGATAACTCTAAAAAAATAGTCGTAATAGACTATATAATATTTTGTCTAGAAGAATCTTTATAAGTATACTAGGGAGGAAGGGCAGGTGTAGAAGCAGTATTTTAATTTACTTACGCTTCTATAGGGTGGAAAGAATTAGAAGAACTAGTAGTAGTAGGATTTTAAGCAACGGGCTTAGCCTAATTTAGTATAGTTATAGGCGGAGTAGGGGGCTTTATAGGCGTTATAGCGTTTTTAGTGGTCTTTTTATAAGAAACGGTTATCTTTTTAGGCAAGGTACTCTTTTTAGGTAAAGTGGCACTAGCTAAGCGTGTAGCATATCTTAGTAAACGTTAAGCTATACCGGCTATAATAGTACTAAGTATCTACTATATTTATAATAGACGGAAAGTTAGGTAGTATTAATTAGGTATAATAAAAAGTAAAAAGTAAACTTATTTATATAGCTGACTTATTATACGCGTATAGACTGTAATCTTAAATATTAAGCGAAAGTTCACTTTTAGCCCACTTTTTAACTTCCCTATATACTAACTATCTACTATATTATAGTAGACGCCTTCCTACGTAGCCTCAAGCTATAATCTTACTATTTACTTACTATTCTTTACTAAAATGTCATTAAAACGCGTTACTTCACCTTCTACTAATACACCTAAGCTAAAAAATGTAAATCTCTTTACGCTTCGTAATAAAAGATAGGCTATAATACCCTAGAATAAGGTAAAACGCGTAGACTTTGCCAATATCTTATACTATGTTACGAAATTAAAGAAATTGATTAAGTATTAATAGGCTACTAAGGAATAAAGGCTTTACTACTTGCTAAGGAATAGTAAGCCGTAATTAACAAAAGGTAATATAGAATTATAGTAGATGTTATAGTAGACGCTAACTGCGTTATAGGCTTAATACTAATTATTATATAAGTATTTAAAATTAGCTCTAGGTATATAACTATAACTATATAAGATTTAATAACAATAATTCGGATTAGGAGGACTATAAAGACCTAGATAAACTAGATATTGTCTTAGAGTCCTAATATTGCTAGGACAATGCCGCTAATAAAGAGGTCCTTAATAGTAAGTAATTTAATGTTGTAATGGCTATTATACTAATACCTATAGTTAATCTTTTACCTAAAGAAGAATAAGCCGCAGCTTAGTATGCTTTTAAATCTTTTTATAGATGTAATGGTATTCTTTAATTTAGAGCTTTGTATGGATACTAGAATAATACTATATATTCTCTTAAAAGTAAGATTCTTCTTCTTAATAGATTTCTAATAACTACTCTTTACTCTGCTTTCTATCTAAGAATTATTAGTATACTTTCTAAGCGTACTTTACAGGTCTATTTCCATATATTAGCTTAAAGAAATGTTTAATAGCTAACTATTCTTATAGGCAATAATTCACCTTTACTAAGCGTATTGTTTAGAGGAGTTTCTAAAGTATAACTCTAGAAAACGAGAGTATTACTTCACCTAGCCTAGTAGGGTGGTAGAAGAACTACAATATAGCTAGGTATAGATTTGTTGGGAAAATAGATACAGAAAAGGTAGAGGCCGCGCTTACCTTAATAGCAAAAGAGCATAACTTCGCGAACCGCAATTTTAAGGTTCTAGATAAGCAACTAGAGAGTAGTTTAGCAAATTTAGCTCTCTTATAACTAGTTTTACTAGGTAGGGAGCTATAGCTATGAGTATAAAGCTATAATTTAGGGATCTAGTTTATTTATAACTAGCTTTAGCTAGTTTAGAGTTACGGTATTTTATTTAGACGAGTATAGGGGTAGTAAATACCTCCTTTATTTACCGGCTTCTTAATAAATAAGCAGTAGGTTAAAGAAAAGATCTTACTTTATATTCTAGATTTCTAGTACATTGGCCTAATTTAACTTATAATCTACCCAACTCTTAAAGAAGGCTTTTACGTAAAAGTACCACAATGTCTACTACAATATTTACTATAACGTGTACCATAGTGTCTACCATAGCGTCTACTATAATGTTTACTACAATATCTATAATAACGTCTACTATAATATTCTACTATAATGTCTACTATAACGTCTACTATATTATCTACCATAACGTTTGCTATAACGTCTACCATAACGTCTACTATAACGTCTACCATAACTATATAAAACATTCTACCCTACCTATCTTAGCTAAACTTCCTCTAGGTTATCTTTAGACTTAGTCTCTTATTTAGTAATATACTTATTTAAATCCTTAGCAAACTTACCCGCTAGCTTAAGTTTTGGTTTCTTACCAAAAAAAAAGAGAGGTAAAAGGTATACGCGCTGTCTTATCTAAAGAACTATATACCGCAAGTCTTAATAAGTAAAAACCTCTTATTAAGTTACTTCGCGCTACCTTCTACTTTTCCTCGTTTAGTCATCGCCTACCTTAGCTATAGTGCCCTATAATCGCGCTATAATCGCCTTAGAATTTATTTAATATTTATAGTACTAACTAATTTATTCGTTCTAGTGTGCTAAGCATACTAATTTCCTCTTACGCCTCCCGCGAATGGTGTTTAGACGCCTTATATATAATAGATAGTTTATTATAGTTATACTAAGGGATTGCTAAAAGATATTGCGCTATATATTCCTTAACATAATTAAGAAACCTATATCCTACTAACTATCCTACTTCTTCTACTATAATAGAATATAGCCGCCGCGTAAGTATACGGAATACTGTATTATGCTAACCCTGTTTCTTTAATACGTCCTCTTACTTATTATCCTACGCGAATAAAGCAAAGGCTTTATCTTTCTAAAGCCCTATTGTCATGGGACACCTCTATAACACCTTATACACGTCTACCTGTTTCCACCAACGTAGCAAGAAGAGACTAACCGCGAGACAGCTACCCGATGGCAATTTGCCGGCAATCTACGGCAATCTAACAGCAATCTACTATATTCTGCCATATTCTACCAAAATCTACTAAATTCTACTAAGTTCTGCCAGGACCGCTCCTTAAATCCTATTCTACTCTATGTATATATTAACTAAGCAACTAAACTAATAATATATACCCTTTCTTCCCGTTTCCTTACTTTCCCTTCTTATATAACATCTTAACCTTATTACATAGTTTATATATATAGCTTAATAATATCTACTTCGCTATATATTATTACCACTTATACTTACTCTATAACACTATATTATATTAAAACCTTAAAAACCTATACTCTGCCCCGCCCTATTTAAATATAGAACAACGTTAAAGCCCCTATAACGGCCGCTAACATTATATCCGCACTTTAGGAACAATTAGTAAATATATAAAAGTCCTTTATAGACGCCCTTATATAAAACTAAGCTGCTATAGCTTAATAGCAAGCCAAATAAAAAGTACAGCATTAGAAAATAATTAAGGCCCTCTAAAAAGAAATCTGCACCCTTAAGACGCCTACGTTAAGCCCTTAAGACCAATTACTATTACTAGAAGCCAATACGCGGAATATAAGCCCTAAACTAGTAATAGTTATCTTACCGGTAGAACCAACTACTACGTTATAACAATCTAAAAAACTACTAGACCCTTTAGTATTTATTAGCAAACAATAAGAGCTTTAGTTATTCTTAAGCTAACTTAAGAATAAACTAACTAGTAATGCTAACCGTTACCTAACTAAAGCTAACCAACTCTACTACGCCCTAAGTTAACTAGGAGGAGACGTAGCTAACCCTATTAAACCTCTTTAGCCGAACTTAGTATAAAGCCTAGTTATACTTCTTAAAGCTATATACAGTAACCTAAACCACTAAGCTACCGCTTAAAGGAAGATAAACTATATAACTTAAAAAAAGAAAAGTTTCCTAGTATACTTCTCTAAATTTAATTATTATATAAAGGAAACAGGCTAAAATAACTTCGCACTAATTAACAGCCTTATTAAATCTCTAAGCCCTAAACTAAAAACCTCCCTAATTAGTATAGACCTATTAGGAGCCCTTAACGCCTATATAAACGTTATTAATAAACGGTATAATAATATACTACGCCTAATACTAAAGCCCGCTCCTTAATATAATACAACAACCCTATAAATGTCTACTAAGTTATTATCCTAGCCTAAGCATCCTAACGCTATAGATATTAATACTAGAACCCTAGGATACGCCTTACTAGGGTTCTCTAAATAGGAATAATACACTAAGCTAGGCCTTTGCTTTAAATATAGAAGTAGCTCCTATCTCTTTAACTACTACTCCGCCCCCTTTTAAAAAGACCTATAAATAGTTAACACTAGCAGCCATTTACTATACTAATCTCCTAGCTACTAACCCTAATTCTTATCTGGCTCCAACTCTATATCTAGTAAGCACTACTTATAAGGATAAAGTTACAACTAATATTCTAGAGGAACCCCTTCTCGCTCGCCACTAAAAGGCACGTCCTAGAGTTAAGTTACTCTTTAAAATAGCTATATTACAGGATCTTATTAAATGCATTAGATATAGCAAACCCTAACTCTTAGGATTATAGTATAACTATTAACTGTCGTCTTTAGCAAAAGGGTTAATAGGCTAATACTTAAGTCCTAATTAATATAGGAGCTAGCAGCATGGGATTTATTAATAAGATCTTTATGTAAAACAATAGGTTTACCCTAACACCCCTTAACCGGCATATTAATGTATTTAAATTTAATAGCAAACGCGCTATCTTAGGCCGTATTACTTATATAGCGGCTTTAAAACTCTAATACCTAAACTATAAAGAATTAATTAAGCTCTTTATAACTACCCTAGGTTACCCAGTAATTTTTAGATAGCCCTAGATAAAGCTATATAAGGTAACTATTAATTAGGACAACCTTAAGCTTCTATTCACCGCCTCCTATTATAAACAAAGGTGCTTTATAACTTACTACTTAGACCCTAAACTAAAATCTAAAGAATCTACCAGAATCTACCAGTCTAAAATTTCCACTAATATCCACCCTATACCTAAAAAGTCCACCCAATTCCACTAACCTAAGAATTCCACCAAATTCTACCAACCTAAGAATTTCACCAAATTCTACTAACATAAAATTTCCACTAACGTCCACTAAGAACCCAAAAATAATATACAACTATATAAACCGACTCTAACTGCCGCACCCCAAACTAAGTAGAAGCTTAAGCTTAATATACAAAAGTACTAAAAGAACTAGTATTCTACTATAAAAAGGATACTTAAAGAACCTAAACCTAAATCTAATACTAACTCTATACCTAATACTAAACCTAAACCTAAATAAGAAACTATATAAGAAACTAAGGACAATTTAAGCTTACTTAACACCTTAGACATCTATATAATTAGAGCCACCCTATTAGCATAACTTGCTAGGAAACCTAAATATATAATCTTTGCCGTTATAATAGCTAATATTAAAAAGGCCCTAGTACTACAGAAGCATACTAACCCTGCCACAAAAGTACTAGTATGCCACTATAAGCACCTAAAGGTATTCTTATAAAAGAAAGCCAATAAGTTAGCAGAACACTAACTATATAACTATAAAATTATACTTAAAGAAGGAAAATAGCTAGGATTTAGACCTCTATACAAAATGTCCTAGAATAAACTTAAAGTGCTATAAAAGTACTTAGATAAGCACCTAAGTAAAGGATTTATTAGAGTAAGCTCTTCGCCTATAGCTGCACCTATAATCTTTATTAAGAAACCTAGCGGCGGTATATACTTCTATATAGACTACCAAGCTCTTAATGCTATTACTATTAAGAATTAATACCCGCTCCCATTAATTTAAAAGACACTAAATTAATTAAGTAAGGCTTGCTACTATACAAAACTTAACCTTATCTATGCATTTAACCGCCTTTATATTATAAAAGGAGATAAATAGCTTACCGCATTCCGTACTAGATATGGACTATTTAAATACTTAGTAACGCCGTTTAGCCTTATAAATGCCCTAAGTTTATTCCAACACTTTATAAATAATACCCTATAACCTTATCTGGACGTTTTCTATACTGCTTATATTAACAACATCCTAGTATATAGTAGTAGTAACTCTTTAATTAACGTCTGATACGGATCCTACTAGCCCACGCAGACTACTCCGTACAGGGGGGAAAACTTATATATTTACAGGAAGAAAACCCCTGCAGTTGGGGGAGGAAAAACCCTATAAGCAGCCTCAGTAGGATGAAACCCCCTAATTTGCCATGTTTGCACGTAGCTGCGGCCCTGTAGGCCTACAGCACGTCCTCCTCCTTAGATGTTTTAAACTCCTTAGGAACTACTGCTTCCTTCTCTAGCTTATCTAAAGCTAGAGTTCACTACGCCCTAGCTAGGCCTTGCCAATTAATCACCGTGTATTTGCCTCTCCCATATCTTAACTATCCCCTATATGCTATCTCTTATTAACCATTACCATATACGCCTTACCTCCCCCCCCCCCCCCCCTAGAGCCATTGAAGGCGTAAGGGGGATTTATCTATTCTAACTACCGTAATACCAAGCAGCGGGATGTATTATATTAGGTATCTTTTATACCTAGGCCCTAGCTAGGCCCTTTTAAAGGGTTACTACTCCATTAAAAGAAGATAAGGAAAACTATAGGTTGCAATCCAGGCTGCAGTATTACGGCAGTAAAACGGCAAGTAACCGTATGCTTGGCGGGCGATCGCCCTAGGGGTTATAAGGGGCCGTATATTTGCTTATTTGTTCGTTTGTTTACACGTTCACTTGTTTATTAATGTGAGGTTGTTAATGCTTTTAATTGGGGGTTAAGGGATGTTATCGAGTACTGTCCATCCATGTTAGATTGTATAGGTGCCCTAGATAGGAGAACAGTGTAGTAGTTGTCGTATTATAGAGGGCCAACAGTAGTAGTTTTCAAGATCTCACCATCCGAAAATTTTTCACCACCGCCCTTAACGCCTATAACCACCACCAGGTCCTGTCCGCACGCTATACGACGTCTCTGCGTTGGCTCTGGATCTGATCTTCGAAGACCTAGGTTCGTAGCCGTCACCACGTACAGGTGCAGAGTCCGATTTCGACGGCCACATCCTAGTATATAGTAATAACCTAACTAAATATAAGAAACACGTTAACCTTATCCTAAAAGCCCTACGTAGAGCTAGCCTATAATTAGATATAGATAAATGCGAGTTTTATAATAGAAGTCCTATACCTTAGACTTATTATTTCTATAGATAGTATATAAATGGACCCAAAGAAGATTAAAGTAATTATAAACTAGCAAGAACCTAAGAATATTAAGGATATAAAAGCCTTTATAGGATTTGCTAACTTCTACTAATAGTTTATTAATAACTTCTCTGCCCTAGTTTTACCTCTTATAGCTCTAACCTAAAAAAATAAAGCCTTTTATCTTTAACAAGGAATATAAGAAGGCCTTTGTCTACCTAAAAGTTATATTTACCACTATACCTATACTTTAACACTTTAACCTAAACCAAAAGAGTATTATAGAAGATAACTTATCTAACTATATTACTGGAGGCATTTTGTCCTAGTATAATAAGGAAGGAGTACTGTACCCTATAGTATACTTCTTAAAATAACCAAGTCTAGCTAAATATAACTACAAGATTTATAATAAGGTTTTATTAGCCATTATTAGATATTTTAAACAATAGTGACCCGAACTAGAAGGCGCCGGATTTCTAATTAAGGTCCTTAGCAACTATAAGAATCTATAGTACTTTATAACCATAAAACAGCTAAGTTATTACTAGGCCTATTAGTTAGAATATTTATCTTATTTCTAATTCTTAATTATATACCGCCTAGGCGTTTAAGGTTAGAAACCTAATACCTTAACCCAATATTTATAAAACATGCCAGTATAAAAAAAAGCGCGTGCCTACCATAATTAAACCCTACTTTGCCCTAAGCTATTTAACCCTCCTATTAAAGACGTTATAATGCACGTCCTTAAAATAACCAATTAATTAATTAAACAGATAATAGTTAATAAATACCTAAATAATAAGTTTATCTAAGAAACGCTTAAGCTAATTTAAAACAGCGTTAGATGCTCTAAAAGGATTTCTCTAAGTAAATATAAAGCTTATAGAAACCGCTTATACTACTAAAACTATCTAGTTATACCTAACCACAATAAACTTAAGCTTAAGCTCTTTAAATATATATATAATCTACTAGTAGCTAGCCACCTAGGTAAAGGAAAAACCCTAGAACTCCTCTAATAAGAGTACTATTAACCAAATATATATAATATAATAAGAAGGTATGTCTCTAGCTACTATACCTACTAATAAGCTAAAGCTTTATATAAGACATATAATAGCTTTCTAAAGCCACTACCTGTTCTAGACTAAAGATAAAAAGATATCTTAATTAACTTTATTATTAAGCTCCCTGCAAGTAAAGGGTATATAAACATTATAGTAGTTATAGACTAACTATTTAAGATAAAACACTTAATTACCTACCCTAATATGTTAGCACCTACTATTGCCTAATTATTCCTAGATTATATATAGAAACTCCACAGACTTCCTAAAACAATTGTCTCCAATAAAAGTAGACAGTTTATCTCTATATTCTAGAAAGAACTAACTACCCAACTTTATATTAAAGCACTATTGTCTATAGTATACCACCTAAAAACGGACGGTTAAATAGAATATGTAAATGCTATAATAGAATAGTATATTTAGATATACACATTATATTTACAGGATAACTAAATAGACTAGCTTATATTTACTAAGTTTACTATAAATAACTCTATCTTAGAAACCACAAAGGTCTTCTTATTATTGGCCAACTACAGCTAGCACCTATAAATGGGTTTTAAACCCTTTAGTAATGTCCCTTACTCTACTTATTATACCTTATAGGTTATAGAAGTAAATAAATTTATAAAAAAGATAGAAGAACTAAAAGAGTTCCTTACTAATAAAATAATATAGGCCTAATCTATCTATAAAGCCGTAGTAAATAAGAACTAAACCCTAGCACCAGCCTACTAAATTGGCAACTTTATCTAGCTAAATATAAGAAATCTAAACACAAAACAACCTACTAAGAAACTTAATTGGAAGAACGCTGACCCTTATAAGGTTAAGAGAGTTGTTTCTCCTTATGCCTACTAACTAAAGCTCCCTAATACGGTTAAAATCCACCCTATATTCTATACCTTAGTCCTCTATCCTACTGCCCCTATATTAGACGCCCTACCTAAATAAATCCAAGACCCTCCCCTACTAGTTAAAGTAGATAGTAAGGATAAGTACCTTATTAAAAGAATTAACAATATTAAGTACGACAAATAAAAACGCTAATATATATACCTTATAAAATGGAGAGGCTTTTATAAGCCTATATAGGAACCTATTAACTCTATAGGACTTATATAAGCCATAGAAGATTTTTATAAACTCTACTTAGAACTACTATAGCCCCATCTTACAGAAGCTTAAGTTTAAAGGGGGGGTACTGTTATAGGACACCTCCGTAACACCTTATATATATCTACCTATTTCCACTAACGTAGTAAGAAGAGACTAACCGCAAGACAGTAACCCAATAGTAATTTACCGGCAATCTATAGCAATTTAACAGCAATCTGCCACATTCTACTATATTCTGCCAAAATCCACTAAATTCTACCAAGTTCTGCTAGGACCGCTCCTTAAATCCTATTCTGCTCTATATATATATTAACCAAGCAACCAAACTAACAATATATACCCTTTCTTTCCGTTTCCTTACTTTCTCTCCTTATATAATATCTTAACCTTATTACATAGTTTATATATATAGTTTAATAATATCTACTTCGCTATATATTATTACCATTTATAGTTACTCTGTAATACCTATATTATACTATATAAAGTACGTCTTCCCGTTTTATATCCCGTTAGCTTTACTTTACTATATCCCTATAATCTATAGCTGGCCGCCAATTAGGTTAAATACTATTGTCTATAAAAGTCCCCACAGCCCTAGTCTTAATACTAATCTCTTTTAATATGCGTAGGTAATCTCTAAATAACTAAAACATTATATTCTTATATAAGAGAGACCTTTAGATATTTAGCGTTTTGTAAAACAATTTTTAGAACGTATTAGCCGCGAGCGCTAGACGTTTAATTACCTACTAGGTAAAAGTTGGCGTTATATTCTAATAAATTAGATCTACTGGAAACCATACCATTCTATTCTCTTTAATACATACTTAGAGGTTTAGACCCTAACGTTAATTTCTTTCGCCTTTAATATCCTTATCGCTTATATCCGACTCCTCTCTCTCCTTTTTCCGCCGTTCCCCTAACTATATAGATAGATATAATAAAGGGTTGGTGCTAGTACTTATATAAAGGATGCGTACTAGTATAGATACTATTACTCTGTTAATAAGCTGTTCCTTCTATAACGCTACTAGTTAACTATTATACCCTATACTAACTCTTTTAATAATTACCTTAAGGCCAAAGAGCTACCGGTTTATCTCTATGGCTGCAAATGTATTTACCTTATTAGTAGGCAGAACCTAGTATAGTGTATACCCAACTACCCCACTAGCCGTAGCTTAGCTATCCACTACTAATAAAGTAGGCAATTTTATAGTATTAACGTCCCCCTCCTCTAGTGCTCTAAGCAGCTCTATTGTTATATAGTATTCTTGCCTAACCCTATGGTTTTTATTTTTAGAACCCTGTAAGGTGGAGAAGAGCTGCTATTTAGTAGTGGTATATGCTTTAAGCAGCTGCCGTCTCTTTACTACGTTTAGATGTATACCTTTTGTGCTATTCATAGAATACCATCGTTTTAGCAATTCCTGTAAATAGCTAAGGGCTTTAAACTGCGAGTTCTAGAAGGGGCTATATCCTTTAAATAGTGTAGCAAATATTTCTTTATTAACGTTATACGCCTTATTATAAGTAATACCGCCATTATAGCATAGGCTATTAGTTTACTATAGCTCTACCCTTATACTACTAGAGTCCCTTATAAGGGCCTAGTGGTAACAGCATATCTCTATTAATTTAGAGTTATAGTTAGAATAGGCGAATTTCCTTACCTAGTTATTTAAGCAGTATAGCTTTTATATAAGCGTAACGCCTCTACTAGGATCCCTAGTAGATACTAGCATATCCTTTATACTAATATCTACCTAGCAGTCCTTAGTAGGTATTTATTCTGCATTAAAATTACAGCATTAGTTAAGGTATTTTAAAAAGTTATTTTACGCTAGGCTAAATATATCCCGTTTGGTAAACAGCTTAAGGCTATATTTAGTTATTACTAAAAACGGATTATAGAAGGCATTACGCTATATAGTTCTATTCATAGTATAGTTATAAGAGAGATATTATACCTTAGCCTAAAATATTTTTAAATATAATATGGGTACTATATACCTAATATCTATAGACTAACCAGTTCCTATTATAAAGCATTCTTACTTAACTTAGTAGTATAACTAACTACCCTTTAGACCTATCTAAGATCGCTTTAAGGAATAAGAACCCTAACGACTACCGCTATATCCTATAGCAGTTATTACTAGCTAGAGGTAACAAGAACCCACTAAAGCTTAGCTTTTTTAAGTTAGAAAACCGCTTTAAAGGCCTAGAAATCTAAATCCGCTAACGCTAGGATATTAACAGCTTTATTACTTAAGCAACTACGCTAGCTATATATTAAGGCGGGTTTAACTTAGCGTATAGACCTTTATTCCTCTAGCGTATTATATAGAACTTAAGGATCTAAATCTAAGGCTATAAAGTGCATAAGTTAAAACAGCTCCGCCTAGGTAAGGGCCTAATAGTAGGCGGGTTTGGCTACAAATATTATATATTCTTCCCGTATATAGTTATTAAAGATAGTGGCGAAACATACCTATTAGATAGAAAATAAGCCGTTTAGGTTAATTATATTATACTTCTAGCTTTAAAGCTTAGTTATCTACCTAACGTCTACTAGTATTACCCTTATAGCTTTACAGAGGCGGACGCTAAGGCTAAAGTTCAAACTAAGTATCACAGCACTGACCTAACGTATACCGTTTCCTACTGTTAGCTAGCCCACCACTAGCGCCTTGGCGGCTGGCCCTACTCTTTATATATAATACCCCCTTTTACCCTTCTTCTCTTCTTTATAGCATAACATAGTTATTCAATCTACTTCATTGCAGCACTGTAACAGTTTGTGCTATCATCAATTGCGCCCTATCGCGATTACTAATTCCCTATATCCCAGTTATCTCCGCCCTAAAGTAATCGCGACCTATACGCGACGCGTCTATATGCTATAACCCACCACAGTCCTAAAATAATCCTTAGTTTTTTCCTAGCGCCAAAGATTACCTAAATAGGCGATATTAATAACGCCAAAATAGCTAAAACCCAGAACCCCTATAATAACGGTAGTAACCTAGCAGAAAAAACGGATATCTAAAGACCTATTAATATTTAGTGGAAAAGGCACCCTGCTAGAATAATAAGCTAACTTTAAGACCTAGCACATTAAGATTAAAGGAGTTTTTAACTGTAACTGGGACTACTTTAATACAGTCTAATCCCAGATCCTTTATATCTTGGATATACTAGAGGGCAAGGCCTATAAGTTTATTAAGTAGGGCCTAGAGCTTATATATAAGAACCCAAATAATATATCTATATGGAAATGGCCCACTAAAGAAGATATACTTAAAGAGCTTACTGCCTACTATAAGGTCCTTAATATAACCTAGGTTGCAAAAAATAAGCTTAACCATTTTCCCTAGGGCAAGTATAATTACTAGTCCTAGAAGGAAGAGCTTAATAAGTTAATAGTTTGCGCTAGGAAGATAGATAAATAGAAGGTAGATCTACTCTAAAAATAGAAGAGCTGGTACTTAGACTTGCCTATAAAATTAATAACAGCGACTATATAGGTTAGAGCAAGTAGATGGATATGTTTACTAAGAACTTTATAAACTATATACACTAAGCTAACCTTAAGAATACTAACTACCGCCTACCTGCTTAAGCTCCTGCCTCTATATTAACCCTAACCCTAACCCTAGCAGTAACTAGAGAAACCTATAGACCTTAATAGAATCTTAAACACGGAGTGTAAGTGCCACTTTAATAATAGACTATGCCTTGCCTATGGCCTGCCTAGCCACTAGAAGGATGCTTATAACCCTACTATAACAACAAACCTAGTCCTAATGCCAGCCTATTAAATAACATAAACTAATAACTACGGATATAGTAACCGCGGAGTCCATTATAGCCGCGGTAGATAACCCCCCCCCTTTAACCCTACGGCTTAGTTACTTTAAATAATGCCCTATATAAAAGCCTAACCTATTAATAATACCTAGAATTAGCAACTCCGCGCTAGCAAATACAAACACAGCCATATTATTAGTAAGGTGCTATCTCCCTATACCCTAACCAAGACTAACACTACCAGCTAGATAGATACTAGATTGCCCCACTAAGACAGCCCTATACCCTAGTTGTTAAAAGGCAAACCCTTAAACTAAGTCGCGTCCAAGGGTCCAAACTATATAAGGAGGAAGATAAGAAGATTAGGTCCCTATTACTAGACCAATTAGTCCTTTCTATTAGTAAACTGCTACTTAATCTTAGATTAGTAAACAGTAATAAGAAATTAATCCTTATTTAAACCTAACTCTCCTTATTATATAACCTATACCCCTAAGTTTTTATTAACACAGTAAGCCTAGTAGACTTAGGTAGTACTATAATAGTATTTACCAACATAGAGTCTATTATAAGAAAATATAATATTATAACTAAGAAACTGTTGGTACCTAGGCCACTATACCTCATAGATAGTATCCTAACTTTACTTATTACAGACTACTTCACCGCCTAAATATTAATTGACATCTATACTAAAGCTATGCTCTTTCTTATTCCTAAACTCTCACCTAGTACCCTAATTATCTTAGGTATGCCTTAGCTCTAGAAACATAAGCCCCGCCCTAGCTTTAGAGAGCTTAAGATCTGCTTTAACTTAGACTACTGCTTTAAAAACTGCCTCCTATAGGGGACAGCCAACAGTAGTAGGGACGCCCTATATAGATACTTAGTACTACTAAGCCTAGTGCCTAGGACTATATATAAAGCCCTAATAATAGAAGATATTCCTAATAAAGGGGAACCTATATAGCTGTAAAGCAACAAGATAGCAGAAAACTAGATTACTTTAGTACTTAAGACTAAAATAATAGGCTAGCCAGCCTTGCCAAGACTAAGGAAGAAGGTCCGCTTTACGCTGTTATTACTAAAAATCTAACGCCAATCCAGACACCCTTTAAACCCCAGCCATCTAGCCCAACACCTAGAACTAAGCCATATGCCATATACACACACTATAGCCCGTGTTATAGTAAGGACTAGCCAGGGAATTACTAAGACCCAAATAATAGAAACCGCGCCACTATAATGCCTAACCTTGCACCTACTTCCTGCACGCCTTATATAAGGCCGCCACCTAGGAACCGCTCCTAAGAGCTAACTAAGACAAGCTAGCCCCACCGCGACGTTAGGAGAAGACTAAATACGCCTTAACCTAGACAATATTATAAATATACACGCCGTAAATTTCACCCAGTTTTATAAATAAAAAGGTGTAAAAGTAATAAGGATCCATATAGTAGAGCTGGTAGAATTAGTAGAATAAGAAGAACAGAAATAATTAATAGATAAACTCCCTACTAGACTAGTTAAAATATTAAACCTAACAGAGAAATCCTTCTACTGCTTAGTTAATGGTAACTATATAATAGAAGAAGCCTATAAGGTCTTCCCTAGTTATTTTTACTATTTCCTTAAGGAAAACCTTTAGACTATAAATACTAAGTTCCTCCGCCATAAAGTTATAGATATAGATGTTAAGAAGTTTATAAAAGGCAAACCTGCTCTAACTAGGGATAATATTATATAACGCCTCCTAAGGGAACATAGGTACTATATTAAGGGGTTTCTTCCAAAGAATGCTAATAAGCTCCTACTATATCGCCTATGGGACTATAAAATTAAAATTATACTAGGAAAGCAGCCCCTATACCACAAAAACCGCCTACTCTCCCCTACCAAGCTCTAATACATTAAGAAATGGATTAATAAGATACTTAATAAAGGCTTTATCCAAGAATTAACGTCCCCCGCTATAGCCCTACTCCTACTTACTACTAAGCCAAAAAAAGAGGTAAGGATCTACTATAACTATAGAGGACTTAATAACGTCACCGTTAAGAACTAATACCTACTCCCGCTTATCCATAAGACACTTAATGCCCTATACGGCGCCAAATTCTATACTAAGCTTAATATTATTACCGCGTTTAACAGGATCCGTATTGCCAAGGGCTATAAATGGCTTATAGTATTTATTACCCACTTTAGGCTCTACAAGATGCTAGTAACCCCATTTAGCCTTTATAATACCCTAGCTATATTCCAGAACTATATTAACTATATTCTTTATAATACACTAGATAACTATTGCATAGCATACCTTAACAACATCCTTATATTTTCTAAAACTTAAGCTAACCATACTAGGCATATTAAAGAGGTAATTTACCGCCTTAGAGCTGCTAGCCTCTAAATTAATATTAGTAAGTTAGAGTTCTATATAATAAAGATAAAGTACCTTAGCTTAATTATCTTAATAAAAGGAATAAGTATAGACCCTAAAAAGGTCTAAGCTTTATAAGCATAGGAGAACCTAACCTTAGTTAAGGAATTACAGCAGTTTCTTAGATTTATAAACTTTTACTATAGGTTTATCTAAAGTTATTCTGCTGTTACTATACCTATAATAAAACTCCTAAGAAAGGATATCAAATGGCCATAGGGACTAGAACAAGCCAAGTTATTTAAGGCCCTTAAGAGAGCCTTTACTTCAGCACTAGTACTAGCATACTACGACTATATAAAGAAAACAGTGGTAGAGATAGATGTATTAAATTGGGCTTCTAGCGGAGTCCTTTCCTAGTATAATAATAACAGTAAACTAAAACTAGTCGCATTCTTCTTTATAAAGCACTCTATGCTAGAGTATAACTATAAGATCTATAATAAAGAACTCTTAGCTATTATTAAGGCTTTAGAGGAATAGCGTCCTAAGCTATAAGGGACTAAGGAGCTATTTAAAATTATTACTAACTATAAGAACCTATAGACGTTTATAACTACTAAGCAGCTAAACTAACGCCAAGTCTAGTAGGCAGAGTTCCTTTTACAGTTTAACTTTATAATTATATATAGACCTAGCAGTAAAGCTACGCTCCCTAACACCCTAAGCTAACTACTAGGAATAAAACCTAAGGATGCTAATAATAAACGCCTCCGCCACTAAGCCTAAGTTATTATACCGCCCCAGAAAGTTAACCCCATAATCTTAGAAGAATTACTACATAAATTCCACAACTCTAATAATGTGGAGTTTATAGCCACTCTAGACCCCAAAATAGCTAAAAAGTCACTAGATAAGCTAATCCGGTTAGGATACTAGGAGAACAAACTCGTAAGAGATATAGTAACGGCTCTGCGTAATTAGAAAGCTCGCTATTAGCTAAAGAAAATTAGGAAATTACTCTATTATAATAAGTTAGAATATAGCATTATTAACAAACAGATCTACTTCCGCTAACGCCTCTTTATCCCTAATACCTTAGACCTCCACCTAGAAGTTATCCATCGCTCTTATAGCAGCGGCCCTACTAGTCACCCTAGCCAGGTTAAGACTCTTAACCTCTTAAACCAAATATACTAGTAGCTAGAAATCTCCCAGTTTATAGCTACCTTTATTAAAGACTATGCCCTATACTTTCGCACTAAGACCCCCTATTTTGCCCTACCTAGTTTTCTAAAGCCACTAAAACTACCCGCTCGCCTATAGACCAATATTTTAATTAACTATATTATAACGCTGCCAGTATGCTAATGCCATGGTAAGGCATACAAATATATCCTTGTTATTGTGGACTGCCTAACTAAAATATAACACCTTATTCTAGTAATAGGACTCTTAATAGAGGAGCTAGTTAATGGCTTTATTAATAATATATATAAGCTCCACAGTATACTAAGCACAATTATCTCTAATTACGGCATATAATTTATTAGCGACTTCTAGTAATAACTAAGTAAACGCTTTAAGACAACCTTATAACTAAGCTCAGCCTAGCACCTAGAAACAGACGGCCAAACTAAAATCATTAACGCTGCCGTAAATAAGTATCTCTATGCTTTTGTTAGCTTTATATAGGATAACTAGGTTAACTACCTACTACTTACTAAATTTGCTATAAATAACCAAGTTAATAAAAGCATAGGCATCTCCCTGTTTTTTACAAACTATAGCTTTAACCCTCACCTTAGAATTAAGCCTACTGGCCCCCACCTACTAACACTATTAGTATAAGTAAAGAAGAAGTTCTTCTACGTAGACTCTATAGCCAACCGCTTTAAGTGGATATTAATATAGCTTAAGGCCCTAGCCCGGATTTTATAGTAACGCTATAAAGATAATACCAATACCTATAGGGACGAGAGTGCGTTATTCTATAAAGGCAACATAGTTATAGTTAGCTTAAAAAATATAAAGACAAACAAACTTAAAAAAAAATAGGACGATAAATAGGACGGCCTATACCCCATACTTATAGTATACTAAGGGGCAGTTATAGTAGACCTCCTGGACCACATCTAAGTAAATAAATCCTTCTATATATCTAAGGTCCGCCTCTAGGCTACTAAAGAGATCCCTAGCTAAGCAAATATTAATACCATAGAGCGCCGTAATATACAAGGACAAGTAATAGAAAGAGACAATAACGGCAATATAAAAGATAAATAGGAGTTTAAGAAAATCCTTAATATACATAATAAAGACCCCTAAGGCCTAACTTATAAGATTAAATAGAAATATTATAAAAATATAACCTAGCAGCTAAAAAAGGACCTAAAGGGTTGTGAACAAGCTATACAGCGCTTCTATAAGCAATACCCTAAGAAGCCAGAACCCCCAGATTGGGCATAAGATAAGGAAAAGCCATGCTAAGGTTATAGCCGACCACCGTATTAAAAATCTATGGTGGTTAAGATATTATAGAACTTTAACTAGCAGTTAAAGTTATCTAATTGGTTAGAATTCTTGCTAAGAGCACTATACGCCAACTTTATTTAATAAGCCAACCAATTAGGATTTTTTAATATTTCTATAGTAAAAACAAGTGGTCTCGCGTACTACCTATTTAAAGTTATTTATTTAGTTTAGGGACCAAACCTTCTAGAGAGGGGAGTACTATTATAGCACTAACCTAACGCATACTGTTTCCTACTGTTGGCTGGCCCACTACTAGCGCCTTGGCGGCTAGCCCTACTCTTTATATACAATACCCCCTTTTACCCTTCTTTTCTTCTTTATAGCACAACGTAGTTATTTAGTCTACTTCATTGCAGCACTGTAACACTAAGTTATTTACACTACTACGGTTGCTACTCTAATTGCTATTACGCTTACTATAGTTACTACTAGCTAGCTTTCTTGCGCTAGTAGGCCTTATACTTAGTCCTCTACTAGGCCGCCTTTTAGTTATCTTTATAGGTATAATATAGTTTGCGAGCCTATGGGTTATATAGGCCTTTAGGCCACTCTATTAAAATCGCGAAAAACGTAACGCGTTACTTAACTACTACCTTAATAGCTACACTATAATAAGAAAATTCCCTTTTTTAAGAGGGCAGGTTTATTTTAGCTATTAATACCTATAAGTAAAGCTAATTCTTAACTTTCCGATCCGCTATAAAGATATATAATATACCTAGATGGCCTAGATATTAGTATAGGCTATAGGCCTATAAACTATATTTACGCTAAGTCGCATTAAATTTCTATCTATACCGCTAGGCCGCATTAAATTTCTGTTCTAATCCCTATTAAAATAACACCAAATTCCTTAACTTTATAGTAACGCAGCGACCTAACTATAATAGATATTTAAAATTTAAAACCTACGCGCGACTTACCGTACCTAGTTCTACCTCTCTTAAGCGAAAAAGTTGGCCTCTTATAAAAAAAATTTTGTGTTCCTTACTTAAATTTTTGCCAAGTCTCTTTGGTTCTAATAGATTTCTAACCCCCTAACCCTTATAACGCCCTAGATCCATTACCCCTTCTAGTTTACTCCTTTTAATATATATATATCTCTATTTTAGGTTAATAATAGTAATTACTGATAAGTTTATAAGTTTTATTTTTTATAGTATATATTTTACTAACTTATTAATAAGCTTAAGCTAGAGTAACCTATAATAATAAAAGTATTTTATAAGATCTTTAGAATTACTACCTTTTTATAGTATTTCTATAACATATTTAGTAGTTCTCTATAGGGTATTTATTATAAAAGGGTTATTATCTATTTCATTATAAAATAGGTATTAAATTTAATACTCCTTTAGGTATAAAGCGTATACTATTTTGCCTAAAGCCATATTTTTTAAAATATTTTTTAAGCTTATTAGTAATATATACCCTTTTTTCAAAACCAGGCCCCTACGCGCGACACGCATGGTCCGCACAGTGCGCGGCCCTTGTAGCCGGCCAACGACGAGCAAGGAGGAAATACACAAGCAGCCACGATTCTGAGGACGAGAGATGATATAAAGACACAAGAAACCAGCTAAAGAATACCCTAAGAAAAGAAGCAAGGAATAACTAGAGACGGTTTATAAACGAACACACTAATAACCCGAGTCTCCCCTATAACAAGGGTCTTTGGACCATAGCGAAATGGGTAAAGAAAAAGGTAGGACGCCTAGTAGAAGATCCATACCTACTACCCCTACGAAGAGCAGGCGAACCATAGGCCACAAGCAATAATAACAAGAAGGCAAAGATCCTTATAGAAAGATTTTTCCCTTAACCAGCTCCAGTAGACCTTAGCAACATCACCAGTGAAACACCGGTGACTTGCCTAAGGGTTAACAGCGACATAATAACTAAAGAAATGGCTAGAACTATTAGCCGCCTCTTAAACAATACAGCACTAGAACTAGATAGGATCCTAAACAAAGCCCTAAAGACCTATGGACTACTTATAGCACCTTGGCTTGCAGACGTAGCCAGAGCATGCTTTGCAATAGGCTACTACCTATAACTTGGAAGATCCATAACGACGGTCGTCTTATAAAAAGAAGGCAAAGTAGACTACTTAATCCCAGGAAGCTACCGCCCTATTACCTTAGAAAACACCCTAAGCAAGATCTTAGAAAAGGTTATAGCGGACCACATAGCAGATACGGTAGAGGAATACGCCCTACTACCACAAAGCTAAATAGGGGCAAGAAAGAATCGCTCAACGCTATTAGCACTTACACTACTCGCTGCTACCATTAAAACTGCATAGGCTATGCGAAAGGATTTCGTAGTATTAATGCTTAGCCTAGATATTAGCGGCGCCTACAATAATATACCCCATAAGCGTCTCCTATACATCCTTAGGGCAAAGGGCTTCCCAGAATAGATTATTTAATTTGTTTAAGGATTTACAGGCTAGAAAGAAACATTACTAGTCTTTAGCAGATACCAGAGCCCCCCTATTGCAGTTATAACAGAAATACTATAAGGATTACCTCTGTCGCCTATACTCTTCCTCTTCTTTGTAAGTAACCTGCTTAATACCTTTAAGGAAGGGGCGACCTAGGGGATAGACTTCGTTAATAACACAAACCTAATTATATATAGGCCAACAGCCGCAGAGAACTGTAGGACACTAGAGAAAGCCTATAACACCTATATAGAATGGGCAAGATGATATAGAGTCCAATTCTTACCAGAGAAATACCAGCTAATCCATTTTATAAAAAAACATAACCAATCTGCAGATCTTTAGCATATAATCTATATCTAAGGCTTTGGGGGTTAACCGGTTTAAGGCCTAAGGGTATTAGGAGTATAGGTAGACAGCAAGCTCTAATAGAGCACACATACGGCGTAAGCGGCCCGTAAGGGCCAAGCATAGTATATCGCCATGTCCAGGATCATTAATTCTATATAGGGTCCATACTTCTAGAGGTTACGCCTACTATACACAGCAGTTGTCCGGCTAACTATAATGTATAGATCTAGCATTTAGGCCACTGGAGAAACCAAGAAAGGCCCCCTTAAATCACTCCTTAAACCACTCTAAAAGGTCTAAATAGCCTGCCTTAGGAGTATAACAGGCGGGTATAAGCGAACGGCCACAGCACTGCTTAAGAAGGAAGCCAATATTCCCCCCCTATAACTATATATTAAAGCTGATACAATATAAAGGGTGCAAAAGGAACGTAACTCTAACGTTATAAAGTATATTAAGACACGCCTAAATAAACTATAGAGGGACCCTAGGGTGCCCTATAGAAGAAGGAACTAACAACCCTAAAATAGGGAAGATATATTAGGAAAACAGATAGAGAAAGTAGAAAAAGAATAGTATAGTGCTAGAGCCCAGGCCTATATAGAGAAGGAAGGGAGACGCGTAAGAGGCTAGTAAAGACAATAGCAAGGGAGAGAAAGGAGCCAAAGTAGAGTATAAAAGAGTACTAGAAAACCATCTACCGCAACACAATACTGGTTGGACTAACGCTGGAGAGATAAATAGGAGTTAAAGGTATAGAGGTAGACTTAGGCAAGGGGAACCCAAGCTATAGTATAGGTAATACTATAGGGGGTAAATACCTAAGGGCTCTAAGAGGGCCTAATAAAGGTAGAAAATATAATAGCAACACTTTTAAGGACAGGAATAATAGGACTAAAAGATTAGCTTTACTGGATAGGTATCCTAGTAAGTAGCCTAAGGTGCAAATATAGCTGGCTAAGACAGACACCAAAATATATAATACTATTATACCCCTTACGCACTAGCTAAAAAGCAATACTCTTAGTAGCTAGCACAGAAAACTATAATACACTACTCTTAATATAGAAAGGCCTTAAGGCGGCTACCCAGTGGCTTATTGGCTAAAATATGCTAGACTAGTTCCGGGTTGTAAAGGAAATAGCAATAGAAAGCAAAGGGGCGAGTAATAGGCGCCCCCTAATAACTCTACAGGAGTAGAGTACAGTGTATAATACTAGCGCGTCTGTAGGTTTGTTACGGCAGCAGTAGTTCCTAAGGAGGTCAAAAAGTAAGGTAGTAGAGCACCACTGGTGACTTGTAGGCGACTTGCAAGCGAGCCCTAAAAGGCAGGGAGATGGATTACGGGGTTTTCTTAAATAGAGTTTTCTCCCCACATGTATATAAGGAGTAGTCCGCATAGGCCCAACAGGGATCCAAATCGGACGTTAAGCAATAAATAATAATAATATATACCCTTTCAAGTTTTTATTATTTTATTATTTAAAAGCTTTTATTTTAAAGTGTATTTTAAAATCTACTTTTATAAACTAAAAATATTTAAGAATAAAGCTATAATTTATAAACTTAGCCGCCTAAAAGAGTTATAGGCTAACTACCTTAATATAGTTATATATATTAGCTACTAATACTATAAACGTATAGGCGCTATATAGTTTAATTTAACATTTATCTAAAATGCCTATAATAGGGTTTTACTACCTTAGTAATAAAATAAGTTTATACTTTTTTAATAAATTATACCATATAAGATTAATTTTAGCGCCGCTATTATATAGTACTTAGAACTAATATATTTTACTTATAAAAAGTATTATTTCTAACTTAATAGTAATATAAAAAGTCTATTTTTTTTATATCTTACCTTAGTTATAGTTAAAAGATATTTATAACTAAGGCTTTTTGTTGGTTTATTAGTATATTTATTACCCTACTTATTTTTCTAATAAAAATTCCCTTTTAGCTTTTTAAAGTATTTTTATAAGAATATTAAATAGGTATTAAATTAACCCTAAAAGTCTTTTCTATTATTTAAAGCTTTTAATTTTAACTATTTTAAAGTTTAGGTTTACCCTATATTACTATTAAAGTGCCTATACTTTTAGCTATCCTTTAACTTCTTACTAAAAAAGGTTTAGTTTTTTACTATATCCTTAATATTTAAAACCGCTTATTTAAAATTAGTATATATAATAATAATTCATTGCTTAACATCCGATTTGGATCCCTATTAGGCTTACGCGGACTACTCCTTATATATATATAGGGAGAAAACTCTATATGAGAAAACCCCGTAATCTATCTCCCCGCCTTTAGGACTCGCCTATATAGCGCCTACAAGTTACCTATGGTGCTCTACTACCTTACTTTTTAACCTCTTTGGGAATCACTGCTGCTATAACAAGCCTATAGACGCGCTAGTATCGTAAACTTAGCTTTACTACTATAGAGTTATTAGGGGGCGCCTAGAGCTCGCCCCTTTGTCTTCTATTACTATTTCCTTTGCGACCCAAAACTGGTCTAGTATATTTTAGCTAATAAGCTACTAGGTAACCGCCTTAAGACCTTTTTATATTAAGAGTAGTGTATTATAGTTCTCTATGCTAGCTACTAAGAGTATTACTTCTTGGTTAGTGCGTAAGGGGCATAATAGTATTATATACTTTAGTGTCTGTCTTAGCCAGCTATATTTATATCTTAGGCTACCTACTAGGACACCTATCTAGTAGAGCCAATTTTTTAGTCTTATTATTCCTATTCTTAGGAGTATTGCTATTATATTTTCTGCTTTTATTAGGCCTTCTTAGAGCCCTTAGGTATTTACCCCCTATAGCATTAACTATGCTGCGGCCTAGGCTCCTTTTGTCTAAGATAGCCTCTATACCTTTAACTCCTATATACCTCTCTAGTATTGGTCTAACTAGTACTATATTATAGTAGATAGTTTCCTAGTACTCTTTTATGCTTTACTTTAGCTCCTTTCTCTCTCTTACTGTTATCTTTACTGGTCTCTTACGCGTCTCCCTTCCTTTTTTATCTAAGCCTAAGCCCTAATACGGCACCATTCTTCTTCTACTTTTTCCACCTATTTCTCTAATATATCTTCCCTACTTTAGGGTTGTTGGTTGGCTCTTCTATAGGGCACCCTAGGGTCCCTCTATAGTTTGTTTAGGCGTGACTTAATATACTTTATAACACTAAAGTTGCGCCCCTTTTACGCCCTTTATATTACAGCGGCTTTAATATATAATTATAGGGGGGGGGATATTAGCTTCCTTCTTAAGCAGTGCTATAGCCGTTCGCTTATACCCGCCTGTTATACTCTAGAGGCAGGCTATTTGGACCTTTTAGAGTAATTTAAGGAGTAATTTAGAGGAGCCTTTCTTGGTTTCTCCTATAGCCCAAATACTAGATCTATATATTATGGTTGGCCAAATAACTGCTGTGTATAGTAGGCGTAATCTCTGGAAGTATGGACCCCATGTGGAATTAACAATTCTGGATATTACAATGTACTGCGCTTAGCCCTTATAGGCCGCTTATAACGCATATACGCTCCACTAGAGCTTACTATCTACCTATACTCCTAATACCCTTAGGCCTTGAACTGGTTAGCCCCCAAAGCCTTAGATATGGATTATATACTAGAGATCTATAGGTTGGTTGCGTTTTCTTATAAAATGGATTAGCTGGTATTTCTCTGGTAAGAATTAGACTCTGTATTATCTTGCCTATTCTATATAGGTGTTATGGGCTTTTTCTAGTGTTCTGCAGTTTTCTGCGGCTGTTGGCCCGTATATAATTAGGTTTATATTGTCGACGAAGCCTATCCCCTAGGTCGCCCCTTCCTTAAAGGACTTAAGTAGGTTGCTTACAAAGAAAAGGAAGAGTATGGGCAAGAGGGGTGATCCTTGTGGTATTCCTATTGCAACTACGATAGGGGGGCTCTGGTATCCACAAATTAGTATATATAGTAATCTATAATACGGCTTTTATATACTTTATTTTATTATAAATTACTAAGTTAATTCTAGCTTAAATAAATCTAATTTTCTTCTTTTTATAAATACTACTATTTTTATTTTTAAAGGGCTTTAGATCTATTTATTAAATATAAGTTTTTATAAAGTTTATAAACTAATAAAAATCTTAATAGTTTAGCTATATACTATTCTAGAATTGTTTTATATTATTATATTATATAATTTATAGATTTTAAGTTTAACCTTTTAAAAAGGTCTATAGCTATAGCTATATAGTAACTTACTCTTTATTAAGTTAATTAAGCGTAATTTAGTTTAGTAATTAGTCTTTAATTCTACTCATAATTTATTATATATACTCTTTAGTATTATTTTATATTATTAGTATTTTAAAAAGGTTATTTACTTTATAAACCTAGTTATTTAACTATTAGGCGCTAGGTCTATAATAGACTTCTAAACTATTAAAGGCCTTAGCTAGTTAGTTTATATCCCATTTTTTATTATTATATAAATACCTTTATTATTAAAAAGAAACTTTATACCTATATATAATAATAGCTATAAACCTAAATATTTAAAGTTTAGACTTAAAGCTAATATAGAAATATTATACAGCGTATAATAAGACCTAGTAATAATAGTTATAAGTATTATAGGTAATAGTAAAAAGTTTTTATATAGAATAGTAAGATCTTAAAAACTACTACTATACTATTTTTCTATTAAAGCACTTATATAATCTAATATAAATATTTAATATTTAATAGTATTCCCTAACCCCTAATAAAAAGCATTAATAACCTTTTATATTAATAAATAAATAAATTAATAAGTAAATATATAGCCCTTTTTAATCCTTAGGGCGATTACCTATAAAGTATATAGTTATTTACTATTCTTTACTATTACTATTTAGTAGCTTAGATTATAACTTATAGTTTTCCTTATCTTCTTTTAATAAAGTAATAACCTTTAAAAAGGGCCTAGCTAAGGCCTAAGTATAAAAGATACCTAAAGTATATATATATCCCGCTCGCCTTTAATATTAAAATAGTAGTTAAAATAGATAAATCCTCTTTATACCTTAAATAGGCCTTAAAAAGAGAAGGTATAGTATATATAGTAATAGTTAATATAAAAAATAGTATATAGGAGATGGTTAAGATATAGAAAATAATAATAAAATATAATAATTAATTAGTAAGGCCTAGCTAAAATATAGTAAACCTTAGCTTTAATAAGCTAAAAAGGAAAGTAATAGTTCCTAAAAGGATTAAATATCTAAAAAGGATAGAATATTGTCGGGAATAAGGCAAGCGGTCATCACGTGTCGCCGCGGCACTAGCGTGGCGAGGAGTCTTAAGCTTATCGCCCTTCCTCATTTAAAGAAAGAATATAAGTATACTAACCAACATCACTGTAACCTACTCGAGTAGTCATTATTGGTGAGTCACCCTGTGTAACCAACACTAATTAGTGGTTAAATACACAGTTAACTATAGAGCAGCTAGGTTTTCGAACAGAAAAGACAGTCTCGTATAGGGGTGCTATATGCGCTCATATGGAATGGATCCCAGCGATACTATGCTACCTTAGATTTACAGAAAACTAGTAACAGAAGTGTCACTAAGTACTAGGAAATACCAAGTTGCGTCTATTACACAGAACAACCACGTTTATGAAGATTTGGTTAAGTACTTTAGGTTAGAAGTATTACTAAACCTAGGGTCTTAAGTTAACGTCTAAAACGTGTTAAAACAACCATCTTAATACCTTTGATGTACCTTTGCAGACTATAGGATTACAATTACTACCTAACTATACGTTAAACAACCTTTATTTTCCCTAATCTTTTTATTAAAACGCGTTAAACAACCCTTAATAATAGCCATTATGGTGTTAACCTACCCAAAGAAGTATAAGGACGATATCAACCCAGAGATATAGAAAACTAACATAATTAACCTTAAAGATGTTAATTAATAAGATTTAAACAGATTCTTACTACACTATATAGCACACTATAAAGACAGCGAATATAACGATACCATACTATAGTACTATGTAAGGGAGGACTTTGTTAAATGGATAAAGGGAACATGAACTCCTATAAAGAAGGATATTATATAAGACTTCTGTAACTTCTTATGGGAGTATAGAGTGTTTATACCTATGGACGGGGGTACTATTAGAGACAATATTTAGAAGCAGGTTATTAATATAAAAGAAGAGCACAAATGGACTCCATAAGAGATTAAGCACCAACTACGCACTATAAGGAAGCTTAACTCACAATAAAATCCAAGTAATATACCTCTAAAGACGAATCTACCTCCGCCTTTAACTCCTCTGTGTCTAATCTAACCCGTAACTTTAGCTTTAAATACTACACCCTAATAAGAGCAGGCACAGGATCCCATTGCTTTGTGATTTAATAACCTTTAGACTCTACCAACCAGACCTACATCCCTACTATAGCCTATAATGCAACTCCTACCTCCTCCATCTTAATCTTAAATCGGAGGTAGTTTAAAATTGCTTATAGAGCTTGCGAAGCTCTATTTAGATTAAGAGAAGAAGTTTAGCAGGGAATTATATAATATTCTTAATTTAAAACTACGCATCTTCTATAACTATTGCTAGAAGGTAGGAATAGAGTCTAATTAATACCACAACACCTATTCTGTTATGCTTAAGGGCCGAGCTAGTACCTTCTATTATAATTATTTGGCAGGAAAAGGATACAATTTTGACCGCATAATATATAAGTTAAGATACCACTTCAAAACAGAAGAGAATAAGCAGTAGTATATATTAGAATAGAGAGAGACTACCTTTCTAAGGATTATTACTACAAACCTAGGTGTCCCTCGGCTTGATTATCTTTAAAAGCTCTTTAATTAACTTTAGATAATTTAGTATAGTTTATCCAAATTATATTAAGAGGATTTCAGCCTATATAATTAAGTTATTAGCGTATACTAAGGCGTTAAAGAATGCAACCTTACTCTCTTTAATCATGCAAATACTTATAAAGGAGTATATACTTAATTAAGATCTTCTATTAGCACTGCTCTACGCTCTTAAAAAGTATAGCAATTTAACGCCTAACTTTAACCTACTTTAATCGACCCGCCTAACTAATATAATTACAACTAGACTAATCAAATATATGGTGGCCATAGTAGGCAATACGGCAGAGGATACAATTAATGACTATAAGGCAAAGGTGGAGGTCCTTATAGAGGTTTATTCCAAAGTAATCGTTAGAAGAAGTGCTACGTTTATAAAAAACCGAATTGCTGGTTAACTAGGCATTCTCTTAATAAGCAAAAAGAGGTATATAATAAGTTTCGCTAGAGTGCAAAAAACGTTAGAAATTATAAGGTTACTATGGCCTACTTCTAAAGCTTCCTAGTTTAATATAAAGGCGTAGAAGATCTTAAGGGTAAAGTTAATAAGGCCAAACAGCTCCTTATAGATATAGAAATTAAGGACTACTCTCCCAACCAATACTTCACTAAGTATAGTAAGGTAGATGGTATATAAACTATTGCTATTCTTAATAACCAATATACGCTCCATGCTATTACAAAGTTAGATATCTTTAATAAGCTAAAGGAGAGTTCCGCGTTCTCCTTTAATAACAGATACTTGGTAAACGTCTTCTATGGTATTATACCAGATACTAAAGCTGCAGAAGTATCTATAGTAGGAGAACCTTAAGTTCGAGCTCTTTAGCAGCTTAATAGCTCTATTTAAATTAATTAATTAACGGCAGGCTAATACACAATTTGTTTTAGCAAGGGTATTATAATCTCTCTTAGTATAATTAGGGTCCAAACCCCCTTAGGGCACATTACTTTCTATATTATTCCCACAAACACCCTATTTCTATTTTGCATTAGAGATATAGACAAATTAGGCGTTAAGCTTAATAACCTTAAGAATGTACTTATTTAGGGAGATAATTGGGTGCCTATTATATGCAAGTAGGGTTACCCCTAGTTGCTCCTTTATTAACTAGAAAAGAGTGTTGCTTAGAGCTACTTAACTAAGTTAGAGTTACGCCAACTACACTATTATTTTAGCCACCTATCCGTTTATTAATTGCTTAGGGTTCTTTAGCGAGTAGGCCATAAAGTTAAGGTTAAGGCAATTAAGTATTTTATAAAGTACTACTATTACTACTAAATAAACTAAAAGTCCCCTGGCCAATTTAAGTTTACCCTTAAAAATAACTATAACTTTAACTTCTATATTATTGTTAATATTATATATCTTAGCGGCAAGCTAGTACTCTAAGTTATTAACTTCTTAACCTCCTTCTAAGCCGCACGTTTCTTAAAGGATATATTAGCTAGGAACAGATAGGATACCCTTTAATTATACTAGATTAATATCTACCTAGGACCCTCTAATTAAATTGTCTATAATGTAGGAAAGAACTTCTTATCTACAGAGTTTTAATAATAGATAAAGGCAATGGTAATTAAGGTTAAGGAAGTCCCTATTAAGGCACATAATAGTGTTAGAAAAGTAGAGCGATATTACGCACTATTATGTAGCGCATATAAGATTATCTCTTTAGAACTAGAGGATGCTAGTAAAGAACTTACTTTATAAATAGCTGTTAAAGCCATTAACAATTCCGCTAGCCTGGATAGACTTATACCTATATTACTAGTCTTTGGCGCCTACCTTTAAATAACTAATAATTCTCCACCATTTCCCTCCGTTGTATAATAAGCTGAGGCTATTTATAAGGTAATAAAAGAGGTCCGACGTCTCTATGCCACACGCCAGGTTAATAATATACTAGGAATAAGAAATGGCCTAAATACCTTAACTATACTTAATCTGCCACTCTAGTCTAAGGTACGCATATAGCGTAAAAAGGGAGAATGGTTAGGCCCACATTAACTTATTGCAATTAATGGTTAAACTTATCCTATTTAGATGCCTTACGGACCCACTTAATTCCGTTTAACTGTTATTAAGCCTTACTACAAAGATAATAGTTTTAAGCCTTTATAGGATGCCCTAAAAAATACCTTAGAGGAGAACTATAATTAACGTACTCTAAAAGGCGACTACAATTCTAATATAATTATAGTAGATATACCGCAACCATAACGCAGTAGAGGTCGCCTAAAGGGATTATAAAATTGCCAACATCTTATTAATTTTAAAGAGCAATTTATTACCGCTATTAAGAGTAGAGACGAGTTATTAATGGCCTTTATAACAGCTAAAGAGAAGGCTAACTTTAAGCTCGCAAAACAGCTCTAAAAGGAAGGCCGTATTATAACTTTAGAAGCCCCTTTCCAAGCATCTAATAAGTAGGAGATTAATGGTCTTATTATAAGAGGAGTTTTTAAATTTAAGAAATATAACCCTACTAAGTTTAATGGAGTTCGTATATTTAAGTTAAGAATAGTTAATAAGATTAAAGGCAAAGCTACTAATACCCCATTTAAGAAGTCAAGGCTAGTTATTTAAGGCTATAATAATAATAATAAGGATGTAATCCTTATGTAATCCCCTATAATTTAATAAGCTAGTTAGCGAGTTATTATTACGCTAGCTCCCTCCTTAATAAAAAATAGAATGGCGGTTTATTTATAAGATATTACTTAGGCCTATACCCAATTAGAGACGCGCCTTTAGCGCTTAATACTAGC